>Ga0326597_10003751_pt1 | contig 21694 bp, 20 predicted proteins | sample RVTome_12_FD_203789 | JGI IMG/M metagenome (GOLD analysis project Ga0326597, IMG submission 203789) | Soil microbial communities from uranium-contaminated site in the Upper Colorado River Basin, Wyoming, United States - RVT100D185 | ecosystem: Environmental > Terrestrial > Soil > Contaminated >...
CGGATCCATCGCCGCCGCCGCAAACGTAATCGCAGCAGTCAACGTCGTCTTCCCATGATCCACATGCCCAATCGTCCCAACATTCACATGCGGCTTCGAACGCTCAAACACTGCTTTCGCCATGGTGCCTACGTCCTTTCCTCGATGCCGCGCGGGGGGTGTAGGGTCCGACGCGGCGACAGGCGAGCCGCGATCCGGCAACGGTGTCGACGGATCGCTCGATTGCTCCTGGGTCGGTGGGTTGGAGCTCGTGGACGGACTTGAACCGTCGACCTCTCCCTTACCAAGGGAGTGCTCTACCGCTGAGCTACACGAGCCTACCTGGACCCAGGCGACGAGCGGGGACCGCTGAGTCCCGAACGTCTGGAGCGGGAGACGGGATTCGAACCCGCGACATTCAGCTTGGGAAGCTGACGCTCTACCAACTGAGCTACTCCCGCGCGGGAGGGGCGACGGAACGCCCCGATCCCGGGTGATCCCGCGGTAGCGCTGCGGGACGGCTCGTGGCGTGGTGGGCAGGGCTGGATTCGAACCAGCGTAGGCATAAGCCAACGGATTTACAGTCCGTCCCCTTTAACCACTCGGGCACCTACCCATGGGCCCAGAGCCGGTGCGGACGTTCGAAGCGACCTTGGAGCCACCCATCGGAATCGAACCGACAACCTTCCGATTACAAGTCGGATGCTCTACCAGTTGAGCTAGGGTGGCATCCATCCCGTTGGTGACGGCCGATGCCGCCGCTCGCGTCCGGCTCAAGAGACTAGCATGGGGCCAGGGGGGTGTCAACGCCGCCCAGCCCGCCTCACAAGCGCTAGTCGGCCGCTCCGACCTGCCCGCATGAGCAGCGTCCAGGACGCATTTTTAGGCGTACCGGCCGAAACGGCTTTGCTAACTCGCCCGTGTGCCAGCGAGCGGCCCGACAGGGGTATCGTCAGCACGCCGTCGGCCAGCCTTCGGAGCGGTTCGAGGCTGGTGGTAGAGTCGGATCAGGAGGTCCCCGCATGCGTATCGGCCCACTGGGAATCTGGGAGTTGCTGATCATACTCGTCGTGGTCCTGTTGATCTTCGGGCCGCGCCGCCTGCCAGAGATGGCGAAAGGGCTGGGCCAGTCGGTGCGCGAGTTCCGTAAGGGCGTGCGCGACATGAAGAACGACTTCGAGGAGGGCGACAAGGGTGAGGCTGCACAGGCCACCACGCCTACGAACCCTTCGGCCGCCAACGCCCAGACCGCCTCTTCCGAAGCGAGCGACCCGCCTAAGAAGGTGGCTGGCGACGCCTGACGCGACCGTTCTGCGACCGCGACGGTGGGCGGCGCGCCGATGCTGCGCGCCGCCCAGACCGTGAGGCATCCCCCTCGACGACATGGCCATGACCCTCATCGATCACTTCGCGGAGCTGCGTACGCGACTGTTCATCTCGCTCGGAGCTTGGATCGTCGCGGCCGGTGCCGCGTTCGCGGTGCGATTCCGGCTGCTGGAGTGGCTCCGGGCTCCGCTGCCCGACTCGATGACGCTCAACTACTTCTCGATCCTCGAGCCGTTCGTCGTCAGCATGCAGATCGCTTCGTTCTTCGGCCTGGTCCTCGCCGCGCCGGTGATCGTGTCGCAGATCTGGGCCTTCATCGCTCCCGGCCTTTACCCCTCGGAACGTCGCTACGCCGTGCCGTTCATCCTCTTCACCGCCTTCGCCTTCGCGCTGGGGGTCACCTTCGCGTACTACGTCGTGCTGCCATTCACGCTGCCGATCCTGCTCGGGTTCCTCGGGGGCGAGGCGCAGGGATTGCTGTCGATAGGCCGCTACATTTCGGCGCTGCTGTTGTTGATGGGCGTGTTCGGCATCATGTTCGAAATGCCGGTGCTCGGCTACCTGCTCGCCCGCATCGGGATCCTGAGCGCAGCGCCGATGACGCGCCACCGACGCTGGGCGATCGTGGCCGGACTGGTCCTGGCGGCGGTCATCACGCCCACCGGCGACCCCTTCAACTTCGCGCTAGTCGCAGGGCCGCTCGTGATACTTTACGAGCTCACGATTCTCGTCGTACGCCTCTCCCAACGGAAGGAACGCCATGGAAGCGAAGATCCGGAGCCTTCGTAACGACATCGACGCGTTGAATCTCGAGATCCTCGAGAAGCTGTCGCGGCGCGCCGAGATCGCCGAGGCGATCGGCGAACTGCAAACGCAGACAGGTTCGTCGCACTACGACCCCGTGCGCGAGCAGGAGATGCTCGACGCCCTAACCGGGGCCAACCGAGGGCCGTTCGGCGATGCGACGGTAAAGAGCCTGTTCAAACAGATCTTCCAAGCATCGATGCATCTCGAGCAGGAGCAGGACAAGAAGAGCTACCTCACCTCGCGCCACGCCCGCGACCGCGACACTGTCGTCGAGATCGGCGACGTACGCGTCGGTGCGGGCCAGTCGCCGGTGTTGATTGCCGGACCGTGCTCCATAGAATCGCGTGAACAGGTCCAGGTCACCGCAGGCCGTCTAGCCGAACGCGGCGTCACTCTGTTCCGTGGCGGTGCCTTCAAACCGCGCACCGACCCGTACTCGTTCCAGGGCCTGGGCGTTCACGGACTAGAGCTCGGCCGCGAGGCGGCCGACGCGCACGGCATGAAGTTCATCGCGGAGATCATGGACGCCCGCGACCTGCCGGCGTTCGAAGAGTACGTCGACGTGCTGCAGATCGGCGCGCGCAACATGCAGAACTTCACCCTCCTCAAGGCGGTCGGGCAGAGCCGCACGCCGGTGCTGCTAAAGCGGGGACTGTCCGCCACCATTCAGGAGTGGGTGATGGCCGCGGAGTACCTGCTGCACGAGGGCAACGACAACGTGATCCTGTGCGAGCGTGGCATCCGCACCTACGAGCCGACCACCCGAAACACCCTCGACGTGTCGGCGGTCGCGCTGGCCAAGCTCGAGACGCACCTGCCGGTCGTGGTCGACGTGACCCATTCGGGTGGCAGGCGCGACCTGTTGGTACCGCTCACGAAGGCCGGCTTGGCGATCGGGGCGGACGGCATCATGATCGAGGTGCACCCGAATCCCGCCGTCGCCCTTTCGGACCAGAAGCAGCAACTGGACTTCGACGGTTTCGACGAGTACCTCGACGCGACCGGCTACGCCAAGAAGCTGACGCCCGAACGTCACGAGGTGTACGGATTCTAGCTTCGGTCTAGTTTCCGTCGGGGTGGAGCGCCGATGCTCGACGACCTACTGAAACTGGTGTTCCGAACGGCCGACATTCGGCCGGCTTTCACCGCTTCGCGCTGCCTGGCGGTGAAGCAGTCGCCGGCAGCGTGCCGCAAGTGCGCGGAGGTCTGTCCGCACGACGCCGTCACCGTACGCAGCGGTGGCGTAACCATCGACGAGATCGACTGCAGCGGGTGCGGACTGTGCGTCCAGGCCTGCCCGTCGCAGGCGCTCGAACCGAAAACGCGGCTAGCGGCCGGCCGACCGACCAAATGTTCCCGCGTCGCAGGAGACGCGCAGACGGTGCACTGCCTGGCACGGCTTCAGCCGACCGACCTGCACCGGCTCCTGCGTGGCCGGTCCCGGCTGGTGTTGGCGCGTGGCGACTGCGCCGACTGCCCGATCGGCGGTCCCGACGTCCCCGCTGCCATCGAGGCGGTGGCGCGCGATGCGCGGGAGCTGCTCACGTTGCGCGGCAGCCAGCTCGAGATCGTGGTCGAGCGGCGCGACAGCCTCGACGACGACGAGACCGCGGAACGGTTGGACCGCCGCGAGCTGCTGCGTGGTGGTTGGCGCAACCTGGCGGCTGGCGCGTCGGATGTTCTGGCGCCGCTCGACCCTGGCGAAGACGACGGCGAGCTGCCGCGCGAGGCGACCCTCACCTACCGGGCGCTGGAACTGGCCGAGCTGACTCCCGAAACGCGCGTCCCGTGGCCGCTTCCGCTCGTATCCGACGCCTGCATCATGTGCCCGGTCTGCACTCGGGTCTGCCCCACCGACGCGTTCTCCCGCAGCTACGACGCCGAGGGTGGTGGCGCCCTGGTGCTCGACCCGGCCCACTGCATCGGCTGTGACGCTTGCGTAAGCGCCTGTCCGGTCGACGCGATCGCGATGGAGCCCCGACCCGCCTGGCGCGAGGCGTCAAGCGGACCTCGCGAGGTGTACACACGCGCTGCGCGCGACGCAGACGACGGAACGGTCGCCCGGTGAGACCGGGGCACGCTCGACTCGGTCGGCAGCGCACCGATAGACTCTGCGCATGACGGTCGACGACTGGGTTCACGAAGCGGTGGAGGCGGCCGGGCCGCGTGGGGCCATGATCCGCCAAATTCAGCGCTGGATCGACGAATCCCGCGGCGAGGAGCTCGCCGTCGACACGATCGAAGCCTCCCTGGTGGCCCTGACCGAGGAGGGCCGCGTCGAACCGGTCGGAGAGGCCCGCTGGGCCGTCACACCGAAGACAGGAAAGACCGACGCCCTCAAGCGCCTCTTCGGCGAGTGAGGGCGTCTGTCCGCTCCCGAAAGGACGGTGCGCATGCCGACCCCCACCACACCCGCGACTCAGTCCGCGACCGCCTCCGCCGCCGCTGCCGAAGCGATGAGCTCCCGCGAGCTTCAGGACTTCTACGAGATCGACGCTCTGCACACCCCCGAAGAACGGATGATCCGCGACAGCGTCCGCGAGTTCGTGCGAGCCGAGCTGCTTGCGAACGTCGGCGAGTGGTGGCGCGAAGGCGTCTTTCCCGAGCACCTTCCGAGAACCTTCGGCGAGCTGGGACTGTTGAGCGTCACGCTGCCGGAGGCATACGGCGGCTCGGGCGCCACCTACACCGCATACGGCCTGGTGAACCGCGAGGTGGAGTACGCCGACAGCGGGCTGCGTAGCTTCGTCAGCGTCCAGTCGAGCCTGGTGATGTGGCCCATCCTCACCTACGGCCCCGCTGCGATGAAGAAGCGGTGGCTACCGCGCCTCGCGTCTGGCGAGGCGGTCGGCTGTTTCGGCCTTACCGAACCGGACGCGGGTAGCGACCCCGGCGCGATGACCACTCGCTGCCGCCGCGTCGGCGGAGATTGGGTACTTCGTGGCGTCAAGCGTTGGATCACCAGCGGCACGCGCGCTCAGGTGGCGATCGTGTGGGCGCGCGACGAGGAGTCGGGACGGGTACTCGGTTTCCTCGTCGAGACCGACCGAGACGGGTTCAGCTCCGAGGACATCAAGACCAAGGCTTCGATGCGAGCGTCGGTCACCAGCGAGCTGCACCTCGACGAGGTCGCCGTTCCGGATGCGAATCGGCTCGAAGTGGTCGGACTGAAGGGCGCCCTCTCTTGCCTGAACCAGGCGCGCTTCGGCATCGCCTTCGGGGCTTTGGGGGCCGGCTTCGCGGCGTTCGAGGAGGCGGTCCGCTATCTGGCCGAGCGTCCCGCCTTCGGCGAGCCGCTGACCGCCAAGCAGCTCGTCCAGGCGAAGCTAGCTGACATGTTGGGCGAGCTGACCAAAGGCAGTCTGCTGGCCTACCGGTTGGGACGTCTGAAGGAGGAAGGCAAGGACACGCCCGCTCGGGTGAGCCTCGCCAAGCGCGACAACGTCCGTGCCGCCCTGAACGTGGCGCGCGCCGCCCGCGACCTGCTTGGCGGGAACGGCATCACCACCGAGTACAGCGCGATCCGCCACATGCTGAACCTCGAAACGGTGTCGACCTACGAAGGGACGGACAGCGTCCACACGCTGATTCTCGGCAGGGAGATCACCGGTCTCCCGGCGTTCTGAGCCTCGGCGCAGTCGTGCACCGCCCGCGCACGCCGCGCTAGCGGAACGCGAGGTAGGCGGCAGCGATCAGGGCGGCGCCCGCCAGCGCCCGGGCGAGGTGGTTTCGGACCACCACCCGCCTCAGCACCTGTCTGGCGTTCCACAGCGACGCTGCCGAGCCGATCGCCGCACCGGCGGCGAGCAGGGCGGAGCTCTCGACCAGTCTGTAGGCGGCCGCCACGCCGCCGACCATCAGCAGGGCCGCCGAAGCGAGAAAGGTAAATGCCAGTGCACGCCGCCGCCGCACGACCGTCCACGCCCCGAAGGTGGATACCGCCGCGTAGACAGCCGATGCGACGAGCAACAGCCAGCCCACGCGCAGTCCTCAACCGCCCGCGTCTTCGCTGATGGGAACGGCAGCGCCGGGGACTTCGGCGGTTTCGAACCTGCCGTGCACTACGGCGCGAGCGCGACGCTCGAGCCATGCATCCGCCCACGAGCTGGGATCGACGATCATGCGCACCGCATCAACCTCCGGTCGGCGAGAGAAACGGCGCACCGCGCCGAGTGCCTCGGCGTCGGTCGGAGCCAGCTTCTCGTCGAAGCGCCAGCCCTCCCGTCGCAGCTCGGTAGGGTCGATCCGGTCGGCAAGCCACAACCGCTCGCCCGGCCCCGGCGACGGCGTGCGCACCCGCTCGCCGAAGTGCCACGGCTGACCTACCAGCGCCACCGTTCGCACCGTGTTCGACCCACTCACCGACGGCAGTCCTGGCGCCCGTGGCGGCCTGGCGTCGGCACGGTGCGTCTGCCAAACTCGTCTAACCGTGCCGTGCGACGGAGCCAACATTGAAAGTACCTCGATCGCGAGCCCTTCGATGCTCGGGTCGCTCAGGTCGGCGGGCACGCCGATCAGGGTTGGCAGTCCAGGCACGACTTGCGCTAGGGCTGCTGGAAAGTCGCCGACGAACGGGTCTTGCGCGCTGCCGCGCGAGCCTTCGTAGCCTCGGTTGAGCGCAGGAACGACGATGCGGTCGCAGTCGGCCAACGACAACGCCTCTGCGGCGGCCTGTCGGAACGCCAATCCCACCACGGCGTCGAGGCGTGGGTCGTCGCTGGCGACTTGGACGTTGGCCTGCTCGGGAACGACGGTCTCGGCTCCGGCTGCTTCGAGAAGTCGCGTCCAGAAACCGCCGTAGCGACCCCACAGCAGACGAGTGACGAAGCCGATGCGCATGGCGCGGCAGTCTAGCACGCACGGACGGCCGTCTCAGGCGCTGGCGGTCTGGGACGAACCGTGCGCGAAGCGGCGCAGCAACGCTTCGGCAAGGCGCCACGCGGCCACCTTGTCGAGGTACTGGTTGCCGTTGCCGCACTTGGGCGAGAGGACGCAGCGAGGACAACCGGACTTGCAGGAACAGTCGCGCAGCCGCTCGTGCGCAGCTGCCAACCAATCTCGCGCGACGTGCGCCCCGGCGGCGGCGTAGCCGACACCGCCAGCGACCCCGTCGTAGACGAACACCGCCGGCTCTTCGAGTTGCGGGTGCATAGGGTAGGACACGCCGCCGACGTCTGCCCGCTCGCACAGCACGAACGCTGGCAGCAGGCCGATCAGGGCGTGCTCTAGCGCGTGCATGCCGGCCGGGAAGGTGGCGGGCTCGACCGTGCCCGCGGCCACCTCCGGTGCCAGCGAGATCCATGTCGCCTGCGTGACGAAACTCTCCGCCGGTAGGTCGAGAGGGAACTCGTTAAGGATCGCCCCGGTCCTGTAGCGCTTTCGCACGTAGCTGCCGACCTCGTGCACCACGCGCACGCGACCGACCGACAGACCCGCGGGGAGTCCCAGCTCGAGCGCGAGCCGCGCGTCGGCGCCCCCGTCCTCCGGCAGCTCTATTCGCGTCTCTGAACGAACCTGCGTGTACCAGTCCTCGATGTGCGGAAGCAGCAGCGCCTTGCGCGCCTCCAGATCCAGCTCGACGACGAGGTGCGCCTCGCCACGATGCAGGTGCACCGCTCCGGCGTACAGCTCGCGCAGCGCACGCCCGACGTCGACGGTTCCGAACGACTTGCCGCCGGCCGCCTCGACCAGGCGGACCCGACCGGCGGTCGTGCCGCGCAGGCCTACCCGTCGGTGCGGATACCAGCCTCGGGCGTGCCACCGACCGTCACGCAGCTCCAAACCCGGGTTGGCGGACAGGTCGACCCCAGGGGCGAGCCACGATTCATCCGCCTCGAGCGCATGCTCCGCCGCGGCGCAGGCCAGGTGAGCCGCGTGGATCACCTCGTTGTGACCGTCTGCGACGGCTGCCTCCACCGCGCCCTCGAGGATCTGCTCGGGGTGGTTCAGATAGTGCTCGTCGAGCGGGTCCTCCCCGGGCACCATGATCGTGAGCGCCCGGCCGCCCGCCCGTCCGGCTCGGCCGGCTCGCTGCCAGAACGACATCGACGATCCGGGGTAACCGACCATCGCAACCGCGTCCACGCCGCCAACGTCTACGCCCAGCTCGAGAGCACTGGTGGCGGCGAGGACCGTGATCGCTCCAGCCGCGAACTCCCGTTCGATACGGCGACGCTCGTCCGCGTCGTAGCCGGCTCGGTACGCGTCGACCCGCAGCGCCTGCGACTCGCTCAGGCGACTGCGCGCCTGCCGCGCGACCAGCTCGGCGCTACGGCGCGAGTTGCAGAAGAACAGGCTACGGATTTCGTGCTGAACGAAGGTGGCCGCCAGCGAGGCCGCCTCGCCGAGCGGGCTCCTGCGGCGCCCGTCGCCTCCTGGCGCCGCGGGCGGCTCCCAGAAAACCACCTCTCTGGCGCCGTGGGGCGCAGCGTCGTCGTTCACAATCCGCGCATGGCGACCGGTCAGCGCGCGAAACAACGCCGCGGGATTCGAGATCGTCGCGCTGGCGGCTACGATCGTCGGTGCGGACCCGTACAGGGCCGCCAGCCGCAACAGGCGCCACAAAACGTTGGCGACGTGGCTTCCAAGCACGCCACGGTAGGCGTGCAACTCGTCGACGACGATCAGATCGAGGCGCGCCAGGAAAGGTGCCCAGGCGGGGTGGAACGGCAACACGCCGAGGTGCAGCATGTCGGGGTTGGTGACGACCGCCCGCGCGGTGGCGCGTCGCTCCGAGCGTGCGGGGCGCGGCGTATCGCCGTCGTAGTCGGTGTACCGCTCGTTCACACCTTGGTGGCCGAGTTTGTCGGCCATGGCGCGGAGCGCCCCCAGCTGGTCGTGCGCCAACGCCTTGGTGGGGAACAGCAGTAGCGCCGTGCGGTCGCGTGCAACCGCGTCGAGAACCGGTAGTTGGTACGCCAGCGACTTGCCGGACGCGGTCGGCGTGGCCAGAACCACGTCGCGCCCGCCGGCCAGCTCGTGAAGTGCGCTGGCCTGGTGGCGCCAGGGTGTCAGCTCGAGCCGGTCGGCGAGCTGCGCGTAGGGTGACGGTAGGGTCTGCCCCGACTCGCCGCCACGCGCTGGCAGGAAGGCGTGCACTCGAATGCGGCCCTCGCCGCCGTCGAGCTCGCGAAGCCAGGCGTGGAAGCTTTGGTGCCCGTCCGGTGGGCCGTTCGAGGTGGGTAGTGTCGGCACGCCGGGAGGCTACCTCGCTCAGCGTCCTGCTGGCACCGTGGTAGCGTCGCAGCGCCGGAGGTAGCCACTTGCTGGTCGCTGTGATCGCTGTCCTATACGGACTGGCCGTGCCGTACATCGCCCTGATGGGCTTGGCGTTCGTCGGCCTGTTCCGGCGCATGAAAGAGCCTCGCGGCACGGCGCGTCCGTCCGTGTCGGTGATCGTTCCGGCGCACGACGAGGAGCTGCACTTAGGGGAGACGCTCGCTTCGCTGCGGAGGCAGGAGTACCCGGGCGAGCTGGAGCTGATGATCGTAGACGATCGCTCGGCCGACCGGACCCCCGCGATCATCGCCGAGGCCGCCAACGCCGATGCGAGGGTCCGGAGCGTGCGGATCGACGAACCCGACCGGCGCCTGTCGCCAAAGGTGAACGCGGTCGCGCACGGCATCGCCGCCTCGCGCGGCGAGATCATCGTCACGACCGACGCCGATTGCCGGCATCCGGACGGTTGGCTCGAGGAGATGGTGGCTCACTTCACTCCCGACGTGACGATGGTGGTGGGGTACGTCGAGTCGACGCGGCGTGGCGAGGCGTCGCGCTTCTTGCATCGCTTCGAAACGATCGACTGGCTGTCGCTGATGCTGGTGTCGCGTTCGCTCACGCGCTTCGGCTGGAAGTTCGCGTCGAGCGCGAACAATCAGGCGTACCGACGCAGCGCCTTCGAAGCCGCCGGCGGATTCGGGGCAAGCGGCCGCGCACCTAGTGGCGACGAGGACCTGTTGACGCAACGCCTAGGCAGGCTCCCAGGCAGCCGCATCGTGTTCGCTAGCCGTCCGGCGACTAGGGTATTGACCTACCCGGTCGGTTCGTGGCGGCAGCTGTTCTTGCAGCGCCGGCGCTGGGTCTCGCGGTACCACCACCCGATGCACTACCACCCCGGTTTCCTCGCGTCGATAGCACTGCTGGGTGGTCAGTCGGTGGCACTGGCTGCAGCGATCGTCGCGGCACCGTTCGTGCCGGCGTTGGCACCGTGGGTAGCTGCGGTCTGGGCGCTCGAGGTCACGATCGCTTCGTGCGGGATGGCGCTGGGGGCGCGACAGCTGGATCGGGACGATCTGGTGGGGCCCGGTCTGATCGTCTGGGCGCTGTTACATCCATTCTTCATCGCGTCGGTGGTGCTGGCGTCGCTGGTGAAGAGCGGTGCCTGGCGTGCGGGGGCGACACCGTACCGCCGAACCTGGTTTCGGAGGCGCTTTTCGGTGTGGCTGCGGCGGCACCGACCGCCTTCAAGCGGCGGGCGGTGACGCGCTGGTGCCGGTGGTAGACTCCGGGCGCTTTTCTTCATGAGTTCGTGCACGGGTTGGTGCACAAGTCCCGGAGGTATCCATGAAGGTCTTCATTCTCGGTGGTGACGGGTTTTGCGGCTGGCCCACCAGCCTGCACCTCAGCAACCTCGCACACGAGGTCACCATCATCGACAACCTGAGCCGCCGCAACATCGACAACGAACTAGAAGCCGGCAGCCTCACCCCCATCAAACCGATGGGTACCCGCCTGAAAACCTGGCGCGAAACGACCGGCCACACCATCCACTACGAACGCCTCGACGTCGCCAAGAACTACCACCGACTCCTCACCCTGATCCAAGACGAAAAACCAGACGCCATCGTCCACTTCGCCGAACAACGCGCCGCGCCCTACAGCATGAAAAGCAGCGCCCACAAACGCTACACCGTCGACAACAACCTAAACGCCACCCACAACGTCCTCGCCGCCATCACCGAAAGCGGCCTCGACATTCACCTCGCCCACTTAGGCACCATGGGCGTCTACGGCTACGGCACCGCAGGCATGAAGATCCCCGAAGGCTACCTCCCCATCGAAATCACCACCGACGACGGCCAGAGAGTCCGCCAAGAGATCCTCTACCCCACCAACCCCGGATCGATCTACCACATGACCAAAACCCAAGACCAACTATTCTTCGCCTACTACGCCAAGAACGACCACCTCCGCATCAGCGACCTCCACCAAGGCATCGTCTGGGGCACCCACACACCAGAAACCCAACTAGACGACAACCTCATCAACCGCTTCGACTACGACGGCGACTACGGCACCGTATTGAACCGCTTCCTGATGCAAGCCGCCGTCAACTACCCCCTCACCATCCACGGCACAGGCGGCCAAACCCGCGCCTTCATCCACATCCGCGACACCGTACGCTGCATCCAACTCGCCCTCGAAAACCCACCCGAACGCGGCAACCGCGTGCAAATCCTCAACCAAATGACCGAAACCCACCGCATCCGCGACCTCGCCAAACTCGTCGCACAAATCACCGGCGCCGAAATCGCGCACGTCGACAACCCCAGAAACGAAGACAGCGAAAACGACCTCCACGTCCACAACGACCTGTTCCTAGACCTCGGCCTGGAACCCACCACCCTCCAAGCCGGCCTGCTCGAAGAGGTCACCCACACCGCCAAAAAGTACGCCCACAACGCCGACAAGACCAAAATCCCCGCCACCGCCACCTGGACCAAACGACAAAAACCGGGCGTGCCGACCGTCTGAGGTGAACCGTGCGCATCGCGATGTTCACCGAGACGTTCCTGCCTAAGATCGACGGCGTCGTCACGCGCGTCGTGCGCTCACTCGAGCAGTTGCGGGAGTTGGGTCACGAAGTACTTATTTTCGCGCCCGGCCGGCCGCCGCCGGAGGCGGTCGGTTACCGCGTCGTCCGCATTCCCAGCGTGGCGTTCCGGCCCTGGTACCCGGAGTTGTTCTTGGGCCTGCCCCGACCGCGGATCGGCCGCGAGCTCGACCGCTTTCGGCCCGACGTAGTGCACGTCGTCAATCCGGTCATCCTGGGGCTGTGGGGCACTCTGGTGACGCGCCAGCGAGGGCTGCCGCTGCTGGCTAGTTACCACACCGACATAACCCAGTACTCCAAGCACTTGCGCCTACCGTTCCTGACGCCGATTTCCGACCGGTTCCTACGCGACGTTCACAACCAGGCGCATGTGAACCTGTGCACCAGCGTGCCGATGGTCAACTCCGCGCGCGGACTGGGGATCGAGCGGGTACGGCTGTGGCCCAAGGCGGTCGACGCCAAGTTGTACGCACCGTCGAAGCGGAGCGCAGCGATGCGAGAGCGTTTGAGTGGTGGAGAGCCGGATAAGCCGCTGATGCTGTACGTCGGGCGGGTCTCGTTCGAGAAGCGGCTGGACTGGCTATACGCGCCGATCACCCAGCTCGACGGGGTGCGTCTGGCGATCGTCGGCTCTGGACCGGCAGAGAAACAGATCCGGCAGCGGTTCGAAGGCACGCCGACCGTCTTCACCGGGTACCTGTCAGGAGAGGAGCTCGCCGCCGCCTACGCCAGCGCCGACGTGTTCGCCTTCCCCTCCGACACCGAGACCCTCGGATTCGGGGCGATGGAGGCGATGGCTTCTGGCGTTCCCGCCGTCGGCGCGCGGGCCGGCGGAGTACCCGACGTGATTCGCCACGGTGAGAACGGCTTGATGTTCACGCCGGGCGACCTCGGCGAACTGACCGAGCAGCTGCGCAGGCTGTTGTTCGACGAGGTGCTGAGGCGGAGGCTCGGGCGGCAGGCGCGGACGGACATGGAGCCGCACGGTTGGCGTCCGGCCAGCGAGGCGCTCGTCGACTTCTATCGCAAGGCTATCCGGGTGCAGCGGAGCTTCGACGCCGAGAGCGACGAGGACCGGCCGAAGATGGAAGGTTCCTCAGCCGGGTAGCACGACCGGTCGCAGGCCGGGTCGAACCTGCACGGGCGTAGCGAAGACCCGGGCGAGCAACGGCTCCCGCAGCACCTCGTTCGGAGTTCCGTCCGCCACGATGCGGCCCCGGTCCAGCAGCACCAGCCGCTCGCAGCCAGCCGCCTGGTTCAGGTCGTGCAGCACCGCCAGCACGCCGAGGCCTTCGGCTGCCAGGCGGGAGGCGTGCCGCATCATTTCGGCCTGGAATCGTAGGTCGAGGTGCGTGGTCGGCTCGTCCAGCAGCAGCCACGACGGCTGTTGCGCCAGGGCGCGCGCCAGCACTACTCGTTGGCGCTCACCGCCCGAGAGGGACTCGACCGGCTGATCACGGTACCGCCAGGTGTCGGTGCGCCGCATCGCCTCTTCCACCACGCGCCTGTCCAAAACGCGTTCGCTGGCGAAGAAGCCGAGGTGCGGAGCTCGGCCCATCGAGACGACCGATCGCGCCAGAAACCCTCTCGGCAACACCGGCGACTGCGGCACGACCGCCAGTTTCCGCGCCAACTCGCGCCTGCCGTAACGCTGCAGCGGCCGTCCCTCCAGCTCGGCCCGTCCTGCCTTCGGTCGAACGATGCCGGACGCCAGTCCGACCAGCGACGACTTGCCGGCGCCGTTAGGGCCGATCAAGCCGACCAGTTCGCCGGGCCGCAACTCCAGGTCGACGCCGCGAACCACCTCGGCCCCGTCGTAGGCCAGGTGGACGCCGCGCAGTCGCAGGGTCACGTCGCCTCCCGGCCGTGCCGCAACAACAACAGGAAGAACGGTCCGCCGACGAGCGCCGTGACGATCCCGACCGGCAGCTCGGTCGGGGCGAGCAGCGTTCTGGCGACCAGGTCGGCGAGCACCAGGAAGGCAGCGCCCCACAACAGCGACAGCGGCACCAGCTCGCGATGCTCGGGACCGACCGCCAGCCGCACGGCGTGAGGCACGACCAGGCCCACGAAACCGATCACGCCAGCTACCGCCACGGCAGCCGCAGTCAGCAGCGTCGCGACCAGTACGACCGTCCACTTGAACAGCTCGACCGGAAGGCCGAGCTGCCGGGCCGACGTCTCGCCCAACAGCAGCAGATCGAAGGCCCTGCGCGCCGCCAGTGCGCCGGGCACGGCGACGATCAGGCCGGCCGTCAGCAGTGCCAGGTCGCGCCAGCTAGCAAAGGAGAAACTGCCGAGCAGCCAGGCCAGCACGCCGGCGGTCCGCTCCCTGTCGGCCAGCATCACGAAACTGGTGGCGGCGGAAAGACTCGACCCGAGCACCACCCCCGCCAGGATCAGCGACACCACCGGCAGGCGGCCGCCACGGCGCGCCAGCATCACGACCGCAACCACCGTCGCCAGGGCGACCAGGAAAGCGCTCGCGCTTACGCCGAGCTGGCCTAGCCAGGCGTTGCTCGCTCCGTACACCAGCGCCAGGGTGGCTCCGAAGCCTGCACCCGAGGCGGCACCCAGCAGGTACGGATCTGCCAGCGGGTTACGGAACACCGCCTGATAGGCGGTTCCTGCCAGCGCCAGGGCGGCCCCGGTCGTGGCGGCCAGCAGCACTCTGGGCGCGCGGACCTGCCACACGATCAGGTCCAGCGCACCGTCGCTTCGGCCTCGTAGGCCGTGCGCGATCGCCACCGCCACCTCGCTCGGCGAAGTCGAGACCGACCCCACCGTCAGCGCCACCGCGACGACCACGGTCACGCTCAACAGCGAGGCGCCACGAACGGTCCAGCGTCGCAAAACCGGCCAGCCGGCACGATCATTCACCCGTTGCACCTAGGGGCGCACCGCCTCGAGCAGCTCGATGAGGGTCTCCAGAGCATCGGCGACGCGCGGACCGGCACGCGTGAGAAGGTTTACCTGGGCTTGGCTCAACTCCAGCACCGCTCCGTTCCGAACCGCCTGCAACTCGCTCCAACCGGGGCGCGCGGCGACGCTTGCGGCGCTCTCTCCGAACGGCGCGTCCAGCAGGATTATCGCGTCCGGATCACGCGCGACTACCAGTTCTGGATCCACCAACGGAAACGCACCGAGCTCGGCGGGGACGATGTTCTCCGCCCTGGCCAGATCGAGCAGCTCACCGAGGTACGAGTCCGGTCCAGCTGCGTACGGCGAAGCGTCGAGCTCCACGAACACGCTCGGGATCGACAGCTGCTCGACGGTATTCGACAGGGCCGCGAGGCGACCACGCGCACGGCCGACCAGCAGCGCCGCTTCGCTACGCCGGCCCAGCAGGTCGGCGACCTCGTAGGTAACCTCCCAGATCTCGTCGATCGTTTGCGGCGTGCCTGCATAGACGGCGATGCCGAGCGGCCTGAGCGCTTCGGCCAGGCCGCTGTATTCGTCGGTCAGGACCAGGTCGGGCTCGAGCGCGAGCAACGCCTCGAGGTCGGGGTCGAACGCGCTACCTAGGCGCGGCAGGGAGCCGACCTGCGCGGGGTGGTCGCTGAACATGTCGACGCCCACCAAGCGGTCGCACGCGCCCAGAGCGCACACCGTTTCGGTGTGGCTCGGAACCATCGCCACGACGCGCATCGCCGGAGCGGCAAGGGTGACCTCGCGCCCAAGGTCGTCGACGACCGGTCCTTGCGCGGCAGCCGCGCTCAAGACGACCAAGGCCGCGGCAGCGAGGGCGGCGCGCGCCGGGCGAACCGGAAGCATGCGAACCAAGCGTTTCGAAACGAGCGACACGAATCCGACCACGTGAGCCTCCTCGGGCTCTCGCGGGGGCGATGGGTGGCCCGCATTCGGGCCCGGGTTGCCGGGGAGGCCACGCGACCGATTCGGGTGGCGACCGAGGCGCCCCGTCCTCGTCCTCGCGAGGGGGTGCCTGTCCGTTCCGGAACCGGTGATCGGGCTTCCGCTCAGCGTGGCGGATACCGTTGCGGGACAGCGCCGGACTCGCACCGGACTTCCCCGGTCTCGAAACTCGATAGATGCTACGCGGACCGCCTACCGCCCGTCAACATGCGTAGCGAAGGGCCCGTGATAGCGTCCGCGGGTGCCGCTGCCACCAACGTCCGCTGTGACAGGTCTCGCTCCGCTCGGCGGGCCGCCTGAGGCGTCCTCCCGGATGGACGGGCTGGTACCGCCACCCCGCTTCGGAACGACCACCTTTGGCGCCTACACGCCTATCGACCCCAGCCAGGAGCTCGCCCGTGACCGGGTCGCGGCGTTCGCCGCCACGGCAGGCGCGCCGGCGGGCGGTTCGCGCTTCGCTTTTCGCTGGCGACGGCGCGGGGAAGGCCACGGGCTGTACCTCGACGGGGGGTTCGGGGTCGGCAAGACTCACCTGCTGGCCGCTGCTTGGCACGCATCGCCGCTACCGGCGAGCATGAAGCGCTACCTGTCGTTCCAGGAACTGGTCTACCTGCTCGGCGTGTTGGGACGGGACGGGGCCCGAGAGGCGTTCGCCGGCGTGAAGCTGGTATGCCTCGACGAGTTCGAGCTCGACGACCCCGGCAACACCCTACTGATAGCGACGTTTCTGCGGGAAGCGTTCGCTCGGGGCACGTCCGTGATCACCACTTCGAACACGCCGCCGGAGGCGCAGGGTGCCGGCAGGTTCGCCGCTAAGGACTTTCAGCGCGAGATTCAAGCCATCGCCGACCGGTTCGAGGTGGTCACCATCGACGGTCCCGATCACCGAGCGGGTGTCGGCCGTGCGGACTGGTGCCCGCCCGCCGAGCTCGCCCAAGCGGCCGAGCAGGTGACGGGCGTGGTTCGGGCCGCCAGCTACGGCGAGCTGCTGCGGACACTCGAGCGCTACCATCCGACCCGCTACCGCGAACTGCTGCACCACGTCGACCTGCTGATCGTCGAACGAATGCGGCCGATCGCGGACCAGAACGCCGCGCTACGCTTCGTACACTTCATCGACAAGCTCTACGACCTTGGAACGGCGTTCCGCGCCAGCGGACTCGCTCCGCTGAACGAGACCTTCGACCCGAGCTACCGCGACGGCGCCTACCTGACGAAGCACCACCGCTGCCTGTCACGATTGTCGGAGCTTCTCGACGAACCGTTGGCTCCCCGCACAGGCTGACGCCTGCGCTACCCGCCGCGCGACCCTCAGCGAAGGCTGCTCTCGAGCGGGACGGCCGGGCCGGCCGCACGCAATCGCGCACGGTCGCCCTCCTGCAGACGGGCGCCCGGTCCGGTTCGGACGGTCCAGCGCTCGCCCGTCCCGACCGCATCGTCCTCGCTGCGACAACGAAACAGCATGTCGTGACCCTGGAAGGTGCGTTCGGTGACCACCACGTCGAGACCGTCGCCAGGCGTACCGAGCGGGTCGAGTCGCAGGTCCTCCGGGCGCAGCGATACCAGCACCTGGCCGCGTACCTCGCGCGCAAGCGGAACCGGACCGAGGCGGGTGCTGACCGCGACACCGTCCGCCTCGCCGCGCAGCAGGTTGGTGCTTCCTAGGAAACCGGCGACGAAGGCGGTTCGTGGCGCCAGGTAGGTCTCCTCCGGCCGGCCTTCCTGCTCTAGCCGTCCCGCCCGCATGACCACCAGTCGATCGGCGAACGTCATCGCCTCCTCCTGGTCGTGGGTAACGAGCAGGGTGGTGGCGCCGCTGCGCTCTAAGATCCTACGCACCTCCTGACGCGTGCCTGCCCGCAGGGCGGCGTCTAAGTTGCTGAACGGTTCGTCGAGGAGGATCACGGCCGGTTCGGGCGCTAGCGCTCGCGCCAACGCGACACGCTGTTGCTGCCCGCCTGAGAGTTGACCGGGGTAGCGCCCCGCGAACACGGTCAGGCCGACCAGGTCGAGAACTTCTCGTGCTCGCTCGCGCCGCTGGCTGCCGGGCCGCCCGCTCAGTCCGAACGCGACGTTGCCGAGTACGTCGAGATGCGGAAAGAGGGCGTAATCCTGGAACACGAACCCGATTCGGCGTTCCTCGGGCGGTACGAAGGTAGCCGCGCCGGACACGATGCTCCCCGCCACCAGGATAGAGCCGTGATCCGGCGCTTCGAACCCTGCGACCAGGCGCAAAAGGGTGGTCTTGCCGCAACCGGACGGCCCGAGCAACGCCACGGTCTCGCCACGCGTTACCTGCAGCGAAAGGCGATCCACAGCCGGGTGGGCGGGGTCGCGGTAGCTCTTGGTGACGCTTTGCAGCTCGACGACGACGTCCCGCTCGCTGGGCGCAGCATCGGTCGGCAGGTGACTGGTCAGGTGTCCGGCTGGCTTCAAATTGCGGCTCCGACCTTCAAGGATACCTTGGCGACGATTCACGTCCGGTCAGTCGCTGTCAGCAGCATCTGGCGCAACGACCGTCCGGGGACGCGGGGGTCCGCCACGACGACCGAGCGCCGGCGAAAGTCCCCAGCCGAGCTTCTCACGGAGGACGCCGTACGGACCCAGTTGGCCGCTGCTGACCAGGCGCAGGCTACCGGGCGCAACCTCGATGGCGACGCGGTCGCCAGCCGCCAGGTCGACCCGCTCCTGACCGTCGGCCAGCAGGGCCAACTCGTCGACACGGCCGCCGACGACCAACTCGACGCTGTCACCTGCGTTGATCACGATCGGACGATTGGTGAGCGAATGCGGCGCGATCGGCGTCACCACGAACGCGCGCAGCCCGCGTCCCAGAATCGGTCCGCCCAGCGAGAGCGAGTACGCGGTCGACCCTACCGGAGTGCTGACCACCAGCCCGTCGGCGCGGTAGGCGATGGCATGTTCACCACCGACCCACATGTCGATCTCGAGCAGGCGCGTCATCACCCCCTGCGAGACAACCACGTCGTTGAGCGCCACGTGCGCTGGACCAGCGCCCACGCGCGCCTGCAACATCATCTCGCGATCCTCGCGCCAAGCCTTGGTGGACGCCCCATCCAGGTAGGCGGCGAACTCGTCGGGCGAGAAGCTGGCCAGGAAACCGAGCTTGCCGACGTTGACGCCGAGCACCGGCACGTCCGTTGCGCCGAGCCGGCGTGCCAGGTGGAGCAGGGTCCCGTCTCCACCGACCGAGACGATCAGGTCGGCATCGTTCGCATCATCGTTGAGTGGATCCCGCAGGTCGATCTCTAGGCGTACCTCCACCCCGAGCGCACGAAGACGGTCCGCGAAGCCGGCCGCGAGCGGCACCGCTTCGGGCTTGTGGCGACTGGCGTTCACGATGACGAGTTCGAGCTCGGCGGCGGCAGGAATCGGTGCCGGGGTCATCGCTTGTCGGCGCGACGCGCAGCGACCAAGTCAAGCACTCGGTCGACCACGGCGTCGAGGTCCAGCTCGCTGGTGTCGATGCGGACCGCATCGTCGGCGGGAACCGTCTGCCGTGCGTCCCGCTCGTCGCGACGCCGAATGGCGTCCGCCACTACGCCAAGGTCGGCGTCGCGTTCGCCGACCCGGCGCGCTGCCCGGACCTCCGGTTCGGCGGTCAGGAACACCTTCAGCACGGCATCGGGGAACACCTCCTTGCCCATGTCGCGACCGTCGATGACGAACGGGCCGTCGATCTCGCGCAGGCGGGCATTGACCCAGGCGCGCACGCCTGACAGTGCAGCGACGTTCGACACGGCATCGTCGATGGCATCGGTGTGCAACGCGACGGTAGCGTCGCGCTCGTCGACGAACACGCGGTTGCCGGACAGGTGCGGTTCGAGCCTCACCTCGTGACCGGCGAGCAGCGCCAGCGTGCGCGCCTCCTCGAGCGGCTGCACGCCGGCACGCACCGCCAGCCATGTCGCCAGCCGGTACAGAAGTCCGCTCGACACGAAGGGGACGCCGATGCGGTCAGCTACGCGCCGAGCGACGCTCGACTTGCCGCTGGCCGCCGGACCGTCCAAGGTGATCACGTCACGCACGACGCTCATCCTACCTTCGCCCGCGCAGCCTCGCCCAATCCTCGAAGAAGCCGGGGTAGGTCTTCGCAACGCAGCCGGGGTCCCGAAGCGAGACGCCCGGAAGCCGCGTACCGGCGACCGCGAACGCCATCGCCATCCGGTGGTCCCCGTAGGTTTCGATCGCCACCGGCGAGCGCAACTCGCCCGCCACCAACGGGTTGACGGTGATAGCGCTCTCCTCCTCTTCGACCGCCGCGCCGAGGCGCGCCAGCTCACGCGCCAGCGCCCGCAGGCGGTCGGTCTCTTTGATGCGCAGGTTCCAGACGTTCTCGATCCGCGTCGGTTCATCGGCGAACAGGGCGACCACCGCGAGCGTCTGCGCCTGATCCGGCATGTCGTTCAGGTCGAACACGCCGCCGCGCAGACGACCTGCCGCCGGACCGACGACTACCGTCGCATCGTCGTCCGCTTCGACGCGGCACCCCATTTCGGCGAGCACCTCCACCAGGCGCCTGTCGCCCTGAACGCTGTCGCGCCCGATGCCTGAGGTGCGCACCCGCCCACCGGTAACTGCGGCTGCCGCCCAGAAGTAGCCGGCGGCCATCGCGTCCGCTTCGATTGCGAACGATCGCGGCCGGTACCGACTCGGTTCCACCTCGAACGCCCGGTACCCCTCACGCTGGACGGTGACACCGAACGCCGCCATCACGGAGGTAGTCATGTCCGCGAACGGCTTCGAAGCCAGCTCGCCGGTCACCTCTATGCGAACCGGTCCGCGCGCTGCCGGCGCGACCATCAACAGCGCCGACAGGAACTGTGAAGAGCGGTCGCCCGCCACCTGAACCGTCCCGCCGGGCAGTCCCGCCGCGTCGATGCGCACCGGCGGGCACCCGCTACCCAGCTCATCGACGGCGTCGACGCCGAGGGCGCGCAACGCCTCGAGCAGATCGTCGATCGGCCGCTCACGCATACGGGCCGTGCCGTCGAGCCGGTAGCTGCCATGACCGAGCGCGCAGATGGCGGCCAGGAAGCGGATCGCAGTTCCGGACAGGCGCAGGTCCAGCTCGGCCGTGGTGGCGGGGATGCGACCACCGGCCCCTTGCACCACGACCGTCTCGCCGTCACCCTCGACCGCGATGCCGAGCTTGCGCAGGCCAGCGACCATCACCTCCCGGTCGTCGGCGACCAGCGCGCCGTGAAGCTCGCTGCGCCCGCCGGCCAGGGCCGCGACCGCCAAGGCACGGTTCGTGATCGATTTCGAGCCGGGCACGCGCACGTCGGCGTCGACCGGCCCGGTGGGCGTCACGGGAAGCGGGTCGGGAACGTCGGACACGGCGTGGACGATACCACCACCTTTCGCGCCGGTTTCGGCGATGATCGGGCATGCCCCGGACCCGCGTCGCCGTGATCGGTGCCGGCCTCGCCGGCACCTTCGCCACGCTGGCTCTCGCAGAGCGCGGTGTGGCGGTGACGCTGTTCGAAGCGTTGGAACCTGGCCACGACCGAGGCTCGTCTCACGGTGGCTCGCGCATCTTCCGCCACGCCTATCCGGACGAGGATCACGTCCGGCTAGCAGTGCGAGCCGACGAGGGGTGGCGCGCACTCGAGCGAAATACCGGTGAGCGCCTGTTGTGGCGCGCCGGCGGTCTCGACTTCGTCGCCGATGCAGGCGAGGAACTGTCACGTATCGAGTCGGCCCTCGACTCGCAAGGCAGCCGCTGGCAGCGACTGACCGCCGCGGAGGTGCGGGCGCGCTTCCCGGCATTCGATCCGCCCGACGAGACCGAGGCGCTTTACCAGCCGGATGCGGGCGTACTGGCCGCAGACCGGGCCCTCACCGCCGCGTTGA
>Ga0326597_10003752_pt1 | contig 21691 bp, 15 predicted proteins | sample RVTome_12_FD_203789 | JGI IMG/M metagenome (GOLD analysis project Ga0326597, IMG submission 203789) | Soil microbial communities from uranium-contaminated site in the Upper Colorado River Basin, Wyoming, United States - RVT100D185 | ecosystem: Environmental > Terrestrial > Soil > Contaminated >...
CACTACAACCAAGCAGGAGGGACGAGATTCCTGAAAAACAACCGAGTCTCTGCATACAGCAGTCGGAAGCCGTTCCCATGGCGTTCCGGCGCCGCGCCGCGCAGTGAGGTGCCGAGAGAGTTGAGCAGGTGAGCGGGTGAGCGGGCGAACCATCCATCTACCAGTCCCAAGCCCCAAGTCTCAACGCCGCGGCCCATCGATGCCTCGCATGTTTCCATCGAGCAGACCGCCCCATCGGCCTGATGTCTTGATGCCTGTCTCAAAAACAACCTCACCCCCTTGCGGGGGTGAGGCGGGTGATCTCAGGTGAAACCGGGTATCAGGTTCGCTGTGAGCGAATCAGATGGGGCCGACCGCGTTGCTCGTCGAGCAATCATTGGTCTTGATGCACTGGATCCACTTGCCGCAGGCGGGGGTGCCGACGGTGGTGCTGACCTGACCGCTGCCGCCCTGCGTACCGATGATGTTGTAGAGCGAGAGGCCGCCAGGGCCGGAGAGACCCAGCGTCGTTCCCGAGCAGGGGCCGCTGGGGAGGGTGTAGTTCCCAGGGCCGCTTCCCACGAGGATGCCCATCTGGCCGGAGCCGGCGCCGGACCAGGAGAGTGTCTTCTGGCCGGGGCACGAGCCGGTGAGGGAGATGAAGAACCCACCGGCGTTGCCGTAACTGCAACCGGTCAGGTTGAGGGTATAGGCGCCGCCGACCGGAGACGAAGCGCTCCAGTTGATGACCGGGCCGGGAGCGCCGGGGCCATCGGGGGCTCGCTCGACATCGAAGGGGGTGTTGTTCCAGATCAGGCCGTTGGCGCCTTCCGGATCGTTGTTGTAGCCGCAAATGCCGACGTAGTATACGCCGGCCTGGCTGACGAACGCGTTGCTCAACGCCGACTGGAGGCTGCAAGCATCGTCCATGTGAACGACGCCGTTGCCGTTGGCGTCAAAGAGGAACAACTGCGTGTCCCAGGTCACCAGCCCGCAGAACGTCGCGCTGAACGAGCCGGGATCAGTGATGGTGATCTTGTAGAGATCGACATCTCCGCTCTGAGCGGCTCCCGAGATGGATGTGAGAGGGCCGCTGCCCTGGGTTTCCTGACCGGGGGGAAGCGCGGGCGCATCGCCCTGCTCCGTCCAGGTCTGACCGTTTGCGGCGCTGCCGAGCAGCGCGACGACGGCGATGCCGGTCGCCATTCCGACTCCGTTGAACTTTTTCATCTTGCCTTCCTCTTCCTTTGACTTGACTCATAACCCGCCCGTCTGGGGTTCCATCCGGGCGACAAAGCACTTTGGCCCTCCGCACACACGGAAGGCCGGCCCCTACCAAGCCATAAATGTACCGCGGCGCTGGTTCAAGTGCAACCCTAACAGGGCAAATCCGGCGTTTTTTCTGGAGATTCTGCTGACTTGGGCCTCAGACCGCCCGAATTCGGCCCTCTCAGGCCCATAAGCGATCAGAGCGGCACATGCAGGGCCACCAGCCCGATCGTGTAGAGCGGGGCCATGGCGGACACCCCCACCGACCATCCAGCCAGGCGCCGGGCGGTGCTGTCCCGCTTGCGTCCGATCACTTCGCAAAGCACGATCACGATCAGCATGAGCGAGAACTTGAATCCGATCGCGCCGGGCAGGCCCCAGTGCTTGATGATGGCTGCGGCGACGGGGTTGACCTCCCATCCACCAAGTTGCAGCACCACCCAGGTCAGCACGATGTCGAGCGAGGAGACGAGGACAAACCACAGATACAGAAGGGGATAACGCATCGGCGGAAGGCTGCGGAAGGTGAGGATCGGCTCGCTCACCGCAGTGTCGGGGGCAGCGCGTGTGAACTCGCCGGCGGAGTCGCCGAATGCCGACACGGAGGGTAATCGTGGCTCGGTGGGGGGAGACGCCATCGGGTTGGGTTCATCCAGCGACATGCTCGGTTGCACTAGCGGCCTGGAGGCCGGTTTGCATCAGATAGTTCGGCCGATTCGACGCGGCGGTTCGTCGCAATGATGGAGGATTCGCGGCGGGCTTAGTAAAAAGGCCGACCTCTGAACAGGCCGGCCTTGAAAACCTGGAGGTGTGGGAGTCAAGCCCCGGCAAGCCCGGCTCGTCAAGCCCGAACCAGAGCCGCCTCGGCCGCGACGATGAGGTCGTCGATGCCCTCCTCAGCGGCCTGCTCTTCCTCGAGTTTGCGGGTCAGGAACTTCTCTTCGAGTTCGACGCGAATCTTTTCGAGGGCCTTGTTCTGAATCTGACGCACCCGCTCCTTGGTGACGCCGATGATCTGGCCCACCTGCTCGAGGGTGAGCGGGGTGTGGTTCTCGACGTCGATACCGAAGCGATGGTGGATCACCGTGCGCTCGATGCTCGAGAGGTTGGCGCGGTTGGCCATGACGATGCTCTTGACCTCCTCGGCGCAATCCTCCTCGTGAGTCGCGCGGCGCTTCTCGTGGAAGTCGGACCGCTCGAGTTTGGGGTCAAAGTCAGCCGGAAACCGCTGGCGATACTTGCTCAATTTCATGCCCTGGCGGCTGAAGGCCTTGAGGATCGCCCGGCACGCGTAGGTCGAAAACTTGAAGCCGCGACCACAGTCGAACTTGTCCACGGCGCGGAGCAGCGCCATGTTGCCCTCGGAGACGAGGTCGGCGAAGTCCACCTCGCTCATCCGCGTCCGCTTGGCCATCGCCAGAACCAGGGCGAGATTGGTGTTGGCGATCTGCTCGCGCATCTGCTCGGCCTTGCGGTTCCAGCGGAGAATCTCCTCGGCCTGCTCGGGCGAGGGGTCGTGGCCGTTGAGTTCGATCTGGATCTTGCGCACCCGATGACGCGCGTAGTTGAACTGGAGAAAGAGCACCCGCTCCTGGGCGGCGCTCAGAAGCACCTGTGTGGACTGCTTGGGCGTTTTGGACGTCGCGGTGAGCGAGTCCATGACCGGGTGGTACCAGGACGTGTCGGGCTTCTGGATGTCGGGGGCGTCGCGGTAAATGGCGACCTCCGCCTCGGCCTCGTAGAAGGCGGCGTTGTCGATGAAGTCCATTGGCTCGCGCAGGATCCGCTTGAGTTCCTGGCGGTCCTTGGCGCTCAGCGTGCGTCGAGCGCGCGAGTGGGTCTTGGCGTCCTTACCGGACGCCTTGGATCGGCTCGAAACGCTCACCCCGGTTCGCCTCTGAATCTGTTCAAGAGGCGAGGAGGCCGACATCATCCGGCTCATGACTGGTAGCCCTCGTTATCAGTCTTGGAAAACTGGGGGGATTCTAACGCAATTCCCGGCGGAACTACAGGTGAATATACGCCAAAATGCAAAAGATGCTCATAAATTTTGAGGAAGTGCCCCGGAAAGGGCGTTTCTACGGCGTTTTACCTATCTCAACGTGCCTTTTGGCCCCTTCGCTCATCCACATTATGGGGACGCCAGCGGCGGGTTGCAGACTTTGGCCGAGCCGAGAGCCGATTTCGATCGCCGTATCCGGGAGTTCCCAGCCGGGGCCGCCCGGACCCAATCCCGGCTCTTGGGCCGGCATTTCGCACGTCGGGTGGACCAGAGTGGTTTCCAGCCGGCGCGCGGTCCGCGGGACGTCCGGCTAGAATGTTTCTTGCCCGCGTCCCCGACCCGGAGGCGCCCAAGCCCCGCTGATCGGTCTGAGACGCTCGAATCACCGCGAACTTCCCGACACAGGAGAGATGGTCATGGCCTTCACACTTCCTTCGCTTCCCTTCGCCCCCAACGCTCTTGAACCTCACATCGATGTCAGGACGATGGAGATTCACCACGGCAAGCACCACGCCGCCTATGTGAACAACGCCAACGCCGCACTCGAAAGCACCGAGTGGGCGAACAAGAGTATCGAGGAGGTCATTACTCATCTCGACGCCATCCCCGACGCCAAGCGCGCCGCGGTGCGCAACAACGCGGGCGGGCACGCGAACCACTCACTCTTCTGGACCATCCTCAGCCCGAAGGGAGGCGGCAAGCCGTCAGGCGCGGTGGCGGAAGCCATCAACAAGGACTTCGGCTCGTTCGAGGCGTTCAAGGAGCAGTTCACCAAGGCGGCGACGACGCGCTTTGGCTCGGGCTGGGCCTGGCTGGGCGTCATGCCCGACGGCAAACTCTGCGTCTGCTCCACCCCCAATCAGGACAACCCGAGGATGAAGGGTCTCGTCGAGTGCCCCTGCGAGCCGATCCTCGGCCTGGATGTGTGGGAGCATGCCTACTACCTCAACTACCAGAACCGCCGACCGGACTACGTTGCGGCCTTCTGGAACATCGTGAACTGGGATCAGGTGGGCAAGAACTACGGCAAGGCGAAGGGGTGAGGCCGAAGCGATCGCGGACCACCAGTAACAGCGAATGCAACGGCGCGACTCGATGAGTCGCGCCGTTGCCGTTTGGCCCGTCGGTGGGGCGGCGGTGGTCAGATCACGCCGATGGCGTGGAGGAAGACGGCGAAGACTCCCAAGGGCACGAGAAAGCGCCGCAGCATGACTCAGGTCCAATAGATCTGTCCGAAGCGCGTGCCGGACTGGAAGGCCCGCTCGCGCGCCGCCCCGCCGACGCGCCATGCGACGAAGAGAGCGATGAGCATCCCGCCGAGCGATTGCGCCCTTTCGCCTCGTTGTTTTTTTTCCACTTGTGGTGGTGAGGCGGGGCGACCTGCCCGCGCTGGCGTCCGGAAGCGATGGCGATTCTGAGGCAAGAATCGGGCCCGCGGGTGTGAATAGGGGCATTCATCGGTATATTGTCTGGCACGTCTGTCCCCGTCGATCGCCTTGGGTGGAGCCAGGGCGCAACTTACCGCCGTCTTCCGGGAGTCCTCGCCAATGCCGCAAATCAACGCCTTCGTGAACATGCTGAACAGTTACTTGTTCCATCCGTGGGTGGTGTACGCACTGCTGTTCTGCGGGGTGCTGTTCACGATCTGGTCCGCGTTTGGTCAGTACCGCGCGCTGACGCACGGCGTGGCGGTGACTCGCGGCAAATACGACGACAAAAAGGACCCCGGCGCGATCAACCACTTTCAGGCCCTGAGCGCGGCGCTGTCGGCGACGGTGGGACTGGGCAACATCGGCGGCGTGGCCGTGGCCGTGGCTCTGGGCGGGCCAGGCGCAATTCTGTGGATGTGGGTGATCGGCGTCGTGGGCATGGCGCTGAAGATGACGGAAGTGACGCAGTCGATGCTCTATCGCAACACCGATGACCCGGAGAACCCGCATGGCGGGCCGATGTTCGTGGTGAAGAACGGCCTGACGGGACCGGACAAAAAGCCCATCGCGCTCGCGCTGGCGCTGGCGTTCTCGGTGGCGATCATCACACTTACGGCCCTGAGCGGCAACGCTATCGCGATCGCGGTCGGCCTGGTCATCTCGCTCGGCCTCGTCGGCCTGGCCGTGACGACCCACTCAACGCTGGGCTCGGTTATCGGCGGCGTGTTCGTCGTCACGTTGATCATCTCGGCGATCACGGGCGGTAATATGTTCCAGGCATGGAACGTGGCGGACATCACATTCACCTACTTCGAAGTGCCGCAGGTGGTGACGGGCATCATACTGGCCGTGCTCGTGGGGCTCGTGATCATCGGCGGCATCAAGCGCATCGGCTCCTTCGCGGGGCGCATCGTGCCGTTCATGTGCTTCATCTACATTCTCGCGGCCGCGTTCGTGCTGTTCAAGAACTTCGGGACGATTCCCTCGAGCATCGCGCTGATTTTCAAGAGCGGACTGCCGGAATTCCTCGGCGGCTCGGCCCCGGATGCGACCGGCGCGTTTCTTGGCGGGACATTCGGATACGCGGCGATGTGGGGCGTGAAACGGGCCTTGTTCTCGTCGGAGGCCGGCCAAGGCTCATCGCCGATCGCTCACTCGGCGGCAAAGACGGATGAGCCGGTGCGCGAGGGCATCGTGGCCGGCCTTGAGCCGTTTATCGATACGCTGGTGGTGTGCTCGTTGACGGCTCTGGTGATTCTATCGACAGGCGCCTACAACCGCGAGTCGGAGGCAGTGTACGCATCAGACGCGGTCGTGGCCGTCGAGTTCGTCAGCCAAGAAGCCGCGGTCGTCGTGACCGAATCGAGTCCGAAGCAAGAGGAGGGTGGCTGGAAGTTCCAAAACATTCCTGCGCCTGAACGAATTCCCACGAGTGCGGAACGAGACGCGAGTACCAAGTCTGGCAAGCCGCTTCCGCCGTGGAACAAAGGCGACAGCATCTTTTCGTATGTCGAGGTCCAGCCAGGGAATCAGACTCGAGTTGTCCGTGGAAAAGTCGTGGGAGGCAAAGGCGAACCGATCGAAATTGAGTTTGAGATGCTCCAGGCGCTCGACGACGAAGAGGCGATTGAGTCCGCCTCACGGCAAGGCACCTTGTACCACGGGGCCGCCCCGACTTGGACCGTGAAGACCGGGCCGCTTCCGAATTTGACTGATTCGGCCAGGCGCATTCGCCGCACCGCCGAGGGCGCTTCGGGCTGGCGCGATGGTGAATCGGTTTTTGTCATCGTCAATGCGGATATGAGTTCCGATACCGGACGCACGCTCCGCCGCATCAGCGGAACCGTGACGCGCGGCCCCGAGGATACGTGGTCGGTTCAATGGGGCACGCTTGCTTCAAACATTCAGCCGACGCTGCGCATCGGACCAGACAGCCAGCCTGACGTCGGGATTTACGGCGACTACGCGGGGGCGTCGATGACGGCGTACGCATTTGATCGTGCCGCTCCGGGCCTGGGAAAGGTCGTGGTAACGATCGCAGCGTGGCTCTTCGCGATCTCAACGATGATCTCGTGGTCGTACTACGGCGAGCAGGGTGTGTACTTCATTTTCGGCCGCCTGGGGGGGCGCAGGACGATGACGGCGGTGTATCTGTACAAGTTCATCTATTGCCTGCTCATCTTCCTGACGGGTGTGGCGGCGATGAAGATATTCCCCAATGCCACCGAAGGGGGGCCGAAGGTCGCCATCATCGCCACCGATGGTGAACTGGACATGTGGACGACGCTCGGACTGGGCGTGATGCTCGTGGCCAACATCCCCATCATGCTTGTGTTCAGTTCGCATGCGATGAAGGCGTATCACACGTACATCGGTAAACTCAAGCGCGGCGAACTGGATTCGCATGCAGCGCCGCCTCTAGAGGACGTTATGGGCGGCAAGGACGTCGAATAGCCAACGCGCCAACGCAACAGTGCATCAAGGCGCCATCGCAGGCCCGGACACCCCTCCGGGCCTGCGGCCTTTTCTGGGACGCGGCGGGCCTCGGGGGCAAAACTCTGCGGCCTGGACTGCCAAATCGCAGAAATGTCTAAGACCGCCCCCGCCGGGGCGTCATCATCTATGCGGGGGCGATCACCAGCCCCCAACGGCGAACGGAGGTTTGATGGACCCGTCCAGCCCGGCGAGAGCCGAAACTCAGTGGGTGTGCCAGGCGCTGGAGTGCCATGAGGCCTCGCTGCTGCGCTACACACTCCGCGTGCTCGGCGGCGACCTCGAAGCCGCACGCGACGTGGTGCAGGAGGCGTTCGTCAAACTTATTCAACAGGATCGCTCGGCGATCGAGGATCACCTGGCGCCGTGGCTCTATCGCGTCTGCCGCAATACCGCCCTGGATCGCCTCCGAAAGGAGCAGCGCATGCAGACATCGCTCCCCGAAATGACGAAACACAACGGGCGCCTCGGCGAAGGCGATTCAAGTGCAGCCGATGAACCGGCGGAGAAGGCCCAGCAACCCGAGTCGCGCTCGCGCCTCCTGGCGAGCCTCGCCGACCTGCCCGAGCGGCAGCGCGAAGTGCTGCGGCTCAAGTTCCAGGGCGATCTCAGTTACCGCGAGATCGCCGAGATCATGGACCTCACCGTGAGCCACGTCGGCGTGCTGATTCACACGGGAATCCAGACCTTGCGCCAGCGCCTCGTCGGCGCGGCGGACGCGAAGGGAATGACTTCGACGACTTGATGTGCGAGTGCAAGTGCGGATGCGAAGGCGCAAGCGGTTTCCGCGACTCTGCCCCTCGATCCCTTGATCTGTTGATGCATTGATCCCCACATGCCTCTGTTTATTGAGGACTGACCCATGACGACTGAACACAACGACCCCCGACTCACCGCTTACGCTCTCGGCGAACTCGACGACGCGGAGCGCCTTGAACTCGAAGCCCTGCTCAGCGAACGAGCCGACCTGCGCGATGAGGTCGAAGCGATCCGCGCCGTGGCGGGCGAACTGCGAAGTGAACTCCTGCACGAGCCGGCGCCGGCACTCTCCGCCGATCAGCGCGAAGCGATCAAGGCCCAGGCGGCAGGCGGCAGCGGCCTGCGACTCGTCGGCGAGGGCGCGCGGACCACCCGCCCGGCCGCGTGGTGGTGGCGTATCGGCCTGAGCGGCGCGGCGGCGGTGCTGGCGCTGGGCGTGCTGCTTCCGCTCATGATGCGCGACGGCGGGGATGAGTTCGTGCGCGGCCGCAACGAGGCGGCAACCGCCGGGGGCCTGAGCGCCGAGCCGCGCGGCAATGCCGGCGAAAGACGAGCCGGGGGCGACGAGGCCGCTGTGCAGGATCAGATCGCCGCCGCGCTGGAACTCAAGGAGGAGTTGAACAGGGCCAGAGACGATTTCGGCCTGCCGACGGACTCGGGCGCGGTGAGGATGATCGAAGGGGCAGCCGCGGATGACACGCTCGATGGCATCGTGGCGAACCCTCGCCCAGACCAAAGTGTGGCGTTCTCGCGCGAGGCGCGGCCGAGTCCGGCTTCACAACCCGGCCCGCCGCCGGGGCGACCGGCACTCGAAGAGGCGGAATCGCTCCGACGGTCTGTCCGGCATCGCGGCACCGAGCGCGTCCTTGAGATGTACTCGCTCCTGCAGGCTAACGAGGCCGATGCGGATCGGCACTCGCAGGATCCGAATCTGGTGCCGCGCAACATCATTGAGTATCCCGCGGACTGGCCCTCGATCTCGGGCCGCGACTGGGCCGACACCGATTCCTTCGCCCCCATCGAGGACAACCCCTTCCTTGGCGTCGGCGCTGCGCCCCTTTCGACTTTCTCCATCGACGTGGACACCGCGTCCTACGCGATTGTGCGGCGTCAGTTGCGCGAGGGGCGCCGCCCTTCGCCCGATTCGGTGCGCCTCGAAGAGATGATCAACTACTTCGACTACCACTACGATGCGCCTTCGCCCGGTGATGCGCACCCTTTCCGCGCCAACGTCGAGATCGCCTCCTGCCCCTGGCGGCCTGAGCACCGCCTCGTGCGCATCGGCCTCAAGGGCATGGAGATTCCCCGCGATGAGCGGCCCGCGACGAACCTGGTCTTCCTGCTTGATGTGTCCGGCTCGATGAATGAGCCGGACAAACTGCCCCTCGTCAAGGAGGGGCTCAAGCGGCTCGTCGAGAATCTCACCGTCGATGATCGCGTGGCGATCGTGGTCTACGCCGGAGCTTCGGGGCTGGTGCTCGATTCGACCTTTGTCTCCGACAAGGAGACGATCCTCGGCGCGCTCGATCGCCTCAGCGCCGGCGGCTCGACCAACGGCGGGGCCGGCATCGAACTCGCCTACAGCGTCGCCCAGCAGCACTTCATCAAGGAGGGCGTCAACCGCGTCATCCTCGCCACCGACGGCGACTTCAACGTCGGCGTGACGAACCGGGGCGATCTCATCCGACTCGCCGAGGAGAAGGCCAAGTCCGGCGTCTTCCTCACCGCGCTGGGCTTCGGCATGGGCAACCTCAAGGATGACACCATCGAGCAGATCGCCAACAAGGGCAACGGCATGTACGCCTACATCGACACGATCGAGGAAGCCCAGAAAGTGCTCATCAATCAACTCTCCGGCTCGCTCGTCACCATCGCCAAGGATGTGAAGATCCAGGTCGAGTTCAACCCGGCGATTGTCAAGTCCTATCGCCTGCTCGGCTACGAGAACCGCATGTTGGCCGCCCGCGACTTCAATGATGACACGAAGGATGCCGGCGAGATCGGCGCGGGGCACACGGTGACGGCTCTGTACGAGGTGGAACTGGCGTCAACGGAGGATGGTCTCGCGAAGGCGGAGGCCGCGCAAGAAGACGCGAATCCGCAAGCGAGGGCGGCGGATGCGGAAGCGCCGGCGGATCAGGGCGAGGCGCCGGAGGTCGATCCGCTTCGTTACCAGCAGCCGGCGAAACTCACCGAAGTGGCGCAGCAGAGCGGCGAGATGCTCACCGTCAAGGTGCGCTATAAGAAGCCCGACGGCGACGTGAGCACGCCCGTTGAGTTCCCGACCCGCGATGAGGGCAAGACGTGGGAGCAGGCGTCGCATGACTTCCGCTTCGCGGCCTCGGTGGCGGCGCTGGGGATGATCCTGCGCGACTCGCCGCACAAGGGCAGCACCACGCTCGCCGACGTCCGGGCGTGGGCCGAAGCGGGTCTGGGCGATGATGTGCAGGGCTACCGCAAGGCGTTCATCGACATCGCGCGCCAGGCGCAGCAGGTCATGGGCGTGCGTCAGGACTGAACGCTGCACGGCGCCTTGCCGTTTAGCCGCGACCCGGAGGCTCTGCGGAGGGGAGCGCGTCGCCTGCGGCGCGGTATTCGAGCGCGAAAACTGCGTTCCCGCCCCGCGCTCCGCTCCGAAACCCTCGCGTCGCGGCTAACCTTCCACATCGACCCGCACTGCGCTCGATGGAGCCGACGATGGAAAGCGCTGCCCGCGACAACACCCCGCGATCGCGCGACTGGCGGCCGCTGTGGAACTTCGGCGACCCGGCTGCGAGCGAGCAGCGCTTTCGCGAGGAACTCATTCGCCTCGATGCGGCAGATGATGCCGCCCGCGCCGCCGAGTGCCGCACCCAGATCGCCCGCTCGCTCGGATTGCAGGGGCGTTTCGACGAGGCGCATGGTAAACTCGCTGAAGTTGAGGTCCTTGCCAACCTGCCCGACCACGTCCGCGTGCGACTTTTCCTTGAGCGCGGCCGTGTGCTCAACTCGTCGCGCCGCTCCGGCGAAGCGCGGCCCCTCTTCGAGCAGGCCTGCGAACTCGCCTCGCGCATCGGCGAGGATGATCTCGCCGTCGATGCCGCGCACATGATCGCCATCGTCTGCCAGGGCGATGAGGCGATGGAGTGGAACATCAAGGCGCTGGCGATGGCCGAGCGGTCGAGATGTCCGCGGGCGCGGCGGTGGGCAGGCTCGCTGCACAACAACCTCGGCTGGACGTTGCACGCGCTCGATCGCTTCGACGAAGCGCTCGAGCACTTCGAGGCGGCGCTGGCGGCGCGCCTCGAGCAGAAGGATGAGGCGGAGACTCCGGTCGCACGCTGGTGCATCGCGCGCTGCCTGCGCTCGCTGGGCCGCCTCGACGAGGCTCTGGCCATGCAGCACGACTTGCACGCGCACCACGAACCGGCGGGATCGACCGACGGCTACGTGTGCGAGGAACTCGGCGAATGTCTGCTGGCGCTGGGGCGCGGCGACGAAGCGACGCCGTGGTTTGCCCGCGCGCATGCCGCCCTTTCGCTCGATCCCTGGTTGATTGAACACGAGCCTGAGCGGATCGCGCGCCTGGCGCAACTCAGCGCTGCCCCGCCGCGTCAATAGCCGCACGCGGACGCCCGCGGAGACGTGCGATGGCCCTGCCCGCTCATCTACCTCGATTGCGCCCGCGGCGTCCAGGGCACATCCGGAACGCCCGCGTTGTGGTTCGCGAGTCGCGCCAGCGCGAAGAGCAGGTCGCCGGCGCGATTGAGATAGACGATGTTGGGGCTTGCGGCCTGGGGTGGCATGGCCTCGCGCCTCGCGTGGCTATGCGGTGCGGCATTGGATGTCGATTCCCCAAGTTGGATCACGCACCGCTCGACGCGTCGGCAGATCGTTCGCGCCAGATGCAGCCGCGCCGCCAGTTCCGTCCCGCCCGGCAGGATGAAGGACTTCTGCTCCTCCAATGCTTCGACCGCGCCATCAATCCACTGCTCGAGTTTCGCAATGTCGGTGTCGGCAACGGGGCTGACCTTTCTGCGCGCCGCACTCTCGACCGGCGTGGCAAGGTCGGCCCCGATCTCAAAGAGCAGCCGCTGCAATTCATCGAGGCATTCGACGATCAGGGCATCGCGCGTCGAGTCGGCGGCGCAGCGCGCCAGCCCCAGCGCCGCGTTGAGTTCATCGCACTGGCCGTAGGCTTCGACCCGTGGATCGGTCTTGGAGACGCGCGCTCCGCCGTGCAGCCCCGTCGTTCCGTCGTCGCCGGTGCGGGTGTAGAGCTTCATGGTGGTCAATCGTAGTCCTGAATCGAGCAACCTTCGGCAACCATCGGCTTCCGCCGACGGCTACGGGCTATTGAGACGTCAGCGCTGATTTGATGATCGAGGCCATGCGCTGCGCATCGCGTTTGCGCAGGCCGCGCTGGGCGATGTCGCCCGTCGCTCCGCCGAAGGTCTCGATGACCAGCGCATCCCAGAAGATGCCCTTGGTGGTCCGCACCGAGGCGATCCGCTCGACGCGAATCTCCTGGTCGTGAATGCGCAGACCCAGCAGCGACCAACTCGTGACGCGCACACGATCGCCCGCGGCGTGAATGACCGGCGGATGAAAGAGCGAAGTGAAATTGCCCGCCGTGAGGAAGGCGCCCAGGCGCGAGGCCTTGATCTCGATGTTCGCGTCGATGGTCTGGGCCGCGCTGTCGGCCCGCATCCTCCGCACCCGCTGCGAGCAGTAGGGGCAATACTTCGCATCAATCGAGACCGGCTCGCGGCACTCGGAGCAGAAGACATATGCGAGAACGCGCCGCGTGCAGTGCGGGCACCAGGTCGCCCCGGCCGGCACATCAAGTCCGCAGTGCGGACAGGACTTGGCGGAAACGGCGGTGGGCGAGAGGGCGGGTCGATCGCTCATCGCTCGATGGTAGCCGCCGCCGGCCGATGGCGAGGCAGCGAGGCGACTCTACACTTGCCTCATGGCGTGGCAGCGCAGCGGAAACCCGTGGGTGAAGAGGCAGCGGCGGCAGTGCGCGCTTGTCAGCGTCGGGCTGGTGGTGATGATGTTCTTCGGCTTCACGTTCATCGGATTGATATTCTCTGCGGGAACCAGCACGTCCATCGTCTCAGGCATTTTCGCGGCGGGCATGTTCCTGGCGATCGTGAGTGTCTTCCGCCAGTGTGCCCACGAGTGGCGCGTGCTCAGTCTGGTCCCTGAGCACGATGCGATGGTGTGCCCGAAATGTCTGCATCTGATGGAGGCGGTGGATGAGTTGAGCGTGCGGTGTCCGAAGGGCCATGCGACCTGGCCGCGCGTGGAACTGCTTCGCTACTGGGAGCAGTACGGCCTGGCGCGCAAGGCGTCCTGGCTCATGCTCCGGCAGCAGCGCCGGCGCTTTGAGAAGCGGCGGATCGATCTGCATGGTTCGTATCGCCAGTGGCTTCTCGATCATCCCGCCTTTGCGGCCGTCGGCGTGCCGATCATCGCGACGGGTGTCTACTGCGGCGGCTGGCTGCTGCTGAGCGATCGTCACTGGATCGAGATCGTGCGCTTCGTTCCATTCATGGCTCTCGCGATGACAGGAGGAATGCTGCTGAGTCTTGGCAGCAAGCAGCGGCGGGGCAACGAGCCGCGCTGCGCCGCCTGCGACTATGAGCGGGTCGCCTCGCAGGAAGAACCTGAGTCGCGCTGCCCCGAGTGCGGCGCCGTGTGGAATGAACCCGGCGCGACGGTGCGCGGCACGCTCTCCTCCCGGCGCGGCCTGATCGTCGCGGGCTTGGCGCTGCTCCTGTGCGCCGCCGTCGTGATGCCTCTGGCCTCGATCGGTCCGATGGCGGGCTTTGTCTCCCGCGTCACGCCGACTTCCCTGCTCATCGAAAGTCTCGGTCGAACGAAGTTCGGCGACGCCGCCGACTGGACCGAACTCAACCGCCGCCAACTGTCGCCCGATCAACGCGATCGACTGGCCTCGCTGCTGCTCGAGCAGCGCAGAGAGTCGATGTACTTCTCCGTCTCGCCCGGCTGCGGCTGGCTCGAAACTGAGATCGCCAACAACTCACTCCCCGGCGAACTCAGCGATCGCTACTTCCGGGAAGCCCTCAAACTCTGGATAGATGCTCCCGACCGCGTGCGCACCGGCGAAGAGGCGATGTGTGCCATCGAAGGCGATCATCGCCTTGGCGGCAACTCGGCATGGCAGGTCGAGGTGGCTGTGGACGGATTCCGGGTGGACGGCTCTCGGATCGTCGAGGCGAGGGAGGACCGCTGGCGAACCGGCCTGAGCCTTGACACCGAACTGCGCGGGTACAGAACCAGAGAGCGCCTCGTGGGTAAGCCGCAGAATGATCGTGTGGCGCCGGTGACGACCCTGAGGTGGGAGCGAGCGAGGCCGCGCCGCATCACCTTCGCCGCCTGGGTCGTCATCCGTCCCAGCGCCGCCGTCACCAGTTTCAAACTCGACTGGAACAAGGACGGGACGCCCGTTACGCCCGCCGACGCCGTCCGCATCATCCCCGTGACGTTTACTCACACGATCGACGTGGTTGAGTGACGGCGCCTACGGCGTCGCCACAACATTCGACGGGCTGCACGTCGTCAGGTCGAGCGCCTGGAGCACGAGCCGACCGCCGCATACGTTGGAGCCGACGTTCCTCGCCAGCGCCGCGTTGCCGTCGCCGTCGGCGTCGATCAGCGCCGCGAGCGTGGCCGTGTTGTTGAGGCCAAGGCGCGTGCCGGCGCACGGCCCGCTGGGAATCGTTACGTTTCCCATGCCGCGCGCGTAGATGATCGCCACGCGGCCGCTGCGCGTCGCGCTGTTGACGCGCGCTTCGAGCCGGCCGGGGCAGTCGCCCATCAGTCCAAGCGTGATGTCGAATCCATATTGCGCGATGTACGCCGCGCCGCCCGTCGCGTTCGACTCGGTGTACGACTGCGTAAAGGCGACCCACTGGCCGTTAGGCCCCTGCGAAAGGTCGTAGGCGTAGTGGGGGATGCCATCCGCCCCGCGCGTGGCCGTGATGTAGACCGTGTTGCGGCCGACGGCCAGCGCCCGTCCCTGCGAGTTCGACGCCGGGATCGGCCCGGCGATCTTCGTCTGCGTCCCCGTGTCGATGTTGATCGCATACAGCCCGCTGTCGCCGTACTCCGTGTAGCCGTAAAAGAGATCATCGATGGGGTTGTAGTCGAGGCCGAAGTACCGGAAACTCGTGCCGGTATGCACGTCGAGCACCAACGTGCAGGCGCCCGAGTTGACGTCGATCTCGTAGATGCCCTTGGTCGTGGCGAAGTTGGAGTAGCCGTAGAGTTTTCCTCGCCCCCAGGCGAGCGCGTGAATGTCCACGCTGAGCGTCGAGCGCAGCGTCGGCGGGCCGCTGAGCGTCGAGGTGTACAGGCGCGTCGTGAACGCGCCGTTGCAGAGATAAAGCGTGCGGTCCGGCGCTGCCGCTGCGCCGCTGACGTCAAACGAGAAACGATTGGTCCAGGCGACGTCGGGAAAGCCGCTCAGGTCGCTGGACTTCGTGAGAGGGGCGGAGGACTCGAGGCCGACGAAGAGTTGGCCGTGAGCGCCTGTGGCGAGGCCCGTGAGAATCGCGGTCGCGGCGAGCGAGGCGCGGAGCATGCGGCGATGGAACACAGCCTTGGTGGATTTCATTTTGTCTCTCCCTCTCATCGAAGGCCGGGAGTTCGGGCACTGGGCGGGTCAAACGCTGGCTCGCTCCTTGTGGCGCCGCCAACCGGCTGCTTCGTCAATCTCTTGAGAGAGTGTAGGGGCCTGCTGCCGCGAGGTGGCGCCGGGTCGAGAGTGAAGGGGTTGAGGCGATGGGTGGATCACGCTATGCTCGTGGGAGCGTTGGCGGCCGCAGTCGCCGACCTCAGCCGGGGCCTTCGAGCCGCGCAGTTCGACGCCCCCACCGGCCCAGTCTCCTGACCATCCGTGGATGGAGGGACGCCACACTCGGCCGACGCCGAAGCGAACGGATCGGAGTTGACTCGCAGCGAAGTTTGCACGCCGCGCCCGATGAGTGCAATGATTGGCCGCGGGGCGTACGATGAGTCGATGACGGGTGGAGACGTTCATGCTCAAGGAACGACATCGCGTATTCGTGAGTCTGCTGATCGGCATCGACACGATCGTGCTCGCCGGCGCCTTCGCGCTGGCGCACTTTCTGGCGCGAAGGGCCTTTGCGGACCAACCTGTGCCGCTCCTCCCCGTCGAGTCGCTGCCCGCCCTTGGGCTGGGCCTCCCGATCATGATCGCCTGCATGGCGGTCTTCGGCCTGTATCGCCCGCGCCGCGACCGCAGTTTCGACAGCGAAGTGCTTGACATCGGCAAGGCCGTGATCGTCGGCTGGGGGCTGACCTTCCTCGCGTGGGAGGTGGTCCTTCCCTCTTACGCGGTCGCTGGGAGCGCGACGCTTGAGGTCATCGCTCTGCCCCTCTGCCTCGCGGGCTGTCTCATTGTCTACCGCTACGCCTTTCGACTGGGGCTGCGCACCATCCGTGAGCATGGCTGGAATCGCCGACACATGGCCATCATCGGCACCGGCCGCCTCGGCCAGATCGCCTGCCACACGTTCCGGCGCAACAGTTGGACGGGCATCAACTGCGCCTACTTCATCAGCCACCACGACACGACGCGCCGCCAGCAGTGCCTCGACCAGCCCGTGCGCGGCGGGCTGGACGATCTCGAGACCGTCATGCAGCAGCGGCCGGTGGACGGCGTCATCATCGCCCTGCCCCAGTCGCGCTCCTACCTCCTGCCCAGCGTGCTGATGAAACTTTCGCGCTATCCCGTCGAGGTGAGAATTATTCCCGATGTCAGTCCCCGCTATATGCCCATCAATCTCGCCATCTCCGAACTCGAGGGCATGCCGGTGTTGAGCGTGCGACAGTCGCGGCTGAGCGGCTACGGGGCGATGATCAAGCGCGGCGTCGATCTGGCCGTGGGGTCGATGTCGCTGGTTCTCTTCGGCCCCTTCATGCTGCTCATCGCCGCGTTGATCAAACTCGAAGACGGCGGGCCAGCGCTCTTTCGACAGACGCGCGTCAGCATGGGAGGCCGGACCTTCGGCATCTACAAGTTCCGCACCATGACCGTCGAAGCAGTCAACAAAGATCTCAACGGGCGCGGCGTCGAAGTCTGGACCCGGCGCGACGATTCCCGCATCACCCGCGTCGGCCAGTGGCTGCGCCGCTTCAGCCTCGATGAACTTCCCCAACTCTTCAACGTGATGCGCGGCGACATGTCACTCGTCGGCCCTCGCCCCGAACGACTCGATCTGCTCGAACATTTCCGCGAAGACTGGCGCGGCTACATGCTCCGACAGAACGTCAAGGCCGGCATGACCGGCTGGGCGCAGGTCAACGGCCTCCGCGGCGACACCAGCCTTCGCAAACGACTCCAGTACGACCTCTACTACATCCGCAACTGGTCGGTCCTCTTCGATCTGCGCATTCTCTTTCTGACGGTGCTGCGCGGCTTCCGGCACCCGAACGCGCACTGAGCGATGAGGATCGCGCCCGGACGCGAGATCCTGCCCGGCGCCCGCTGCCTCACTGACTCGATTCCCCGATGCCTTGAGGCCTCAATGCCTTGGTGCCTTGATGCCTCGATGCCTTCTTGCCATGAGCAAGGCTTTGCGAGTCGAATGGGGTGCCCTGATGCCCTGGTGCCTCTCCGCCATTAGCGAGGCTTGGCGAGTCGAATGGGATGCCTTCGATGCCTCGGTGCCTCTCCGCCATGAGCCACGCTTTGCGAGTCGAATGAGTTGCCTTGATGCCCTGGTGCCTTCATGCCTTGATGCCTTGATGCCTGGCTGCCTCGACGCCTTGATCCCTCGATGTCTCTCTTCGTGCCTTTGTGACTTTGTGGTGAAAGACTCACTCGAACCGATGCACCACGAGTTGACTGATGGCGCACTCATTCTGGACGACGGCCTGGAAGAGGATGGTCTGGTTCTGTGCGACCGGCGGGACGTTGCGGGTGATGGTGGCGACGCCATTGGCGTCGGCGCGCGCTGATCCGATGAGTTGGGGGTTGGAGAGTTGGAGGGCGTTGACGCGCGTGGCGCAGCCGGGGATGATCTCGCCGCCGCCGCGCGGGCTGTAGAAGAAGCGCACCGTGACGCCGGGGGTGGCGCCGGAAACGGTGATCGTGTTGCTCACGCCGGCCCGGCCGGGCGCAGGCTGCTCCATCGTCATGGTCGGGTTGACGGGGGTGACGAGGGCGCCGACGAATGTGCCGTTCTGAGCGTTGCGGCGATAGGCCTCGAGGGCGATCTGGCCGTAGTCGTTGATGTCGCGTCCGATGCGGATACGCAGGCCGTGATTGGGCGGGATGAGGTCGTCGATGAGACGCATGCCGTTGACTTCATTCCAGATGAAGGCGTCGATGCCGGGATCAACGATGCCGACGACTTCGCTTCGGTTGTTGATGCGCATGGCCCAACTCACGTCGCCAAGATCGAAGTCGTGGATGGAGCGCATGACGCCGTTCTCCCAGAGGAAGGCGATGTCGTTGCTGTCGGCGTCTCTGCAATGCCCGACAATCTGGCTCAGATCGTTAATGTCAAATGCCTGGCACTCGCTGCCGCCGGGAAGGGTGCCGATGTCGATCATCACGCCGTTCTCCCAGAGGAAGCCGCGCTTGCCGATGAGGTTAGGGTCATCGGAGAAGGTATGGCCGACGATGTGATCGAGGTTGTTAACACCCCAAGCGTGAGCGCCCCTGCCCCCAAGCGTTCCCAAGTCGATCATCTTGCCGTCGCTCCACCGAAAGGCGCGCCCCGGGACTTCCTGATTCGCCGCTTGACCAACGACGACTCCGATAACATTCACAGCGTCTGCTTCACCTCCATCCCCCCCAAGCGTGCCCAGCGATATCGGCTCGCGATCGATCCAGAGTGTGGGCACGAAGTTGCCCGAGAAGTCGCCGCCCACTCCGACGATCCACCCGGCATCGTTGATGTCATTGGTGTCGGCGCTGAAGATCGGATTGACGGATCGCAGGTAATGTCCCACGCCCTCCTCCCAGACAAAGGAAATGTTCGGAGAGATCAGTGACCCGGTCATCGCGGCTGAGCCATTGATGCCCATTGGCGCGACCTGCGTGTCACCGGGCGCCTTGATCTCGATCATCGCGTAGGGCGGAGGCCAGACGGGCTGGGCAATCGCGACCCCGACGGACGTAAGCATTGTGGCCGTGGCCAGTATGATTCGGTTGGGAATGAGCATGGCTTCCTCCAGTCTCGTGCAACAAGTGAGCAATTACAAAGCGCAGCGCCGGCCTCCCGGCCGGCGCTGCGGAACCTGTGTCAGTCGCAACCGCAATCGCCGTCGAACGGCTCATTGGGGTGAGGGTCGAATCCCGTGTACGGGATGTAGCCCGCGCCAGAGACGGCTAGACCCTTGGCGACGTTGGTCAGTCTCTCGAGGTTCGTCTCAAGCATCCACGGAAGGTCGGGGGAGTACACGCGCGACGCTCGAACGACGGTCATGTCCCAGCGGTCAAGCGTCCCTCCGCCTTGCTGGTACTCGCCGTAGCAGGCGTGGCGGAGCAGGCCATCAAAGGCGGCGAGATCGGCGTCGATGATATCTTCCATTACAAGGTTGAACTCATCAAACGCCCAGACGTCGATGAACTGCTCCCACGTCGTCTCGATCGCCTCCGGATCGCTTCCGAGAAACGCGTTGATGGTGTTCTGGTTCCCATTCACCCACGTCTGCGGGGGGAAGGGGCTCCACACCAGCGCCGTGATGGCGAAGGGAGGATCCCAGAAGTCCGTCTGCTGGCCGGAGTTGCCTTCGAGCAGTCGGTCGAGCGCCGTGAAGACGGCCGATCGTTCGCCCGAGTCATTGTAATGCAGGTGGATATCGACCGCGGCGCCGTTGCGATTCCCGAACGCGACCGCACACTGGGTGGCGAAGGCGTCGCGATTGGCGGCAATCGAGAGGTCGCCGCCGACGTTTCCCGAGTAGCCGGTGTTGACCTGGCCCCACGAGATCGCCGGGGTGATCATCTGGAGCGGCCGGCCCGCCAGCGCCGAGGCCTCGTGCACCGCATCCGCCTGCTTCTGCATCCACTCGAACACCGCTTCGCATCCAGCCGCGAAGCAGTCAGCGGGAAGGAGTCGCAGCCGATCCACGCATTCGCCGCCGAGATCGACGTAATACTCGCCCGGCCCGCCGAAGATCTCGTTGCCGAACTGGATGGCGTCGATGTCCCGGCAGTACTTGCTCACGAAGCAGCGGAGGTCGGCCAGCATCGCCGCCTGCGTCTGCGCGTCCGGAATGTAATCAAGGCTGTCGTCCGTCGGCCACGGCGTGCGGATCATCAGGATGATCTCCTTGCCCTGATGGTTCTCATTGTCGTGCCCGCCGAGGTAACTGAGCGCATCGCGCCAGTTCGTGCATGGAGTCTGGCTGTCGAGAATCAGATTGATGATGTTGTAGTTGGCGTGCAGGCGGACCGCGGTGATGTTCGCGACGTCCTGAACCAGTTGGTCGGTTCCCCCAGTCGCGTCGATCGCGTACATCCCCACGCGCATCTTCGTGGTCGTGTCCAGCACCCAGTCCTCATCCGTGTCGAGTTCCGGATCGGCGATGATCTCCCGGTAGTCCGGCGTGCCCTCGTTGTCGCGGTCGAAGGGGACGAGGAGCAGAACCATCTGCACCTGGGTCTGCGAGTCGATGTACCGGCCCGTCTTGCCGGCGATCCAGCCCTGGTCGTTGATGGCGGTGAAGGCGAGCGTTGACGTGTTGTACTCGCCGACGGCAGTGCCCAGCGGGATGCCCGAGATGTTCGTCAGCGAGACGGACTGGAGGTCGCCTTCTCCATCCTCGTAGAAGAGCGTCTTCTTGGCGATGACTTCATTGTGCTGGTTGAGGCCGACGGCCTTCTGGTTGGCGCCGCCGATGCCGAGTGATTCGACGCCGTTCCGATCGGCGTCATCAGGAGGATCAATGCGCCAGCGCCCGTCGCGGTAGACCGCATGGCTCAACTCATCGCCATCGTCCTTCTTCACGCGGCAGGCAACATGGCCGAGGTTGTTTACTTCACTCACGGCCTCGAGGGAGTACCCGGAGGGCGGGGCGATCTCCACCCACTGAAAGGCCCACTCGTCGGCCCGCGTCGGCTGAGTTGAATGGACCAGCAGAACCATCACGGCCAAAGCGCGGCAGCAGGCGGCGCGGGTCCGGGCGCAGGGTGGGAGAAGCATCGCTCCGCGAGCGCATCCCGCCGGGTTGGACATCCGATCGCGCCGCACACTGATTCCGCTTTCACTCATGTGCCCTCTGCACTCCGCCTGATTACCCCGCCCTCGCGATCGATTCGCGCTTCCTCGCACCCTCTGTGCGCCCTCCGTGCCCTCTGTGCCTCAGTGGTTGGCGTTCACTCGAACCGATGCACGACGAGTTGGCTCACCTTGCAGCCGGTCGGCTGGGCGGCTTGGATGAGGAAGGTGCGGCCGGCGGCGGCACCGGGGACGAAGCGGGTGAGCGTCGCCTCGCCGTTCTGGTTGGCGACGGCGGTACCGGCGAGGGTCGGACTGCTGATCTGGAGCGCTGCGCCGGTCTGGAGGTCGCAGCCAGGGATCGCCATGCCGCCGCCGATGGGGCCGTAGAGGAAGTAGACCCGCGCGCCGGGGTCGCAGCCCGTCACCGTCAGGCGGCTGCTCTGACCCGGCTCGCCGGGATCGGGTCCGCTGAGCACCAGCGTCGGCGTGACGGGCGAGAGGATCACGCCGCGGCCGCGATCGACATCGCGTCCGGCGATCTGGCCGAAGTC
>Ga0326597_10003753_pt1 | contig 21691 bp, 14 predicted proteins | sample RVTome_12_FD_203789 | JGI IMG/M metagenome (GOLD analysis project Ga0326597, IMG submission 203789) | Soil microbial communities from uranium-contaminated site in the Upper Colorado River Basin, Wyoming, United States - RVT100D185 | ecosystem: Environmental > Terrestrial > Soil > Contaminated >...
ATACCAGGGCGGACCCCAGCTGTACTTGTTCTCGATGATGATCTGCAGCGTCGGCGCCCTCTCCGGCGTGGCGCTGGCGTTCTCCGGATCGATCCCGTCGGCGGCGTCCGTCATCCAGCCCTTGTTCAGCCGCTCCACCAGCGGAAACAGCCGGTGATTGGCCGGCATGTTCATGATCACGGTGCCATTCGAGAGGATCCGGCAGCCCTCGAAGAAGGAGGCCAGGCCCTCGTTCAGCCAGCCCACCGCGGTGGTCGCCAGCGAGACGAACTGGTGCGCCGCCTCATGGAACAGCGTGCCCACGCACTCCTCGAAGCCGCCCTCTCCGATGTAGGTCTCCACGTGGCTGCCGGTGAAGTGCCCGCCCGACCATTCCACCGGGGGGCCGATCCCCAGCGTGAGGTACTCGTCCCGGTTCTTGAAGATGTGCAGCGTGATGCGCGACACGGAACGATTGTCGTCGCCATAGCCGTATTCGAAGAAGCGGCGATAGAAGGAGTTCATCTGCTCCATCGCCTCGGCCGCGCGCACCAGCACCTCGTAGCCGGCGTTCGTCTTGGTGACGTAATGCTCGCGCTTGGTGGTGGCGGCCTGCTTCCATTCGCGGTGCTCGGCGTCGTGCTCGCGGACCCACTCCACCGAGATGTCCGCCATCAGGTCCTTCGGCTTGGCGGTGGCCGCCAGCGACGGATCGGGCGCCGCGGAGATGCGCTCGATGGCGGCCTGGGTCGCCTCGCTCTCCGGGTCGAGCGCCAGGATCTCCTGGAGCACCCGGATGGCGGAATGCGGCCGGCGCTCCTTCATGTAGAGGTCGGCGATCGGCTGCAGCTGACCGATGAACCCCTCCCGGAGCTGGAACAGCTCCCGGGCCACCGGGTCGAGGCCTTCGATGCGTCCCTGGAGTTCCTTCAACACCCGGCGATCGGCCTTCTGGGCCAACAGCAGGTTGTATTGCTTGTGCAGCGCGAAGACCTGTTCATCCCGATCCCCCACCGCGCGCGCCCACTCGGCCCTGAGCTCCCAGGCCCGCGGCGAGCGGGGATCGCGTTCGAGCGCCCGCTGGATCAGCGCCGCGGCATCGTTGAGCTTGCCCCCGTTCAGCGCGTCCCGGGCGGTCAGCAGCGAGTGCTCAAAGATCGAATTCTTTTCCTTGGGCGCAGATACGGCGGTGACTGCCAGGAAGAGCAGGATCGGGACCGTTGATTTCATGGGCGAGGACCTTCACTTCAGAGCCGCCTCGTATACGACGGCTCCACCCGAGGGTAGCCGGGAGAAAAACCGGAACTTGCCCGAATTCAGATCCCGCTGGTCGCCCGTTCCCGGGCCGCCTCAGAGCGAGACCAACCCCTTGATTCCGGCGGTCCGGAGATAGACGGCGATCACATCGTCGGCGCAGGGCATCTCCACCTCGATGGTCACGCTCACGTAGCGGCCCGAACTGGAGCTGCGGGTGGTATAAGGGAGGCCGTCCAACAACGCCAGCAGGTGGTTCAGCTCGGCGCTCGGGACGATGAACTTGAAGACATAGACCGAGGGCCAACTCTGATACGCCTTCAGGGCCCGCTTCAGACCCTCCAGTGGAGCGGGGGGATCGAGTTGGTGCGGCGGCGGATGGTCTCCATTCTGTCCATCGTGCGTTTGTGTCATGCCGGTCGTATCATACCATGTCGCCTTGGACCCGATGCCTCCGACCTCACCGACAGAGGATTCCGAATGACCCGAAGATGTGCCCTGCTCGCCGCCCTGCTCTGCTGCTGGACCGTTCCGGGCACAGGAGCCGCTTCCGTCCAGAGTGAACCATCGGGCGAGCGGCCGCCGATGCTCGAGCGGGTCGCCGTGATCGGGGCCAGCGTCACTGACGGCTTCCTGCTGCCGAACGAGGTGGACGCCATGGTCACGCTGGCGGATGTGATCCAGGCGGCCAGCGTGTTTCCGATCGACGCGCCCTTTCGCAAGTCGAGCATGCTCTTCTTCCGGGATCCGGTGGAGTACGGCACCCGCTACGCGCGGGCCGCGCAAGCCCAGGAGCCGACGCTGGTGGTCGCGATCGACTTCCTGTTCTGGTTCGGTTACGGGTTCACGATGAACGAGGACACCCGGCTGAAGCAGCTCGAAACAGGGCTTTCGCTGCTCGATCCGTTCGATTGTCCGGTGCTGGTCGGCGACTTCCCGAACCTGTTGGTGGCCGCCCGCGAAGGCGTCGGCATTCACGGCGCGCCGATGATCAGCGAGTGGCAGGTGCCCAAGCCGGAGACGCTGGCCTTGCTCAACGAGCGGCTGCTGGAGTGGGCCGGGGCGAAACCGAACGTGCACGTGGTGCCGATGACGTCCTTCCTGGAGCAGATCCGCAGCGGCGCCGCGCTGGAGATCCAGGGCTGCTGCTGGCCCGAGGATTCGCTGGAGCTGTTGATCGACAAGGACCTGCTGCACACGACGTTCGAGGGCACGATCGCCCTGACCCTGCTGGCTCTCGAGACGCTCGTGAAGGGCGAGGAGGGAATCAACAAGGAGCACTTCCATTGGGATCGCCAATTGGTGCGCAAGCGCGCCCTGGAAGCGCGCGCCAAGGAACGGGAACAGCGGCTGGGCAAGACGGCGGAGACCTCGGACGACTAGCCCCTGGCAAAGCGAACCCAGGCGCCCACCCAGAACAGCCCCACCACGGTCCAGAGCCAGAGCCAGCGCCGGAAGGGTTGCTTGATGGTCTTGTGCCGGAAGGCCGCGGCCCCCAGCAGGATTCCGACGCCGGCCCCGAGCGCGGCCGCCCACAGGAATCTTCGTTCCGAGATGCGCCGGCAGCGCCTGACGGCGAGGAGCTTGTCGGCACCGATCGACAGAAAGGCCAACAGGTTCAAACCCAGGAGGATCCAGAGCAGATTCTCGAGCACGGTCCCGCCCGCCTCAGTCCGCGCCTTCCATCGCGCGCAGGATCACCGTTTCCAGGGCCTGCAAGTCGGCCTGCGAGTCGTCCGGGATCGCCCGCATGAAGGAGCCGCACCTCTGACTCTCCGCGGCGTGCATATCGTGCTGGTCCATCCAACCCACAGGGTATCGAGCAACCCTCAGAATGGAACCGATCGGTTCAGGAGGCCGCCCGGCTGATCGAACGCCTCGAGGCCGCCGCGTCCTCCCGCTCGAAGAAGAACGAATCCTCGCCGAAGGCCGGACGCAGATCATCCAGCCAGCAGGCGGTCTCGTCGAACTGTGCGAAGAAGGGCCGCCGGATCCAATCCGGGTTGCGGCCTCGGATGAACGAACAGACGAACACGCGCTGCCCCTCGACGCTGGCAACGCCATCGATCAGGATCTTGCCGGGCGTGGCGGACATCGAGGGCCCTCGCGCGGTGCGGGCCAGTCCGGTCACTTGCTTGCAGGCGTTGCGGAAGATGCGGAAGCTGCGCGCCAGCGGCACCTCGAAGTACTGCTTCGGGCCGGTGTCGCGCTCCACGAACATGTAATAAGGAACCGCGCCCAGGCGGACCTGCTCCTTCCACATCCGGGCCCAGACCTCCGCGCTGTCATTGACGTGCCGGATCAACGGCGCCTGGCAGCGCAGTTCCGCGCCCGCGTCCCGGATGCGGCAGACCGCCGACCTGGCGATCTCGGTCGACAGCTCGGTGGGATGCGAGTAGTGCCCCATGATCGCCACGTGCTTGCCCGCCTCACGGACCTCCTCGAACAGCCGCAGCACGTCGTCCGCGTCCTTGTCGGTGACGAACCGGTGCGGCCAGTAGGCGACCGACTTCGTGCCGATCCGGATGTTCTGGACGTGCTCGAACTCCGGAGCGAAGAGCGGTTCGATGTACTTGCGGAGAACCCGCGAGCTCATGACCATCGGGTCGCCCCCGGTCAACAACACGTCGCTGATCTCGGGGTGCTCCCTCAGGTAGGTCAGGACTTCGTCCATCTCCTTCTGGGCGAACTTCAAGTCCTCCATGCCGACGAACTGGGCCCAGCGGAAGCAGTAGGTGCAGTAGGAGTGGCAGGTCTGGCCCTGACTCGGGAAGACCAGACAGGTGTCCTCATACTTGTGCTGAAGCCCCTTGAGCGGCGTTCCGTCCGCGAGCCGCGGAAGGTTGTGCTCGAGCTGACCGGAGGGATGCGGGTTCAGCGAGAGGCGCACCCGATCCGCCTCGGCGCGGATCTCCTCGGGCCGGGCCTTGCGCTTCAGCAGCGCGACCATCGACTCCAGGACGTCGTCCTCCAGCATCCCGGGCTGAGGGAACGTCAGGCGAAAGATCGGGTCGTCCGGCACCCGGCTCCAGTCGATCAACTCGTCGATCACGTACTGGTTGACCCGAAACGGCAGGACGCTCGCCACCGCCTTCATCTCAAGCCGCAACGCCGGATCGAGCTGCTTCAACTGCTCGATCGAATCCATGTTGGATGTGGTGTAGACCCGGTACTTCCGAACCTGTTCGTCCTTGTTCAATGGTGCCTCCAATCTGTTCGCCGCCCAACGAGTGCCGGCATGTGGGCCCGCCGGCAGACCCGGATTCTAGCGGTCGAGAGCGGGAAGCGCGACCAGTTCTTCCGATCGTGCGACAAAGCACTATCGTCATCAGTTCTTATTTATTTCTAGTTACTCTTAAACAACCCTTATTTCTCGACATCTGCGGGACTCATCGTGAATCGATTGTAACAACTGTAATCTTAGTTATTTATGACATCTTCCAGCATACAGACCGAATGTCGAAAAAGTGCACGCCGGCCGGCCAGGAATGGCAGGATTCTCGATTCGAGTGTCTTGGAAGGTATTAACGGTCGTTTAAAGTATGTTTCTCGCCTTGTTCACTGTTCTTCAGCTTCGCTCAGATGGTCTTCCCGGCCTCCGGCGCTCGGATGGTCTTCCCGGCGTCCGGCGCTCGCATCGCCTCTGCCTGCACCTGTGAAACGCCCCCGGCAAAGTCCGACCTGACCACCAGACCTCGACCGTCCGGCCCGGCGCTCCTTCTCGACCCTTTGGGCGCTGGCCCGCCAGCTGGGAGGCACGCTGGTGAGGCGCGACGAGAAACTCGCCGTCGCGCCCGAGCCCGTCGAGATCGTGGCCGGCGACGCCGCGTCCTGATCGTGTAGTTTCATTCTCCATGAGCGAGACAGCACGAGGATCCAGGCAATGACGAACCGTGAACAGGAGACGCCGCGCGCCTTGCTCCTGTGGACACTGGCACGCGAGAACCTCGAGGCGACGGTTGCCGACGATGGCACCGTGCGGTTCGCCGCCGCGCTCGACGTCGATGGCAGCCGGATCGGGGCGTTCTTCGCGGAGGGGCTGACGCTGCAGGGCGTGCCAAGCCACACGTTGGCGGTTGCGCGCACCACGCCGGCGATGCGCGACCTCGCGGACCGCATCGCGGCCGCCTGCGCCCACACGCGGCGGCGGCTGGTAGCCGAGGGATCGTTCGTAAGCGGCGGCGCGGCAGTGCCCTTCGCGGCGACGCCCGAGCTCGCGCGGAGCCGCGGGCTGGCCCTGTACCGCTTCCCACGTCGCTCGCGGGCTCGCCTGCGCGTGTCGCGGCGCGGCGTGCGCATCCGCGTGCCAGCCGGCCCGCTCGGCGACATCACGTCGGTCGGGTTCTGGTTGCCCACGTTCGTCGCCGGCGACTTCGACGTGCAGATCGTGCACCGACTCAAACGCTGGCAGCCCGGCAGCGGGCCGGCGTGCTTTGGGCTGCATGCGGCTGACCAGACGACCGCGCGCACCTACTACGCGCAATGGACCAGCGAGCCGGGGCAGCCGCACCGGCCCGGTTGCGTGCTCGGCGACCGGCCGCTGCAGCACGGTCACCCGCCCGCGAAGCTCCACGGCGTCCTTCGCCTCCGCCGCGAGGGCTGCCTCGTCACGGCGTGGTTTCGAAGCGATGACGGTTTCTGGCAGCTGCTCGGCTCACATGGCGATGACCAGGGGGCGCCGATGGTGGTCGGTGCCAAGGTCTGGGCGTTTGGGGACTGCGGTGGGCTGGACGTCGCTGTCACCGACCTGCGACTCGAGGGCGTTCCATGCGATGTGGGCGAGGCACCTCCGCCGCTGCTGGGCGACGCGCAGTGCCGCGTCTGGAAGTGGCACGCGTGAGGGGGTGGTCGCCCACATCGCATGGAGCGAGGTCGCGTCAAGCGTGGTCCGTGTAGAAGTGCGGCGGCGGTCGGTAGGCGAGCACGTCGTCCAGCGACTGGCGCTCCAGAGCGCGCGCCACAGCGGCGAGCGCTCGGTCCAGTGCGACCTTGGTCTGGTCGACCGAGACGCGGTCCTGCGCGTAGGACGCCAGCAGCACGCCGTGGGTGAGCACGCCACCGCGCAGGCACTCTTGCAGGAACACGGCCTGCGCGCCGGGACCACTGATGCGGCCACCGCCGCGCACGTGGAAGTTCATCCGTGAAGGATGGCCGCTCAGGCGCCAATCCAGCCCCCGAGCCGCGGCGCTGGCGTGGAAGGCATCGCGCACCTCCGTACCGACGGCAGCGAGGTGTGCGCACACTGGTTCGCGCTGCAGCACGTCGAGGCTCGCCCGCGCCGCTGCATACGACAGACACTCGCCGCGAAACGTCATGCCGACGCCGACGCCGGGATAGTGCGCCATCAACGCGGCCTTGCCGACCAGAGCTGCGAGCGGCATCCCATTCGCCAGCGCCTTGCCGACGCACGCGAGGTCCGGCACGACGCCGAACAACTCCTGCGCACCGCCGAGTGCAATGCGCAACCCGGTGACGACCTCGTCGAAGATCAGTACGGCTCCGAACTCGTCGGCAAGCTCGCGCAAGCCGGCCAGGAATCCGGGCACGGGGAGCATGTCGTGCATCGGCTCGAGGATGATCGCCGCGTAGGCACTGGGGCTCTGCGCCAGAGCATCGCGTGCTGACTGCAGGTCATTGTAGGCAAAGTTCGCGATCAGGCCGCGCAGCGCCTGGGGCACCCCGCGCACGTTCGGATCGAGCACGCGGAACCAGTCGTGGAAGCCGTGGTAGCCGCACGCCAGCACACGCTCGCGTCCGGTCGCGGCCCTGGCGATCCGCACAGCCGCCGTCGTCATGTCGGAGCCGTTCTTGCCGAAGACCACGCGCTCGGCGCACGGGAAGATCTCTGTCAAGCGCTCCGCGACCTCGATCTCGAGCGGGCTCATCAGGGACAGGTGGATACCGCGTCGCAGCTGGTCGACGATGGCGGTGTCCACGGCCGGGTGCCTGTGCCCGAGCACGACCGGACCCCAGCCGAGGAACCAGTCGACGAACTCCTGGCCGGTGCTGTCGACAACTCGGCAGCCCTGGCCGTGGGACGCGAAGTGCGGGAAGCATCGATCGCCGTCGGCCAGAACTCCTTCGACGACGCTGAACAAGCCGCCGTAGCCGAGCACGCGGCCGGCGCGTCGCAGGAGGTCCTCCGTGGTCGTTCGCTCGATCATTCTCGACGTGTCGCAAAACGGTCGTGGTGTCGGAGTGCTTGGCAGCGGGAGGCCATGTGCGCCGGCATCGACCTGTTCCCGACGCACACGCCGTGGCAGCGCCCCGCCGCCGGCGACCGCGCCGCTACCACGGGTAAAGCAACGTTCTTTCTGTAAAAGCAGCTGATGGGGTGATCACTCCTGCTCCAGGTTAGGGGCCCGCTCGAGAATAACTTCGCATTTTGGCCGGCCCCCCTTGCAAAGGGGGTCCCTGGCGCTCCTCCTTCGAGTATCTCGAATACACGGTCGTCGTCGCGCCTTGCCAGTAACGACGATTGCGCACCCAAAAAAGTCATTCTCGAGCGGGCCCCAAGGTACGTCCTGCCGGTCTCCCATTCCTCGCTGATTTCGGCCAGCACGGCGCTGACGAGGCGGACGAGGGAGGCTTCGTTGGGGATGAGGGTGGCGACGGCGGTGCGCCGCTCGAGCTCCTTGTTGAGCCGCTCGAGCATGTTCGTGGTCCGCAGCCGCCGGCGCAGGGCCCGAAAGAAGAACGAAGTGGGTAGAGTGCACCACGAGGCATCGTGATTCGTTTGCGGCGTGCAGCAGGTGCCGTCGTGGAGGACGCGCAGTCCGAGGTCCAGGACCAGGCAGGGGCAAGTCCATGCACAGCGCTCAGCGCACTCCAGGAGATCGATGTCCGACGGCGCAATCGACGAGTCACGGGCGGGACGAGTTCGAGGTCGCCTTCCGAGCCGTCCTGCTCCGTTGGCCGCGGCCGGACGAGATCATCCCGTTGCGCACGATTCTCCGGACGCCCGCCGCGGTCCACGCGCACCTGGAGCGGGGCTTCGAGGCGCGAGAGGTGGTGCAGCCGCTCGCGGAGCGCTTGCAGCGCCTGGCCATCGAGTGGCAGTTCACACGAATGGACCTGGATCAGCTGTGTGAAGCCGTCGAGCGCACCCGCCATCTCGCCGGGGGCGACCAAGCCGTTCGCACCGGGCTGCGCAGCGGCGCGATCGTCCGCCACTTGGCGTTCCGGCCGATCAACCTCGAAGTGGACGTCACCAACCAATGCAACCTGCGCTGCGTCATGTGTCCCCACAGCACGCCGGAGTACTACCTGCGGTCGAAAGCCCAAATGCCGGTGGAACGATTCGCGGAGCTGGCGGCCGAGCTGTTCGGGGTCTGCCATCGCCTGTCGTTGAGCTACGGGACCGAGCCGCTGCTGCACCGCGACTTCGCCGAGCTGATGAAGATCGCCTGCAGCCATGGCGTGCCGCGGACCTACGTCAATACGAATGGTCTGCTGTTGCGCGAAGACCTGGTCGAGACCATGATCGACGTCGGCTTCGGGGCGCTCTGCGTGTCGATCGACGCGGCGACCAGGGAGACGTACGAGCGGATTCGGCGCGGCGGGAACTGGACACGGCTCATGGCGAACCTGCGGATGGTGCAGCGGGTGCGCGAGCGCCGCGCCAGCGAGCGACCCGAAGTGCAGCTGGCCTTCGTGCTGCGTCGCGACAACGTGCACGAGCTGCCGGCGTTCATCGATCTGGCGGCGGACATCGGCGCGAGCGGCGTCGTTGCCATGCACATGATCCCGTTCGCGGGGCTCGAGGATGCCGGCGACACCGCCTTCGTGGTGCAGGAGGCGACCAATGCGGCCCTGTCTGCCGCGGCGGAGCGCGCGACGGCACGCGGGATCAGGCTGGTGGCGCCGCTGGCCTTCCAGGCCGTAGGAGCGAGGGGGCCCGCGGCGCCGCGCGACACCGACGCGCCGCGCCGGCGTTTTGATATGAACGCGCCCGAGGGATGGGCGCGGGACCGTTACTGCACCTTTCCGTGGAACTTCGCTGCCATCGACGCCCACGGCAACGTCCTGCCGTGCGGATGGTGGTACGGGGAACCGCCGCTCGGCAACATCTACCGGGCCACCTTCCGCGAGATCTGGCACGGCGCCGCCTACAGCCAGCTGCGCGACGAACTGCAACGACGGCGTCAACGTCGTGCCTGCACGACGTGTCCCGCGGCAGGGATGGGGAACCCGGACGATCCTGCGGCCTTCGCCGAGCGTGGTCCCGCGCCGTCGGTGCACGGGATCCCGCTCCACTACTTCGAAGCGATGGCGAACGACGGCGAGCGGCTGACGGTCCGGGGCTGGATGTTGTGGCCGGACGGGCCGGCCGAACGGCTGCTGCTGCGCAACCGCGCCGGAGAGCAGGTCGTCCTGGAGCAAGTGCGGCGGCCCGATCTAGCAGCGGCTCTGCCCTGGATCCCAGGCGCCGACGGTGGCGGATTCCATGCCAGCGTGCCCCTGCAGCAGCTGGACGATGGCCCGCTGTGGTCGGCCACGATCGTCGGCATGCGCGCCGGCAGCCGGCTCGGTGCGGTGCCGTTCCACTATCTGGCGGCTCATCCTGACGCGCCGGTGCCGCCGCCGAACTTGATGGAGGCCGTCACGTTGAGTACGGATCACGGGTTCTTCACCGCGACCGGCGCGTCGACCACAGGCCACCTGCTGAAGACGGCAGCGGCGTATCTGCCGTTGGTCGGAATCCGACGCTGGCTCGACTGGGGCTGTGGCTGCGGGCGGCAGACGCGTTTTCTGCTGCAGCACCTGCCGAGCGCCGAAGGGCACGGCGCCGACGTCGACGGCATGCACCTCGATTGGTTGCGGCAGCACCTGCCGCGCGGCTGCTTCACGCAGATCGAACCGGCGCCCCCGACGCCGTACGAGGCCGAGTCCTTCGACCTTGTCGTCGCGAACACCGTGTTCACGCACATGCGCATCGCCGACCAGGTGGCGTGGACGGGCGAGCTGCGTCGGTTGCTGGCCCCAGGCGGCGTCCTGCTCGCGACGTTTCACGGGGCGGCGGCGGCTGCAATGGCGCGGCTGCCCCAGATCGATGCCACGCTGCAGCGCGACGGCTACTTCGACGGTCTCGATCGACCGGAGTACCCGGACCACGGCCCGGGCTCGTATTTCCGCGCGACCTACCAGACTGCAGACCACGTGAGGAGCACGTGGGGTCGGTGTTTCCGCGTGCTCGAGCACCAGCCGGGCGCGATCCACGGCATGCAGGACTTGTGGGTCTTCGCTGCGCCTGCGCGAGAATGAGCCGTGTGGTCCTACCCCGGTGGGACCGGACTCCGCGGCATCCGCGCGAGGGAATGCGCAGGCGCATGAGAAATAACCGAGAGATTCCGGCCCACCCTGATGCTGAATGAACCACGGGGCTGACCCGGCCATTCCTCGTCAGTTCCGCACCCCGCGCTCGACCGGTACGATGGCCGTCGATGCATTCCAGCGATCCATACTCCTTCGAGCAGACGCCCAAAACAGCCGCGCGACTCCAGCAGGAGCTGCGCTCCCAGGTCATCACGCGCTTTGACGGACGGACCTTCGCGCGAGTGACCGGGGCCGACCTGGCGCTCGACAAAAAGCGAGGCCTCGGGATCGCCGGCGCGGTCACTTTTGCGCTGCCCGGGCTGGAGGAGATCGAGCGGAACTTCGTGATCGGCCCGCTGCGCTTCCCCTACGTTCCCGGCCTGCTCTCCTTCCGCGAGGGTCCGCTCCTGATCGAGGCCCTCAACGGACTGAAGCAGCCGCCGGAACTCCTCATGTTCGACGGCCAGGGTCTGGCGCACCCGCGACGGCTCGGGCTCGCCAGCCACGTCGCCCTGCTGCTCGACCTGCCCGGCATCGGAGCGGCCAAATCGAGACTCGTCGGCGAGTATCTCGAACCAGACCTCTCCCGGGGAAGCTGGTCACCCCTCCTCGACCAGGACGAGACCATCGGCGCCGTGGTGCGGACTCGGGATCGCGTGAAGCCGATCTTCGTCTCCATCGGCCATCGAATCGACCTCGAAACAGCCATCAAACTGACGTTAATCTGCTGTGACGGGTATCGAATTCCCAAACCGACCCGGATCGCGGATCACTTCGTCGCAGAGATCAAGCGCGAACGCCTCACTGGATCGTGATCTGCCAGGTCCTCGTCTCGCTGAGCAGGTTCAGCCATTCCGGCTTCAACACCCAATCGGTTGGATCCACGACACTTGCGTGCAGCAGGTAGTTGCCGGGCTCGGCGTCCCTGGAGCTGAGTGTCACTTGGTAGGAAATGCTGCGATCCGGCTCGCGCTGCTTGCTGACCCGAAAATCACGCCCTTTGAGGGGAGGATCCGCTCCCTTTCCGAACCGGGAGCCTTGCCGCCTCCAGGAGGAGCCCCCGCCGCCTCCGTCGAAGCTCACGTCCTCGCCCTCGTCGAAAAGACCCAGACCGCCGCCCGTCGCCGGCTGCACCGCCTGAGCGGCGAACCGCTCCTGGGTTTCCTCCAGCGTGAAGCGCACGCGCAAACCCGGAGCGCCCGACACCTCCATCGGCGTCACGCCGATCGTCTCCTGGGCGCCCGAGGCGATCACGATCGGCTGATCGTTCGGAGTGGCCCGGTCAATCGGGCCGACGCGCTCATAGATGTGGGCCACCACCGACTCCCGGCAGACCAGACAGTAGCTCGGCCCGCGGCTCATCGCGCAGCCCGAGGCCATCGCCCGCCACGCTCCCTGGGAGCGGCCGGCTCCGCCCGGAAACATCCCGACGCCCTTCGTCCCGGCGTCCAGCCAGTGCTTCCAGGGCGCCCGCTCGGGATCGGGGCTGTCGCTGACGTTGACGCCCCGGGGCGTCTTGCCCGTGTATCCCACGTCCGAAGTGTACTCGTCCAGGAGCCTGCCGAAGGCGTGCCCCCATTCATGGATGATCGTGTTGCTCGGCGCGCCGCCCACCACCGCGACCCCGCCCCCGCCCGTGCCCAGGGTGCCCAGCCGGACGATCACCACCGCGAGCCCCTCGGCGCGCGGGTCCATGCGCAGGAACGTCTCGACCTGCTGGTGATCGACCGCGACCTGGCCCTGCGTGGCGCCGCTCTCGAAGGCGCCCAGGGCCGTGTCGTACTCTTTCCCCGGCCGGTCCACGCCGTCCTCCAAAGAGGCGATGTTCATGGCGTAGAAGTTGAAGTACTTGCGGTAGCGGCGGAACACCGGCGCCTGCTGGAAGTAGGTCAGCGTGCCCTCGGCGGCCTGGTCGAAGATCTTCTGGTGTTTCGCCTCGCGGCTGAATCCCTCGGCCATCACGAACACGTCGATGCGTTGCTCCGGGTCGCCGTTTCGTTCGAGCTCGACGACGCGCAGGAGAGCGTTCGGCTGAAGGCGCCGGCGCGCCTCGCCGGCCTGGTCGGACTGCGGGGCCGCTTCGATGATCTTCTCGTAGAGGCGATCGGCGGCCTTGTAGCGACCGGCGGCCGCGGCGGCCTGGGCCTGTTCCCAGAGTTCGGCGGCCGGATCTTCCGCCTGGCCCGGGAGCAGCAACAGCACGAGCACCGGAAGACATGTCGGGATCAGGAGCATCGTTCTGTCGTTTCGATCAGCGGTGATGGAACCGGCAGGTTACCGGTTCTCGGTGGCCCGATCGACCCAATCCCCGATCCAGTCCGCCTGGGAGGCGGCCTCGTCCAGGATGTCGTCGTGATCGCCGAGATAACGCACCCGGTCCGGCCGCCCCAGGCGCTGGAACAGCAGCTCCCCGGTCCACGCCGGCACCACCTCGTCGAAGCGGGCCTGCAGCATCAACACCGGCGAACGTCCCAGAAAACGGCTGGTGTGGAACGGATCGAGGTGCGACTCGGCCAGGTACAGGTCGGAGAGCCAGTTGAATGCCTCGAGACTCAGCTCGCCGTCGGGCGAGATCACTTCGATCCCGCCGTCCTTCAAGTCGCCGGTCAAGCAGATCTCCAGGAGGTTGGCGCCGCTCCCCACCAACACCGTCGCGTCGATCCGCCGCCCCAGACGGGCGGCCACCACCGGAATCGCCGCGGCCCCCAGGCCCAGGCCGGTCAGCACCAGCGGGCGGGACGGCAGGTCCGGCCGCCTTGCGGCGAGATAGGAAAGCAACGCCTCGACCGCATACGCCTTCTCGGCCAGACGATCATCCACGGCCCGGGCGATCTCGCGGGCCGCCGGATCGAGATCGCGATCGCTGAGAATGTGGACCGTGACCGGCTCGCGCACCACGCGGCGCAGCTCGCTTTTCAGCACGGCGTAGCCCCGCTCCCGAAGTTCCTCCCAGAGCTCCTGAGCCGCCCCGGCCCCGGCCAACCCCACCACCAGACCCCGCGGCTCGCCCCGGGGTTCCATCAGCTCGAACAGTTCGCCGGTCACGGCGTTCGCGAGCGGGCGGCTCGAGTCCGTGATCGAAGTGAATTCGAACTGAGGAAGTTGATCCGCCTGGGAGAGTCGCCCCTCCCGATCGCTCGGCCTGAGCACGCGGACGACTCCCTGCCCGAACGGCATCGCGGTGGCCACCCGTACATAAGGATGCCGGGTGACCACTTCTGAGTCCTCGGCCAGCTCCTCCGGCACGTCGCTTGGGCGGGCCCGCAGCACGAGCGGCGCCGCTTCGATCGCCTGCTCGAGATCGGTGGTGACCCGACTCGGCCACCACGACTCGGGAATCGGCTCCGGATACCAGATCTCCCGGCTCCGAAGAGGGGCCGCCGGGTCGAACGACGAGCAGCCGGACGCCAGCAGCATCCCGGCCAGGCTCAGCGCTTTTGCTGTGATCCAGGTCCTCCGCAAGCCACACTCCGATCGCGGTCCAGGGAAGCCACCATGTCATCCCCCCCTGCGGCCTGATTCAAGCCTCATCCAACCGGATCACCTCTCCCATGCGCCCGGCGCGCAGGAAGGCGAGCAACGACTCATCGACGGGACGGCCGGTCGCTGCAAGAACGGCCCGGGCGTACAGCCGGCACTGGCCGGCGTAGAAGGCCGCCCGCTCGGCTAGCGCCGTACCTTCGACGTCGTCGGTCTTGAAGTCGACCACCAGCAGTTTTCCATCGGCCTCCTCGACCAGCAGATCGATCGCGCCTTCGTACAGGACACCGCGCTCCCCGTCTTCGCCTTCGTCGCCCTCGTCAACGGAGCGGAACACGAACGGGACCTCCGGCAGCCGGCGCGGCGCGGCGCGAATCCGCGCGGCCAGGTCCGAGTCCAGGAATCTCTTGACCAGACGGGCGGCCGGCGCCGCCGCGCTCCCGTCAAGCTCGAGACGCGCGGCCAGATGCCCGGCCAGCGCCTCGAGATCGCGCGGTTCCCGCGCGTAGTCGACGCGCTCGAGCAGCTGGTGCACGAGCGTTCCGAAGGCCTTTCCGCGGAGGCCGTCGCCGGCATCGCAGCGGCCGCTTGAAGGCAGCGGGACGTCCGACTTGCAGGAGGTGGCGGAACCGATCCGGCGCCGGTGACGCGGGCCCGCGAAGCGCTCGCCGAGGGCGCGCCGGAACCGCTCCCGTTCCTCCATCCGATCCTGGATTTCAGCCGGACCCCCTGGCGCCGCCACGTCGAGATCGAGCCGAAAGGGCCGCGCCTCCCGGATCTCGAGATCGAGATCCTGCCGCGGCACGAACCAAGTTGCCTGGGCTGCCTGGGCCGCCCCGGCCGCCGGCGCGGGCGCGCCGAACCGGTCGTCGTCCGCGAGGTAGTGGAACGAACTCATCGGTTTCGGTTTGCCGAAGGGAAAGCGCGGCAGGACGAGATGGTCGCATGCCCGGGTGCAGGCCACATACAGCAGGCGGCGGCGCTCGGCGTCCTCGAGCAGCCGATCCCGCTCGGACAGTTCGACGAAGCCCGGCGTCTGCAGCGCCTGCCGCGCGAGGCGGAACTCGACTCTCGGCGGCGGGCCGATCCGGCAAACCAGGTCGCCGCCCGCGCGCCCTTCGCCGCAGGGATCACAGAGCACCACGATCGGGAACTCGAGGCCCTTCGACTTGTGGATGGTCATGATCTGCACCGCCTCGCCGGCACCCGCGACCAGCGCCGACTCCTCCTCTTCCAGGCCGTCCCGCTCCCGCTCGCGCACCTGATTCACGAACGAGCGCAGGGTGCACCGCCCGGCGGCCTCCAGCGCGCGGGCCAGATCGACGAAGCGGCGAAGATTGGCGACGCGCTGCTCGCCCATCGGCTTGAGCAGGAACAGCTCCAGCGCGCGGGTGCGCTCGAGGGCTTCGGTCACGAATGCGGCCACCCCGGACTCCCGGCTTCTTTGCCACAACGCCCGCAGCAGCTCGCGAGCCTGGCGGAGCGCCGGGGGCGTCCCCTCGGGATCCCGGCCGAGGGAATCGAAGCGCCCGCCGGCCATCCGGAAGGCCGCCAGCTCGTCATCGGAGATCCCGAACAGGGGCGAGCGCAGCACCGCGACCTGGGCGATGTCGTCGGTGGGATCGGACAGCGTCCGCAGCAGCGCGACCAGCGCCTTGACCTCGGCCCGGCTGTAGAGATGCTTGCCTCCGAACACCCGGTAGGGGATCTCCCGAGAGCGCAGCGCTTCTTCATAGAGCGGGAGCGCCGTGGTGGTCCGAAAAAGCAGCGCGCAGTCCGAGAGGCGCGCCGGGCGCACCGAAGTTTCGCCCCCGCGCCGTTCGTGAACCAGGAGAGCCCCCGGCCCCTCCGTGGCGAAGCGCAGGAAGGCCGCCACGTGGCGGGCCTCGGCCTGCCGGGCAACGTCCGCGCTGTCATACGGTTCCTGCCGGCCCGGATCACAGAGCACCTGCACACCCGCCCCGAGATCCTCCGCGCCGGGCGCCGGTTCGATGCCGACGTACTCCGGCTGATAGGCTCCGCCCGATTCGGGCGGCTGGATCAACCGCTCGAAACGCCGGTTGACCCAGCCGAGCAGCGCCGGTGACGAACGGAAGTTCACCTGGATCTTGAGCCGCGCTCCGCCCGAACGCAGAACGATCTCCCGGACCTGTTCGTAGACCTCGATGTCCGCGCGCCGGAAGCGATAGATCGACTGTTTTGGATCGCCGACCAGGAACAGCCGGCCCGGTCCCAGCGAAACGTCGCGCCAGGATTTCGCCGGGCCGCTCTCGGGATCCTCGGCGAGCAAGCAGGCGATCTCGGCCTGCAGTGGATCGGTGTCCTGGAACTCGTCCAGCAGGATCGTGTCGAACCGCCGCTGGAAGTCCCGCCGGACCTCCGTCTCGAAAAGCAGCAAGTCGCGCGTCTTGATCAGCAGATCCTGGAAGTCGAGCACTCCGTGGCGCCGCTTGGCCCGCTCATAGAAGTCGGGCAGCCGCTTCAGTTCGGAGAGCAGGGCCGACGCGCGGCGGCCGCTCTCGAACGAAGTGCGCGCCTCGTGCAGCGCCTTGAACGCGCGGATGCGGTCCTTGGCCTCGGCCAGGGTCGTCTTGCAGGTCCAGTTCTTCTGCGCGCCGTTCGGGCTCTTCGGCTGATACGCCAGCAGGATTCGCTCCTGTTCCTCGAGCGGCTGCGCAACCAGGGTTCGAGCGAGAGCCGAGAGCTCATCGATCAGCGGCACGAGGCGGTCCTCGTCCGGATTCCGGCAGGCTCCGCGCATCGCCTCGAGGAACTCCACCAATTCCTGGAACGGACCGAGCAGCGCCGTCGGATCGAGCGCGCCGGGAGGCGGCGAGGTGTCGACGCGAAGCTCCGGATCCGCCAGCAGGTCGCGTTGCTCGATCAGCGCCCGGCAGAGGTCGGACAGCGGGCGGAGGCGAAGACCCGCGGTGAACGCCTCCTCGAGCGCCGCCGATTCCTCCTCGAACAGCGTCGAAAGGAACTCGGAGAAGGCCTCCTCGAACACCAGCCGCTGCCGCTCGGCGTCGGCCACCTCGAAGCCGGGATCGATGCGGGCTTCGACCGGCCGCTCCCGCAGCAGCGCGGCGCAAAAGCCGTGGATGGTGGTGACCGCCGCCCGATCGAGGCAGGCCAGGGCGGACTCGCAACGGTCCTCGCACTCGCGGTCTCCCTCCGCGCGGGCCTCTTCCGCCCGTTCCTCCAGGCGATCGCGGAGGCGGAGCTTCAGTTCGGCCGCGGCCTTCTCGGTGAAGGTGATCGCCGCGAGGCGAAAGATCTCCGTGCGGCAGGACAAGAGCTGCACCAGCCGGTCGACCAGCAAGGTGGTCTTGCCGGTCCCCGCCCCGGCCTCCACCAGCAGGCACCGGTCGAGGTCGAAGACCGCCCGCCGGCGCTGCTTGAGGTCGGCCAGCGGCTTCATCGCGGCGGCTCCGAGGCGTGCTTCGACTTCCGTTCGAATCGCTCCTCGAGGCCCGCGCCGAGACCACAGGCCAGCTTGAACTCGCAGTACCGGCAGAGGTCTGGATCGCCGGGATCGGCCAGGAAGCGGCCGCCCTCGATCCCGGCGACGATCCGCCCGAGCACCGGCATCAGACCGTGCTCCGGATCGCCGCTCCAGGCATGCACTGCCTCGGCGGGCGCGCCCCGGCGGACGCCCCGGCCCTTGCGCGTCACGAAGTCGTACTCGGTCCGGTCCACGACGGTGCCGGAGGCCTCTCGAATCACCCGCTCGAGCGCCAGGGCATACACCGGAAGCTGGATGTGACGGCCGCCTTTCAGATCTCCGTCCCAGGCGAACGCCTCACCGGTCTTGTAGTCGATCACCGTGGCCAGGCCGCCGTCCGCCGACAGATCGACCCGATCGATCGTGCCCGAGAGCAAGACGCGCCGGCCGTCGAGGTCGAGTTCCAGCGCCGGATGCCCTTCGGCCTGACCGAAGCGCACCTCGACCAGCGCCGGCCGCCGATCCGAACCGTCTGCGATCTCCCGCTCCAGGACGAACCGCAGATCATCCAGCATGCGCCGGCGCTCCTGCTCGAGCAAGAACGGGTGCGCGGCCGGCTGATCTCGCTCGAAGCGCTCGAAGCGGCCGCGAGCCACCGCCTCGAGGCGCAGGGCGAGCGGCTCCGCCCGCGATTCCCGCAACGGGAACGGCTCGTTCGTCTCGATCAACTCCCGGAAGAACTCCTCCAGGACGGCGTGCATCAGCGAGCCCCGTTCGGCCGGCGAAATCGGCTCCAGCTCGTCCGCGTCGTCCGGTTCGCGGAGTCCCAGGACCTCTTGCGAGAAGAAGCGAAACGGACAGCCGGCGTACTCCTGGAGCCTGGACGCGGAGATCGGACGGCGGCTCATCGCGAACGCCGACTGCCCGAGCCGCCTTGCAACCTCGCTGGAAAGCACGGCGTCGAACGGCGTGAACTCGAGCCGCTGCCAGCGCGCCCGTTCGCTCTCGAGCGCGGACCGCGTGGTCGGCGCGACCTGCATCAGGCAGTGCACCGCGGTGGAGCTTCCCGAGCGGAGGTCGCGCGAGAGCCGGACCCGGTCGAACTCCAGAAGCTCGAGCGGTTCCCGTCCGGCGTCCCCGTCAGAAAGGTCGATCGGCACCTGCTCGCAGACGTCGAGCCGCTCCAGTTCGCGCAGCTGCAGCCGGCGTCCGGCGAGCGATTCCGCGGCGTCGAACAAGAGCGGCGAGGGAATGCGCTCGTTGCCGCTCATTGCATCCAGCCGCGGATAGGTCAGGATCAGGCGGTCGGAGGCGGCCGCCACCGCCAGCCGGAAGAGCAGGCGATCCTCGTCGAAGGCCCGCCCGCTGAGCGGCAGCCCCACGTCGCCTTTTTTCAGGAGCCGCCGGCTGAGCTCGGCGCGTTCGCGGTCCAGCAGGATCGGATCGGGCGACGGCTTCCTGGGGAATCGGCCGTCCAGGAGCCCGGGCAGGACCAACGCGCGAAAGGGCAGCCCGCGCACCGGCAGCAGGCTGCCGAGGAGCAACCCCTGCTGAAAGGCGCCTTGAGATTCACTGGCTTGCGCGAGCGTGGTCTCGACGGCGTCGATGAACGTCTCCAGGTCGGCCGGGAGGCCCAGGAGATCGAGCTGCGAGAGCGGCGCGAACAAGTCCAGCCACTCCTCCGGGTCCTTGCGCAGCCGGCGGAAGGCGGCCGACAGATGCTGGTTCAGCTCCGCGTGGCTGTGCGCCGCGCGGCATCGCTCCCTCAGGTTTTCCAGGTCCAGGACGCACCGTTCGAGCGCGCGCAGATCGGCAAGCCGCTCCGCCTGGTGATCCGGAGAGCTCGAGGGCTTGCGCTCGAACTCCTCCCTCAGCCGCGCAAGCGGGACGAGCCAGCGCGACGGGTCGCCGCTCCGCGGAAGTCCGGCGCGCCGGGCCAGCCGCTCGAGGGCCGCCGCCCTCGGATCGTGTCCGGAAAACTGCAGCCACTCGAAGAGATCGGTTCCCTGGAAACCGCCCTGCACCCATCGCAGGAACATCACGAACGACCGCGCGGAGCGGCTTTCGGACAGCGGCCGGCCGCCCTGGCAAAACACCGGCGGCCGTTGCTCGGGCGCGAGTTCGGCCGCCCGGTGGAACGACTCCAACGTCTCGTGAAAGAGCGACAGCCCCTCCTTGCCGCGCAGCACCACGCCGACCTCGTGAAGCGGCATCTCCGCGGCCAGCTCCGACACGGCGCAGAGGACTTCCCGGGCCTCTTGCGCCTCTCCGGGGCAGGCCAGGATCCGCACGCTCCCGTCGCAGGGCAGCGGCGCGCCCGCTTGCTTGCTCGAGAACAGGCGCGCCCGAAGTCCGCGCAGGGCAGTCTGCGGCCCGGCCGCAGTGTCCGGCGCCCTGGCTCGCTCGAAACCGAGCGCCTCGAAGAACGCGAGCGTCGGCTCCGCGTAGGCGAAGGCCGGCCCCTCGCCGATCGGCGCGAATGCCACCGCCCCGGCCCGGCGGATGGCCGCTTCCAGCAGGCGGCGCTGCGCCGAGTTGAAGTCGTAGAAGCCGTAGACGAACAACGGGCCCGCGGTCGCGAGCAGCGGGTGATCGGGCACGCTCTGAAGAGCGATCTGGAACTGGGCCGCGTCGTCGGCCAACCGCGCGCTGGACAGGCGGCGCTCGTAGGCCAGGAGCAGCGCGGCAAAGTCGCGTTGCTTCCGGTTGGCGGCCGCCCGGGCCAGGCGATCCGCCGTGATGAAGCAGTCGCGCACGTCGCGGATCGTCGCGGCCAGGACCGCCGTGAAACCGGTCAGCTCCCGGACTTCATGAAAGGTCGAAGCTGGATCGGCCTCGCGGGCCACGTCGCGGGCGAGCGCCCGGAAGCCGGCCGGCGAGAGGCCGCAAAGCCCCTCGCTCCGCAGCCGGTCCTCGGAGAGTTCCCGGGCCAGATCGACCAGCGTCACGAACCGGAGGTTCAGATGCGGGCAGTCCCGATCCGCCAGCAGCCGGCGCAGGTGGAGCTTCAGGAGTTGGGACGGCACGATCACGAGAGCGGGTTCGAGCGGGTCGGCCCGCCGGCGGCCCTGCATCTCGGCGAGGAAGGCCGCTTCCAGCGCCGGTTGAAAGTCTCCCAGATAGAGCCGCCTCATCCGGTCCGCGATGCGCTCACCGCCAGTAGGGGCCCGACACGGCGATCACCACGGTCGCCAGGCCGAGCATCAAATTGATGGCCACGACCCGGCGGATCTTGCCGAGGTGGAGGATCGCGGATTCGTTCAGGTCTTGATCCACGGCGGCTCTGAATCGGCGCCAGTCGACGAAGAACAGGTGGGCGAACAGCAACATCATGACGACTCCCACGGTCAGCATGATGTGGACATGGACGCCGGCATTGGCGAAGCCGCCCAGGAGCCCGAACAACATCCAGAATCCGGTGGCCAGCAAGGTCAAAACGGCCAGCCAGACCCAGGGGAAGAACCGTGCGAACACCCGCTTCCACAAGCGGAGCCTCTCGACTGGGGGCTCGATCCCACCCACCGAGGGCCGCAGGCAGACGTAGGCGAAGAACATCCCGCCGACCCAGATCAGGGTGGCGCACACATGCAGCACGAGGGCGATGGCCATCGAAGTCGTTCCTGAAGGTGGATCGGGCACTGCCCGGTCTCGGGATCGCGCGTCAGAGCATCATGCTCCGAGAGAGGAACAACACAGGCACCGGGCCGGCTTCACAAGAGGGTGGCCGCCCAAAATACGCCGAAATACGCCAAGGACCTTCCCGCGCGGGCCCGGCGCTCAGAGGTTGGTGGTGCCGAAGCGGTTCTTCTTGTAGACGTTCGCGCCCGGAGCCTGGTGGTCGAAGAGATCGAAGTCCGTGCTCTGCTTCGCCCGGTTCCGCACGATTCGGTTGTCCGAGCTGAACACCTCGATGCCCTCGTCACCCGACCGCTTGATCCGATTGCGCTTGACGAGCGATCGCTCCGCCCCGCCGAAGAGCACCAGACCATCCACGAGGGAGTCCTTGACCCGGTTCTTCTTGAGCTCGCAATCGGGCGCGACCACCAGGATGCCCCGGCCCGCATCGGTGATGCGGTTGCCGTCCACACGCGTCCCGGCATACGCCACCTGGAGAGCCGTGTTGGCCGTCCGGCGGATCGAGTTCTCGAGGATCGAGGTGGATTGGCCCTGGCCCAGCAGCAGGATGCCGCCGTCCTGGGGCCCCTCGACCCGATTCTC
>Ga0326597_10003754_pt1 | contig 21685 bp, 17 predicted proteins | sample RVTome_12_FD_203789 | JGI IMG/M metagenome (GOLD analysis project Ga0326597, IMG submission 203789) | Soil microbial communities from uranium-contaminated site in the Upper Colorado River Basin, Wyoming, United States - RVT100D185 | ecosystem: Environmental > Terrestrial > Soil > Contaminated >...
TTGGTCGCGAGTATATCACGAACTATAAAAAGCAATCAATATATACAAAAATAATTTAAGGGCAATCCAGCAGTTGGTTGAAATACATTTCTATTTCATTGGGTTTCGCTAGGATAAGGCTTTTTAAAAATTTTTCTTTTAAGGGGCTATATAAATGATAACCAATACCCCCAGGCTCATTTCTTGGATCATTTTTATCGCTGACGGCGTAAAACCCCCGCCTTCAGGCGTGGGGATATAAGCCGCTTTTTTTCTTTGGATATTACTGTCGCTCATGTTAAACTACTCCTACCTTTAAAGGTCTAGCCGAGGGACACTCGGGATGTTAAGCCTTTGGAGAGAATGTAAGACCGGAGGACATGGGTTGTAAAAAACGTAAAAGTCCTCTATGAGGACATTTGCGATAACCAAGCCGTTTCCTCCTGGCTGTTCTCTGTGAATTAGGAATCCCCTGACTTGAGTCATGGGGAGTTGTCAATGAGTAGTATTTGACTGAGCCCCTGAATGCTCGGATTGTACGGTTGTTTTTCTAGCTAAGACACTATCTTGTGTTAACATATTGGTTATTTTAAAAGGATATTCAGTACTATCACTTGGGCCTAATTTTACTATAGCTGGTGTAATCCACCCACCTGAGACAGCTTGATCTTCTTTTTGCACTTCCCATAATGAATTATCATTTAGCATGATATAGCGGCCGTTGTCTATGACCTCTGATATGCGTAATGATTGTCTAGGTGGTTGTGCAAGCAGTATTGATGTGCTAAAGAGCATAACAATAAATAAGAGCCATGTAAATTGAGTATTTCTCATAATCCTTCACTTCTTTTTGCATTATGTAAAATACCCATTGCGATGACAAGCAAAAATTTTTCCTAAGAGGCGGAATGGGGTTGAGGACATACTGCTCTAAGACGCATTTCTATTTGTTCTAAGGCTTTTGGATAATGATCGTGCGTGGCTAGACAGGCTTTTGTTTTGAGATAGCGCTGCCATGCGTTGTTATAATCAAAGCGTTCTAGATAGATAATGCTTAAATAATAGTTCACTAACGGATCATTATCATTTAAGGCAGCACATTTTTCTAAGATAGGAAGAGCTTCTCTTAAACGCCCGATTTGTAACCACGTGCCTGCTAGCTGCAATAGTCCTGCTCGGAATTTAGGCCAGCGTTTACAGACTTTTTCTAATTGTTTTTGTTTGTTTTCGATGGATTTTCTTGTCTCATCGACAGGTTGAAAGATACTTTTTATAGCTTCCGCATCGGCATAGCCATCCAAATAGTCTTCTATGATTGATGAGGTAGTCACTCCATGAGTTGGGATCTCATCTTTTAATGTTTTAAAGATGGTTTCCGCTTGTTTGGTTTTCCCATTAAATAGGTATGTATAGGCAAGCAGTTGATTTACTGTGTAATCGTCAAGGTATCGCTTTGCTTTTTCATATAACTCTTCAGCATGAGGATAATCTTGTTTACCCCATAAAATGGAAGCTTGGTTGATAAATACCATGCCAATCGTTTCTTTTAGCGTATTTTGTGGGATAGCTTTTGTTTCTATACCTAAATATCTAGAAGTTGGTAGATGAATCCCTCTTGCAGTATTTTCGATATTGAGATAGCTGCCATCAGCTTTTTTGTAGCGTAAAAAAATATGCCCCGGAGGTGTTACGGGTTCTAAGGTTAGATTTAACCGCTGTGCAAGACATAGATATAGCATAGAAACCCCAAGACAGACCCCTCTTCTACTGTCCATTACTGAAGGTAAGAAAGTATAAAGATCAACATCTTTGGCATGTACCGAATGAGGAGGAAAACGAAAGCGCATATCAAAAAAGATGAATTGATTAATCGCATGGATTTTTTCTTCATCAGTCGGTTTTTTGCTCATAGTTGCTTGGATTTGCAATGCCATCAAATCCAGATTAGCTTCATAAGCCTGGATTGCTTTTTTGTCTTTTAGCTGAGGCAATAAAATGGCTCTAGCAATATCAATTTCATTAGATTCTAATTGACGGATCCCTTCTTCATCCCACATGGAATAACCCTTTAATTTACGATTGGGAAAGTAAGAAGCAATGGAAGAAATAAATGCGATCTCTTCATCATTTAACTCGTAGTGCTTTTGGATGGCTTGGTTATTGACAAGTCCTATGATCCCTTGCATATTTGTTTTTTTCAAAAAGTTATAGCTGACGCATTGATTATCGGGGATGTGGAGTAGTGAACAGGCTTGTTTTAAAGCATCTTGGCCTTCTTCAGTATCAGGATATAATTCAAAGAAAATAAGCTGATGTGAAAGGGAACGGGGATTGAGGCTTTTGTATAGCGAGGAGGAATTATTTGCACATAATATTAAAGGAACAAAAAAAAGCCAAATTTTACGCATTGGATTATTAATTATCTTTTTTGTCAGTATAGAAGATCTATTATTTCAGTCAATTGGTGAGATGATTTGTCTTACCAAATCTTTCAAAGGTTCATGAGCGTTAAGATCTTCTAAGAAAATTTTTATACGATAGCACCAGTTATTAATGCTATATACACCAGGTATATTAATCCGTTGGTCTTCTTCCTTAACCCAGGATAATTCAGGATATAAGGAAAGGTATTCAGAAAACAAGTTCACATGAAATAAACTGGCAGTATGATGTGAATCAGATAAGATCTGTGTGCGATATTCTAAAGATAATTTTGGGTGATAGGCCCATTTTTTAAACTTACAGAATGCTTGTACTTCATTGGGGCTATGTTTCCACCATTCGTTTAAAAGGGGTTGGTCATGTGTCCCGATAGTAGTGATGCTTAAAGGTTCATAATTCTTATATGGTGTGAAACGCCCACGTTTTTTTTGCCAGCGCAAAATTTTTGTACCGCAGATACCTAATTTTCTTAAGATTATATAAGACATTCTCGGTATTATACCTAAATCTTCTGCGATGGGCAGCATCAAAGAAGCGTCTAACATCATTTGCAATTTTTCTGTGCCATGCTTCGCCCACCGGCGAGGACTTTTAGGTATGAAATGCCCGTTTGTTGGTTTTTTCTCATCATTTTTCATTGTCCAAATTCTAAAAAATCCAACAGCATGATCAATGCGGTAGAGATCATAGCACGAACTAGAGACATTTAATCTTTGACGCCACCAAGAAAAATCATGTGCTTTTAGCGCTTCCCAGTTATATATGGGGAACCCCCAATTTTGGCCTAGGTGATTAAAATCATCGGGAGGACACCCAGCGCTATGCTCGACATCAAAAAATTTACGATAATGCCAGACGTCAGCGCTATTTTTATTTATTAAAATCGGGATGTCACCTTTAATGAACACCTTTTTATTATTGGCATAACTCTTGGCATCAGCCATCTGATTAAAACACCAAAACTGCAAGAACCTTTCAAAATCGCATCGTTTTCGAAATTCTCTCAACAGCCCTTCAAATCGCTCTTGGGAAGGGTTTTGTAGTTTTTCTGGCCACTGATCCCAACGCAGAGGTTCTTGATTATCTTTTAATGCAATAAATAAGCAAAAAGCATCTAACCAAGGATTTTGTTTTAAGAATTTTTGGTAGCGGTCACTGTGATAAGTTTTCACAAAATGTTTTTCAAAGTAATGATTGAGAAATAGATACTTATGTTTTTTTACTTGGGTATAGTGCACACGTTTTTCTTTATTAAGTTGCGATAACTTATTGAGATGTTCTTGTAAAAAAGGATCATCAATATCTGGGAGAGCTTTTAGTCCGATGTAAATTGGGTCTAAGGCACAAGAAGACAATGAATTGTATGGACTATGATCAAATCCCATATAGTTTAAAGGAAGCAGCTGGATCACATCCATGCCAACGCTTACGCACCAGTCTGTAAGTGGTTTTAGATCGGTAAACTCGCCAATACCGCAACTATTGTAAGATCGTAAAGAAAATAAAGGGATATTAATCCCGTGGTGGGGTCTAATTCCTATTTTTTTCCAGTGAGCATAAGAAGGGCAGCGTGACAAAAAAGAATGTAGCGGTTCATACATGGGGCTTATTTTATGTTGAAGGGGTTAGGTGTTTCCTTTTTGGTTGGAGTAGCTGTGCTCAAAGACGCAATATTGCCTGAGTCAACCGCTTTTTTCCATGTTTCTACCATATCTAAAAAAAGGCTAAGCTCATCCACAATTTGTTTAGCAGTTAAATCTTCAAGATGCATTTTTTTAAATAAGATCAATTCATTAGAAGCGACTCGGTAGGCTAAAGTTCCTGGCCTAGGATAGATATCATTTGCTTTTAATGCTGTTGCAAGGACATTTTCTCGAAACTTGCCGGGAGAGATAGCCAAGACAGCAGAGCCAAGGATAAGATATTCTTTATATTTATCTTGTTCTAGTTGGACAGTGTATTGTTCATCAACAACAATAGAGCAGACATTTAAATGATCGAGCTCTAGCTCGATATCGAGTTCTTGACCGAGTTCATGAATCAATTCGGCAAAAGTTCTTTTCATCACTTACTCCTCGTCCTCATCTTCATCCTCATCCTCGTCTTCTTCTAGTTCTTCTTCAAGCTCTTCTAATGCTTCTAAAAATGCTGCTAAAAGATCATCTTTTTGTTGTTGATTTTTATATAATCTTGGGGAGATTTGTCTGATAGCATCGCGCATCTGAGTATAGATAATAATTTGTGCTAAGAGTTCTTCAGAAATTCCTAACATTTTACCAAGTTGGAAAATCTTATCGACGGTGATATATCTTTCGCTAAACAGGCTCATAAACTGTTTAGCAAGCAACTCAAAATTTAATCGTATCGGAAGGGAAAGATGATTCATTTTAAACTGCTGGTTGATCAGATTCATGCGTGAGCCAAAGAAACGATATACTCCTAGGATGGATTGTAAAGATCTTGTGTCGTTGATAAGATTTTGCAGTTCTGCCCTTGCAATAGAAGGTCCTTTAGATTTCATATCAGCACCTAAAGAATGTAAAAGAAAACTGATAACGGTTTTCATTTGAGCAAAAGAAAACTTTCCAGATAGCTCATCAAATAAAGGTACTGGTTCGCGTGGATTGCCTGTGATGTCTCGATACATATCTCTCAAAGCTGTAGGCGAACCAAGACCTACTTTAGAGAATTCTCTAGCTTGCAGCTCAATATTTTTACCGGCTTTAACTTCTCGAGCAAAACGCTCATTTAAAATACGTTTGGCTTCCATCATTCTCAGGGATAGATCGCCAAAGCTGGATTCTACTAAAAAGTCTAATGCCTCATCAGCTAAGGTAAAGTCGGGATAAAACTCTAATACCTTACGCAAGATTTCTTCAGGGGAATCTGTATTTTTGATGGAATTGCGCAGCGCTATCAGCATGCGCTTATTCAGTTCAGGATTTTTCTTATTAAATTGATTGGCTAGACCTTCTAGATCTTCTACAGATTGGATGGCTTCTTCAACATCTTGTCTTTTTTGAGTTTCTTGTTTTTCTTTTTTAGCGGTTTTAAATTCATCTATACTTCGGAAATTTCTTTTCGCCGTTACTTGATTAAATCCGCTGGATAACCAGCTTTGCATACTTTGCTTAGCTACGATTTGTCTCAACTGTTGTCTTAGCAATTTTTTAGAAAGCACTTGCATACGCTGGCGTTGGATAGCTTCAGCGTTTTTGCTAACTCCTCTTGAACTAGGTACGTGGAAACTCACCATTCACTCCTACGATAGTTGCACTCTACCTAAAGGCTGTATTTTGATTTCAGGAACTAACTCTTGATAAGAGATAACTGGCATATCAGGAAATTCGCTTTCGATCAGTTTTTTTACAAACCTTCTGACATCGATAGCAGTAAGCATTACAGGAGGTTGTCCTCCCCCAGGCGTTGGAACAACCGTATTACGCATAGCATGTAATATCAATTGTACAGAATCCGGATCTAAAGCGAGATAAGAACCCGCTGATGTTTGTTTGATAGCGCCTCGAACCATGTCTTCAATTTCAGGATCTAAGAGATAAACGGATAAGACAGTTTTCCCTTGAGAATATTTGTAACTGACATATCGTTTGAGGGAAGATCTTACGTATTCGGTTAATATGACGGTATCTTTTTCTGTTTGGGCAGTTTCGCTCAATGATTCTAAAATGGTTCTTAAGTCCTTTATTGAGATCTGTTCTTGTACTAATCGTTTGAATATTTCCGTTAATTTCTGCAAGGGGATTAACCTCGCGACTTCTTTTGATAGGTCGGGAAAGGATTTTTCAATAAATTCTAAGATAGAACGCAGCTCTTGGATGCCTAAGAACTCACTGCCATAGTGTCTATAGAACTGAGATAAGTGTAATATCAATACTTCAATAGGAGTCCAAAATTTAATGTTGGCTTTTGCAAGCACTTCTCTATAATTTTGATCGATCCATATCGAAGGCATATTGAGAGAACTTTTAATTGAAGTAAAGGGTATATTAAACCTTTTTAACGTATCTTCTTGCTCATTAGTCAGTAGATGATTTGGAAGTATTTTACCACGGATGATCGGGACTTCATTGAGATGAATAGCGTATTCATCGTCAGATAATATATGAGAATCTGTTCTAATGTGTACCCCGGGAAATCGCACACCTAAATCTTGATATAATGCATGGCGCATTTTGGGTATCATGACTTCCATGAGTTTACCGCCGAGTTTATCTTTTTTCACTACTCCCGATAAATAAGGCCCTAACTCTAAGATCACCGGCAAAGTGAGCGCATAGTCTCCACCACCAATTCCAACGACGGCATGTCCTTCAATATCCGTTTCTATTGAAGTGATTCCCGCAACCGCCTTGGCTTCTTTTTTCTTACTATTATACCAGACATAGGCACCCCCTGTGCCAACGATTGCTGATAAGATAATAAATGGAATAGCAGGAAAGCCTGGAATAGCTGCCATGAGTAAAAGCACTCCACCACCGATCATAAATGCTTTTGGTTGGCGCATGAGCTGTTCGGTGATTTCTTTACCTAAGTGAGCATCTTTTTTCTCGCTAGATACCCTGGTTGTAACGATACCAGCAGTGATCGCGATCATAAGTGCAGGGATTTGTGTAACGAGACCATCACCAATGGATAGTAAAGAGTATGTTTTAGCTGCTTGCAATGCGCTCATATTATGCATGGTGACCCCGATGATCAATCCTCCAATAACATTGATGATGGTGATCACAATACCTGCTATAGCGTCCCCTTTAACGAATTTCATGGCACCGTCCATAGCACCGAATAGCTGGCTTTCCTTGTTAAGCATGAGTCTTAATTCTCTAGCTTGATTAGTGTCGATCAAACCGGAACGTAGATCGGCGTCAATACTCATCTGCTTACCTGGCATCGCGTCCAATGTAAAACGTGCAGCAACTTCAGCAACCCTTTCCGCACCTTTGACAACGACGATAAATTGTACGATGGTAATAATTAAGAATACGATACCGCCGACAACGAAATTTCCTCCAACGACGAAGTGACCGAATGCATAAATGATCTTACCCGCATTCGCTCTTAGAAGGATCTGTCTTGTAGAGGAGATATTAACGCCTAACCGATACAATGTCGTAAATAACAAAAGAGAAGGAAAGATAGATAAGTGCACAGCCTTTTGGATATATAAAGAAACAAAAAGCAGACAAACGGATACCATCAAGTTTACAGAAATCAGTACGTCGATAACATGGGGAGATACTGGAAAGATCAGCATCATAATGATACAGATCACGAAAAAAGCAAGCATCAAATCACTAGAACGGGCAATGGCACCTAGTGCTCTATCACTTCCAAATGATTTTGATAAGTTTGCTAAAAAAGACTTCATTTAAATAGCTCCGACAATTCTTCTTCTTCTTCAAGTGTTTGGATCCACTTCAATATCTCTGCTACGGCTTTATATGTATCTTCAGGGATATAGTCTGCTATAGTCCCTTGTGTAAACAGCTGTCTTGCTAATGCTACGTTTCTCATAACCGGTATTTTTTCTTCTACAGCAATCTCAATAATTTTTTCTGCTATGGTCCCTTGTCCCATAGTCAGGATTCGTGGCACCGCATCTTTTTTTTCATCATAGCCAATAGCTACAGCAATATGCGTAGGGTTTGTAATTACTGTTTGTGCACGTTTTGTAGCTCTAGGGCCTTCTTGATAAGCAATCTCACGAAAGAGCTCGCGCCTTTTACCTTTAATGTGAGGATCACCTTCAGTATCTTTGAATTCTTGTTTTACTTCAAATTTTTCCATCATCATTTCTTTAGAGTAGGTTCTTTTTTGAAATGCCAGATCAAAAATGGCTACACCTAAAAAGAAGATACCTACCTGGATACTGATCTTTTTTAAAAAGGTCTGTAGAATCATAGCACTTCCATATACAGGAATGCCGGCTGCTTGGATGACATTGGGAAGCATTTTCATAATAGCTAGATAGATGATGATTCCAGCACCAATAATTTTTAAGATAGATTTGAGCAGTTCGATAAGTACTTTGAGTTTGAATTTCTGTTTGAGGCCTTCTATGGGATTTAGTCTTTTCAAATTAAACTTCATCGCTTCAAAAGAAAATAGGGGGCCAATGATTAAAAAGTTCACGATGACCCCAGAAAAGGCGACGATTAACATAATCGGCAAACTAGTCGTTGCGATAACGGTTATAGCTTGTTTTAAGTAGATATTTGCCGTACCAGCTAATTCTAAATGGGATCTAGCAGCACGGAATGAAAGAATGATAAATTCTGAAAGCTTATCAAATAGATAACCTGCTGCAAAAAGCGTAGCAAAAATAGCGACGACAAAAGTAAAAGCAGAAGGAAAGTCTTGCGATTTGGCTACTTGTCCTTTTTTTCTTGCGTCTTTGATTTTTTTCGGGGTCGCTTTTTCAGTTTTTTCTGCCATAGGTGGATCTCTTACACACGTCTTAGCTTTCTTTATAGTGTATTTTGAGAAAAAGCTCTATGTAATTTTTTATATAAGATCAGTTGTGATAGAATAAAACGATGTCGCCCTCTTTTACAACATATTCTCTTCCTTCAAACCGACAGCGGCCCGCTTCTTTAACGGCTTGTCTCGAACCATATTTCATCATGTCGTCAAAAGAAATGATTTCGGCTCGGATAAACCCTTTTTGGATATCAGTATGAATTTTTCCTGCGGCTTCTACAGCTGTTGTTCCTCGTTTGATCATCCATGCTTTTGTTTCCATTTCTCCGGTGGTGATGAATGTGATGAGATCTAATAATTCAAAAGCTTCGTGAGCAAGGCGGGTAAGACCAGATTCTTTAAGTCCAACAGAATCTAAAAATTCTTTAGCTTCTTCTTCTGATAACTGTGCGATTTCGGCTTCTAACTTTGCAGATATGGCTAATACTTTTGAGCCTTCATTGTCTGCAATGGCTTTCACCTGTTGAAAGTAGGGATTGGACTCATAAGAGTGCAAATCATCTTCTTTAATATTGGCTACATAAAGCACTTTCTTATCCGATAAGAATAAATAAGGTTTTAATATCGCTGTCTCTTCATCAGTAAAAGGTAATAGACGAATCGGTTTCCCTTCATTGAGGTGTGCAATGATACGATCAAAAAGCGCTAAAGTTGCAGGTCCTTCTTTTTTACCTTTTAATTGTTTTTCCATTTTTTTTCGGATACTTTCTGCGGACTGTAGGTCTGCTAGTGCAAGTTCTAAATTAATTGTTTCGATATCTTTTGTCGGATCAATCTTGCCTTCTACATGAATCACATTTGGATCTTCAAAACAACGAACTACTTGAACAATGGCATCAGTAGATCGAATATTGCTTAAAAATTGGTTGCCTAAGCCTTCTCCTTTGGAGGCTCCTCGCACAAGACCTGCAATATCTACAAAACTCACATGTGCGTTAATGATCTGTTTGCTTTTTGAGATAGTTGCTAGTTTATCTAATCTAGGGTCTTTTAATGGAACAATGCCAACGTTTGGATCAATAGTGCAAAAAGGATAGTTTTCTGAAGCGATTTCTAATCTCGTTAGCGCATTAAACAGTGTGGATTTTCCAACATTAGGCAGGCCCACTATGCCGCAAGAGAGGGTAGACATATTACATCCTAATTTTTTTCTTTTATATCGATTATTACTGGTGCATCTATTTGAGAAATAGCATGCTTTAAACCAACCAGTATAATCTGATGTGGCAAAATTTTCATTAATCTTTTTTCTTGATTATGAAAGATGGCATATTCACCTTCCGGAAGATGTGCGAGTTGCTGGCGGTTAACCAAGATATTTTTATCATCAATATCGTCAATAGATAGATGATATTCCAAAGGTCTTCCTAAAAATTGAATCGCTTTTTGGATATCAGCTTGAACTAAAGCTTTTTTGATTGCAGTTGAGGTAATCGTTTCTCCCTGCTTTTTTTCCAGGGGGATGTAATGTATATTAAATCCTTTTTTAGCAGCATAGGGGATAACGTTTTTAGGGATGCCGTGGCGATTTTTTCCAAAAGTAGCATCTTCTCCCAGCACTAGATCAGAGAAATGAAAATGGGCGTAAAGTTTATCTAAAAAGGCGTCATAGCTCATCTGAGAAATCGCTTCAGAAAAATCCAGTAGCACTAATCGGTTTAGATGAGTGGAGCGCAGTAGTGCTTTGCGCTGCTCTAATGAAAATAAGGCAGGCAGGGCTTTTTGCGGGAATAATACTTCAAAAGGTTGTTTAGAAAAAGTTACTGCTACTTGATGAGCGTGTGGGTTAAGTTCATGCATCTTTTGAAAAATTTTTTGATGTCCTAGATGCATCCCATCGAATACTCCAATGGTTAAAAGGCAAGGGGTATTTAAATAGGGGAGGTGGTCGAAATTCGTATCGATGATCATAGATGAGTAAGCATGTTTTCTAATTGAGAACCTAGATCAGATAGCTCTGTTTGATTTACCGCTTTATCTAATGAATAGGGGCCTACTTTTGTACGAGTTAGCTGGCTTAAATAGGCGCCTGTTTTAAGTGCTAGGCCGATATCATGAGCCAAAGAGCGGATATAGGTTCCGCTGGAGCAAGTAACAGTAAAATACAGGTACGGATATTCATATACAAATTCTTCAATGTGTACTTTAACCTTTATCGGTTTTCTTTCGATCTCAATACCTTTTCTTGCGAGTTGATAGAGTTTTTTGCCGTTTATTTTCTTAGCACTATACATAGGAGGGATTTGTTGGATCTCTCCTTCAAATTGTTTCAAAACTTTTTTCACAGTTTTTTCATCAGGGATTTGATGTTCTATAATAGTTTTTTCTCCTTCACTATCATAAGTATCTGTCATCACACCTAGAACCATCTTAGCTTTGTATTGCTTGTCAGTGCCTGTTAATTGATCGGATAATTGAGTATATTTTTTCCCAATAAGCATAAGCATCAATCCATCAGCGAATGGATCTAAAGTACCGGCATATCCAATTTTTTTTACGTTCAATAATTTTCTGAGTATTCTGACCAGGGTAAATGAAGATGCACCGGTGGTTTTATTAACCAGTAATAGCCCTTCAGTAGAAGGGTTATTCTTGAGATTGTTGGTTTCTCCCATGTTGTTCCTCATGGATATCTTGTAAAATTTTTTCTATCTTCATATGTTCATCGACAGTCGTGTCAATGACAAAATGAAGGGTAGGAAAATAACGCATAACTACTTTTTTAGCAGCATGTATACCGATATATCCGCCAGCAGAGTTTAGGGCATCAATGGTTTGTTGACGTTCTTTATTATCACCGATAACACTAATATATACCTTGGCTTGATGGAGATCTGTAGAGATATCGACGCGAGTGACGGTAAGCAGTTTCGAAAGCAGCGGATTGCGAACTTCAGTAGAAATAACTTCAGAAATAACTTCTTTCAGCAAGGAATTTAATCGTTGTTGTCTACGTTCTTTCATCTATAGCTCTTGTTCTTTATATGTGATGTCATGTGTTTCGATGATATCGCCTTCCATGAAATCATCAAATCCTGCTAAGACGATACCGCATTCAAATCCTTTTTGCACTTCTTTCACATCTTCTTTTTCTCGTTTTAGCGAGGCAATTTTACCATCAAAAACTATTTCACCCTCTCTTTCAATACGGGCAAAGTCATTGCGTCTAATCAGTCCTTCAAGCACTTGACAGCCGGCAATCTTTCCAATTTGAGAAGATTTAAAGATCGTTTTTACTTCTAGTTTACCCATTGGTTTTTCTTCTGGGATTTTATCTAGCTGTTCGATCATGAGTTTTTGTACATCTTCTATAGCATGATAGATCACATCATGCATGCGGAGATTCGCTTTTAATTTTCTAACCAGCTCTTCAGCATGACTTTCGATGCGAGTATGAAAACCGATGATGACTGCATTTGCAGCAGCTGCTAATTGGATATCTGATTCAGAAACTTCTCCGACCTCTTCACTCACAATGCTTAGGTCAATTTTTTTCGATTTAATTTTTAATAAAGACTGTTTCAAGGCTTCTAAAGAACCTTGTACGTCAGCGCGTAAAATTAAAGTAAGCGTCTTTTTCTCAGGGGCTTGTTGTAATAGATGTTCTAGATTACGCTTTTTCTGTTGAAGAGATCTTCTTTGAATGCCTTCAGATCGCGCATCAGCCAAAGCTCTGGCTTCTTTTTCATTTTTGACAACAATGAATTCATCTCCGGCGTCTGCTAAATCAGAAAGACCGGTAATCTTAACAGCTGTTGCAGGACCTGCTTTTTCTAGAGGCTGTCCCTTTTCATCGTGCATAGTTTTAACACGGCCCCAATATTGGCCGAAAACAATAGCATCACCTAAACGAAGTGTACCATTTTGGATTAACACTGTGGCGATTGCACCAAAACCTTTGTGCATCTGTGATTCTAAAACAGTTCCTCTAGCTCTTACAGTTGGATTTGCTTTTAACTCTAAAACTTCTGCTTGTAGCGATAGCATTTCTAATAGTTCGGGGATACCATTTTTAGTGGTTGCACTACAGTTTACTGTAATTGTTGTTCCCCCCCAACTTTCAGGCAATAATTCATGGTCAGCGAGCTGTCTATATACTTTATCAGGGTCATAGCCATTTTTATCTGACTTGTTGATTGCGACTACAATCGGTACTTTGGCTTCTTTTGCCTGGTTGAGAGCTTCGATGGTTTGCTCTCTCATCCCTTCATCTCCAGCAACAACTAATACGACGATGTCTGTAACAATAGTTCCCCGTGTTCGCATCTCAGAAAAGGCTTCGTGACCCGGCGTATCTAAAATAGTTAATTCACCGGAAGGGGTTTTTGCTTTAAAGGCGCCGATATGTTGCGTGATAGCACCGGCTTCTTGTGCTGTGATATTGGATTTTCTAATGGCATCGATAAGACTGGTCTTTCCATGATCGACGTGTCCCATGAAAGCAATAATAGGTCTTCTGGGTTGCAAGTCAGTTTTTTCAGTTGATTCGATTTCTTCTTTAATTGTTTTATCAGTGATTCGCAAACGTTCTTCTTCACTTGTGTCGATAGAGATTTCGCAACCGAATTCTTGGCCTAACAATTGAATAGTTGTCTCATCGTCTAATAGATCATTTAAAGTGACAATAACTCCTTGTAAAAAGAGTTTAGAAATCAACTCAGATGCTTTTAGTTTCATTGCTTGTGCAAGATCTTTTATGCTAATCGGTAATTTTACTTTTAGATGAGTAGGACGGATAATTTGTTCTTCGAAGGCATTTTTTTTCTTTTGGTGATGTCTGGCTTTTCTCCAGCGTCCTTCCTCCTCTTCTCTAAGCCCCATCCTGTCTCGGGTGTCAAAAGAACGTTTGTAGTCTTTTTTCAGTGAACGGAATTCTTTAAATTCTTTAAACCCTTTTGTTTTTTTAGAAGGTCGTTCCTCTTCTTCAACAGGAGCGGATGCTTTCGGCTCTTTTCTTTTGATAATAACAGGAGGTTTTTCTTCAATAACCTTTTTCTTTTCAGGCTTGGATATGCCAGCTGAGGATTCAAGAATTTTTGAAGCAGGAACTACAGGCTCTTCAACTTCATGAACAACGGGTTGCTCTGTCTTTTTCGTTGCCTTAGGCTTTGCCCTTTTTACTTCTAGCTGAGTTTCTTTAGGAGAAACAATACGTGCTTTTTTCTTTACTGGAGTCGTTTCTTCAGCAGCAGTTTCAGCTTTTTTAGGAGCAGCCTTTTTTTTGGGGCTAGGTTTAGCTTTTTTATCTGCTAAGCCTTTTTTTAATTTTCCCAAATTTAATGCTTCAGCAATTTGAGTATTTTTGACTTTAATCTTTAAGTTTTTTGCCAAGTTTTAGCCTTTTTGTTCTTGTGTTTGCTCCAAAATTTTGTCAGCTAAATCTAAAAAGTTTATTCCAGGAGCTTTTGCAATTAATTCTGCTGGATTTGCCTGCAGGATCTTTCGCAATGTGTCATAACCATTACTAATTAAAGTTTCAAGTAGTAATGAGCTCAAGCCAGAGATTTTTAAAGGTTCATCTAGGGATGAATCTTCAGAATCTCCTAGCTCGGCTAGCTGTACAGCAATTAATTTTTGGTGTTCTGTCATTTTTTGCACATCGATTTCCATGTCAATTAATGCACCAAGAAGTCTTGCATTAAAACCTTTTTTACCAATAACGATAGGGTAGTCTTCATCATTAACTACGATAGTGACTTTTACCTCACTCATCTTGATACGTTTGATTTCTACTGGAGATAGCGCATTTTGAAGTAGCTGAATTTTATCGTCTGAATAGGGCATGATGTCAATTTTCTCGTTATTGATCTCACGAATTACGTTTTTTATGCGTGTGCCTCTTACTCCAACGCAAGTCCCAACTGGATCCACTTTTTCATCTGAAGAGCTGACAGCTAACTTTGTTCTATAGCCAGCTTCCCTAACAATTTTTTCAATGGTAATGGTTCCATCATATAATTCTGGGACCTCTTGTCTAAATAAAGCAGCTACAAAAAGAGGAGAAGAGCGAGATAATATCACTTCAGCCCCGCCATTTTCTGTATCACGAACTTCTAATAGTAGAGCTTGTACGCGCTCGCCAAGATGATAGCGTTCAGTCCTAGGATATTCTCTTTCTGGCAAGATGGCGTTGACTTTACCTAGATCAACGACAATATTTTTACCTCTGAAGAACTGTTTTACTGTTCCAGAAATAATTTCACCAACACGGTGACGATATTCTTCATAAATTACATCTCTTTCAGCACCACGTAATTTTTGGGTGATTACTTGTCTTGCTGTTTGCGCTGCGATACGTCCAAAATCGGGAGGGGTAACAATAATTTCTAGGCGTTGACCCAACAGACATTCTGGTTCTAGTTTTAACGCCTCTTCTAAAGAGATTTCTTCGTCGGGATCTTGTACATTTTCAACAATTGTCTTTTGTACTAATACTTCTATCTCAGCAGTTTTAGGATCGATAAGTACTGAAGCATTACTTAGTCCTTGCATACTTTTTCTAGCAGCAATTTTTAGAGCCTCTTCGATCGCATTAACTACGATTTCGCGTTTAATGCCTTTTTCTCTTTCAAGATACTCAAAGATTGCTAGTAGGTCTTTATTCATTGCTTTTATGCCTTGTTATTGTAAGAAATTATTTTTCTGTAAAAAACCGAAGTTTAACTAAGTTGCAACTTCGGTTCTCTACGCGTTATTTAAAGGAAAATCTTTATCCTTATTTATGTTTTTCAGCTGAAGCTTCTTCATTCTTCTTCGAGCTGACGATAATATCATCATGATCTACCTTACTGCTATCAATAAGGTAATCTTTTATAGATAGAGCAATTTTCTTATGCTCAGGATCTACTTTGATGACTTTAGCTGTGATCTCGTCACCTTTATCCACAACATCTTCTACCTTACCAAAAGGTTGATCAGATAGTTCAGTTACGTGGATAAGAGCCTCGATACCATTTTCTAGCTGCACAAATATACCGAAGGCTGTAATCTTAGTCACAATACCTTTTACTAATGATCCTACAGGCATTGTTTTTTCAATGGATTCCCAAGGATTATTGGTCATTTGTTTTACGCCTAGAGTAATCTTTTTACTTTCTTTATCTACAGAAAGAACAACAGCTTCTACTTTATCACCCTTCTTAAATACTTCTGAAGGATGAGATACTTTTTTAATCCAGCTAAGATCAGAGATATGAATCAATCCATCTACCCCTGGCTCTAACTCAACAAAAGCACCGTAGTTAGTTAAGTTACGAATTTCTGTAGTTACTGTTTTGCCAACAGGATATTTTTGATCTACATCTTCCCAGGGATTATGTTCTGTTTGCTTCATGCCAAGAGAAATTTTACCTTCATCTTTTTGGATAGAAAGCACAACTGCTTCTACTTCATCACCAATATTTACCATTTCACTTGGATCGGTAATGTTTTTAGTCCATGACATTTCAGAAACGTGAATCAATCCTTCGATACCAGGTTCAATTTCAATAAAAGCTCCATAGGAAACTAAGTTGACGATTTTACCTTTTATTCTAGTTCCGATTGGGAATCTCTTTTCAATTTCTTCCCATGGATTAGCTTCTTTTTGTTTTAGTCCTAAAGCGACTCTTCCTTTTTCTCTATCAATGCCTAAGATCATTACTTCGATCTCGTCACCTAAATTGACCATTTCAGAGGGATGACGAATACGTCTCCAAGTCATGTCAGTGATGTGAAGTAGACCATCTAGTCCGTCTAGATCTAAGAACACACCGAAGTCGGTGATGTTTTTAACGATACCTTTTCTGAGATCGCCTTCTTTAATATTTTCTAAAAGTTCACTTTTCTTAGAAGCTCTTTCTTCTTCTAAAAGTTCTCTTCTAGAGACAACAATATTTTTTCTTTCGATATTGATTTTTAAGATCTTGAAATCATAGGTCTTGCCTAAAAATTCATCGAGATTCTTAATACGTTTATTATCAATTTGAGAACCGGGTAGGAAAGCTTCCATACCGATATCCACCATTAGGCCGCCTTTAACTTTTCTAACCACTTTACCTTCGACAATAGAGCCTTCTTTACAATGGTTAACGATGTATTCCCACTGGCGATGTTTTCTTGCTTTTTCTCTGGAGAGAACGATCTGTCCATCGGAGCCTTCTGTTTTATCCAAATACACTTCTACAAGTGTATCTAAAGCGAGTTCTTCGGGATTAGTAAATTCATTGATAGGTACCAAACCTTCAGATTTAAGTCCTACATCGATAATAACAAAATCTTTAGTAATACCTACGATTTTTCCTTCTAAAATCTGGCCACTTTTCATCATGGAAATCGAGTCTTCTTGGTCTTTCGTTTTGCCTTCTAAAAGAGCTTGAAATTCCTTTGCATCTTGTTCGTTGAATTCCACGTCGTCTAAAATATTACTTGTATCCCAATCACATGTGGATTTTTTCATGTACAGGTTTCTCCTTTAATTACTAATGAAAAAAGCTTATCAGAGCACTTCGAATAAAAGCAACTGGAAAATCCAATAAATTTATTGGATTTTTTACAAATAGAAATATTACTAAATATTTTAATTGGTATGGTTCTTATTCAATAGTGCTAATATTCGCTGTTAATATTTAAATATCTTATAATTGCATAAAGAAATACATAAAATAATGGCCAGTTCTATAAAATTTTTTTTTGTAAAACCTGTACTGTCAGTTAGACGAGGTGAAATCTGCGCTTTCGTTTTTGAACTAGGCCCCACAGATTTAGAAGACAGTATACATATTGAAGAGTGTGTATTCGATGCAAAAAATAATTATGTACATATTAGCAAACATCTTATGTCGCGGAACGGTGACGTATGCTAAACGGCGTAAAGAATTTCATCCTTTAATCAGCTGTAGTTCAAGGAACCAGGAAGAGCGGATTATCTTCAACGGTCGAGTCATTACAGGATTTGCGCAACTCTCCATAAAATATATTCATATTTGGGCTTTTCTGTCAGACGGACGACTTGTCCCTTTTAAAATTAGGTAGGGTAATAATCATTCGGAGGAGGAGGCAAAAACCAAGTGACAAGTGATATCAGCACTCCTAGCGTGATGAATATTTGGACACAATAGCAACATACATCGCACCATTCCGATGCGCATGTCTGGTTGAGTTCATAAAGTTCTTTTGGAACTTTAGCCGTCCCGTGATGATCGAACTTTATTTCAACTAGATCATTCTCAAATGTATATTCATTGATCATATTATCGAACGCTCCATCACCAATACGTTCAATTTCATTATAAGAAATATCAAGTTTTTGGGGAGAAGCATAGAAAATAAAAGTATTAGGATAAATTACACGCAGTTTATTATGAGCTAGATCTAAAGTTATTAAACGGGGAAGGGAATGCATCGTAACTCCCAGATCAATAATGTCATTATGAGATAAATCAAGTTCCCGCAATCCCCGAACAGGACTGAAAGTTTCATTAGCGAGTCTTTTAATTACATTGTAAGAAAGCTGCAAGGTAACTAATTGATCTAGCTCAGAAAATCCAGAAAGAGAAATCATATTAATACAGTTATGGGAGAGGTCTAGAGACTCTAACCATTGACAACCTCTAAGTGCATTGGGATGAATGACATCGATGAAATTATTTGATAAGTTAAGGTTAGTAAGATTGAACAAGAATCGGATTTCATAAGGGACGGTGCTTAAATCTAAATGACTCAGATCCAAAACCTGTATTCTGGATAAATGAATGCTATTATCTCGCAATTGCATCCAACTTCTAATCGTTGACGCTGGAGCATCTAGGGCTGGCTTTGTTTCTAAGTCTTCTAGTTGCCCCCATAACCTTGACCAGAGCTTTTTTAAATCATAGTCGTTATTATAAACGATGGGTTCTAGATATCTTATTGCTGCTGCAGGATCTAAAGGAATATTCCCTGCTTTTAATAAACCAGAAGCCGTTCCGGCTTTTCTTCTTAATTGGATTACACATTTATGAAGGGTATGAAAGCCATTATCTTCAACGGTTAGCGAGCTAAAGCCAAATGTGTCGATGAGCTGGCGAGCTAATAGATTGACCTTTTCAGAAATTTCTGGTCTCACGGCTTTATGCGTCCTATAAAAGCGGCTTGCCTCTCTTACGTTTAAAAAAGAATATATTGTTGGATGATAGTGATAACCGACGGCTGCTCTTGTTTGAGGAGTTCTATCGGCTGTTGCTGCTGCACCGGCCATTTCTTTTCCTTTATCCCATAAAGCCTCTTTAAGAGGCTTTTATTATACCCTGGATTAGAAATTATTGTCTCTTGGAAAAAATGCTTACTTATGAGATACGATACCGCATTTTAGAGTAATGATTAACTCAAATATTAATGCATAAACAATAAATTTTTTACTTTCTATTAATATCTATAAAATACAGCTCAGAACATTGTATGAGCGCATTTTTAGATCTATTCGATTTTGGTCAAACGTTAAGATATTGTGAAAAAAACTTTTACAAAACTTTCAAAATGCTTATATGGGAAAATTAAGACCCTGGAACTTAGCATGTCAGTAGAAGAAAAAAAATTCCCAGATATAGTGATTGATTGTAAGGAGAGAGAGATCTATGAGTCTGAGCAATATAAAGCAAGTATCACTAAGCTGCTGAAAAAAGTTGTTCCTATAGAAGTATTAGAAAAAGAATCTCTCAAAAGCTATTTTGCGGAGCAGGTGCCTGTGATTAAATGGGTCGGGTTAGATCATGCGCCTACGGATATCTCAGTAACACTTTTATGTCGTCATCAAGTGCATGTGAAAAACTATTTCTATGACATGATTTCTAGATGGCTTATTCCACAAAATAGATTGAATATCGATCTATTCTTTGTTGCAGATTTTCAGCTTCCGGAAATAGAGGGAGGACAAACCTTTAGTATTGCAGAGGCAGTATTACATATCAAAAATGAAGAAGATGTTTTAGAGATTAAGAAAAATATTCGCACCATAGAAACAGAATTGCGCCTTGGGGTGCTTTCGGATTATCATGCAAATAGGATTTTAGAGTTTAAGGGCCTGTCTTCAGACCGAAAAACGGCGATGATACAAGAAAAGATTGGCTCACTGATTCGGACCCGATCCAAAGATTTTGGTCAGGGCATTTTTTCTGACATGCAATATTTTTTAGTGACTTGCAAAGAAGAATTTAAAGTTTCTAGAGACTACCATCATATAAGTCGCATTATCTCTGTATTATATTTCATTAAAAAATTGCTCAAACAACGTATAAGCTCTAGTCCAATGCAGCGCCATCTCTTAGTGAAATTTCTAAAAACGCATATTGGCAATCAAGAAGAGAAAAAATCGGTTATGGGAATGATTGTCGGGTTGAATTTTCTTAAAGAAAATGAAGTATGCGGTAAAAATCATCTTTTAAAAGCTGTGCAGCATTTTATTCCTGATGTCAAAGCAATAGATGATTCCTTTTTCATTGATCGCAAATTAAAAGACTCTATGCAGCTTTTATATTTAGAGGTTGAAAAAGAAGATGGTTCAGATTTTTCCAATGCAGAGATCAATAAACTCAGAAATTTACTCCCTGATTATTTAAAAGAACATATCGAGCAACTTATTCATCCTATCTTTATGCCTAGAAATGAAGAAGAGGTAGTGAGAAATATCATGACGTTATCCCATCAGATAAAATATGTGCATGATATTCCTCAGGTGATCATTTCTTTTGATAAACAAGCCGCGTCAGAAATTTCGTTTACAGTGATTTTTGTCAGAGTACTTAAACAACATGACGAGTCTTTAAAAGAGATTTTTGCATCAAAACTCTCTCGATTTAAGTTTGCTGTGGAAAGGGTTAGAAAAGCAGGTCTTTTACGCAGAAAACACATTAAAGAAGCTAACGTATTTAGAGTGTTTGTACCGATACACAATTATTTGCGAGCAGATCACACGGTAGATCTCAATAAAGCGAGAAAAGATACCCTTGAAGAAATAGAGAAATTTTTGGGTGAAGTAAGAGATTACAATGGTGGGATGATCTATAAACAAAATCAGGTGTACCAAGATCTGAAGAGATCACTAGGCAAAATCGGTATACAAAACGAACTTTTGTTAGAAAAATTCTTCTATTCCATTACTCCCGCTGAGATGACAGTTGTACAAAACATCACTTCTTTAGAAGCGTTATTTTTATTGTTTTTACAATCGTTACAAAAAACGCAGCACAAATCATTGAAAAAAGATGTCATTATCAAGCAAGAAATCGATAAGGTCTTTTTATTATTTGCATTTGAGGATATTTCATTAAAAAAGCGTCTTATCGATAAGATGGAAAAATTGCCCATTGATTTGGATGAACAGGTCATGAGTTTTTATCATCACACATTAGAAATGTCTTATTTGGGTTACGTGTATTTTTCAACGGATGAAAATCTGCAAAAGCAGTTTATTTCTTTAACTCAAAAGTTTGCATAAATTTGTTCACCTTGATTTCTGTTCTTAGATGATTTATCCTGAAAGTTAGTTTTGATGATGAACTCGTATTTGTAAACAACCCCGTGGCTAAAGTCAGGGGCTTTTAGGTAGCCTAACGACTCCTAATTCGGGCTGGATTACAGGCAGCCCCGCCTAAGGCAATCACATGCGATGCATTGACATCAGCATGTTGTTTACCACAGGTTAAACAGTTAAAACGCTCTCCTTTTCGAGAGCCTAAATTAAAACATTGGTGGCAAGTTTGACTTGTATATGCAGGATTAACAAATTCGACAGAGATACCAAAAGCAG
>Ga0326597_10003755_pt1 | contig 21679 bp, 23 predicted proteins | sample RVTome_12_FD_203789 | JGI IMG/M metagenome (GOLD analysis project Ga0326597, IMG submission 203789) | Soil microbial communities from uranium-contaminated site in the Upper Colorado River Basin, Wyoming, United States - RVT100D185 | ecosystem: Environmental > Terrestrial > Soil > Contaminated >...
GCGCCTGCCCCTGGTCCACCCCCGCGTATCTCCCGAAGTCGTACCGCCTTCCGACACCCATGAGCCGGGAGTCATCCATGCGTGTGCTGGACCTCAGCAATCCGATCAGACCCCATTTCCGCTGGACAATGAAGACGGAACTTCGCGCCTCGCATACGAGAGGCGACCACTTCCAGGTGACGGTCCTGACCCTCGGCTGCCACGCGTTCACGCACGTGGATGCCCCGGTGCACTACCTGCCGGGTGGCAGACACATCGCCGAACTCCCCGTGGAGCAGTGGATGGGTGAGGCAGCCGTCGTCGACCTCACCCACGTCGGCCAGAACTTGGAGGTGACGGCTGCCGACCTGGAGCGGCAGGCCCAGCACGTCCGCGCGGGGGATATCGCGTTGCTCCGGACCGACTGGCCCAGGCGGGCCATATCACCCACTACGCCTTCTTCCCCGCCGGCATCGCGGTCGTGGAGTACCTGACCAACCTGGACCGGATCGGCGTGCCCCGCTGCCGATTCATCGCGCTCCCGCTTCCCGTAGAGGGGGCCGACGGCTCCCCCGTCCGCGCCATCGCCATTGTAGAGTAATTTCCTTCAGGTCTGACCACCAATGGATCCGCAGACTACGCAGGCGTCATCATCGAAAGTCCTCTGTGGCCCCCCGAGACGGGCATCTCACACCCCTGACGCCTTGGCCTTGACTGCAGTTGACCTTCCTGGGGGAAGTGGGTATCTTCCCGGTGAATGAGGCGTCCACCGAGGTGCCACACCCCGCCAGGGAGGGCCCGCCCATGAAGATCACCGCGAACGGAATCAGTATCAACTACCAGCTCGAAGGCCCCGCCGCCGGCCCCGTCGTCACGCTGAGCCACTCGCTGGCGACAAACCTCTCGATGTGGGACCCACAGGTACGCGCGCTCGCGTCCCGCTATCGGGTCGTGCGCTATGACACCCGCGGTCACGGGGGGACCGATGCCCCCGCGGGGCCCTACGCGCTGGAGCAGCTGGCGGAGGATGCGCGGGCGCTGCTCCGCGCCCTGGGGATCGCGCGGACGCACTTCATCGGCCTGTCCATGGGCGGATTCATCGGTCAGCTTCTTGCCCTCACGCACCCGGAAATGCTCCAGAGCCTGGTCCTGTGCGACACCACCAGCCGGGTCCCGCCCGAGGCCGGGCCGATGTGGGACGAGCGGATCCGCGTGGCCCAGACCCAGGGGATGGAGCCGCACGTGGAACCGACGATCGGCCGCTGGTTCACGGCACCCTTCAGGGAGGGGCGTGCCGACGTGGTCAATCCCGTCCGGGCGATCATCCGCGGGACGCATCCGCAGGGCTACATCGGCTGCTGCCACGCCATCGCCGCCCTCGATCTGACCGATCGACTCGGCGGGATCAGGGTCCCGACGCTGGTCATCGTCGGAGAGGATGATCCGGCCACGCCGGTGGCCGCCTCGCGGATGATCCACGAGCGGATCCAGGGCTCCGAGCTGGTCATCCTGAAGTCGGCCTCGCACCTGTCCAACCTGGAGCAGGCGGAGGCCTTCAACCGCGCCATCACCACATTCCTTGGAAAACACACGTAGCCGGCGGCCTGGGAGTTGTGATCCAAGGGTCCGCCTCGATAGTACGGAAGGAGCGAGTCACACCGACATCAGACGGAAGGTCATGGGGGAAGCATGGACCGAGTCTTCTTCATCCTCGGGGCGGTGCTGGCCGGAATGGGAGTGGCTGCGGGCGCGTTTGGCGCGCACGCGTTGCGGGGACGCCTGACGCCAGAGCTGCTGGGGGTCTTCGAAACCGGAGTGCGCTATCACCTGATCCATGCCCTGGGTCTCCTCGCCGTCGCATGGGCGACGACGCGCTGGCCGGGGACGGCCACCAGCGCGGCAGGCTGGCTGTTCCTGGCGGGGATCCTCCTCTTCTCGGGGAGCCTGTACGGCCTCAGCCTGAGCGGTCTTCGCACGCTGGGGGCCATCACGCCATTTGGCGGCGTTGCCTGGATCGTCGGGTGGCTCGTTCTCGGGTGGGGCGTGTGGCAGGGCCGGTGAGGTCTGAGGTGGCGGGGCGTACCCCCGGAGACCGGGGGTGCGCCATCCAGGGGCCCTTAGCGTCCGGTGCGAAGGACGCTGACGATCCGGGCCTGAATCGCCTCGGAGGCGTCACGGTCCCCAAACGTTCCAATCTGGATCTTGACCCTCGTGGTATCGACCCCGGTCGGTTCCAGCGTGAGCGTGATGGAGGTGTCGTTTGCTCGCCGCGCCGTGATGGTTCCGCTCAGGGCGTCCTTGTCAGTGTTGATCACCTGGATTTTCATCTGGTCCAGTGTACGTACGGTGGCTGACCAGACCCGCTCGTAATTTCCGGCGTGGATTTGGGAGTGCTCCCCCCGGAGGTACGCCGCGGTCCCGGCGCAACCACCAAGCACGGGCAGCAAGAGCACGAGCATCCCCAGCACGCCTGGTTGCCAACCTCGCCACCCTGAACCCATGCTGATCTCCTCTCCCAGGTGGGGCCCTCCAGCCGCCTCCATCGAAAGCTGTCTGCCCCCGGTCCTGCGACGCTTCAGTCGTGGGGCCGTCCTCTGCTGACTCGCCGGCGATCGGTCCGGCGACGCTCCGGAGAGATTCTTTTCCGCTCGGCACGCCGCTGGCCATATCGTCGATCCAAGACTACGCGGATGTCTTTCCGACCCTGGAGAGCGGTGGCGAGCTCCTGCTGCATGCCGGCACAGTGGCGGCTGAGGATCACGTAGAACATGCTGGCTCGCTCTCGCACCATCCGGGACCCACACCGGCGCGCCCGGACCGCTCCCGCCGTTCCTGAGTCCGCAGGGGTCTACCTTGCATGCACTTTGGAACGATGTCAAGCCAGCCTTCCACGGGGATTCGTTCCGCAGGAATTCCCAAGGCGTTGGTCGCGTAGCCTCCATTATTCACGAACGGACTCCGTTCGCGGATAATTCGGGCTAGACATCCAGGCGGGCTGCCAGCTTTTCCAGGAAGGCCTTGGACTCGCGGACCTGTGCCTCCAGGTCGGGCACGCGACCGACGTCCACCGCGACGTAGCCGGAGAATTCGTGCTTCTTCAGCGCCAGGAAGATGCCGTCCCAGTCCACCGTACCGCGCCCCAGCGCCAGGTGCTGGTTGGTCTGTCCGTCGTTGTCCGAGACGTGGAGGTAGTAGACGCGGCCCCCCAGTTTCTCGACGCTGAGGGGAAGGATCTCCTTCTGCGCGTGCTGGTGGCCGGTGTCCAGGACCGCACCAAAGTTCTCGCTGCCCACCGCGTCCATCAATCGCAGGAGGGCATCGGTGTTGCTGACGATCTCCCCCACCCGCGGCTCTAAGCAGAATTTCAAGCCGGCGCGGTCGGCCTCGTCGCCACAGGCCCCGATGCTGTCCACCAGCCAGCCCCAGAGGTCGTCCCAGCGGAAGGCAGGATCCACCTTCACCTGGAACTTCTTGCCGAACTCGATGGCTTCTTTATAGGGTGCGTCCCCCACGAACTCCAGGGGTGGCGTGTAGCTATCAACCTGGATTGTTTCGCAGCCGAAGAAGGTGGCCGCCTCGACGGCCAGCTTGAAGAGGTCCAGGGCATGGACCCGCCGTCCTTTCTCGGGGTGCACCAGTTCCGGGAGGACCGGACAGAAATTCACCACCGTGACACCCAGATCATCACAGCGCTGCTTGAGCGCCTTGCGTTCGTCGTGGACTGCCCGGAGGTTCTCTTCCCTCACGCCCTCCAGCTCCACGTGGCGGAAGCCGAGGGCCGCCATCTCTTCCACGGCGCGGTGCGTGTCCGGGATGCTGGGCGGGTACCCGTACTTCGAAATGGCGTAAAGCCAGCAACAACTGATCTTCATGAATGGCTCCTCGTCGGTGAGGGACGGCGGATTCCGGACCGGTCTGCTTCCTCAGCGCCCAACCCCGGGGGGGATTGCCTGCCAGGCACACCCCTGTATCCCGGCCGAGAGATTATGTCCAGCGCGGCCTGGCGTCAAGATCGATCTGCGGCCTCCCCCAGGCGGAGCCCGCGGCGACCGAAGGACCCCGCCATCTCCGAACGCCGTCCGGCAAAAAGAGGGTATGGGTGAGGGTCGGTGTCGCCTGGGGGGCGAGGCGGAGGAGCAACCGGCATTCACGCGTGGCTCGCTCCCCGGTAGAGGTCCGGGAATCGGTTGCCGGGTGAATGCCACCAGTGTATGCTGGACCACGATCCTCGTGAAGAGCCTTCACCCTCCCGCGCCGGAGAGGGGGTGCCATGCAACCGCCGACCCTTCAGGATGTGTATCGCGCGCGCCAGATTATCAGCCGCTACCTGGCCCCGACTCCCCTGGTCCGCTCGGCGGCGATGTCCGAGGTGCTGGAGTGCGACGTGTACCTCAAGCTGGAGACGATGCAGCCCATCGGGGCCTTCAAGGTCCGGGGCGGGATCAATCTGGTCTCCCAGTTGCCCGAGGACGAGCGGGCACGCGGGGTCATCACGGCCTCGACGGGGAACCACGGGCAGTCCATCGCCTATGCCGCCAGGACCTTTGGCGTGAAGGCCGTCATCGCTGCCCCGGAACGGGCGAACCCCGACAAGGTCGCTTCCATGCGTCGCCTGGGGGCCGACGTGATCCTTCGCGGCCGGGACTTCGACGAGGCACGGGAGTGGGCGGAGGAACAGGCCCGGCTGGAGGGGTACCGGTACGTCCACCCGGCCAACGAGCCGCTCCTCATCGCGGGCGTGGGGACGGCCAGCCTCGAGATCATGGAGGCGCTGCCCCAGGTGGACGTGATCCTCGCCCCCATCGGCGGCGGCAGCGGGGCCAGCAGCCACTGCCTGGTGGCCAAACGCATCAGCCCGTCGGTGAAAGTCATCGGGGTCCAGGCCGAGAAGGCGCCCTCGGTGTACCTGTCCTGGAAGGCCGGTCGGAAGATCGAGACGCCGGAGGCGGCGACCTGGGCCGAGGGGATCATGACCCGGGTTCCCTTCGACCTGACCCTTGGCATCATCCGGGAGCACATTGACGAGATCGTCCTGGTGAGCGAGGAGGAGTTGCGCCAGGGGGTGCGGTTTCTCCTGGAAACCGCGCACCAGCTCGCCGAACCGGCCGGGGCCGCCCCGGTCGCCGCGGCGCGCAAGTTGAAGGACCGCCTCCGGGGTCAGACCGTGGTCCTGTTCGTCACCGGGTGCAACATCACCCTGGACCAACTGCGACGGGTCCTGGCGGACACGCCAGCCTGGTAGGCATGGCATGGCGGAAAAGGCGGAGCGCCTCGCGGGACACCTGGCCGGCGTCGCGCTGCTCCTGGCGCGCCTGTATGTCGGGTACTGGTTCATCGCGACCGGAACCAGGAAGGTGGCCCGGGGCTTCCTTTCCGGTGGGGCGCTTCTGCCGCAACTCGAGCGATTCGCCGCCGGCACCCCGCACACCTGGTACAAGACATGGCTGGAGGCTATCGTCATTCCCCACGAGCACCTGTTCGCGGTCCTCGTCGCGCTGGGGGAGACGCTGACGGGCGTGGCGCTGCTGCTGGGGGCCCTGACCCGGTTTGCGGCGGGCGTGGGGATCTTCATGGTGGGGAACTTTCTCTTTGCCAAGGGCTGGCCCAACCCGGCCGCCTCCCACGACAAGGATTTCGTCGTTCTGCTCCTCGTGGTCCTCATTGCCGGCGCCGGGAAGTACTGGGGGATTGACGGCTGGTGGCGCCGACGGCGCCGCTGAGGGGGAGCGGACCGTGCCGACGAAGCCCTCCAAGACCCTCGAGACCTTCGCCAACCCGAATCCCGGGCGGGATTACGAGATCAACTTCGAGTGCCCGGAGTTCACCTGCCTCTGCCCCCGGACGGGGCAACCCGATTTCGCCACGATCCGGATCCGGTACGTCCCGGACCGGTCGTGCGTGGAGCTGAAGTCGCTCAAGCTGTACCTGTGGTCCTTCCGGGACGAGGGCCACTTTCACGAGGCGGTGACCAACCGCATCCTGGATGACCTGGTGCGGGCGACGCGGCCGCGGCGCATGACGGTCGTGGGCGACTTTTATGTCCGGGGCGGGATCCACACGGTCGTGACGGCGGCGTATGAGGGACCGCGGAGGCGACGGCGATGACGTGCGCTCGGCATCCGCTGCTGGCGACGGTCGCCGCCCTGCTGGCGGCCTGTGCCGCCGCGGCGTGGGCGCCCGCCCAGGAGGGCGCGATCCAGCTGCCGCCCGGATTCCGGATCGAGACCTTTGCCTCCGGACTGGGCGCCCCGCGTTTCATGGCGGTCAGCCCCACGGGGGACCTCTTCGTGTCGGTGCCCTCCCGGGGCCAGGTGGTGGCTCTCCCGGATCGGGATGGCGACGGGAAGGCGGACCGGGTGGTCGTCTACGCCGACGGCCTCAACCGGCCGCACGGTCTGGCCTTCTTCCGCCAGTGGCTCTACGTCGCCGGGACGGACGCCGTGGTGCGTTTCCCGTACCAGCCCGGGGACCTGACGGGGGGCAAGGCTGAGGGCGTGGTCCCCAACCTTCCCAGCGGCGGCGGTCACTGGACGCGCAGCATTACCTTTGGGCCGGATGCGAAGATGTATGTCTCGGTCGGCTCCTCGTGCAACGTCTGCGAGGAGCGTGACTCTCGCCGGGCAGCGATCCTCCAATTCAATCCCGATGGATCCGGAGGCCGGATCTTCGCCCGGGGCATCCGGAACGCCGTGGGGATCACCTTTCATCCCCAGACAGGCGAGCTGTGGGCCACGAACAACGGCCGGGACTGGCTGGGGGATGATTTCCCCCCGGATACCATCCTGCTGGTGCAGGACGGGGCCCACTACGGTTGGCCCCACTGCAACGGCCAGCGGGTTCCCGACCCGGATTTCGGCCGGCCGGATTTCTGCCGGACATCCGCCCTGCCAGCCCTGGAGATCCAGGCGCATTCCGCCACCCTGGGCCTGACCTTCTACACGGGGGGCATGTTTCCTCCCGACTACCGGGGCGACCTGTTCGTCGGATTGCACGGCTCCTGGAACCGGTCGGTGCCGACCGGCTACAAGCTCATCCGGATTCCGATGCGGGGCGGGAGACCCGGGGCGCCCCAGGATTTCGCCAGCGGCTGGCTGCAGGGAAGCCGCGCGTGGGGTCGCCCCGTGGATGTGATCACGGGCAAGGACGGGGCCCTCTACGTCTCGGATGACCGCGCCGGCGTGATCTACCGCATCTCGTATTCCGCCCGCTGAGCACCCGAATCCTCCAACCTATCCGCAGTCCCGCCTCGGGGCGGGATCGCAGATTGCGCAGATTCTTTGGGGTAGCCAATTTCCGCTTGCTTGGCCCCCTTTTCACTGGCATTCTCCTTTCTTGAAAATATACCAACCATCGGGGCAGACGTCAGCTCTGGCAGATTCCGCGGGATGCGGGATCAAACCCAGGGAAAATCTGCGTAATCTGTGGAAAAGTAGAATCCTCCCGTGCGCATTTTATTGGTCGAGGACGATCGCAAGGTCGCCAGCTTCATCCGCAAGGGCCTGATGGAGGAGGGCTACGCCGTGGATGTGGCCCCGGATGGCGAGACAGGTCTGGCCATGGGGCTGGACCGCCCCCACGACGTCATTGTCCTGGACGTGATGCTTCCGGGGAAGTCAGGCGTCCAGGTCGTCCGGGATCTCCGCCAGGCAAAGGTGGCGACACCGGTGCTGCTGCTCACGGCGCGGGATGCGGTGGAGGACAAGGTGCAGGGGCTGGATGCCGGGGCGGACGACTATCTGACCAAGCCGTTTGCCTTCGCCGAACTCCTGGCGAGGGTGCGCGCCCTGCTCCGCCGGGGAGCGACCACGCAGGTCCCCCTGATACAGGTCGCCGACCTGACGCTGGACCCCGCCAGACGGACGGTGAAGCGGGGCGGGGAGCCGATCCCCCTCACCAACCGCGAGTTCGCCCTGCTGGAATACTTCATGCGGAACCCCGGCCGGGTCCTGACCCGGACCATGATCACGGAGCACGTGTGGGATTATTCCTTCGATTCGGCCACGAACGTGATTGACGTGTACGTGAACTACCTGCGGAGGAAGATCGACGCGGGCCGGGAGCGCAAGCTGATCCACACGGTGCGGGGCGTGGGCTACGTCCTGAGGGCTGACTCGACGGCAGAATGAAAAATCTCAAACCGACAACTGACAACCGACCAATGGACGGCAGGGAGCCTACACAGAGCGGAGATCGGCTTTTTGCCGCTTTTCCATTGAAAGTTGTCAGTTGTCCGTTGTCGGTTTTGCATTGAGCGTGTCATGAAGCGACTGTCGATTCGGGCGCGGCTGACGCTGTGGTACACGGGCATCCTGGCCGCCACGCTCATCCTGCTGGGCGGCGCCTCCTATGGCCTTCTGATGCGCGGGCTCTGGCAGGACGCGGACGCCACCCTCGAGGGCGTGGCCAAGACCGTGGCCCAGGCGGCGAGTGGGCCCCGGGCGGGCCTCATCCCTCCGGGCATGGATGAGGTGCTCCGCCGGTTTTTCGGGCCGAGCTTCGCGGATCGGTTCTATCAGTTCCTGGACCCCCACGGCCAACTGGACCCGCGCCTGCCCCGCTTCGGAGAGGAGCCGCTCCACATCAGTCCCAACGCGCTGAAGAATGCCGCGGAGGGGTACGCCACCTTCGAAACTGTGTCGAGCGGGGGGCGGTTCCCCGTCCGTGTCATCACGTTTCCGGTCATGCAGGACGGCCAGATCGTGAATGTCCTCCAGGTGGGGATGTCGCTGGAGGGCCTCTATATGGCCCGCCAGCACTTCCTCTGGACGCTGGCGGCCCTGGTGCCTCTGGCGGTCGTCCTGGCGGGGGGCGGGGGGTGGCTCCTGGCACGACGAGCCCTGCGACCCGTGGATCAGATCACGAGGACGGCCCGGCGCATCGGGGCCGAGCATCTGGCCCAGCGGCTCGAGGGGGCGGAGGTGGACGACGAGCTGGGGCGGTTGGCGCGGACCCTGAACGAGATGCTGGCGCGCCTGGAGGCCGCCTTCGCCCAGGTCCGTCGCTTCTCCGCGGATGCGTCTCACGAGCTCAAGACGCCGCTGACGGTGCTGAAGGGAGAGATCGAGGTTGCGCTGCGGAGCCCGCGGGAGACCGGGGAGTACCAGCGGGTCCTGGGCAGCGTGTTGGAGGAAGTGGAATCCATGGCCCGGCTGGTGGACGACCTCCTGTTGTTATCGCGGGCGGAGGCCGGTGCCCTGCGATTCGAGTCCGCGCCGGTCGAGCTGGACCGCCTGGTGGAAGACGTGGCCAAGGAGGGGGAGATCCTGGCCAGGGAGCAGCAGGTCCGGGTGACCATCCAGGCGCTGGAGCCCCTGATCGTCCATGGCGACGGCCAGCGGCTCAAGCAGCTCCTGCGGAACCTCGTGGACAACGGCGTCAAGTATACGCCGCCCGGCGGACACGTCACGCTCGCCCTTCGGCTGGCGGCAGGGGTCGGGGACACCCAGAGGGTACCCGGGTCGGGGATCGGGGGGGAAGAGCCGCAAAACCAGGAACGCACGATCCGACCTGTCCCCCGCCCCCCGGCACCCGGACCCCGGGCCGAGATCGAAGTTCGCGATACCGGCATCGGGATTCCGCCGGAGGCCCTGCCCCGGATTTTCGATCGATTCTACCGGGTGGATCCTTCCCGCTCGCGAGAGTCCCGCTCAGCGGGACTGGGCCTCTGCATCGCCAAGACCATCGCCGAGGCCCACGGGGGCCGGATCCTGGTTCAGAGCACCCCCGGCGCCGGCAGCGCGTTCACCGTCTCCCTCCCCCTGTCTGCCTGAACGCTTCCAGCTCTCCTCCCGCCGGTGAGGCGGCTCTCGGCTAGTTGCCTGCGGGACGTAAGAGATCGTACCGATCCAACGGACGGACCTTGATGACGTGAAAGCGCGACTCCCGCAGGACGACCACGGTGATCTCCTGGCCCACCTGGTTCTGCCAGAGCTTTCGGTAGAACTCCTCCTGACCATCCACCCCTTCCCCATTGATCCTCACGATCACGTCGCCGCGCTGGAAGCCGGCCTGCCTGGCCGGTCCGACCGGAGACATCCCGGCGATCACCACACCCGTCTCGGCCGGCAGGGTGTAGAGGCCAAGCCAGGGGCGAGGCCGTCGGCTCAGCACTCTCCCCTTGGAGAGCAGCTCATCCTTGGAGGCGGTGAAGTGCTCGATAGGGATGGCCAGGTTCACAAAGGGACGCTCCCCGAGCCGCAGGGAGGTGATCCCGATCACCTCGCCCTGGACGTTCACGAGGGGACTCCCGCCGAATGCAGGATTGTAGGGGGCCACGACAAAGGCGCGATCAATCATGTATTCCCAGTAGCCGGCGAAACTCCGGATCTCCTGGACGCTGCCCTGGGTGATTACAAGCTCATTCTCATCGTTCACGCCGATTGTCGCCGTGGCTTCACCCACCGTGACCCCGGAGGAGTTCCCCAGCGGAGCGGAGGGCCACGGTCCGTCCCCCTCGAGTTTGATGACCCCGAGCCCGTGCTCGAGGTCGAGGCCGACCAGCTTTGCCGGGACGACCCGGCCGTCGCGAAGCGAGACCTGGATCGTCGCCGCGTCCAGCAGCACATAGCTGACCGTGACCGCGTATCCAGAGGCATCGAAGATCACACCGCCCCCCCAGCGCTCGGGACCCAGCGTGAGCACGGATGGACGGTCCAGGGGAACCCGCACCTTGATCCCCACCACCGCCGGTTGGACGCGTTGGACGTGCGTCGGAACGGCGGCAGGCTTTGAAGGCAAGATCCCCGACTCGGACTCCTTCGGAACGGCCCCGGCGGCCTGAGGCATCGACAGGGCGACGAGCAGGGCAAGGAATATGAGTCGCATGGCCGGCCTCCTGTTGCCATATACTTTACCCTGTCAGGCCAGCCCGCGCCAGATATTCGGCGTGGCCCGGATGCATCAGGTGGGCGGTGCCAGGAATTCTTTCGAGGGCTGCCTCCGTGACCTTCAAAGGACTTTGGGCTTGACAGGGATAGCGATGCGGACCATCTTCCCTCGTCCTCATGAAGGGGACAGGACACGCACGTTCCCGTGATCGGGATCTCGGTGTGCCTGGGAACTCTTGGGGCTTGCGCGGGTTGAGGTATCGTACATGGAACGGACCGGCGCCTATCTGATGCCCGGGGCGGATCTCCGCCAGGCGGTGGAGCTGGCCCGACAGGCCGAGGCCTGGGGGTACGAGAGCCTCTGGGTGACCCACGGCGGGGGACGCGATTCGTTCCTGGTCCTCTCCGCGTACGCACAGGCCACCCGGACCATCGGGCTCGGCAACGGCGTCGTCCCGATCTACCCTCGGCACCCCGTGGCCCTCGCCCAGGAGGCCCTGACCCTGGCGGAGCTTTCCGGGGGCCGGTTCCGCCTCGGCATCGGGGTCAGCCACAGGCCGACGATGAACGACGCCCTCGGACTGGAGATGGGCAGCCCCCTCCAGGTGATGCGGGAGTACGTGGCGGTCCTCCGTTCGGCCCTGCGCGGGAAGGTGGAGCATGCCGGGACGCGCTACCGCGTGAGCTGGAAGAGCGCCTTGCCCAGGCTCCCGCAGCCACCGCCGCTCCTCATCGCGGGGCTCTCGTCCGGGATGCTCGAGCTGGCTGGGGAGATCGCCGATGGAGTCATCCTCTGGCTGTGTGCGCCCGCCTACGTCCGGTCGGTGGTCGTTCCGGCCGTCGCCCGGGGCCGGGCCAAGGCCGGGAAATCCCTCGAAGGGTTCGAGGTTGTAGCCGCCGTTCCCGTGGCGCTCACCGGCGATGCGGGGGCCGCGATCTTGCTGTTCAAGGAAGAGCTGACGCGCTACCTGCTGCTGCCTTTCTATCGGACCATGCTCGGCGCCAGTGGGTTCGGCGGTGATCTGGCCACCTATGACCGCGACCGAGCCAGTCGCTCTTCACCGGCTCTGGCCGTCCCGGATCCGCTGGCCGCGGCCCTAGGCGGCATCGGCGACCGGCGTGTCATCCACGAATACGTGTCGGCCTACCGCCAGGCCGGGGTCACCCTCCCGGCGATCCGCCCCATCGGGTTCCCCGACGCGCCTCATTACCTTCCCAGCCTAGAAGCCTTCGCTCGCTGAAGGAATGTCTCACCCATCCATTCCCCGGTCGGGCCCGTAGGGCATTCACCGCACCGCAATTGGCCTGCCTCGATTGCTTGGTTGACTTCGGCCTGGCCTCGGATATACTCAGCCCCAGAGAGGGACCATGCAGACTGGACTGAAGACCAAACTGGATTACGCCGACTATTGCGCGATCCCCCCTGACGGCAAGCGGTACGAGCTGATTGCCGGGGAGGTGCATGTGACAGCCGCGCCCAGCCCGTCGCACCAACGGCTGGTCCAGCGTTTCCTCAGGATCCTTGAGGATCACTTCCGCTCTCCGATGGAGGTTCTGATCTCTCCTATTGACGTGATTCTCACCCCCCATGATGTGGTGCAACCCGACCTTGTGGTCGTGGCCGATTCCGCCCAGGTTTCCGACCGGGGAATCGAAGGCGCACCGCTGATGATCGTCGAAGTGCTTTCCCCCGCCACGGCACGGTTCGATCGCACCACCAAAGCCCAGCGGTATGCTGCGTTGGGCGTCCCACACTATTGGCTCGTGGATCCCGCCTCCCGGCAGGTGGAGTGCTACCGATTAGCGGGAGGTGAATACCAGTCCGTTGCCACGGGTAGCGCCGAAGCGACTCTTTCTCACCCCGACTTCCCAGGCCTGCACCTTTCTGGCCCGACCATCTGGCGGTAACTCTCCTCCATCTTCCGATCTGGCAGCCTCCTCTCCCGATTAAGAAAATCTAATCCGCAGTTAATCTGCCTCCCATCTTTGTGACCTATCCTTCTTGCCAGTTGGAGTGGAACCGTCTGATGGGTCTGGGTGGGATATCAATCATTGGGAGGTGGACGCATGTGGCAGACATGGAGGCAGTGGTTCGCTGGACGGAAGGGCGCGACGGCCTTGATCCTGGCCACCCTTCTGGTGGGAGGCCTGCTCGGGGCCGGCCTGAGCAGCGGATTGGTGCATGCGGCGGCGGCTCAGGTTGGCAGGGTGGCACAGGCCGTAGTCACCCCTTCGGGATCACCGCAGAGCTTCGCGGATCTGGCGGAGAAGCTGGCGCCCAGCGTCGTGAACATTCGCGTCACCAAGGTGGAACGGGTGATGGGTCCTGGGTCCATGGGCCCCGAGGGATTTGCCCCGGACTCTCCATTCGGTGAGTTCTTTCAGCACTTCTTCGGGGAGATGCCGCCGGGTCCGCGCGAGTTCAGGCAGCAGGGGGCAGGCAGCGGCTTCATCATCAGCCAGGACGGCCTGATCGTCACCAACAACCACGTGGTCGAGGGGGCGAAAGAGGTCATGGTCACGCTGGCCACCAAGGAGGAGTTTCCGGCAAAGATCATCGGGCGGGACCCGAAGACCGACATCGCCCTGGTGAGGATCCAGCCGAAGGGAATGCTCCCCGTGGCCGCGCTGGGTGATTCGGACCGGCTGCGGGTGGGGGACTGGGTGATGGCCATCGGGAACCCCTTCGGCCTGAACAACACGGTCACGGCCGGGATCGTCAGCGCCAAGGGGCGCGTCATCAGCGCGGGACCCTATGACGATTTCATCCAGACGGACGCCTCGATCAACCCCGGGAACTCGGGCGGTCCCCTCTTCAATCTCCAGGGGGAGGTCGTGGGGATCAACACGGCCATCATTCCCAACGGCCAGGGGATCGGATTCGCGGTCCCGGTGAACCTGGCGAAGAGCCTGCTGCCGCAGCTCGAGGCCAAGGGTGAGGTCACCCGTGGTTACTTGGGCGTCAACATCCAGGCCATCACCCCCGAGCTGGCGAAGAGCCTGAATCTCAAAGACACGAAGGGTGCGCTGGTCGCCGACGTGACCAGGGGGGCCCCCGCCGATGCTGCCGGACTCACGCGGGGCGATGTGATCATCGGTGTTGACGGCAAGGAGATTGCCGACATGCACACGCTGCCGCCGCTGGTCGCAGCGACACCCATCGGGAAGGAGGTTCCCGTCACGATCCGGCGGGACGGGACGGAGCAGGTCGTCCGGGTGACGATCGGGCGGATGCCTGGTGAGCGAGCCGAAGTGCCGAGTCCCGCTGAAGCGGGACAGGGCAAGTGGGGGCTGGCCCTCCGGGACCTGGACTCTCGGACCGCCCAGCGGCTCACCCTTGGCGCCGGCGAGGGAGTCCTGGTCGTGGGCGTCCAGCCCGGTAGCCCCGCTGAAAAGGCGGGACTGCGGCCCGGGGATGTCATCCTGGAGGTGAATCGGCAGAAGGTGACATCCGTCAAAGAGGCACAGGCAGAAGTCCAAAAGAGTCCGGATGCCCAGTCGCTGTTGCTGCTGGTCCGGCGGGATGGGGCCAGCCTGTTCGCAGCGTTGGAACTGAAATGAACCTAAGCATTTCACCGCAAAGCTCGCAAAGATCGCAAAGGTCCAATCAGGTCCCAACCACCAGGAGCGACCCCTTGGTCCAAAATATTCGGGTATGCGTCACGTGTTTTCTCCCCGCCGCTCCTTTGAATATGAGGGATATCTTTGCGTGCTTGGCGACCTTGGCGGTTCAAATGCATTTTCTGGGAAAAGTGGGGAGTCACGATGGAGAGTATCATCGAGTATCGGAATGACCAATTAGCGACCAATGACTACCCGCGGCGGATCGTGTCGCCGATGACGCCGTCGGCCTGCTGCATGCAGCACATGGAGCGGATCGGTCGCCCGGCCGTTGACGCGGCCTGGCGCTTCTATTACAAGCGGTGCGCGGTGTGTGGCTACACCGTTCGGTGCTTCTACGCGCCCAGCATCCTGGCCATCCTGGAGGCGGCAAGGGAGATCAAGCTCACGCTGGCCGGGATGAACCTGGGTGCGGGCAAGCGGAAGCGGCGGACGCAGGCCGAGATCGAGGCGGAGATCGCCGCCGCGGGGTACCCCCTGGGTGGCCCCGCGGGTGGGCCGCTGCCCACCCTGAAGCGTGCCCACCGGTCCCTGATGCCCCTGCGGCCCCGGAAACCGATCCCCTCGCCTGCTTAAGACTGGCAACCCCGCCGATGGCGGGGCAATTTGGCGATCGGGCAACTCGGCAACGCGCGACTCCTGATTGCCGGATTGCCCCGCCACGGGCGGGGTTGCCAGATCGCCCGGCCTCTCGATCACCAGAAATTCGAGCAACCCAAGACCCCCCCAAGACCCCTGCCTTGCTCTGACTCCATTCTCGTAGTATTGTTTTTGGTCTTGCGTTGGACAGCCGGGCTGCCACACTTCCACAGGGTGCAGAACCGAGGCGAGGACGGTTTCCGTGATCCAGCTCGAGAACATCGGCAAGTCCTTTGGCGGGCAGGTCGTCTTCAAGGACCTGACATGGCACATCACGCGCGGGCAGCGGATCGGTCTCGTCGGTCCGAATGGGGCCGGCAAGACGACGCTCTGCAGAATCCTGACCGGCGAGATGGATGTGGATGCCGGTCAGGTCCGCCGGGCGAAGGCCGCCACGATCGGCTACCTGCCGCAGGAGCTCGCCGGCGCCGGCGAGGGAACGGTTCTTGGCCATCTGCTGGCGGGGTTTCCCGAGGTGGCGCGACTCGAGGCGGAGCTGGAACTCCTGGCGGGCGAAATGGCGGAGACCGAGGACGGAGGATCCGAGGATCTCATGCACCGCTACGGCGATCTCCAGCACCAGTACGAGGCGCGCGGGGGCTACCACCTGGAGACGCGGGCCAAGGCCATCCTGGGCGGCCTGGGCTTCACCGCGGAAGAATTCTTCAAGCCGCTGGGGACCTTTTCCGGCGGCTGGCGGATGCGCGCGGCGCTGGGGCGCCTGCTGCTGCAGGCGCCGGACCTGCTCCTCCTGGACGAGCCCACCAACCACCTGGACCTGGAGTCCCTCCAGTGGCTCGAGGAGTTCCTGGCCGCCTACGAGGGAACGGTCGTGATCATCTCCCACGACCGATACTTCCTGAACCGGGTGGTGGACCGGATCGCGGAACTGGAGCTGGGCCGGTTCACGCTTTACGTCGGCGATTACGACGACTACCAGGCGCAGAAGCTAGCGCGGCAGGAACAGATCCAGGCCGCGCAGCGCACCCAGGCCGAGCAGATCGAGAAGATGGAGCGCTTCATCCAGAAGTTCCGGTACAAGGCGACGAAGGCCCGGCAGGTGCAGAGCCGGATCAAACTGCTGGACCGGATGGAGCGGGTGGAGGTGATCCGCGCCCCCAAGCGGATTCACTTTCGCTTTCCACAGCCGGCCCGGAGCGGGGCCACCGCCTGCGAGTTGCGCAGGGTCCGCAAGGCCTACGGGGACAACCTCGTGTACGCTGGCATTGACCTCCGCCTTTTGCGGGGCGACCGGGTGGCGTTGGTCGGCGTCAACGGCGCGGGCAAGAGCACGCTGCTCAAAATCGTCGCGGGCGTCCTGCCCTTCGAGGGCGGGGACCGGGTGCCGGGACACAACGTCTCCGTTCACTACTATGCCCAGCACCAGCTCGACGCCTTGAATCCGCGCAACACGGTACTGGAGGAGCTGGCGGCGATTGCCGATGTCGAGGTGCAGCCGCGCCTGCGGGCGATCCTGGGCGCGTTCCTGTTCTCGGGTGACGATGTGGGGAAGCCCGTGACCGTCCTCTCCGGCGGCGAGAAGAGCCGGCTGGCCCTGGCCAAGATGCTCCTTCGCCCGGCGAACCTGCTCTGCCTGGACGAGCCGACCAACCACCTGGACGTCACCGCCCGCGAGATCCTGGAAGAGGCCCTGGACCAGTTCGACGGCACCATGCTCTTCATCTCCCACGACCGGTACTTCATCAACCGCATCGCCACGAAGGTCGTGGAGGTGAGTGAGGGACGGCTCTGGGAGTATGCGGGGGACTACGATTACTACCTCGAGAAGAAGGAGGAAGCCGCCGTAGAGCCGAGAGCCGACTCCGCCCCGCTGCGCGGAGCGGAGCGGGGGAGCCGAGACCCGCGAACAATGCCAACAGCTGGCAGCTGGCAGCTAGCAGCTCCCGGACCCAAGGCACGGACAAAGCAGGGGCGGCGGGCCGAGGCCGAGGCGCGTCAACGCAAGAGTCGCGAGATCGCTCCCCTGAGGAACCGCCTGAAGGAGCTGGAAGCAGAGATTGGCAAGATCGAGGGGCGGGTGCGCGAGCTCACCGACCAGATGGCCAATCCGGAGCTGTACCGGGACGGGGACCGGGCGCGCGAGGTGGCCCGGGAGCGGAAGGTGCTGGAGGAGCAGGCGGCGTCCCTGTACGGCAAGTGGGAAGAGTTGGCCTTGCGCCTGGAGACCACCACCGCTGGGGAAGCTCAATGAGGACTGGAGAGCAAGAGGACCGTAGGGGCAGTTCGGCGGCTCAAAGGGAACCACCGAACCCTCGAACCACCGAACGCCCGAACGTTCTTCGTCCGGTCGCGCGCCGTCCAACCCGGCGTGGACCCGAACAGGGGATCATGGCCGGCGCACTCGTGCTTCTCGCCCTCGCTACCGTGTGGTATGTTACGCGCCCGGTGAGGCCGGACCTGCGCCGGGTGGCCAATCTGGGGGCGCCCGGGGAGGTTGTGGTCTTCTTCGGGGACAGCATCACCCAGGGCTACGGGGTGCGCCCCGAGGAGAGTTTCCCCGCCCTGGTCGCTCGGGACCTCGGCCTTGCGACCTTCGTGAATGCGGGCGTCCCTGGCGATACGATGGCCGCCGGACTCGTTCGGATTGAGCGAGACGTTCTCCCCCACCGGCCACGCCTGACGCTGGTCGAGTTCGGCGGGAATGATTTTCTCCGGCGAGTGCCCCTGGAAGAGACGCTGGAGAACCTGGACGGGATCGTGAAGACCCTGATCGCCCAGGGCATGATGGTGGTGATTCTGGAGGTGAACGTGGGGCTCATGGGGGACCCGTACCTCCAGGGGTACCGGGCGGTGGCCGAACGCCACGGCGCCGTCCTGGCGGAGGACGTCCTCAGGGGCATCCTGAGTCAGCCGGACCTGAGAGGAGACCCCATCCATCCCAATGCCCGGGGACACCGGGTGATCGCCGATCGCGTCGTCAAGGTCTTGCGCCCCCTGCTCAAAGAGGCAAATCGGCGACGTGGTTCGCTCGGGAAATCATCGCAGGATTCCCCCTTGCCTGATTCGAGGGGTGTGGTTACACTCGTGATGTCATGAAGCGGTCGGCCCTCGTTCGCCGTCCCCGCGTGGCCCGCCGGCCAGCCCAACCCGTCCCGGCGCCACCGCCTCTCCACCTCCGCCACTACAAGCACGTTTACTGGATGCTGAACGGAGGCCCCCTGGTGACCGCCTACCGGGCGGTCGCGGTCCACGACGGGTGTAACGGCTGCGCCGTGTGCGACGGGACGACCGACTGGTTCATGGAGTTTGCCCGCATCGCGAAGAAGCTGCTCGGCATCAATCTCCGCGACTGCCTGCACTGGGGACCGCTCCACGACAATCCCCGCCCTCTGATCGCCCCCGCCTGCAACCTGGACGTGTGCAACCGGACGACCCTGGACCGCTTGCGGCGGGCGTACTACCGGCTGCCGGAGCTGGAACGCCCGCGGTTGGAACGGGTGCCGCCGGTCCTCCGGCGGATGCCCCAGGCCAGGCGCTTCGAGGAATCGGTGGCGATCCTCGCCCGGATGATCGAGCTGTGGGAGGACGGCGAGTACATCGGCTGGCCGAGCTAGGCTTTTCGCTCCGCAACCTGCCGGTTGCTTCGCGGCCGGATGGCTTGGATGCTGGCAAGCTGGCAAGCTCCGGCATATAAGCCTTCTAGCCTGCCAGCTTTCAAGCCTGCTGGCCGCCATGCCCGCCGTTAGGCGGGAGAGGCGAGGAGTTTGTCGTAAACGTCCGGCAGGAACCCGCGGACGGCCGTGGTGGTCCCGACGATCAGGACCGGAATCCTGATGAAGCCGTCGGGATGCACGAAGTGCCGGCGGAGGACCTCGTCCGGCACCTCTTCCTGATCCCTGTCCCAGAGAAAGACGTCTTCGCCCGCCTTGACGAAGTAGCGGCGGAGGGGTCGCACGAGATCCAGCGTGGCCCGCGCGTCGAGGGGGCGTCGCGTGACGTCGTGCGCAATGCAGGCAACCCGCTTCTGCGAGAGGAACTCCCTCGCCTCGGCGCAGGCGGGTCAGCCGTCTCGATAGTACAGGTGCAGTGTCGGCATCATCCCAACCATTTCACCACCAAGGCACCAAGAACACCAAGGGCTACGATTTCAAAGGAATTCTAAAGCAGAAGGGGCTCAGAAATCTCCGCGTCGCCCTCTCATATGGCCCTGCTCCCCGGAATCTAAAGTATGGATGCTTTCTTGGTGCCCTTGTCCCGCCCATGGCGGGATTGGTGGTCCAACTTCAGTTTCCGGGATCGTCGCGACCCGGAAAAGAACAGCCCCCTGGCCCGGCGGCCAGAGGGCTGGAACGAGCGGTTCCGATACGGCTACAAATCCTGCGGCTTCAGGGTCTTCCGCTTGTTGCCCACGGCCCGGGACTCGGCCGCGGCAATCAACTCGCGCACCTTCTTGTCCAGGGCGCCATAGAAGTCACCGGACACATTGCACTTCTTCGCCGCAGCCTTGGTGCGGCTCTTGGAGATGATCAGCTCCCCCCCCTTGCCCTTCTTTGCCACGTGTCATCCCTCCTTCCTTTTTTGATCGGTCTACACTTCAGACTGGCCCTGCCTTATACACTAGGGGCTCTAGGCGTGTAAAGGGGTTTTTTCGCCGCCAAGGCGCCAGGGGGGTGGGCGGCAGGGAGCTGACGGGCTTGTGGAAACCCTCCACCTCAATCCTGCAGGTACACCTGAGCCGCGCAGTCGAAGGCTTCCTCCGGGGTCCCCACGAACATGCCCGAAGGGAGAAAGGACGGTTCGTACTTCTCGTCGCTATACTTGAAGAAGGCGAACTCCCAACGATCGGGACTCCCCAGGTAGCCGAGTCGGCACAGGTGCGTCGGCGTTGCCTCAATCTGTGCCTGCTCCTCGGGCGTCGTTCCTGGCATGGACTGGCGATCGAGGGGAAAGGCGTCCACATAGGCGAACGCCCCGCGGAAGCGGACGACGATCCCCCGGCACCGGTCCTTCCAATGGGTGCGGACATGTCTCTCAAGCCTGGATCGCAGGGCCGACTGCACAGCGTTGGGCGTTGATCCCTTACGTGGTCGAGGGGGAATCCGTGAGGACTTCGCCATCTGATTGCTCAGGCCCGAGGATCGCTCTGGAATCCGAAAAACTTGCGATGCCCCCGCGACAAATCAACCACTTGGACTCGAATAGGTATCTGGTAGCGATTTGCAGCGAACTCAAGGAAACCGCAACAGGACCTCTATCGGCTCAGTGGCTCATGCCAGCGTTCACCCATCCTTGCTCTGCAAGCCGCTCCCAAGCGACCCGAATATGCTTAGGCCTAAACATCAATTGTTTCCGGTCATTCCATGAGGCGACAAGCCGAACGGCGGAATCCGCATCTACGGCAGGGGCATTCGCATGGGTAGCCACCCAATGAACACTCGATAGAAGTTCCACGCCGTACGGCGTTTCGAAGCCGGAGATGAGCCGACTGACCCGATCCAAGCGCTCCTGATGCTCAGTCCGGTCTTGGAGAAATTCCTCAGCCACGCCAGACGCACCAGGCAAAAGTTCAATTTCGACGTCTGGCCGTTGGCTATCGCCATACCCTCTGATAAAGTGCCCTTCCAGCATCTCAAGAACCTTGTTCAGATTCGGTGCATACGGCCCGTAGAGCCCCCCCTCGTACCTCAGGCGAAGCGGCTCCCCCGCTTCCTGCAGGAAATAGGCGAGCTTTTGGATCTCCAGCAGTGTCAGGCGATAGGCAAGTTCCGCGTATTGGTCCATCAACTTGATGAACAACGCGCGCGCCACCGTCATCCTGGGTCGTTGAGTTCGAACCGGCATCGCCTTGGCTTCAGGCGCCCCTGCAGGCGCGAAGAGCATCACGTGGACATTCGGCGTTCGGGCGAACGCCGCTTCGATCATCGGACGCACCCTCTTCCAATCCAGTCCACCCAGTCCGCAGCCCAGGGGCGGCACCGCGATCGATCGAATTCCAAGCCTTTTGACCACCGAGGCAAGCGCGCGCAAGCCTGTCTCGATATCCTCGTATCGCGACTTCCCTCGCCAATGTCGCTTCGTCGGGAAATTAATGACGTAGCGCGGCCTCAGCATCGACCCGGTTTCGAAGACAAACATCTTCCCAGGTTGTACCTGGCCGGCCCGACAGGCCTTCTGATACTCGATGAAATTCTCTGGAAAGGCCTTCTTGAACTGAAGCGCCATCCCTTTGCCCATGTATCCCACGCAGTTGACCGTGTTGACCAAGGCCTCTGCGCTGGCCGTCAGCAGGTTCCCTCGCTTGATCTCAACCATGACAGGTCCCCCTCTCAATGGTAGTACCATCCGGACCTGACGGCTACATCCCGGCGCAATGATACATCAAAACGAGACAAAACGCTCTCCACTCGAGCCTTCGCCTTGGGGTTGATGACGGCAATCTCCGTGATCAGCGCCCAGGGGCAGAACCGATACACCAGCGCCTCCCGTCGTGCGAAGGGGATTTTTTGCCGCCAAGGCGCCGAGGATACCCATGGCCGCTCCAGGCCCGGAGCGCAGCTGCGATACAGGTCTTTAGCTTTCAAGAGGGGCGAGGATTTCAAGGAACTCGGCTATTGCCTGAATCTCGCCTTCGGGGACGTCTCGGAGAAGGATCG
>Ga0326597_10003756_pt1 | contig 21677 bp, 17 predicted proteins | sample RVTome_12_FD_203789 | JGI IMG/M metagenome (GOLD analysis project Ga0326597, IMG submission 203789) | Soil microbial communities from uranium-contaminated site in the Upper Colorado River Basin, Wyoming, United States - RVT100D185 | ecosystem: Environmental > Terrestrial > Soil > Contaminated >...
ACGATTCTGCACTCACTCGACCTGTCGATCCCGTCTGGACAGTTCGTCGCCGTCGTCGGCCCATCCGGCAGCGGGAAGTCCACGCTCCTCGGCCTGCTCGCCGGTCTCGATGCGCCGAGTACGGGAGAGATCGTTGTCGATGGCACCGATATCACGAAACTCGACGAGGATGAGTTGGCTCGCCTGCGCGGGGAAAAGATCGGTTTCGTCTTCCAGTTCTTCCATCTCGTGCCGTCGCTGACCGCGTTTGAAAACATCCTGATTCCAATGGAGATCGCGGGTCGCCGGGACGCGGTGTCACGGGCTCGACAGCTCCTGGATGAGGTCGGACTGGTTGACCGAGGGCACCACTATCCATCGCAGTTGTCCGGTGGAGAGCAGCAGCGCGTCGCTATCGCCCGCGCCCTCGCCAACGATCCGCCGATCGTGCTCGCCGATGAGCCCACAGGCAATCTTGATTCATCCACGGGTCGGCACATCTTCGACCTGCTGCTCGCGGTGCGGCGCACCCGACGCTCGACGCTGGTGCTGGTCACTCATGACGTCGAGCTGGCAGCCCTGGCAGACGCGCAACTCGCACTGCGTGATGGGCGACCGGTGGTGGCGTCGGTGGAGGTGTCTCGGTGAGTTTTGTGCTTCGAATGGCGTGGCGCGAGATCCGCGCATCGTGGCAACGACTATTGTTTTTCTTCGTGTGTATCGCGATCGGTGTCGGATCGATCGTCGCGCTGCGCTCTGTCATCCAGAGTGTGCGGGTCGCCCTAGCGGGAGAGGCTCGAACGCTCCTGGGCGCGGATGTGGCCTTGCGGACCAACCGGCCGTGGACAGAGGTCGTCCTCGAGACGATCCTGGCGGAGGAACGGGCCGGACGGGTGGTCCTTCGGTCGGAGGCCGCTGAGCTTCCGACCATGGTGCGGCCGGCCGACACCTCGAAGGTTGTGACGCGGATGGTGGAGCTGCGAGCCGTGGGTCCGGAGTTTCCCCTGTACGGTTCACTCGTGCTGCGCGACGGCCCGTATTCGCACGCTCTTCTTGCTAATCGTGGTGCCCTCGTGCGTCCGGAACTGCTCTCGCAGTTCGGCATGGAGGTCGGCGACAGTATTCAGATCGGCACGGAGACGTTTGAGATCCGCGGTGTCATCACCGCCGAACCCGGGCGTCGCATCGGTGCGTTCACGCTCGGCCCACGCGTGATGATCGACTATGCCGATCTCGAGGCCACAGGACTGCTCGCCTTCGGCAGCCGCGCGTCGTTCCAGCAGTTGCTCCGCGTGCCAGAGGCTGAGGGTGAGCGGCTCGTTGACGATCTTCGCGAGGTCTTCGCCAACGAGTTCGTGAATGTGCGGTGGTACCGCCGCTCAGAAGATCAGATGGGCGAGAACCTGGAGCGGGCCGAGAACTATTTGAGTCTGGTTGGCCTGGTGGTGTTGATCCTTGGCGGTATCGGGGTGTCGAGTGTCACGCGCGTCTTCGTGCAGCAGAAGGTCAAGAGCATTGCCATTCTCAAGTGTCTCGGTACCACCTCGTCGCAGATGCTCGCGATCTACATGACCCAGGTGCTGCTGCTCGGTGTGGCCGGCAGTGTGCTGGGTGTCGTCCTGGCTGCAGGCGTCATGGCCGCCGTACCAGCGTTCGTCGGCGACATTGCCGAACTCATGCAGGTGGAGTTCGGGCTCACAGGCGCCGCTGTCGTCCAGGGCTTTGCGATCGGATTGCTCGTGTCCCTGCTGTTTTCCATGGTGCCGCTGCTCGAAGTCAGGCACGTCAAACCGTCGCTGTTGCTGCGACAGGACGTGCCACCGCCGGCCGGAGTCGATTGGCTGAAATGGGTGGTGACTGCGGGAGTCGCCTTCACCCTCGTGGCGGTCGCGGCGTGGCAGGCCGGGTCGATTCAGGTGGGGCTCATCTTGTCCGGGGGCTTCGTGGCGACCGCGCTGGTGTTGCACCTGGCCGGGGCCGCACTGGTGCGGGCGATGTGGCCGCTTCGACATGCAAAGTCGTTCGCGCTCCGACAGGCGGTGCTGCGCATCGCGAGACCTGGCAATCAGACGCGCGTGATCCTGCTGGCTGTCGGCCTGGGTGCGTTCTTCATCCTGGGTGTTCGCACCCTTCAGGTCAATCTGCTCAGGGATTTCGAGATACAGGCTGGTCCGGACGCACCAGACATGTTTCTCATCGATATTCAGCAAAGCCAGCGCGACCAGCTGGCGACCTTTCTCGATGAGACAACCGGATCGCCTGGCGCGGCCAAGATTATTCCAACGCTTCGTGCGCGGGTGGTCGCGGTGCGCGGCCAGGAGATGGAGCTGGAGAGCTACGAGGCTGCACGCGGCCGGGGACTGTCGCGGGAGTACACCGTGACCTATCGATCGCAACTGGAGGGGAACGAGGAACTCATCGAGGGGCAGTGGTGGGGCGACGGGCCGTATGAAGGGGAGGTCGAGGTGTCGATCGAGGAACGGTTCTCGGACCGTGACAACGATGGAAACTTTCGCCTCGGGTCACGGATCCAGGTTGGCGACCGGATGCAGTTCGATGTGCTGGGCCGCATCGTGACCGCGCGCGTGACGAGCGTACGCCGTGTGGACTGGCAGAACTTTCGTGCCGGCGGCTTCATGTTCGTGTTCCGACCGGGGACGTTCGACGCAGCCCCCCATACCTACATTGCTACGCTTCAAGGTCCGAGCGATCCCGATGAGAGGGGCAGGATGCAGTCGTCGTTGGTGGCCCGGTTCCCGAACGTCTCGGTCATCGACCTTCGCGAAATCCTCGAGACCATACAAGCCATCGTCAGCAACGTCACGTTGGCCGTGACCGTTGTCGGAGGCTTGGTGCTGCTCAGCGGCGTACTGATTCTCGTGGGCGCGGTGTCGATGACGAAGTTTCGTCGTGTGTACGAAGCCGCCATCTTGAAGACTCTTGGCGCCAGTGGTCGATTGATCATCGCAATGCTCGTACTCGAGTACGGCGTGCTGGGCGCGATCGCGGGCACGATTGGTGGTCTCGGCGCCATCGCCTTGAGCTGGGGAGTCGCCACGTACGCCCTTGAACTGCCGTGGGAGGCTACCCCTGGCATCACGATCGCGGGCATCGTCGCGACGTCGCTGTTGGTGGCCATCGTCGGCGTGCTTGCCAGCCTCGACGTGCTGCGCCACAAGCCGCTTGCGACGCTCCGCGCCGAGTAGGATAAGATCAGATGTTCGGGAGAGTGATGTAGATGGACGTGGAGACCTACCGAGAAGCGTTGCTCCAGAAGCGTGGCGAACTCGTCACCGGTCCTGGCGCGAAGCCGCTGCAGTGGACTATCGAGAACAACTCGGGTCGGCAGGGTGACATGGCTGATCAGGCGACGGGCACGAACGAAGTGCACATCCAGTTGAAGCTCAAGGAAACCGACGCGAAGATCCTGCAGGCCATCGAAGACGCGCTTCACCGCATCGAGACAGGGACCTACGGCGTCTGTCGGGACTGCGCCGAGCCGATCGCCGAAGCACGGTTGAAGGCCATTCCCTGGACGCGGGTCTGTATCAGCTGCAAAGAACGACAGAAGGCGTAGATTGTGAAACAGGCCGACCTCCTCGATGTCCTGACGACGTTCGCGGCCGATCGGCTGGCGCTTCTCGAGCGTCACGAGGCCGGCGCCAGAGTCGTCAGCAACTACGACTTCAACAACACGTATCAGTACGTCATCAACCGTGAAGAGACGCATCTCACCTGGCTTCAGTCCGCGCTGGCGGAGATCGGCGCGACCGAGCCTCAGGCTTCGAGCACGATGGTCGTTCCAGCGGTGGCAGCGAAGCGCGTGAAGGGCGATGGCGTCACCGCGTTTCGCGCAGTCCTCGAAGACGACGCTCGACAGTTGGCGGCGTTCGTGCAGCGGTGGCGCCCGCGGGTCGATGCGCTGACGCACGCTCGGCACCGGATCATGCTCGACGTGATCCTTGGGGAGTCGCGCGAGCACCAGCGCCTTTTCGAACAGGCCGCTGCCGGCTTCGAAGATCTCCTTGGCCGGCGCACGTCGGACGCCGTGCGACAGGGCAGCGTGCTGCCGGCACGGTGGATGGAGTAGGGGCACGGCTGCAGGAACTGGAGCCTGACGTACTCGGACTCCGTCGGAGTCCTTTCGCCTGGACCTTGCCGTGCGCGTAGCGCCGACTGTCTCTGTCGCCATCGCCCTTGGCAGCAACCTCGGCGACCGGCACCGCTATCTGCAGGATGCGCTCGCGTCGCTGGCTCCTGCGATTCAAGATCTTCACGTGTCGACATTTCACGATACGGATCCGGTAGGCATCCTGGAGCAGCCGCGTTTCCTCAATGCCGCCGCGGTCGGAATCACTGGGCTGACCGCCCAGGCGCTCATCGACAGACTGCTGGAGGTCGAGCGTTGCTTCGGTCGCGTACGACCATACGCCGGCGCGCCGCGAACGCTGGATCTGGACTTGATTCTCTACGGCGACGCCGTCATCGACGAGCCGGGGCTGAGCGTCCCTCATCCGCGTTTTCGCGATCGCACGTTTGTTCTTGAGCCGCTTGTAGAGATAGCGGCCGACTGGATCGATCCCGTGACTGGGTGCACTGTCGGGGAGCTGTGTCGCCAATTGGGAGACCGAGGACCGTCGTAGTCGATGTCGCGTGGAAGCGTCAGCGAGTCAGGCCTTCGCCCGGCTTCTCAGCCCGTCCAGCCCTTCTTCAAAGAGTGTATAGACAGCCGGCACCAGCACCAATGTGACGAGGGTGGAGGCCACCAGGCCGCCGATGACAACGCGGGCGAGCGGCGCCTGAAGCTCCCCACCCTCGCCGAGACCGATGGCCATCGGTACGAGCCCAAGCATGGTGGCGATCGATGTCATCAGAATCGGCCGCAGCCGTCGGCGGCCGCCGACTTCAACGGCTTCGCGGAGCGGCAAGCCGTCGCGTCGTCGCAGGGTGTTGATGTAATCCACGAGCAGGATTGCATTGCTGACGACGATTCCGGCCAGCATGATGACGCCGATATAGGCCTGCATGCTGAAAGGGGTGTTCGTCAGGAGGAGTGCCCCGACGACCCCGAGGCCGGCGACGGGAATGGAGAACATGATGATGAACGGGTCGCGGAGCGACTCGTACTGCGACGCCATGACCGCATAGACCAGCAAGACCGCCAGGATGAGCACCATCTGCAGCTGCTGGAACGCGCGAGCCTGCTCCTCGACCTCCGATCCGAATCCGACGGCGAAATCCGGTGGCACGCGAACCTGGTCGAGCCGTGCCTCGACGTTGGCGACAGCTTCGCTCAGGCTGGTTTCGACATCCGCATTCACGCGGGTGATTCGTTCCATGTTCTGGCGATCGATTTGTACGGGTCCAGTGTCTCGTCCGACGGCGAGCAGGTTGCGCGCTGGCACTACCTGGCCGGTTGGTGTGCTCACGAGGACATCCCCGATATCGGCAATACCTTCTCGGTCGGCCTCGCGGAGTCGGACCACGACCGGGTATTCGTTGCCGCGCTCACGGTACTGGGCAGCTTGCGTGCCGGCGATGTTCGTCTGGAGCGTGCTGGTGACGATCTGCGGCGTCATGCCAAGCAAGGCCGCCTTGGGGCGGTCCACGCGAATCGTGATCTCCGGGCGGCCTGCGTCGCGTCCCAGTCGCACGTCGGCGATACCGGGTGTATCGCTCATGACATCGCTCGCCTCTTGCGCGATCCGGTTCGCGTCGTCGATGTCGTCTCCACGGATCTCGAGCGACAGGCGGCTGTCGCCGTTGCCGCCGCCAAGCAGACGGTTCAGCTGGAAATTTCCGCCGGCCGGATTGGCCCGCACCACGACGCCTGGCAGGCCAGAGAGCTGACGCCGCAACTCCTGCGCAATCTGATCGCTCGAGCGGGTGCGCTCGTCACGGGAGGTGAGCTTGACATTGATCTGTCCGCGGTTGCTGTTGCCGCCGCCGCCAAAGCCACCGCCACCACCGCCGCCGCCGCCGCTCGTGATCACCGTCGTCGCCTCAGGGACCAATTCGTGGACCATCTCCTCGAGGCGCAGCATGACGGCCTCGGTCTGCTCCATGCGCGTGCCGATCGGGAGCTCGGCGTTCACGTTGACCTCGCCCTCATCCGTCTGCGGCAGGAGCTCGCTCGACAGGCTTGGGTACAGCGATACGGCCAGCACGACCGATGCGGTCGCACCGAGGATGACCGTGGGTCTGTGGGCGAGCGCGAGGTGAATGGCCTTTCGATACCCCTCATCGAGACTGTCGAGAACGCGTTCGCTGGCGCGATAGAAGCGCCCGAAGAGGCCCGCCCGCGACGCGTCTTCGACCGGTGTCCGCAGCCAGCGTGAGCACAGAACCGGCACAATCGTCACCGCGACGAAGAGCGACATGGCCAGCGAGAACATGACGACGATGGAGAGCTGGCCGAACAGGATGCTTGACGTGCCCGACAGGAACAGTAGCGGAATGAATACGGCGATGTGAGTCAGTGTCGCGGCGAGAATCGCGGACCACACCTCTTCGCTGGCATCGACGGCGGCTGTGATCTTGTCTTTGCCCATGTGCAGGTGACGGTGGGTGTTCTCGAGCACCACGATCGCGGCATCGACGATCATCCCGATGCCCAGCGCGAGCCCGCCAAAGGTCATCGTATTCAGGGTGTAACCACCGAAGTACAGGAGGGCGAACGTCCCGACCACCGACACGGGGATGGACGTCGAGATGATCAGCGTCGAACGGAAGTCGCGCAGGAACGCGAAGATGATCAAGACGACCAGGATGCCGCCCAGTAACGCATGATCCTGGACGTTCGAGATGGCGCGCTCGATGAAGGTGGACTGGTCGTTGGTCACCATCATCCTGATGCCTGGGACTTCACGATTGATCCGCTCGATCTCGGCTTTGACGCCGGTGGCAACGGCCACCGTGTTCTCACCGGTCTGTTTGTTGACGCTCATACGAACGCCCGGCCGCCCGTCGATCCGAAGGAACTGGCGGCGGTCTTCGGTCGAGTCGACGACGTCTGCGATGTCGCGCAGGTAGATGGGCACGCCCTGCCGGGTCATGACCACAAGGTTGCGGATGTCGTCGAGGCTCGTGAACTCCCCCTGGCTCCGAACGAGGTAGGTGGACCCACCCTGCGTCACCTCGCCGAGAGGCGAATTCTGGTTTTCCTGCCGAAGCATCTGGACGATGCGGTCCACCCCGAGGTTCAGCGCCGTGATCTTCTCTTTCGAGAGTTCGATATGAATCTGCCGCCTGAGCCCTCCGTTGACCGTGATGGCCGCCACGCCAGGGACGCGTTCGAGCCGCGTGGAGAGTTCGTTCTGCGCGATCTCCCGAAGCGTGACCGGGTCGAAGTCCCCGTCGACCGCCAAGTTGATGATCGGCATGGCGCTCGAGTCCGCCTTGAAGATCTGGATGGCTTCTGCTTCCTCAGGCATGCGCCCGCGTACGCGGTCCACGCGGGTGCGGACTTCATCAACGGCCTCGCTCATATCGGTGCCCCAGCCGAAGCTCAGCCGCACCTGGCTGCGCCCCTCTTGCGATGAAGAGGTCACCCGCTCCAGGCCGGCCACGGCGCTGACCGCCTGCTCGATCGGGCGGGTGATGAGCTGTTCGATTTCGAGCGGCCCCACACCTGCGTAGGTCACGCTGACGCTGATGGTTGGCAGCTCAAACTCCGGCATCAGATCCACCGGCAGACGCGTGAGCGAGATGGCGCCCAGTAGCACGATTACGGCGCTCACCATGAACATCGTGACGGGCCGGTGGATGGCAAGGCGAGGAATGCTCATGACAGGACCTCTACTTGGAAGGCGTACCGCCGAGCCGCACTGGAAAGAACCATCGGGAGCCTACGGGCGCGTCGATCCGGGCGGGGGGGGAGGCTGGCCTCTGGCGCCACCGCCTCTTCGGCCGCCACCGCCGCGCCCGGAGCCGTCCGGACTGGCATCGGGGACGAGTGAAGGGCTGGCTACGTCGTCCGGCGCCCTGGGGGGCCCGGCGTCGTCGGCGAATGGTGCACTGGGGCCGTCATCCTGAGAGACCGTTGACGCGGCTCGATCGCCCCGACCGCGACCCTCGGCGTCGGCACCGGACACAATCACGCGTGCACCCTCTCGCAGGGCTCCCGAGCCGGTCGTGACGACGCGGTCGCCTTCGGCGAGTCCCCGTACGATCTCTGTCTGGGCGTCTTCTTCGATGCCAACAGTCACCGGCCGGAACGACACGGTGTCGTTGTCGAGCGCCATGAAGACGCCTCGCCGGCCCCCGAGATCGACCAGCGCGTTCGACGGGACGACCAGCGCGTCCTTGCGCTCGTCGGTGGTGACCGTGACACGCGCGTACATCCCGGGCTTCAACCTGAAGCCGGGATTGGGAATCTCGATCTCGATCGACGCCGTGCGAGTTGCCGGGTCAAGCACGGGCGCGACACGGGCGATCCGCCCGGTGAACATCTCACCAGGAAAGGCATCGACCTCTACCGTTGTGTCATCGCCAGGTCGAACCTGGTCCAGGTCCTTTTCAACGACGTTGGCGACGAGCCGCACGCGGCCGATATCCACCACATCGACGATTGGCGCGTTCTGCCCGACGAATGCGCCTGCGTCCACCGCGCGACGAGCCACGAAGCCATCGACCGGTGAGACGATGACGGTATTGGCGAGATTGATGCGCAGCTCGTCGAGCCGCGCCGTGGACTGAGTGTTCTGCGCCCGGGCCAGATCGAGTTGGGCCACGGCCGACTGATATCGCGCCTCGGTATCATCGAGTGTCTGCTTCGGCAGAAGCTGGCGCGCGAAGAGATTCCGTGAGCGTTCAGCGTTGATCTCCGCGAGGTTGAGATCTGCCTCCCGTTGTCGAATCGTCGCGCGGGAGACTTCGAGCGCGGCCTCCTGCTGCTTCACCTGTTCCACCAGCTCGAAGTCTTCGATCTTGGCGATGCGCTGTCCGCGCGCCACGCGGTCGCCGAGTCGAACCGAAATATTCTGGAGTCGTCCGGCAGCCCGAGGGACGATCGCCACTGTCGCGTCACCGACGAGGTTGCCGACGACCACGAGTCTCTGCATCACCGAGCCACGCTGCACCGTGGTGACATCGACGGTCATGGGTCCGGCCGGCAGCCCGCGCCCGCCGAAACCGCCGCCACCACGGCCGCCCGCGGCGGCACCTGGCCCGGCCCCCGTCGTCGGGGCAGGTGCCTGACTGGAACGGCCGAAATAGAACGCGATGCTCGCGACCGCGAGCATGAGACCGAGGACGAGCGGGAGCTTTTTCATGGGTTCCGTGGAATGCGTCGAGGCATCTAGTTGCCGCCTCCGGCGTTGATCACCGTGATGCCGGTGCCTCTGCTCGCCGGCGCCTCCTGGGCTCGCTGGAAGTCGACCAGCGCTCGACGATAGTCGAGCAGGGCTCGCAACTCAGAACTCTGAGCCGTGGCCAGGTCGCGCTGTGCCTGAACGACGAAGAAGTTGGTCGAAAGGCCGACGTCGAATCGGCTCTGCTCGGCTTCGAGTCTGGTCTGCGCGAGCTGACGGGCGGCCTGCGCGGCCTCGTACCGTGTCAAACCGCTGTCAACCTGCAGCGCGGCATTGGTGACATCCGTGGCGACCTGGAGCTCGAGCGCCCGTAGTTGGGCCGCTGACTGACTGACCTGCACCCGCGCCCGCGCATAGCTCGCGTCCGCCGCGCTGGCACCGATCGGATATGACATGCTGACCTGGAAGTTCCAGGTTGGATAGTCACGGCCGGCCAACGTACTCAATGCATCGCCATACCCACCTGGAATCGTGCCGATGACCGTGCTACCGAGACCCGAGCCCTGACGGATAAACTGCGTGCCGCCAAGCCCCTGAGCCCCATAGGCTGCGGTCAGGTTGACCTCGGGCAGCATCTGGTTCCGCATGAGGCGCAGCGTCGTGTCGTTGGCCTCGATCTGTCGTCGTCCTTGTTCAAGGTCGGTCCGATTCTCCAGGGCCTTGCGCACCGCCCCTTCGACGTCGAGCGGCTCGGGGGAGAAGACGGGCTGGTCTACGGGATTGATCGACGCCCGCCACAGCGGGTCGTCCGTGCCGCTGACGATGAGCCGTTTGAGCGCGAGTTCCGAAGTTCGCCACGTCGCCTCCGCCTGGGCAACCGCCTGGCGGCGAGTCGCGACCTCGGCTTCGGCCTGGACGACATCGAGGGGCGCCATCGTGCCGATCTCAACTCGCATCCGGTTGTCTTCGACCAGTTTCTCCGCCAGTTCCAGTGAGCCTCGGGCCACTCCGGCTGCTTCGATGGCAAAAAGCAGCTCGAAATAGGCATTGCGTACCGACGCCAGGGTGGTGGCGATCGTGCCGCGGAGCTGAATCTCGGAGATGTCGCGGTTGATGGCGGTCACGCGCAGCTGCTGCCGGTTGTTGTCGATCAGGAAGCCGCGCAGCAGAGGCTGGCTGACAGTGAGGTTGAAGTTGGACGTGAATGTGGGATTGAAGTTCGCGAAGATGTTCGACGTGACCTGTTTGTTGTTGTTGAACTGGAACGACACATTGCTCCCTCCCCACGGCAGCACCTGGGCGATGCCAGCGTTGTAGGTATTGGTGTCGTTCTGCACGATCGTACCGCCGTTGAGCTGGTTCGTCGGCGGCTGCGTCACCGATCGCTGGCCGAACTGCGAGATCACAGTTGGACGAAACGCGGCTCGAATCCTGGCGATATTCAGATCGAAGGTCTGCGGATTCAGGCGTTCGACGCCCAGTTCCAGGTTGCGTTCCAGGGCACGGGACGTGGCCTCCTCCAGCGTCAGGTCTACCGGCGCACCGGGCGCGGACGGTGGGGCCGTCTGGCGAGTCTGACTCGGACCGGCCTCTTCCCGCGCGGCCACGAATTGTCGGGCGGCATCGCGTGCGATGTCGTCGAGCCGGGCATGTTCGCTTGAGTCCTGCGCGAGTATGGGAGGCGTAAACGCCAGAGACAGGGCGATCGCGGTGGCGGCAGTCAGCCCCGGAGAGATCCCCCGGGCGGAGGGGCCGGCAGTGAGATTGGTCATGATAAGTGAAGCGGTGTGTTGCCCTGACCTAAGATTAGCGCTGGCGCACGGTCGGAGTACGCTGACGGCTACGCTGGTCGGCGAGGGCCGTGAACTTCGCCCACTGGTCGGCGGTCAGGCTGCGCCGCATTCGGAGCAACATGACCGTGCGCGCCTTGTTGAGCTCGGCCCGAGCAGCCTCGACGGTTCCGATGTAGTCCAAAACGGAGTCGTCGTCGCCGGTTTCGACACGCCGGTCGAATTCCCGCTCCGTCGTCTCGAGCACCCGCATGCGTTCGCGCAGAACGGGCTGAGTCTTCTGGAAGATCGCTTCGAGACGGGCGCTTTGCTGAGTCGTCAGACCCAGCTCGGCCTTGAACCGCTCGTCGTGCCACCACTTGCCGCGTTGGGCGAACGCGGGCGTTGCGAGACAGGCCAGCAGCACGGCTGCCAGGACGCTGCGGACGAGGGATTGAGAGGCTCTCACGGCTAACTACCGAGAAATACGTCGGACATGACGGCGCCGTTTACCTCCGGCCGCAGGCCTGTCGCGAGCACCGGCTTGGCCGCCCACGGGGGCGGCAGTGAGGAGCCTGCCCACGAAATGGAGCAGATCCGTTCGAGAATGACGGCTTCAGCCTATTGAGAGACGACGTCATTGGCAAGTTCGTCCAGTCGCCGAATCGCCGCACCCATCAGGTTGTCGGGCGTCGAGGCGCCAGATGTCAAGCCGATCGTCAGGCGCCCGGGCGGAAGCCAGCCGACGGCGGTTGTCTCGCCTGAGCTGCCCACTGGCTTGTGGCGGATCTGGTCGGCCGAGATGAGGCCGGCGGGGTCGGCGATGTGATAGGTCGGTACTCGCTCCGCACAGATGCGGGCGAGATTGTAGGTGTTGCTGCTGTTCAGGCCACCGATCACCAGCATGAGATCCACGGCATGGGTTTCGAGCAGTGCCGTCACCGCATCCTGGCGATCCTGTGTTGCGCTGCAAATCGTGTCGAACGCACGGAAGCGCCCTGAAAGCTCCGCCTCGCCATATCGGTCTCGCATGGCCGCCCGAATCATCTCGCCTATCTCCAGCGACTCCGAGCTGAGCATCGTGGTCTGGTTGGCACAACCCACGCGATGGAGGTGGCGGTCGGGGTCGAATCCCGGCGAGGCTGCATGCTGGAACCGGGCTCGGAAGTCGGCCACGCTTCCGCCGGAACGGATGTAGTCGCAGACTACGAAGGCTTCCTGCCGATTGAGCACCACCAGGTAGTGACCGTGTCCGGTATTCAAGGCTTGTGACGCGGTGGCCTTGGTTTCTTCGTGTCGGTACTTTCCGTGGATGATGGCAGTGAAGCCCTCCTCGGCGTATCGCTTCACGTTCTTCCAGACGTTCAGCACGGACCCGCACGTGGTATCGACGAGCGTGCAGCCCCTGTTCTGCAGGGCCAATAGCAGTTCAACCGTGACACCGAACGCCGGCAGGATGACCACGTGCGCAGGGGTCAACTGCTCGACCGATTCGCCGTCGTCGCTGAGAAACCGAATACCCTGGGCGCGAAGCTCGTTGTTGACATGGGCGTTGTGGATGATCTCGCCCGTGAGGTAGACGAGCCGGTCCGGGAATCGGACACGGGCCTGGTAGGCGTAGTCAACCGCGCGATCGACGCCGTAGCAGAACCCGAACTCACGCGCCAGGTGGAGCGTGAGGCGGCCTGATGTGTACTTGAAGTCGTTGCCCTTGACGAGGTCGATGAGGTCGCTGTGGTAGCTCGATGCGAGCACGCCGGCCACCTCATGCTTGAGGTCTAGGCCCCTTCGGAACATCAGCGGTGGCACTACGGTGCGGAAACCTCCCAGACGAGAGGGGTCAATTCGTGAAGCGCCTGCAACGTCGAGCCGCTGGTGCCCTCGATCGCCATCTGGAGACGGCCAAGGAACTCCTCATCAGACACAGTCGCTGAGTCGGTCTGTAGAGAGGCGTCCGGGGAACGCGTACTGGCCATAGGCGGAACCCGCGTGTTCTGCATTCGGAAGTCGTGGGCATAGTGTCCGGCCAGCATGCCGACGATGATGCCCGCGGCGGCGGCTCCCGCGACCCAACTCATGCCGGGGCGCTTCCGAAGGGGCTTCACGTGGTGGGTGTGGCCAGCAGGGAAGCTGACGACCTTGGCGGTGCGGCCCTCCTGTTCGAGCCGCTCGAGAATCCGCGTCCGCTGGCGGACCAGGCGCTCCGGCGTGAACACCGCATCGGCTTCGTCGCTGACCGCCTTGGCGGCGTCATCAAGCAGTCGCGAGAACTCGTCCTGACGGGCGCTGCAGACGGCGCAGGCAGCCAGATGCTCACGCTCGGCTGAGCTGGGGGCGCGCTCGAGCGCCACTTCGAGGAGTCGGTCGCTGGGTAGGTGCGTCATCTGACCCGCTCGCTCGCGAGGAGTCCTCGCAGCCTCCGGATTGCTCGGAACAGGTGGACCCGAATGGTTGGTTCGCTGAGGCCCAGGGCGGCACTGACTTCAGCCGCGCTCTGACCGGCGATCTGGCACAAGGTGAATACCGTGCGCTGCCGTTCCGGCAGCTTCGCCACCGCCGCGGCGATCTGGCGCCCCTGTTCACTTGCCAATAGCCGAGCTTCGGGGCTCGGCTGGGGTTCGACGGGCTCTCGCGCCGGCATCTCGCCGTTGGGCGCGGTCGCGACCACCCATCGCAGGCGCCGCGCGCGTGCCTTGCGAAGGTCGAGACACCCGTTGACAAGAATGCGAGTGAACCACACTTCGAACGGGAGGTCTTCGCGGTACCCAACGAGATGGGCAAATACCTTGACGAATGCGTCCTGCACTGCCTCGTCGGCGTCGTGTGCGTCGCGGAGGCAGTGATACGCGATGCGGACGGCGCGCCGTTGCTGCAGTGCGACCAGATCGGCAAATCGGGCCCTGGCCTGCTCGCGATCACCGGCCACAATCATCGCTTTGATCTCTGCCGCGAGCGCAGAATCCTTATCCTTCGACGGCGCGAGGGACGCTCCACGGCTGGCGATGGCCGGAATGGTCACGGTCTGCAGGGCGGTTCCTGGCATGAATGCGGTCTGCTAGGGAGGAATACGGTCGGCGTGCCAAGCCGTTTACACATCACCCTTAAATATACTACTCCTCCGACTTCGCGTGGACGAGCGATTGGGATCGGAGGTCGGCGATCGGCGGTTGACTTGCGTTCGGCGGCGCCGGTACGCTGCACGCGGCATGGCGCGAGGAGTTCGGTCCGCCCGAGGTGTCGAGGCCTCAGAGTCCGTGGCGGCAGACCGTCGTCACGGGAAGACGTCCCTGGCGGTGTTCGACGAAGGGACGCGGGCAGGCACAGCGGTCGGGTCGCGAGGGGCGGCAAGCCCGCGGGCTTGCGCCACGGAGGTCGCGGGGGGCGGGAGCGTGCTCGCAGGCCCTTCAGTGCAGGCCGATGCGGGCGAGACTCGCTTCGTCGGCCAGAGGGTCTAGTGGCAGAGTACGAACCGGTCATCGGCCTCGAGATTCACGCCCAGCTCAAGACCCGGACGAAGATTTTCTGTGGTTGCAGCACGGATTTTGGCGGGGGACCCAACTCCCAGGTCTGCCCGGTCTGTCTGGGGCTGCCGGGGGCGCTCCCAGTCCTGAACCGGCGCGCGGTGGACTACGCCATCAAGGCCGCCCTGGCGCTTGGCTGCGAGGTCCAGCCGACGTCGGTGTTTGCCCGAAAGAACTACTTCTACCCAGACTTGCCGAAGGGCTATCAGATTTCCCAGTACGAGCAGCCGCTCGCGCTCGGTGGCGGTCTCGACATCTCGCCAGGTGGCCGACGCGTGTCCCTGACGCGCATTCACATGGAGGAGGATGCGGGGAAGTCGCTGCACGAGGGGTTTCTGGATTCGGACCGTCGGACGTACGTGGACTACAACCGGAGTGGCGTCCCGCTGATCGAGATCGTCACGGAACCGGATATGCGATCAGCTGGCGAAGCGGCAGAGTTTTTTTCGAGGCTGCGAGACATCCTTGTCTGGCTGGGCGTCAACGACGGCAACATGGAGGAGGGCAGCCTCCGCTGCGACGCGAACGTCTCGGTGCGTCACACCGGGCTGCAGGCACTCGGGACCAAGGCCGAAGTCAAGAACCTCAACTCGTTTCGCTACGTGCAGAAGGCGTTGGAGTACGAGATCGAGCGCCAGGCGGACCTGCTTGAGTCGGGCGGCCGTGTGGTGCAGGAGACACGCCTTTGGGACTCGGCCGCCGGGCGCACGGTCTCGATGCGGAGCAAGGAAGAGGCGCACGACTACCGATACTTTCCCGAGCCGGACCTTCCGCCAGTGGCGGTCGACGCCGCGCGGATCGATGCCGTGCGTGCCACGATGCCCGAGCTGCCAGACGCGCGGCGTCGCCGATTCGTGGCCGCGTACGGACTGCCGGAGTACGACGCGGGCGTGCTCACCCAGTCAGCCGGGTTGGCTGACTACTATGAACAGGTCGCCTCGACGGCCGGCAACCCGAAAGCCGCCAGTAACTGGGTCATGGGTGAGGTGTTGCGCACGCTCAATGAACGTGGGCAATCGATAGCGGACGCTCCCTTGAGGCCTGCGGCGCTCGCAGGTCTGATCGCGCTGGTGGACAGGGGCGCCATCAGCAGCTCGATTGCCAAGGACGTGTTCGCCAAGATGTACGACTCAGGGCGCGCGGCTGACGAGATCGTGGCCGCCGAGGGCTTGGCGCAGATCGGCGACGAGTCGGCACTCGTGAAGCTGGTACAGGATGTTATGACGACTCACGCGAATGCCGTCGCTCAGTACCGAGCGGGGAAGACCGCCACGTTCGGTTTTCTCGTGGGCCAGGTGATGAAGGGTAGCGGTGGCAAGGCGAATCCGAAATTGGCCAGTCAGATTCTGCGGCGCGAACTCGAGGACGTCTAGGCGGGTGCTATGCTTTCTTCACTCCATAGCTGCGCGACGGCAACGGCTGACGTCATAGCACTGTGATCGAGACGCGCAACCTTTCGAAGCTGTACAGCCGCAACGTGTACGCGCTGCGCGATCTGTCGCTCACGATTGGCAAGGGTGAGTTCGTGTTTCTCACCGGGCCGAGCGGTGCGGGCAAGTCGACGTTTCTGCGGCTGCTGCTGATGCAGGAGCGGCCGAGCGAAGGCGAAATCGTCGCTAACGGTACCAGCCTCGCGAACCTGTCTCGCTCCGAGATCCAGGAGTATCGTCGCAGCGTCGGATTCGTGTTTCAGGATTTCAAACTGATTGCGACGCGTACGGTCCTCGATAACATCTGCTTCGTCCCAAGAGTGCTCGGTGTGCCGCTCGCCCAACAGCGGCGTCGCGCATTCCAGGTGCTCAAGTGGGTCGGGCTACAACACAGGATGAACGCGTATCCGCTTGACCTCTCTGGCGGTGAGCAACAGCGGGTTGCCATCGCGCGCGCGCTGGTCAGCGACCCGCTGCTGCTGCTGGCCGACGAGCCGACGGGGAATCTGGACCCTGACCTGTCTCTCGAGATCATGAATTTGCTCCGCGAGGTCAACGCCGGTGGCACGACGGTGGTGGTCGCCACGCACGACCGTGAGCTCATTCGGCTGGTTCGACGCCGAACGATCACACTGGAGGCTGGACGCGTGGTCGAGGTGGCATGAGGGCGATTGAGTACGCGCTCCGAGAGGGCTGGACCAGTTTGTGGCGGGCCCGTGGGTCAAGCGCGCCGGCGATTGTCGCCATTGCGCTGGCCATCGTCGTGCTGGGCTCTCTGCTGCTCGTGTCCTGGAACATCGACCGGCTGCTCGCGGAATGGACGTCGGCAGCGGAGCTGTCGGTGTTCCTGCACGACGAGGCTTCATCCGAGCAGCGAGGCGCAGTCGAGGCGATGGTTGACGCGAGCGGTGTCGCCGACGGTCGTGAGTACGTGTCGAAGACGGACGCCCTCGCCAGATTCCGACGGGAGTTCGCAGACCTTTCTTCCTTGGCCGAGGATCTTGAGGGCAACCCGTTTCCAGCCTCTGTCGAGGTGCGCATCCGCGCGGGGGCGGAGAGCGGAGGCGAGGTGGGGGCCTTGGTCGAACGTCTGGCCGCGCTGCCTGGTGTGGCTGACGTTCGTTACGATCGTGAATGGCTGGCCCGCGTCGGATCCGTCCTGGACACGGTCCGCCGGACTGGCCTCGTGTTCGGGCTTCTGATGGCCTTGGCCGCCGCAATCACCGTCGCCAGTGTTGTCCGCCTTGGTCTCCAATCCCGCCGAGACGAAATCGAGATCATGCAGTTGGTCGGATCGCCCCTGGCGTTTATTCGCGGGCCGTTCGTGGCCGAGGGGATTCTGCTTGGCGGGATTGGCGCGGCGGTAGCTGTCCTGGTTCTGTGGGTGGGGTTTTCGGTCGCCGGAGTGTGGTGGGGATCGCAGCTCTCTGCGTTTCTTGATGGTGCGGCCGTGCAGTTTCTTCCATTCCGGCTGTGGACGGCCCTCGCTCTTGGCGGGATGCTCGTGGGGGGCGTTGGTGGGCTCGCAGCGTCGCGGCATGCGGTGTAGGCGCTCGGCGAGGCCGATCTGGGACTGCTCCCGCCGCAACGTTGACAGACCGGATGGGGGGTCACTAGACTTAGAGACTGATATATGCCGGTGCCATGGATCCGGATGTCTCGCCCCCTGGTCACATCGCCCTACTCGCCTGATCAACGCTGTCCGTGCCTCTCCAACTTCTACCGCGAAGAGTTCATGAAGTGCCAACGTTGCCTCGACGAGCAGCGCGAATTCTACTCTGAGCAAGCGGTCTGCGAGCTCGAGCGAGCGCTCGCGCTCGTGATGACGCAACTCGACGATCTCTGTGCGAACGCCGACGGTGAGAAGGTCGTCAATCGTCTGCTGTCAGAATTCGGAACTATCACCCACCTCTACGCCTGGTCCGACCCTCGACACGTTCACTAGCACCCATTCCGGTTCTCCGCGACGATCTGATGGCCGTGGTGTGCGCCGCCCTTCGCGCCGCAGATGCGGGGAGTCTTGTCCGGGCGGCGTTGTCAGACACCGGCGTCCGGCGGTCGATGCGTTCGGCGGCGGCGATCGACCTTGTTGCCGTCGGAAAGGCGGCGCGAGCCATGCTCACCGCCCTGGTTGATTCGCCTGAGCGCCCGCCCTTGCGGCATATTGTCGGGGTATCCTCGCAGCCCCAGGAAGCGTCGTCCGCAGGTACGCGGTGGTACTGCGCCGACCACCCGGTTCCCGATGCGCGCAGCGTGACGGCGGCTCGTGCGGTTCTCGAAATCGCCGCGAGCGAGCGAGACCGCGAACTGCTCGTACTGCTGCTCTCCGGGGGAGCCTCGGCGCTGATGGCCTTGCCGGCAGCTGGTATTTCTCTGCGCGACAAGAGGCAGACGTCAGAGCGGCTGCTTCAGGACGGCGCCGAGGTCCACGCCCTCAACGCCGTGCGCAAACATCTGTCGGCGATCAAAGGGGGCCAGCTGGCGGCGGCCGCCGGTGGGTCGGTGCTCACGTTGGCTGTCTCGGATGTGGTGGGCGACGATGTGTCCTCGATCGGATCCGGGCCGACCGCGCCCGATTCATCGACGTTCGACGAGGCGCTCGAGGTGCTCGAGGAGCACGGCGGTCGATGCGCCTACCCTCGGGCGGTCGTCGCTCGGCTGACTGACGGCGCAGCCGGGCGGATAGGAGAAACGCCCAAACCAGGCGATCCTCGGCTCGCTCGCTCACGGTCGTTGGTAATCGGGGGGCTGTACACGGCCCTGGCAGGCGCCCGGGCTGCGGCGGAGTCGCGAGGGTACCTGGTGCACGTGATCGATGAGCCGGTGCTTGGGAGGGCGCGCGCGGCGGCGCCGGGTCTCATCCAGGTCGCGTTGCGCGCGATTCGCGGGCGTCCGGGTCCGCACTGCGTCCTGGCCGGTGGTGAAACCACCGTGCGTGTCTCGGGTACCGGTACGGGTGGTCGCAATCAGGAGTGCGCGCTCGCCATGGCGGACTGGATCGGCGCTCTCGGCCCCGCGGCCGTTGCCGCCAGCGTCGGCACCGACGGTGTCGATGGGCCCACCGACGCCGCCGGAGGCCTCGTCGATTCCACCACGCTGACGCGTGCTGAGGTCGCCGGGATCGGTTCTCCCACCCAGCACCTGGATGACAACAACAGCTATGCGTTCTTCGATGCACTGGGTGACGTGATACGCACCGGACCGACCAGCACGAACGTGGGCGATCTCCAGATCATCATGGTCGACCAGCCGTGATCCACACCGGGTCCGCCCGATGGCCTCTCCGAGACTCACCGAAGATGCGCTGGTCGGGTGGCGTTTTCGCGTACGATCACGCCTGATGCACTCCCGCGACGACATCCTTCGCTTCATCACCGACAACGTCCACCATCCGGCAACGGCCCGAGAGCTTGCGCAATCGTTGCGGGTGCCTCGCGAGGAGCGGGTGGCGTTCAAGCGACAGCTCAAGGCGCTGGTGACCGACGGCGTGTTGCTCCAGATACGCGGAAACCGGTTCGGCGTAGCCCAAAAGATGGACCTCGTCGCGGGGCGACTGCAGGCGAACGCCGGCGGGTTCGGGTTCGTCGTGCCCGATTACCCTGACCCGAGCGGTGGATCAGGGGGGCAACCCGATATCTACGTGGCAGCCGGTCACCTGATGGAAGCGATGCACGGCGATCGGGTGGTCGTCAGGATCGAGCGGCAATCCGACCGAGGTCCTGAAGGGCAGATCATCCGGATTCTCGAGCGAAGCCAGACAAGCGTGGTCGGTCGGTTCGAACTTGATGCGGCGAAGCTGGGATTCGTCGTGCCCTTCGACCGCCGCGTGTTGACCGACATCCACGTGCCGACGGGGCAGACGGGAGCAGCAGAACCTGGCGAGATGGTCGTCGTCGAGATCACCCGTTGGCCGACGGCGGCACGCGGGCCGGTTGGCCGGATCGTCGAAGTCCTCGGTCACCTCGAGGAGCCTGGCGTCGACACACAGATAATCATCCGCAAGTACCGCATTCCGGACGCCCATTCGGAGGCAGTCGCCGGGGAGGCGCGGCGCATCGGCGTGGTCAAAGAGAAGGACATCCGCGGTCGCACGGACTTTCGCACCGTGAGAACGGTCACCATCGACGGGGAACACGCTCGGGATTTCGACGATGCGATCACGATCGAGCGTTTGACGAACGGACACTACTGGCTCGGCGTCCACATCGCGGATGTGTCGCACTACGTGCAGGAAGGGACGGCCCTCGACGAGGCGGCGTACGAGAGGGCCACGTCCGTCTACTTCACCGAGCGGGCCGTTCACATGTTTCCGGCGGAGTTGGCGACTGGTCTCTGCAGCCTGAACCCTCACGTGGATCGCTTGGTGCAGTCCTGTCTGATGGAGGTTGATCGTCGAGGGAACGTCGTGCGATACGAGATGCACGACGGCGTGATTAACAGCGATGCGCGCATGACCTACACGGAGGTGAGCGCGATTCTTGCCGATCGAGACGCAGACGCCATGACGCGGTTTCGCGAGTTCGTGCCGATGTTCGAGTTGATGCACGAGCTGTTTGCGGTGCTTCACGCTCGCCGTCGCCGTCGCGGGTCGATCGATTTTGACTTACCGGAGACCGAGGTCGTGCTCTCTGCTCTTGGACAGATTGAGGCGATCGTCCCGTCCGAACGCAACGTCGCTCACCGACTGATCGAGGAGTTCATGCTGCTGGCCAATGAGACGGTCGCAGCCCACCTGGCGACCCAGAATGTGCCGTCGCTCCACCGTGTGCACGAGGCGCCTGATCGCAAGAAGGTGGCGGACTTCGAGGAGTTCATCACGACGCTCGGATACAGCTTGGCCGCTCCAGCACACGCGCTGCGTCCGGAGCATTTTCAGAAGCTCGTCGAGCGTATCCGCGGCACACCGGAAGAGCGGCCCATCGCCGCGCTCATGCTACGGACGATGCAGAAGGCGCGGTACGACGCGGCCTCGCTCGGACACTTTGGGTTGGCTGCCGAGCACTACACGCACTTCACGTCCCCGATTCGGCGCTATCCAGACCTCGTCGTGCATCGCGTGCTCCGTGCTTCGCGGCACGGGGCGATCTCGCCGGCTCGTCACGAGGAGCTTCTCGAGGAGCTTCCAGAGATCGCCCGCCATACATCCGAGATGGAGCGGCGCGCCGATGAGGCCGAGCGAGAACTTCTGCAGTGGAAGAAGGTTCGGTTCATGGCCGACAAGGTCGGCGACGAGTACCACGGTTATGTCACGGGGGTCGCACCATTCGGTCTGTTCGTGCAGCTCGTCGAGCACTACGTCGAAGGTCTGGTGCATATTTCCAGCATGGCCGACGACTACTATCGATTCGTCGAGCAGCTCCATTCGCTCAAGGGGGAGAATACGAAGCGGGTATACCGGTTGGGAGATCGCGTCGAGGTACAGGTGGTTCGCGTCGACATGGAGCGGCGACAGGTTGATCTCGGCCTCGTCGAGATTCTCGAGGCGGTGCGGCGCGAGACCCGTTCACGGGGCTCGAACACGCGTCAGGTCAGGACGAAACAGGACCAACGAGCGACACGCCCAGGACGCCGCGAGCGGAACACGGCACGAAAGGGAAGCAAGAGTGGAGCCCGGCGGCGGCGGTGAGCCGTCGATTAGGGTCGCGTTCTGGGATGGGTGAACCCCCTCGCCTTCAGGCGACGCCTTCAGGAGGCTTGCGATACGATCCGCGCCGTGCGCGAATATCG
>Ga0326597_10003757_pt1 | contig 21671 bp, 18 predicted proteins | sample RVTome_12_FD_203789 | JGI IMG/M metagenome (GOLD analysis project Ga0326597, IMG submission 203789) | Soil microbial communities from uranium-contaminated site in the Upper Colorado River Basin, Wyoming, United States - RVT100D185 | ecosystem: Environmental > Terrestrial > Soil > Contaminated >...
CAGCGGCCCGGAACCCATCAGCGCAGCTCGACGTAGGCGTTGTTGAGCACAGGCTCGCCGCGCTCCTTCGTGGTCACGTCGAGCACCACCCGGTCATCCTCGACCCACATCCGCGTGACAATGGTCTCGCCGGGAAACACCACCCCCGCGAACCGCGTGCGGTACTTCGCGATCCTGTCGACGTCACCGCCACACACCGTGTCGACAACGGCCTTGGCAACGACGCCATAGGTGCACAGCCCATGCAGGATCGGCTTGTCGAAACCACCGAGTGTCGCGTAGGCAGGATCGGCGTGCAGCGGGTTCCAGTCGCCAGACAGCCGGTAGAGCAGCGCCTGCTGCTCCAGGACCGGCGACTCGACCACGTGGTCGGGGTCGCGCTCGGGCACCGGGATGGTGACCTTGGGGCCTGGATCACCACCGAAGCCACCTTCGCCACGGGCAAACAGCGACATCCGATTGGTTGACAGCTTGGTCCCGTCGTCGGCGATCGTGTCGATCTCCAGGACGACGACGCCGGCCTTGCCCTTGTCATGGACGCCGGTCACGCGACCGGTGTTGGTGACCTTGGCCGCGGTCGGGATCGGGGCGTGGAACTCGGTCTCCTGCTCGCCGTGCAGCACCAGAGCGAAGTTGATGTCCAGGCCGGGGATCGCACCGAAGCCTGCGAAGAAGTCAAAGCACGGGATGACCGTGTACGTCGGCAGGACCTTGAGGTTGGCCTCGTAGCAGTACTGGAGCTCGTTTGCGTCGGTCGACGGCACACCGGCTCCCAGGCCGAGGTGGTAGAGGATGATGTCCTTGGCGGTCCATTCCGAGCTGACGTCGGGCAGCGTGGCCCCGAGGACCTTGGCGGCATCGATGGGCATGATTGTCCTCCTGGGGTGGCGCAGCGGCAGCAGTGCCGCCTTGGCGAAGCGGTCCTACAGACCGAGCAACTCGGCGAGCCGCTCGCGGTGCGCGGCAGGATCACCGAACAGCAGCTCGGAGGTCTTGGCGCGCTTGAAATACAGGTGGGCGGGGTGTTCCCACGTGAACCCGATCCCACCGTGGATCTGGATGTTCTCCGCGGCGCAGTGCGTGAAGGCGTCCGAGCAGTAGGCCTTCGCCATGGCCGCGGCGATCGGCAGGTCGTCGTCGAGTGTCGCCGCAGCCCAGCCGGCGTAGTACGCCGCAGACCGCGCCGATTCGACCTCGACCAGCATGTCGGCGCACTTGTGCTTGACGGCCTGGAACGAACCGATCGGACGACCGAACTGGATGCGCTGCTTGGCATAGGCGACGGACATCTCCAGGCATTCGAGGGCGCCGCCAACCTGCTCCGCGGCAAGCGCGACCGCGGCAAGCTGGAGCACTCGATCGACAACCGGCGCAGCCGCGCCCTCCTGGCCGACCAGCTTCGCCGGAGTGGCGCGGAAGGTGAGTGTGGCCTGCTTGCGGGTGAGATCCATGGGGACCAGCGCAGTTCGCTCGACGCCCTCGGCGCCTGGCTCGACCGCGAACAGCGAAACGCCCGCGGGCGTCCGACCGACGACGAGAATGAGGTCCGCGACGTGTCCGTCGATCACGTGGGTCTTGGTCCCGTTGAGCATCCAGCCGCCGTCGCCGGATGTGGTCGCTGACAGCGCAACGTCGTCGGGCCGCCAACTGCCACCCTCCTCCAGCAGCGCCAGGGTCGCCAGACGGTCACCGGCCGCGATCGCAGGGAGGTGCTCCTTGGCCAACGCGTCGTCGCCGGCATGCAGCAGCGTCATCGTCCCCAGAACGGCTGTTGAGAAGAACGGCAGACAAGGCAGACGTCGCCCCATCTCCTCCATGACGACCGTGAGCTCGAGGAACCCGTAGCCACTGCCACCGAGTTCCTCGGGAATGGCCAGCCCCTGAAGGCCGAGCTGGTCAGCCATCTGCGCCCACACGTCAGCGTCGTAGCCGTCCTCGGTCTCCATGAGCCGACGGACCTCACCCTCGGGAGACCGCTCGTCCAGGAACCGTTTGACAATTCCGCGCAGTTGTTCCTGCTCTTCACTGAAGGCGAAGTTCACGATCGGACTCCCAGAGGCAAACGTGTCGCAAGATTAGCAGCCATTAACATTGGCGACACGGGGTGGCGGGCCGGGGCGACGACGACATGGGCGCGCAATGGCCGTACCCAGTGTCATCGATGACTCACGATGCTGTGCCGTGCGTGGGGACCCACTGGGCCGCGATGCGGGCCCAGGGACGCGACTGCTCGAGGACACGGGCGACCGCCAGGACGGTGGCCTCCTGGCCACGACCGCCAACGATCTGCACGGACAAGGGCAATCCATCCCTGGAGAATCCAGCAGGCACGGCCGCGGCTGGAAACCCACAGAGGTTCCAAGCGCCGGTGAAGGCCCCGAACCGAACATTCGACGGCAGGCTGGCCACCAATGGCCTGTTGTGGAAGTCCCGCTGGCGGAATGCCGGCGCGCCCGTCGCTGGCGTCAGCAGCACGTCGCAGGTCGAGAAGAATTCATCGGCCAAGCTCCGGAACCGCTCGGCCTGGGCCGGATCGGGCTCACCCTTGGCGCGCAGGGCGCGGCCGCGCTTGAGGGCATCCCGGGTGCGGCGACCCACGCGGTCGTCCGCCAACTCAAGGCGCGTTGCATCGTCGAGCGTTCCCTGCATCGATCGGTTGGCCATCGCAGCGGGCACCCACAGCGGGACCTTGAAGTGGGCCTTGTCCATGAGATGACCTGCGTCCCGCAGGGCACGGGCGGCGTCCAGCCAGGCACGCCGGACCTCCCGCGCAACGGGCACGGGGACCAGCCCTCGATCCGACACCGCAATCCGCAGCGGGCGCGCAGGCGGCGTGGGGTTGGCGAACTCGTCGCCACCGACGAGTACGTCCAGCATCAGCGCCACATCGGCGACGGTCGTTCCCATCGGCCCGAGTGTCGACATGCCGTACCAACCGTCCGACGCCCGTTCGGCGTCGCGCAGGATCCGGCCGTTCGTCGGCTTGATCCCGAAGATGCCGCACGCGGCCGACGGCAGCCGGATCGACCCGCCCCCGTCGGACCCCACAGCGATCGGCACCTGTCCGGACGCGATCGCTGCGGCACTGCCGCCGGACGACCCTCCGGCGACGTGATCAAGATTCCAGGGGTTGCGCGCCACGCCCGTCGCGTTGTCGCTGGCCGCGGCCAAGCAGAGTTCGGGACAGCGTGTCTTGCCCATCACGATCGCCCCGGCTTCCCGCAGCGCCACGACCAGCGTGTCGTCCTTTTCGGCAGGCCGGGCCGGACCCGCGATCGAACCGTTGCGCGTTGGCAACCCCGCGACATCGATGACGTCCTTGATCCCGACCGGCACACCTGCCAGGGGCAGCATCGCCAGGTCGTTGCGCCCGTCGAGGTCGTCGGCTGCGGCGCGTGCCTGGTCCAGCGTGGTGATCTCGAAGGCACCGATGTGGCCGTCAACGCGACCGATGTGGGCGGCGTGCTGTTCGACGACCTCCCGAGCCGTCACCTCACCGCGCTGAACGGCGCCCGCGATTTCGCGTGCCGGCCTTCCGACCCAGTCCGTCATGCTGCAGCTCCATTGTCGAGACGTCAGTTGTCGACACGTCAGCCGGTCGTGCCTGATTCGTCGCGTGGCAAGCCCAGGATCCGCTCGCCGATGACGTTGCGCTGGATCTCACTCGTGCCGCCGAAGATCGTGAAGGAGCGCATCAACAGGAACTGGTAGGCCCAGAAGCTGGCGGCCCCATCGTCCATCGTGGCGCCGTCCGAGCCCAGCAGCTCGAGTCCGAGCTCTGCGACATCCTGCTTGTGGTGCGCGCTCACCAGCTTGCGCACGCTCGACGTGGGGCCCGACTGAAGGCCTTCGAGGGCACGGATTGTCGACCGCGCCCCGAGCACGGCCAGGGCGGTCTCGTTGGCGACGTGGCGTCCGATCTCGGCCAGCAACGCACCGTCCGGGCCGCCGGCCTGACCGGACGCAAGGTCGACGACGGCCTGCATGTTGTCGCCGACCGTGATGCCGCCGCTGATCGCAACACGTTCGCTGTCCAGCGTGGTGCGGGCGTAGGCCCAACCACCGTCGATCTGGCCGACAACGCAGTCGTCGGGCACGAACACCTGATCGAGGAAGACCTCATTGAAGACAGCATGCCCGGTGAGCTCACGCAGGGGCCGAATGTCGATCCCCGGGGTCGACATGTCAACGAGGAAGTACGTGATCCCTGCATGCTTGGGCGCGTCGGGATTGCTGCGAGCCAGACAGATGGCCCAGTCCGACCACTGCGCAATCGAGGTCCAGACCTTCTGGCCCGTGAGCGCCCAACCGCCCGGTACGCGCTCCGCCCTGGTGGACAGCCCAGCAAGGTCGGACCCCGCGCCCGGCTCGGAGAACATCTGGCACCAGGTGATGTCGCCATGCAGTGTTGGTCGCATGAAGCGCTCGCGCTGCTCATCGGTCCCATGGGCGATCAGGGTGGGCAGGACCCAGTCCCCCATCACCAACGGCGGCACGCGAATGCCGGCGGCCCGGACCTCCTCGCCGATCACCAGTTGCAGTTGCGGTCCGGCGTCGCGTCCCCACGGTGCCGGCCAGTGCGGCGCCAGAAAGCCGTGGTCCGCCAGGAAGCGCCGCTGGCCTGCGGCCTCGAGTTCCCTCGCCTGGCCCAGGAGTTCACGGACTTCGGCGCGGGCGGTTCCGTCATCACCCACGCTGATGTCGAGTCGGCGCAGGCGGCCGGCGATGGCGTGCTCTGCCACGCGGGTGCGCCATGCATCGGTGCGACCCAACAGTTGGCGCGTCGCCGTCGCCCGCCTCAGGAACATGTGGGCGTCGTGCTCCCACGTGAACCCGATGCCTCCCAGCAACTGGATGCAGTCCTTGGCGCACGTCACGGCTGCCTGCGGGGCGATGGCCCCGGCAATCGCCGCGGCGACGCGCAACTGCTCGGGGTCGGCGGCGGCCACCGCGGCGTCCCAGGCTGCCGCACGTGCCTGTTCAACGGCCACGAGCATGTCTGCGCAGCGATGCTTGACCGCCTGGAAGCTCCCGATCGGTCGCCCGAACTGGTGGCGGACGCGTGCATGCTCCGACGCGGTCTCCAGGCACCAGCCGGCAACGCCGGCCGCTTCAGCCGCGAGGAGCGTGACCGCCAGCAGCCTGGGAACGTCCGCATCACCCAGCAACACGTGGTCATCGGCAACCGTTGTGTCGACGACCACCGCCGAAACTGGGCGTGTCCAGTCCAGTGGAACCCGCCCGGTGACGCTCGCATCGCCGGCCTTGACCAGGACCCAGACCTCGCCCGCATCTGCTGACGCCGGCATCAGGACGTAGTCGGCACCATTCGCGCCCAGCACTGCCGGGTGCTCGCCCCGCACGCGCCAACCTGAGACGCCATCGCCGGTGAGCCGCAACCCAGCGCTCTGCCACCCGACCGCAATCGCCACCTCGCCGGCGACGATCCGAGGGAGCAGGTCCTTGGTGAGCGTTGGCCGTCCCCAGCGCTGGATGACCTCGGCCGCGAGCATCGTCGTCAGGACCGAGCCGGACACCAGCGACCGACCGAGTTCCTCCAGGACGACCGCCAACTCGGTGAGTCCGGCACCGCCACCCCCGTAGGACTCATCGATGTGCAAGCCAAGCAGACCCTGCAGGGCCAGAGCCGGCCAGTACTCGGGCTTGCCCGGCTGCACGTTCTCCAGGGCTGCCCGAGCAGCGCCGAGCGGGGCATGCCGCTGGGACCAGCGGCGCACCGAATCCCGCAACGCCTCCTGCTCCGGTGTCACCGCGATGGTCACAAGGACCCCTTTCCCTCTGCTCAGCCGAGGCGTTCGATGATCGTCGCGTTGGCCATGCCGCCACCCTCGCACATGGTCTGCAGCCCGAACCGAGCGCCGCGGCGTTCGAGCTCGTGGACCAGCGTCGCCATCAGGCGCACGCCGCTGCAGCCCAGCGGGTGGCCCAACGCCATGGCGCCGCCGTTGACGTTGACCTTGTCGAGGTCAGCGTCGAGCTCGCTGGCCCAGGCCAGCACGACTGATGCGAAGGCCTCGTTGACCTCGAACAGGTCGATGTCGTCCATGCTCAGACCGGCGCGGTCGAGCGCCTTGCGGGTGGCGGGGATCGGGCCGGTGAGCATCTCGATCGGATCTGTGCCGGCCAGCGAGAACGCGCGGAACCGGGCCTTGGGCCGCAGGCCGAGGGCCTGCGCACGCTCCTCGCTCATGATCAGCGCAGCGCCCGCGCCGTCGCTGATCTGTGAGGAGTTGGCTGCTGTGACGACGCCATCCTCCTTGAAGGCCGTGCGCAGCGCGGCGAGCTTCTCCAGCGACCCGCCGGGCCGGATGCCCTCGTCGGTGGTGAAGTCCACTTCGCCGTCGTCCGTGGCGACCTTCATCGGGACGATCTCCGCCTCGAAGCGGCCCTCGAGCGTGGCGCGTTCGGCGCGGGCGTGGCTGTCCAGGCTGAGCTGGTCAAGGGCGGTGCGCGACAGGCCAAACCGCTCGGCGATCATCTCCGCCGAGGTCCCCTGCATGACCAGGCCTCCCCTGTCGGCGTAGCGCTCGAGGTAGGCCTGGGTGATCGGGAAGCCGCCAACCTCGATGGACTTTCCCATCGGGATCCGGGTCATCGACTCCACACCTGCCGCCACGACCACGTCGTAGGCACCGGCCATGACGCCCTGGGCGGCGAAGTGCATGGCCTGCTGGCTGGAGCCACAGGCGCGATCGACGGTGGTGCCCGGGATCGACTCCGGCAGGCCCGCCGACAGGACGGCGTTGCGCGCCACGTTGCCAGCCTGCTCCCCCACCTGGGACGCACAACCCATGATGACGTCGTCCACCAGCTCGGGGTCGATGTCGACCCGGTCGAACAGGCCCCTCAGGGCTGTGGCTGCAAGGTCGACTGCATGGACGTCCTTCAGCATGCCGCCCTTGCGGCCAATGGGTGTCCGGACGATGTCGACGATCACGGCGGTGTGCACGATTGCCTCCCGATGCTGTGGGCTTGCGGCGTCGCCCAACAGCGTCGTCGCACAGGTCCGTGGCGGCGACACCCAGGGGCGACCGACACGGACGTATGTTATCGTTCATTCACATTAGCGAAGTGATGCGGTCCGCGTGGCAATGAGGAGTCGACCAATGACCACGACCGTGACAAAGGACGCCACAACGGTGCTGGCACAGGTCGAACGGCTCGTCACCGAACACCCGCCGACGACCACCGAGCCCGACGCGTTCTGGGGTGCGCAGTTCGACCTTGGCCTGGCATGGGTGCAGTTCCCCATCGGACTCGGTGGCCTCGGAGTCGACCCGGGGCTCCAGGACGTCGTCGACGACCGACTCGCCACGGCAGGCGCCCCGAGCAACAAGACCACCAACTTCATGGGCGTCGGCATGGCCGGCCCGACGATCGCCACGTACGGCACGCCACTGCAGCAGGAACTCCTGCGGCCAACGTTCACGTGTGAGCAGATCTGGTGCCAGCTCTTCAGCGAGCCCGGCGCCGGGTCGGATCTTGCCGGCCTTGCCACAACGGCGATCCGCGACGGCGATCACTGGATTCTCAACGGCCAGAAGGTCTGGACGACCTTGGCCCACGTCGCCAAGTGGGGCATGGTCCTGGCGCGGACCGACGCGGACGTCCCCAAGCATCAGGGACTCACCTACTTCCTGATCGACATGGAACAGGTTGGCGTCGAGGTCCGGCCGCTGCGCCAACTGACCGGCGAGGCGGAATTCAACGAGGTCTGGCTCACCGACGCGGTCGTCCCTGACACCATGCGGGTCGGGGACGTGGGTGCCGGGTGGCGCGTCGCTCTGACGACCCTGATGAACGAGCGCGTGGCCCTGGCGGGCCTTGGCAAGCAGTCGCGTGGCTCAGGCGCAATCCGTCACGCCGTTCGAATCTGGAAGGAACGGGGTGGGGCCGACCCGGTCAAGCGCGACCGGCTGGTCGAGCTGTGGATCCGCGGCGAACTCCTGCGTCTCACGGCACGGCGAGCTTCCGAGGCGCAGGAGCGCGGCACCCCCGGTCCAGAGGGTGCGGTCGGCAAGCTGGTCATGACCGAGTTCAACCAGGAGGTCTTCAGCTTCCTGATGGAGTTGCGCGGGCCGTCGGCGATGCTCATCTCCGATTACGAGCAGACCCGGCCGACGACCATGGGCGAGGATGTGCTGGGCGACAGGGACGACATCGACCTGACCAAGGCCATGCTGACCACGCGCGGGACGTCGATCGGCGGAGGGACGACGGAGATCGCCCGCAACATCCTTGCCGAGCGCGTCCTTGGACTGCCGGGCGACGTCCGCATCGACAAGGACGTGCCATGGCGTGAGGTTCCGCGCAGCTGAGTCATCGCCGGCAATCACGCGAGAACCGGAGCTGTCATGCCCCTCACCGTCACCGGCACTGACCTGGGCTTCACCGGCGCAGGCGGACTGGAGTTGGCGGCCACGTCGTACGGCGACACGGACGCGGCTGGCGTGCTGCTGTTGCACGGCTTCGGTCAGGCTCGGGGTGCATGGCGAGAGGTTGGGCGCCAACTGGCCGAACACGGCTGGCATGTCATCACGCTGGACCTGCGCGGTCATGGTGATTCCGAGTGGGCACCGGGATATCGCTTTGCCGATTTCGAGGAGGACGTCCGCCTGGTCGTCGCCGCAGCCTTCCGTCACCCGCCCGCCCTGATCGGCGCATCCATGGGCGGGATCCTGGCACTGCTGACGCAGGCCGACACCAGGCTCGCCGGGGCCATCGGCCTGATCGACGTCGTGCCGCAGTTCGACCTGGAGAGCGGACAACGCATCCAGGCGTTCATGGCCACCCACCGCGACGGCTTTCCAAGCCTCGAGGCAGCAGCCGATGCCGTGGCGTCGCACCTGGAACACCGTGCACGCCCAGACAACCCGAGTGGCCTGCTGCGCAACCTCAGGGCCGATGAGACTGGCTGGCTGCGATGGAAGTGGGATCCGCGGTTTGCCGATGGGCTGTCATGGCTGGCCGACCACCCAGGAGACGACCTTCGCGCCGTGGCCGACCACGTCCGCGGGCGGATGTTGACAGCCGCCGCAAGCCTCGACGTGCCCACACTGCTGGTCCGTGGCCGGCTGTCGACGTTCGTGTCTGCGCAGGCCGCCCAGGCGTTCGCTGACATCGTGCCGTACGCCGAACTCGTCGATGTGGCCCACGCCGGCCACATGGTGGCCGGCGACCGCAACGATGTGTTCGCCGACGCAGTCGTGGGGTTCCTGCAGCGCCACCACCCGCCGCGCTGAGCGGGTCCCCTCAACGCTGCCAACGTCCGGCGACGAACGTGCCGGGCGGGCGATTCTCGGTCGGCGGCCCGGCGAAGCACTGCGCCACGGCCAGCCATTGCTGCACGCCGGCGCCGTTGGCGACCAGCGACGTGTCCGCTGGGTTGCGGCGCTGGGTGACAACCGCGGCCAGATCCCATGCAGGGCCACGGACCACCTCAGTGGCGGTCGCTGGACCCGCGGTCCAGGTATCGCCCGACGGGCTGGTGAGCTCCAGGCGGAACGGCGGTTCTGGGACGTCGAGACCACGAACCTTGAAACTGAAGCCGTGGGTGCGCACGCCCATGTAGAGCACGTGGCGGAGGCGCTCGTCGGTGTCCGACCGAAGGATCCCCAGTCCGTCCGTCACGTCCAGTCCGTGGGCCCAGCACTCCATCAGCCGCGCGCGCGCAAACGTCGCTGCCGACATCGGCCCGAGCACCCACGGGATCTTGTCGCGAGCATCCAACTTCTCGAGACCGACCCTGACCTTGTCCCGAGCCGCGGACCATCGTTCCAGCAGGTCCGTCATTGCGGCCGAGCGTGCCCAAACCTCGAAGTCCGCCAGGGTCTCGCCGAGGTCACTCATGAGCCCCTCGAGCAGGCCCTTGAAGCCGGCAGGGTCAGTGATGGCCATCGCCGCCAACTCCTCCCCCTGGACCAGGTGCGCCACCGTGTCGCGCACCGTCCAGCCCTGCGCAGGCGTCGCGGCATCAACGTCGCCAGGTTCGAGCCCCTCCAGAATCGACTCGAGCGCGTGCTGTTCGGCCTGAAGGTCACCGACCACCTCGGGCAAGGCGGCAGTGGCGAGCTCGATCAGATCCGTCATCGTGTCTCCGTGCGTCAGCGGATGGCGTACGGGCTGTGGGTGTAGCGGAAACAGGCGCACTCATCGACAAACGCGAACGGGCGCACGACGTCGGCCCCGTCCGGCTTGCCCGGCCCGAAGCTCGACCCCATGGTGAACGGCGACAGGTAGGAGTCCCCCATGCCAGCTACGCCAGCCGCGAGACCGGCGCGTGTCAGATCGGGCGCTGCCTCCATCGCCGCCTTCAGGAAGAAGACCGCATCGCAGCGTGACTGGGCATAAAAGCCCGTCAGGTTCGTGAGCCCGGCGTCGGAGAGGATCTGGCGACACGTGTCGTAGTGCGGGTTGCCCCCGGGGTTGTCGCCATGCGGTACGTCGTTGGGTGGCGTCCAGCCAATCCCGACCGCGCCCGCCAGCTGGGCCGGCTCCTGCTGACCTGCCTGGGTGGTCGGGATGTCGGCGCTCGACAGGCCGTAGACCGGCCGATAGCCCTGGGCCTCGGCCTCCTGCATGAACAGGAATGGCATGATCCCCGCGTTCTCCAACATCAGCACGTGCGTGACGCCGGCGGCTCGGAAACGCACGACCGCGTTGGCCATCTGCGACCCCGAAGATCCGAAGTCGGCGACGCTGTTTGGTGATCCGATTTCGGCGACTTCCGGGTGGATCCCATACTCGGCCAGGGCCGGCAGCATCACATTGTCGGCCAACCGGTCGAACACCGGGGCGTCGAAGCGCAACAGGCCGACCGTCGCACCCTCGAAGTAGCCGATCTTGGCCAGGCCGTCGACCAGTGCACGAACCCAGACATCGGCGACCATGTTGCCGGGGCGGTAGAGCAGGTCCGGGTACTCGTGGTAGTACTGGCGATCGAACAACCAGAGGTTGGTCTCGACCAGGGGCGTGTCCTTCTCGGCAAGGCATGCCAACAACGAATCGTCGCCGCCGACGGCGCTGGAGACCACGGCAAAGGACGTGTTGTCCTCGGTGAATGTCGCGCAGGCCGCCTGCGCCTGCGCTGCCCAGGACCCGTTCGCGGCATTCGTGCCGTGGCTCACGGCCTCGACCCGCCTGCCCCTGATCCCGCCATTGGCATTGAGCCAGTTGACCAGCGCGACCGACATGGCCTCTTCGTCAGCCGGGTCACCGGACGCGCCCACGATGGCAAAACCGGCCTGCAGGTCCTCAGCCCACTGGAACCCGAGGGTGATCGTGTCCGCCGTCACGCCCGGCCCCATTGCCACGTCGTTGGACGGCGAGGACGTCGCGCCGGAGCCGGGGGTCGATGGTCCGGTCGAACCGGCCCCGGCGCCTGCACCCGTCGATGGCTGGGTGCCCTCACCGGCGTCGGTCGTGGTTGCGTCGGCACCACCACGGGCACCGGAAGTGCCGTCCACACCCGCTGTTGCGGTCGAGTCCCCGCCGGTGGCCGCGCCCGAGGCACTGCCGGTCGGCGATGAGTCCCCGTTGGCACTGCCCGTCGCTGACTGCGTGCCGGCAGGACCGCCGCCCGCAGAGGCGGCCTCATCGGACACCATGCCGTCCAGACCCTGGACCGAGGGCGTGGCGTTGCGCTGGTTGGTCGACGCGCATCCCGTCAGGACGACACAGGCCGCAATGACGGTCGCGGTGGCGAGCCGGGGACCGGCTGCTGGTGGTCGGTGCATGGTGGGGCTCCCGTGCAATCACTCATCGTGTACTGCATGTCTTCGACTGGTTGCGGGTGCTCAGCGGGTCAGGATCGACACGGCCGCAACGCCCGGGGCCCCGTAGACCTGCGTGTAGCCCACGCGCGGCTCGTTGGGCACCTGCCGTTCGCCCGCCTCACCGCGGAGTTGGACGACCACCTCGTGGACCTGACGCATCCCGGACGCGGCGATGGGTTCACCGTTTGCCAGCAGGCCACCATCGGTGTTCAGCGGCAGGCTCCCGCCGATGTCCGTTGCTCCCTGCTGGATCAGGTCTTCCTGTTCACCGTGTTCACAGAAGCCGTTCTCGGCCATGTGGATGATCTCGGCGCCCGACTCGCTGTCCTGGATCTGTGCCACGTCGACGTCGCTGGGACCGATGCCCGCCTGCTCGTAACAGGCACGCGATGCATCGACGGTTGGCGCGTCCGTCCAGGTGGGCGCCAGCGAGGGACTGAAGACCTCGAAGGTGCCAAAGCGCCGCGTCCTCAGCGTGTTGCCCTTGAGGTGGATCGGCGTCCGATCGGTGAGCTCGCGCACCTTCTCCGCACGGCAGAGCACGACCGCACCGGCGCCCTCGCCGGGCGAACAGAACATGTACTGCGTCAACGGATAATTGAGCATCCGGGCTGACAGGATCTCGTCCTCGCTCATCGGCTTGCGGCGCCATGCATTGGGGTTGCGGGTGCCGTTTCGGAATGCCTTCGCGGCCACCTTGGCCAGCGTGTCGTGCGAGATCCCATGGTCGTGCATGTAACGATTGATCTTCATTGCGAAGAACTGGGTGGTGACGAACATGCCCAGCTCGCCGTACCAGGGTTGCAGGCCGTGAACGGCAGGATCGGCGTTGAAGTGGCCGCGGGGGTGCTTGTCGAATCCAACGGCCAGCACGACGTCGGCCTGGCCGGCCTCGATCGCGCTGGCCGCGACGGAAATGGCCGTGCCGGCGGTGGCACAGCCGTTGGCCACGTTGATGAACGGCACACCGGTGAGGCCGAGCGGGCCGACCAGGGAGTCCGCCATCGTGTCGCCATGGCTGTCGGGCAGGGAGACCCCGAGGCTGCCACCGACCCCAAGCTGCACCTGATCCCATCGCAGGCCCGCGTCGGCGAGGGCACGCCGCGAGGCAATGGCCCCCATCTCGAGTGCCGACACGCCCTCGAAACGACCAAAGGGGTGCAGCCCGACACCGATGATTGCGACACTCATGCCGCGACCTCCGTCGTCGGACGGAACGCGAACATCAGCACCTGCGTGCCGTCATCCTCGACCCGATGCGGCGCGCTCACCAGTTCGACCTCCTGGCCCATGTGCAACGATTCCGGCTGGTCGACCAGGACCCGCGACTCGACGCGCACACCATCCGCAAGTTCGACGTAGGCGATGGTCCACGGCGTGAAGTCCTCCGTCGTCTCCTGGCCGGTGTACGGGCGCTTGGGCAGGAACCCCTGGGTGGTCCAGGTCCAGACGGTCCCACGCCTGGCAAGTTCGCGCTCCACCACGTCCTGGCTGCCGCAGCGCGAACAGCCATCGGCCCGCGGGAAGCTCACGAGGTCGCAGGCCGTGCACTCGCCTCCGACCAGGCGGAGGTCATCGGGGCTGCCCCGCATGATCCCGTCGTCGATGTATCGGTGGTGCGTCATCACCTGTCTCCACGATCGGTTGCCGCATGTTAATGATGCTTCACATCTAACCATCGTTCACCGCGTGACTCAATGGTCAGCGGGCCACATGCTGCGGTCCGACCCGCGCGGGAACCCACACGTCAGGCGGCTCGGGCCGCCTTGAGGACCGCGCCACCGAGGCGCAAGAGGCGAGCGTCGCCGACCGGGGTGGTCGTTGAACCCATCCGGTTGGTGACGAAGCCGAGGGCGACACCGGTCTCCTGGTCCGCCCAGCCTCCGGACCCACCGGCGCCGAAGTGGCCGAACGCCAATCTCGGCCGATGGCGCAATCCCGTGAAGGCCTGGTGGTAGCCCAGACGCCAACGCATCGGCAGCCCTAGAACGAAGTCACGGTTGCGGTACTGGATGCGCCCCATGGCCTGCAGACGGGATGCACTGAACAGCCGGACGTCACCGTGGGCGCCGTCGCCCGACAGCGCCGAGTACAGCTTCGCAAGCGATCTCGCTGTGAACACGCCGTTGACCGAGGGCATTGCCGTGGTGTGGATGCGGCCGTCGTTGGCGAAGACCAGCGGTGCGAACCCCTTGACCATCGAGGCATCGAGCAGTCCGCGTGCGGGGGGGATCACCCCCAGTGTCCGGTCGAGCCGATCAACGGTGCTGTCGGTGAAATCGAGCTTGGGGAAGAGATTGGCGACCCGGTGCTGATCCGATGTGGGCGCGCCGAACCACAGCCCATCGAGTGCGAGGGGCTCGGCCAGTTCGCGCCGCAACGTGTCTCGCACGTCCTGCCCCGTGATTGCCTCGATCAGGCCCGCGATGAGCCATCCGTACGTCAGCGCGTGATAACCCGCCGTTCCGACGCGTCGAGGATCCGAGGGCTGGGCCGCGAGCAGCGCGGCCATGTGCCGGTGATCCAACAGCTCCTGGGGATCCCCGACCAGCCCGCGGATCCGATGCAGCCCGGCCGCATGCCCCAGCAGCTCGCGCACGCGGATCTCTGCCTTGCCGGCCTGGCCGAAGGCGGGCCACAGGTCAGCAACCCGTTCGTCGTACTCCAGGTCGTGCAGCTCCATTACCCGATGGAGCAGCGTCGTGACGACGCCCTTGGTCGTCGAGAAGCACAAGGCCATCGTGTCTGCCTGCCAGCGGTCCGATCCGGTCCGTTCCGTCCAGCCGTCCCAGATGTCGACGACGGGCACCCCGTGCCGATACACGGCGAGTGAGCCACCACCTTGGCGGGGCTCACGGAACATCCGCCCGAACGTCGCGGCGACTTGCGCAAAGGCAGGGTGGACGAAGCCGCTGGCCACAGCGTCTCCTCAGGTCAGACTGCGTCGACGTGTTGCCACTCGACGCGGTCGCGGAGGGTCTCGAGGGTCGCCACCAGGATTCGCTCGACAATGGGGGTGGCGATCTGCTCGACCAGTCGCCCGAAGATGCGCCCGGTCAACCGGAACTCCAGGGTGAGCGCGACGTCGGTTCCCCCGTCACGGGGCGTGAGCTCGAACCGCGCCCGGTGGCGCGTGCCGACCTCGGACTCCCAGGCGAGGTGGCGCGGCGCGCTGCGCTCGGTGATCACGACGCGGCCGCCCGTGTGCGTCGCGCCGATCTCGAGCAGGATCTTGAACCGCTCCCCCACTCGATTGCGCACCTCGCCGATGGGTTCCCACAGGCTCACCCCGACGAAGAAGTCGCGGTAGCGACTCAGGTCACCCACCCACGCGAACACCTCGTCTGGCGGTCGCCCGACGTGGATCGACCGGGTGACCGCCTTCATCGGACGGGTCCGAGGGTGCGCCGCGCCGCGTGCGTCGACAACGCGACCTGCATCTTCGAGGTGACGTAGTCGTAGGCCACGTCCCAGTCCGGCTCGTCGCCGAACAGTGCCCGCAGGTCGATCGGGTCGAGGTACTCGACCCGAAGCTTCGTGGGCAAGGGAACGTGCGGCGGAAACCCACCGATGCTCAACCCGAACGGCAGCGCGAGCGACACGGGAAGCACCTTGACGCGTGCGATGCGGTCGAAGCGCAGCAACTTCGCCAGCTTGCGACCGTCGCTGAGCACCATGATGGTCTCATGCCCGCCGTCGGCGACCACTGGCACGATTGGCACGTTCTCGCGGTGGGCCAGCTTGAGGAAGCCCTTGCGACCGTCGAAGTCGATCCGGTGGCGCTTGCTCCATGGCCGATAGACCTCGCGGTCCCCTCCTGGATACACAAGGACGGACGCGCCACGCGCAAAGGCCAGGGTTGCGCTTTCCAGGCCTGCGGTCAGCACCCCAAACTTCTTGGCCAGGGCGCCGAGCAGCGGCACTCCGGTGACCATGTTGTGGGCCAACAGGTACAGCGGCCGTTCCGCGAAGTAGCCGTTCCAGCTGAGAATCGTGACGATCGAGTCGGGCGACATGGTGCCGCCGCTGTGGTTGGCAACGAGCAGCACTGGTCCCTCGGGCACGCGCTCCAGGCCCCTGACCTCTGCCCGGAAGTACATGGTCGCGATCATCCAGAACATCGGCAGGACCGAGCGGATCATCTCAGGGTCGCGAGCATCGAGGTCGGGCTCGGCGCCCGCGATCATCGACGCGGGGATGACTTCGACGTCGGGCTGCCCCGGTTCGGGCCGTGTGGGCTTGGACGCCATGTCAGAAGCCCAAGGACTTGCCGATGATTTCCTTCATGATCTCGTTCGTGCCCGCGTAGATCCGCTGGGCACGAGCGTCACGATACGCGCGCGCGATCCCATACTCCTCCATGAAGCCGTAGCCGCCGTGCAGCTGCAGGCAAGCATCGATGACCTCGCCCTGCAGGTCGGAGATGCGGTACTTCGCCATCGCGGCGGTGACGGCGTCGAGCTTGTGCTCGACGTGCAACTCGAGGCAACGGTCCAGGAACACCTGGGCGATGGTCAGCTCGGTGTGCATCTCGGCCATGCGATGGCGATTGATCTGGAAGGTGCCGATCGGCCGGCCAAACGCCTCTCGTTGGTGGCAGTACGCCTTGGTCTGCTCCAGCACTGCCCAGGCATGGGCAAGGCCGCCAATGGCGACAACCAACCGCTCCTGGGCAAGCTTGTCCATCATCGCGTAGAAGCCCTGCCCTGCTTCCCCGAGGAGATTGGCCTTCGGCACGCGCACGTCGGTGAAGTGCAACTCGGCCGTGTCCTGCGACTTCATGCCCAGCTTGTCGAGGTTGCGGCCTCGTTCGAAGCCGGGCATGCCACGCTCGACGACCAGCAGGCTCACCCCGGCATGGCCGGCGGTGGGGTCGGTCTTGGCGGCCACCACGACGACGTCGGCGAGGTGGCCGTTGGACGTGAACGTCTTGGACCCATTGAGCACCCACGCGTCGCCGTCGTCCACGGCTGTCGTTCGCAGTGCGGCAAGGTCACTGCCCGTGCCAGGCTCCGTCATGGCGATGGCCGTGATCGTCTCGCCCGTGGTCATACCCGGCAACCAGCGCTGCTTCTGCTCGGGTGTCCCCATGCTCGTGAAGTACGGCACGACGACATCGTTGTGCAGGGCCATCGCGAGTCCCGGAACAGCCGAGGCGCCCAGGACCTCGTTCAGGACGGCGTTGAAGCGCCAGTCAGCAGCGCCGCCGCCGCCGTACTCCTGCGCGACGTCCATGCACAGCAGGCCCTGGACGCCGGCGCGCTTCCAGACGTCGCGGCTGACGATCCCGTCGCGCTCCCACTGGTCGTAATGGGGCAGGACCTCGGCCTCCACGAAGGCCGAACAGGCGTCGCGAAAGGCGTCGTGGTCGCTGTCATAGACGTTGCGTTCCATGCGATCCCCCGCGGCGGCGTGGCCACCGGACATGTGGATGATTGCCGTCAGGCCGACGGCTCGCTGCCCACGACGCTCACGAAGCTCACGCACTCGCCCGGCTGACCGCCCAGATTCTGTGTGAGTGCCAGCTTGCGCGTGCCGTCGACGACGCTGGCGATCTGCCGGTCCGCTGGGGCTTCCTGGCGCAACTGCAGGAAGCACTCGAACAGCATTCGCAGGCCGCTGGCGCCGATCGGGTGGCCGAAGCTCTTCAGTCCACCGTCGGGATTGATCGGCAGCTCGCCCTCGAGGTCGTAGGTCCCGGCGAGCACCTCTTTCCACGCAGTCCCGCGCTCGGCGAACCCGAGGTCCTCCATGAGGACCAGCTCGGTTGGCGTGAAGCAGTCGTGCACCTCGGCCATCGCCAATTCGGCGCGCGGGTCAATGATGCCGGCCTGCGTGTAGGCGTCTCGGGACGACCGAACGACCTCCTCGAATGTGGTGTAGTCGTAGGTGGGATCGATCGGTCCGTTGGCCGGCCCGGCCACGAAGGACAGACCCTTGACGTAGATCGGCTTGTCCGTGTACCGGTGGGCGTCCTCTGCACGGACGATGATCGCGGCGGCGGCGCCGTCACTGACACCCGAACAGTCGAAGACGCCCAGGCGCCCTGCGATGGGCGGCGCGGCGCAGATCGCGTCGCGCGACACCTCACGCTGGAACTGCGCGCGCGGGTTGCGGGCGCCGTTGAAATGGTTCTTCCAGGCGATCCGCGCCAGCACATCCTTGAGCTCATCCTCACCAACGCCGTACTTCTTCGAGTAGGCGGGCGCGAGGAGGCTGAACATCGCGGGCGCGGACATCTCCACGACGGTGCCGTCGTTTTCCGGCGTGCCGATGGTCAGACCCGAGAAGCCGGTGTCCTTCAGCTTCTCGACGCCGACCGCCATGGCGGTGTCGTAGGCACCCGAGGCCACGGCGTAGCAGGCATTGCGAAACGCCTCGGACCCAGTCGCGCACATGTTCTCCATGCGGCTGACGGGCTTGTAGTCCAGATGCAACGGGCGAGACAGTGTCAGCCCCGACAGGCCGGACGCCATCGTTCCCAGCCAGTAGGCGTCGATGTCCTCGGGCTTCATGTCGATCGACTGCTGGGCCTCACCAACGGCGTCGATCAGCAGGTCGTCGGCTCCCTTGTCCCAGCGCTCACCGAAGGCCGTACAGCCCATGGCGACGATGGCGACGCGGTCACGGATTCCGTTGGATGCCATGGTCGTGGCCCTTTCCGGTCAGGCTTGCGCGCCACGAACGGGGCGCGCCTTCCAGAAGTAGTTGTGCACGCCCGCCGAGGTGTACAGGCGTCGGAAGGTCATCTCGACCTGCAGGCCGATCTCGACCTCGGCCGGGTCGACGTCAGTGAGCTCGCACGTGAAGCGCCCGCCCCCCTCGAAGTCCAGCACGGCTGCGACGACGGGTGGGCTCAGCGAGTAGGTGAGTCGGTCGATCGTGTAGGTGGCGACCGTGGCCGCGACGTCGGCCATCGGGGCGGGCTCCATCTGGTCGACGGCGTGGCACGCGACGCAGACGCGCTGAGCAGGCAGCGTCGTCGTCCCGCATGCAGTGCACTTCGTAGCGACCAACCCGAACTTCCAGTCGACGTTGCGCAGTGTTGGCGGCGGCGCCGGTCGCTTGGGGTCCGGGCGGCGCGGCGGTTCACGGTCGAGCTGGCCACGCCACGTCAGGTATGTCGTGTAGGGCAGCGCGGCGTTGCCGGCGGCGACCTGCTGGACAACCGTGCGTCCCGGTCGCCCGCGGAAGTCCGTGATGGCGTCGTTGACCCGCAGCAGCAGGACGTCTGCGCCGTCAGCCAGGCTGACCAGGCCGACCACATGACCCGGCTCGGCCTCGTCCAGCGCCGCGGCCAACGCAAGGCCTGGATGGGCTGCACCGGTGTTGCCCACTGCACCGGTCAGGTCCGCAGCGACATCGCCGCCAAAGCTGGCCAGCGCCTTCGCGGCAGCCCGGACCGCACGCGTGTGCAGTCCCGTCACGACCCAGCGGTCCACGGCGTCCGCCGCCACGCCCGCCTGCTTGATGGCATCGGTTGCGGCGTCCGTGACGAGCGACGCGTACGCGTGCTCGCCGAACCGCTCCTCCCACATCGACGACGTCACGTCCGTGGGCAACCGCCAGCGCTCGAGGACTTCCACTGTCGCTGCCCCGACGCCGATGAAGTCGGCCAGCGTTTCGCCGGCCGTGCCAATGAGGAAGGCGGCCGCCGCGTCACCGCCTTCGCGCTCGTCGACGCTGCCGGGCCGTCCCACGCGGACGTCGGCGCTCACGACCAGTCGGGTGCCGGGTCCCTCGGCCGCCATGCGCAGCGCGGATGTGGCATTGCGCACTGAGCCGACGAGGTCAATCGCGACGGCCTGGCTCGGCAGCCGCAGGGCGGCATGGATGGCGGTCGCATTGGTCTTGTCGGCGTACGGAGGCGACGTCGTGGCAAACAGCACCCCACCGACCGTCGTCCCCGAGGCAGCGGCGGCGAGTGCCACCCGTCCGGCCTCGACCGCCATGGACGTCGCGTCCTCATCGAACGAGGCGACGGCGCGCGTGCCGTGACCAGCAGGCGCCCCGAGAGCGTTCGCAATCGCAACACGGTCCAGGCGGTGGTAGGGCAGGTACGCGCCGTAGGACAGGACACCTGCGAGCTGTGCGCGGGTCATTCGACATCGCCTTCGTCGGTTGATGCGGATCACCGCTGCATCGGGCGGCGTTCGCGTGCATCCGCAATGTTAATCATGCTTTACGCTCGCTGCCATGTGTCTCTCGGCGACCGTCCGATGGGCACCGGCCATCGCCGACCGGCTGGTCCTCTCAATATTCAGTTGTCAAGGAGCGGGTGGTCGTGGCCGGGTCAGCCCGTCCGGGCGTGTTCGCGCGGGGGCTGCGCACCGAGCGGCGGTCGAGGTGGCGGCGTCGGTCTGGTCTGGAACAGGGGTCTGGTCTGGACCATCGGTGCGGTCTGGAACAGGGGTGGGGGTTCGAATCCGGGTGGGTGGCTGGTCAGCCGGATCGTCCCGGTGGGGTTGTGGACGGTGACCACTGCCGTGGCCGGGTCCATGTCGAGGGTCCAACGGTCGTCATGGACAAGGTGGTGGTGAAATCCGCACAGCAGCACCCCGTTTGTGACGTTGGTGGGGCCGCCGTTGTCCCACCAGTGGACGTGGTGGACGTCACACCATGCGGCCGGCCGGTCACATGTCGGGAAGCGGCAGCTGCGGTCGCGGGCGGCGATGGCCTTGCGGGTCGGTACGGGCCAGACGCGGGTTTCACGACCAACGTCGAGGACCTGGGATGCCCCGGCGGTGACGATGCGGGTAATCCCGGCATCACACAACAGCCGACGCAGCTGCGACCGCGCGATCGGTCCGTGCCCGTCAAGATCTGCCGGCGCCACCAGTCGGGCAGCCGCCGTCACCCGCCCGACCCGGCCAGCGGTCCCGGCCGGCCCGACCGGGGTGACGGGGTCAGCGGTGGCGGCCTGGCCGACCGGGTCAGCGATGGCGTCCTGGCTGGCCCGTCCTGGCGCGACCGCGCCAGGACCGCCGGGTTGGAGGTGCTGGTAAGGAACAAGGACGTTGATGTGCGGACGGACCCCGCCGGACTCGGGCGGGGCCCCGCACGCGACGGCTGCGGTGACCAGGTCGATCAGCCCGTCAGCACGCCGCTGGTCGGGGGTGCGTACCAGCCCGTCGGGTGTGCCGGCGGGGTCGGGGCTGGTCATCGCAGCCACGGCCTGTTCGAACAGGGTCCCGGCGGTGGCGGGCAGCAGCGAGTGCAGGCTGACGGTGCCGTCACGGTGGTGGACGAACCGGGCCGACCGGCGCCGAAATGCCCGTTGCGCGTCACGGTCGGCCAGGTCGACCTCACGGGCGGCGGCGTCACGCCGCACCGCCCGGGCGAACTCGTCGGCGCCGGCGGCCATGGCGGCTGGCAGCAGTGCCTGTTCGGTGGTGGCCGTGTCGCCGAAGGTCCCATCGACCACACGGGCCACGATCACGTCGACATGCTCGGGCGTGATCGTCGCATCCGCCAACGCTGCCGCCGTTTCGGGCAGCGACCGCAACATCTTTGACCGCCGTGCCCGACGAGCGGCCTCACGTCCTGACAGGCCAGCCACGTCGACCAGCCAAGCGGCAGCCGACGAACACCCGGCCGTCCGTGGCAGGTCCAACGCCACCGCGCGAGCCAAAGCGCGAGCCGAAGCGGCAGCCACCTCGGCCTCGAGCCGGACCAGCCGTGCCACAAGCCCCGCAACACCGGAGATGTCACACACGTCGGCATGCTCGCCGCCAGCCCGAACCGCCACGGCGGCGGCGTCCAGTCGCGCGAACACCTCGAAGGTGTCAGTCACTTGGTCTGGTGCGAATGCTGTGAGAGATGTCACGGGTACTTGGTCGCTTCCCCGCCCCCGGTTCCACGCAGTACAACAGTTCG
>Ga0326597_10003758_pt1 | contig 21669 bp, 16 predicted proteins | sample RVTome_12_FD_203789 | JGI IMG/M metagenome (GOLD analysis project Ga0326597, IMG submission 203789) | Soil microbial communities from uranium-contaminated site in the Upper Colorado River Basin, Wyoming, United States - RVT100D185 | ecosystem: Environmental > Terrestrial > Soil > Contaminated >...
GCACGGGAAAGGAGCTCGTGGCTCGCACGCTCCACGAGCTCTCTCCCCGGCAGAAGGCGCGGTTCGTCGCCGTGAACTGCGCCGCGATCCCGGAAACGCTCCTCGAAAGCGAGATCTTCGGACACGAACGCGGCGCTTTCACCGGAGCCGAGGGCCGTCGGCAGGGGCTCTTCGAGCTTGCGGGCGGCGGTACGCTGTTCCTCGACGAGGTGGCGGAGATGGCGCCAGCGACCCAGGCGAAGCTCCTGCGCGTTCTCGAGGAGCGGTCTTTCCGCCGCCTCGGGGGAAGTGAGGAGATTCACGTGGATGTCCGGGTGCTGGCGGCTACCAACCACGACCCGGTCAAAGCCCTCGAGGAAGGCAAGCTCCGCGAGGACCTTTACTATCGACTGAACGTCTTCACCCTGGAGCTCCCTCCGCTCCGTGAGCGAAAGGAAGATATCTCCCTCCTCGTCGCCGCCTTCATCCGCGAGGTGAACGAGCGAAACCAGAGAAGTGTGGTTGGAATCGAGGACGACGCGCGGGAGGCCCTCCGGTCCTATCACTGGCCCGGGAACCTTCGCGAGCTCCGGAACGTGATCGAGCGGTCGGTCATCGTGGCCAAGGGAAGCCGCATCCGCAAAGAAGATCTTCCGACGCCGGTGCTCTCGCCTCAGGCCCGATCCAAACCCGAGGCGGCTGTCGAGTTCCCCGTGGGAACAACGGTCGACGAGGCCGAGAGGAGCCTGATTCTCAAGACCCTCGATGCCACCGGGCAGAACAAGACCAAAGCCGCCGAGATTCTGGGAATCAGCTTGAAGACCTTGCACAACAAGCTGAAGAAGTACCGCAAAACGAACTAGTGCCGTTCCAACTATCTTCTCCGAGAGCCAATGTCGCGGATAGACAGCGACAGCCTGGCCAAGGCGGCGACCTTTCCAGGCGAATCAAGTTGGAACGGCACTAGGCGGAACTCGAAATCCGTGGGATTCCGGGGAAAGCAGATCGCGACTCTCACGCTCGTGGCGGCGGCCGTCGCCCTCGCCACGAGCCTCGTGAACCTCGCGGCGCTCGCCCGATTCACCATCGACGAGACCCGTTCACGCGCCGAGCTCCTCGCGGAGACTCTGTACCACCAGGCCTCGCGCGTGATTCGTCAGCACGGGCGCGATGGAATCGAGGAGGCCCTCGCGCAGGACCCGTCGCTCGCGAGCTACGCCGAAGGCGTCGTCGGCTATTCCCCGACGATCCTGTACGTGGCCATCACCGCCATTAGTGATGGACGAGACACGGCGCTCGTCCATAACAATCCGACGGCAAAAGGGAATCCGGTTCCCCGGGCGCCGTCGCTCACCGAGCTTGCCGAGGAGAACCCGCTCTCTCAGCTCTGGGCCCTCACCCGAGGGCATCAAGTCCTCGAGGTGAGCGTTCCCTTCGAGGTCGACGGCAAGCCCTTCGGCTCGGTGCGGGTGGCGATCTCGACGCTTCTCCTCAGGGAGGAGATCGCGGGGGCGATCGTCCGCAACGTTCTTCTGGCGACAGGCGCGGTCCTCGGGACGTTCATCGCGTCGTTATACCTCGCGAACCGGCTCCTCGCGCCCATCGAAATGCTGAGGCGCGAGCTCGGCCGAATCGATCCCGGGGAAGGCGAGCCGCCGCTCGACTTGAGAAACGAGGCGGACGTGAGCCGCGTCGCCGAGTTCTTCTCTTCGATGAGCAAGAGGCTCGCGGACGGGAGAAGCAGCCGAGAGGGCGAGTCGGGGTGGCTTTCGACCATGCTCGGCGGGCTTTCCGACGCCGTGGTGGTCGTCAACGGACAGGGGAGTGTCCTCTCGCTCAACCGGCCGGCGGAGAAGCTTCTCGCGCGGCGCCGGGAGGAGCTCGAGGGGCGATCGCTATCGGATCTCGTTCCCCGCGACCATCCCGTCGCCCGCATCGTTAAACGGGCTTTGACCAGCGGCGAATCCATCGGCCCTACGAACGTCCGCATCGAAGACTCCGGGCGGCGCACGGTCTACGCGCTCTCGGCCCAGGTGCTGCGGGATGCGAACGGGGTCTCCGGCGTCATGGTGAGCGCACGCGACATGGACAAGCTCTCGCGGCTGGGCTCGCACCTCTCCTACTCTCAAAAGCTCGCGGCCTTGGGAAAGCTCACGTCCGGAGTCGCGCACGAGATCAAGAATCCGCTGAACGCCATGGTCATCCACGTCGCGCTCCTCCGAGAGAAGCTCTCGCGCGCTGGGCCGCCCGAGGCGCAAGCCTACCTCGATACCCTCGAACGGGAGATTCGCAGGCTCGATCGCGTGATCCAGGGCTTTCTCAAGTTCACACGCCCCGAGGACCTGCAGTTGACTTCCGTGACCCTCCCCGAGCTCCTCGAGGAAGTGGTTCGCCTGGTGTCGGCCGAGGCGGAGGCCTCCGGCATCGCCGTCGCGACTGCGGTCTCGAGCGATCTCCCCCCGGTCTATGGGGACCGCGAGCTCTTGCAGCAGGTTTTCGTCAACCTGATGAGAAACGCGCTCGAGGCGATGCCTTCTGGCGGACGGCTCGAGCTTTCCGCGAGGCCGGCGGAGGAGAGCATCGAGATCGCGGTCGCGGACACCGGCGTCGGCATCGATCCCGACCTGATTGACAAGATCTTCGATCTCTACGTGACCACCAAGAGCGAGGGAAGCGGAATTGGGCTATCCGTCGTTTATCGCATCGTGCAGCTTCACGGGGGTGAAATCACGGTAGAATCACGAAAGGGGGAAGGGGCTCGATTCCTGGTCCGGCTGCCCCAGGTGCCGGGCTGAGCGCGAGCACCTCCCAGCTCTCGGTGTCGAAATTTATGCGCGCCTCGATCCGGCTCTGTCTTCAAGCGTCGTGTCTTTCGCTGCCTCTTTTGTCCACCGCTGGTTGCGCCAAAGAGGTCAAAGCGGAGTTCCCGAGACCCCCGGCCACCGCGTCCCTGCCGGTCCCCAAGAACGAGCCCGAAGAGCTCTCAGAGACTCCGGCTCCCGAAGAGCCGGTGGTGACGGAACCGATCGAGAGCGCGACCGAGATCGACGAGGTCGAGGAGCCTCCCGATGTCGCCCCGCGGCCGCGGGAGCAAGCACCTCCCACCGAGGACGAGCCGCCGGAAGAGCCTCCGTCGACGACGCTCGCCGGATCCGGTGAGGTCGACCCCGAGCTTGCCGGGAAGCTCGAGCGAGCGAGCTCGCTTTTGCGGGCCATCAACCGCCGGAACCTCACTTCCGTCCAGGCCGACCAGCTCATCGCCGCGCGGGGCTTCGTCGCCCAGGCTCGCCAGGCGCTCGCGGAGGGCGACCCGCGCCGGGCGCTCGTCCTCATCGACAAGGGGCTGATTCTCGCCGAGGACGTCGACCGGTTGAGCCGACCCTGACTACACTTCCGACAAAAAACGGCAAACCGTCATCTCTTTTCTACATCTCGGGCCCCGCCCAATTTCCGGGTTTCGTCGCAGAAGAACCGTGTTTTCAGACCGTTCCAGTCCGTGTGGCTTTCCTCACAACCTTGGTACGTGGATTGCTTATGTCGGGTGGTGCGGAGGAAAGTCGGTGGTCGGAGGAATTCGGGTGCTGGTGGTCGAAGACAACGCCGCGATCCGGTCGAGCCTCGCGCTCTTTCTGGAGCGGGAGGGGTTCGACGTGGTGGCGGTGGCCGAGTTCGCGCGGGCACAGGAGCTCATCGAGAAGGAGCTTTTCGACACCCTCATCACCGACCTGGACCTTCCCGGCGGGACCGGCCTCGACCTCCTCTTGACGGCGCGGCGAATCCGGCCTCGGATGCGCTCGATTCTGATGACCGGCTACGGGTGTAGCGCCGTGCGGAAACAGGCGTCGGAGCTGGGGCTTCTCGCTTATCTGGAGAAGCCCTTCGACCCGGAGGAGCTTCTTTCGGCGCTCGGCGACCAAACGTAGAGGCCCCCCTTACGGAAGCCGCATCTGGTCGTCGACGTTCTCGACGCCGCTGACGCTCGCGACTCTCTCGAGCACTCTTTTTCGCAAGTCCTCTGAGGGGACTCTTCCCGCGAGCACCACCGTCCCGCCGCGCACGCTCACTTCGAGCGGAAGCGGTCTCGTCTCCTTGTCCAGCCGGAGGGCGGTTCGCACCTTGGCCAAAAGTGCGGCGTCGTCGATGGCTTCTCCGAGGGAGCGGGAGCTCTGGGATTGAGGAATGAGGCCGGGATCGGTCTCGAGCAGGTTCTCGACGGAGCGGACGCCCTCGACGCTCTCCGCAATCGAGGCCGCCTGCGATTTCTCGGATTCTGTCCCCACCGTCCCCCGCAAGATCACGTTTCCGGAACGCGCCTCGACCCGGATCGCCCGTTCGGAGAGATCGCGGTTCAACGCGTAGGCCGCCTTCACCGAGCCGACCACCGCCGCGTCCTCGACCGCCTCCTGAACGTACGGAAGTTGGCCGGATCGATAGAGATAGTAAAGCGACCCGAAGACGGCCACCAGGAACAGCACCAGGATACCCCTGAAGAACGTTCGGAGGAGCGCGCGAAGCACGACGAAGCTTACCGCAGGTTTCCCCGGCAAGTGGCTATAATTCAAGCATGCCCAAACCCCGAACCCTAGGCGAGCTGTCCAAATCTCCTTATTACCAGAAGCGCCATCGCACGGTGCGCGACGAGATGCGCGAAAACCTCCTCTCGCGGATGAGGGCCCGAGAGGAGCTCTTCCCCGGGATCGTGGGATACGACGACACCGTCGGTCCCCAGATCGTGAATGCGCTCCTGTCGCGGCACCACTTCATCCTGCTCGGTCTCAGGGGCCAGGCGAAGACGAGAATCATCCGGGGGTTGACCCGGTTCCTCGACGAGGAGGCGCCGGCGGTCGCGGGATGCGAGATCCACGACGATCCCTATCGCCCGCTCTGCCGCGCTTGCCGGGTCACCCGGGAGGAGAAGGGCGACGAGACCCCGATCCAGTGGCTCACGAGGGACCAGCGGTACGTGGAGAAGCTCGCTACACCCGACGTCACCATTGCCGACATGATCGGCGACCTGGATCCGATCCGGGCCGCGAGGAGCGGTCTCGATCTCGCGAACGAGCTCACGATTCACTATGGGCTCGTGCCCCGCGCCCATCGCGGAATCTTCGCCATCAACGAGCTTCCAGACCTGGCGAGCAAGATCCAGGTCGGCCTGTTCAACATCCTTCAGGAGGGCGACGTCCAGATCAAGGGCTACCCCATTCGCCTTCCTCTGGACGTGCTCATGGTTTTTACCGCGAACCCCGAGGACTACACCGCTCGCGGTCGCATCATCACGCCCCTCAAGGATCGGATTGGCTCGGAGATCCGGACCCACTACCCGGCGACGCTCGAGCAGGCCGTCGCCATCACCAGAAGCGAAGCCTGGACGGATCGCAGTCCGGGATTCGAGACGGCGCTTCCTTACTACCTCCGCGAGGTGGTGGACGAGGTCGGGATCCAGGCAAGGAAGGATCGAAGAGTCGACAAGCGTTCCGGGGTGTCGCAGAGGCTCGCGATCTCGCTTCTGGAGAACGTGGTCTCGAGCGCCGAACGCCGCGCTCTCACTCTTGGCGAGAGCCGCGTGCAGCCGCGAGTCGCAGACCTCTACGCGTCTCTTCCCGCGATCACCGGAAAGCTCGAGCTCGAGTACGAGGGAGAGCTCAAGGGCGCCGAGACCGTCGGGCGGGACCTCATCCGCAAGGCGGTGGGGCAGATCTTCCAGAAGTACGCGAGCGCGAGCGATTTCGCTCCGGTGCTGAAGTGGTTCGAGGAAGGAGCCTGGCTCAGGCTTCCCGAGACCGCCTCTTCGAAGGACGTCGTCGAGTCGCTGTCGCGGATACCGGGTCTCCTTTCGCGGGCGTCTCTCCTGAACGTCGACGAGCGCAGCTCTCCCGCAGAGCGCGTCGCCGCTTGCGAGTTCCTGCTCGAAGGGCTTGCCGCTACGAAGAGGATCTCGCGCAACGAGGAGCGAGGCTACGGGCGAAGCGACGAGCGAACGCGGCCCGAGATCGGCTACGAGGAAGTCGACAGCGGCAAGGGCCACCTGAACTGAGGCGCGAGCCATGGCGACGACCAAGTACAGCAAGTACCGGCCCGACCCATTCGAGGACATGGATCTCTCGGACCTCGTCGACGAGCTCTCGGACTACCTCCTGGACAGCGGCTTCGATCGGGTGCAGTTCTCGGAGCTTTCCGAGCGAACGATGCAGTCCCTTCGCGAGGCGCTTCTAAGGGCGCTCTTGCGGCAGGGGACCTTCAGCCGCGAGGACATCGAGCGGTTGATGGGCGACGCCGAGAGCTTCGAGGATTCGGAGCTGCGAAAGCTCCTCGATCGGCTCATCCAACGGATGCAGGACGAGGGATTCATCCGCATCTCGCCGCCCGATCCCGACCTCACCGCCGCCGGCGACCCGGATGCCGAAGGTCCGGGCGAAGTCGGGATGCCGCGGTCCAGCGTGAAATTCGAGCTGACCGACAAGTCCATCGACTTTCTCGGCTTCAAGGCCCTTCGAGGGCTCCTCGGCGGCCTGGGGAAGGCGAGCTTCGGCCAGCACGAGACCAAGGAGCTCGCGACGGGAGTCGAGGTCGTGGGAAGCTCCAAGCCCTATGAGTTCGGGGATACGCTCAACCTCGACGTGTCGAGGACCCTCCTTTCCGCCGTCGGCAGAAAGGGGATCGGGGTCCCGATCGACCTCTCGTATCAGGACCTTCACGTCCACCAGTCGGAGTACCGGAGCTCCTGCGCCACGGTGCTCATGCTGGACTGCAGCCACAGCATGATCCTCTACGGCGAGGATCGTTTCACTCCGGCGAAGCGGGTGACTCTCGCCCTCTCGCACTTGATCGCCACGCAGTTCCCGGGCGATCGGCTTCATCTCGTGCTGTTTCACGACAGCGCCGAGGAGGTGCCGCTCTCGCGGCTTCCCGCGGTGCACGTGGGGCCTTTCCACACCAATACCGCGGAGGGACTGCGGCTCGCTCAGGAAATCCTGCTGCGTGAGCGCTCCGACATGCGGCAGATCATCATGATCACCGACGGCAAGCCCTCGGCTCTGACTCTCGAGGACGGGCGCATCTACAAGAACCCCTTCGGTCTCGACCCTTTGATCCTCGATCAGACGTTGAAGCAGGTGGTCGCGTGCCGCCGCAAGGGCATCGTGATCAATACGTTCATGCTGGCGCGCGACTACTCCCTCGTCGGTTTCGTGCAGAAGGTGACGGAGATCGCCCAGGGCAAGGCGTACTTCACGACGCCGGCCTCCCTCGGGCAGTACGTGCTGATGGACTACGTGAAGAAGAAGACGAAGCTCATACATTAATAAGCCGAACATGCAGCGTTCCCGGCCTGGCACTTTTGAAGGTCGAATTCACTGCACATTCTGGTTGCTGGCGGCGCTCGAAGTGACATCATCCACACGGCCGCGCACGATACCTAGGGCATTGGGGATCAACAAAGCTCATGGTTCTCGAACGATAGGGAGCTGACGAACCGCGTGAGCCTCCGCGAAAAAAGCGATGACACCTGAGGCGTTTGTCCCAGAAGAGGCTTTCGAGCCCGATTAGAAGCTGAATCGAATCCCCAGCATCGCCTGGCGCGGGGTTACGAACCGGGAGCCTTCGCCGAACTGGGGACTGAAGATGTTGGTGGTCACCACTCCCTCGGCGGCGGCCTCGCCCAGCAAGTTGAGAACGTCCAGAAGCAGCTCGAGCTTTCTCTCGCCTGCGAATCGAAAGATCTTGGAGATCCGAAAGTCCAAAAGAGACTGCGAGGGAAGCCTTCTCGTACCCCGAGTTTCGACAAAGATCGGGCGAGTGCCCTGCGGAAGCCTGACGAAGGTCACTCCCGCCCAGGGTTTTCCCGTGAGCTGCTGGAAGTTCGCGCTCAAGAGCACATCGATCTTCGGAATCTCCACCGCTCCCTGAACCCGGAACATGTGGGTCCGGTCGTTCGCTAGGGTTCCCGTCGCGTTCGTGAGGTCGTTGGGATCGCGACCATAGCGGTTGAAAAAAAGTCCCCCCGCGCTATTCTGCGCCGCCCCCGGGCCCCCGCCACTCGAGGCTTGAAGACCTTCCGCCTCGGAAAGGCTGTAGGACAAGAGCGCCTGCCAGCGCCCGGACCAGCGCTTCTGGAGCGTCAAAAGAACCGCTTCGAATCGGAGAAACCAGCCCTCCGGGTTGGTCAGGAGAAAAAGTCTTTCGGAAGGATCGTTGAGGAGCGGGTAGACCACGAGGCTGCTTCCGTCTTGAAGAAGCGCCACATCGTTTCCATAAACCCCTCCGACGTCCTCCCAGCCCGTGAAATCGCGGCCGTTCTTCCTCGAGTAGGTCGCGCCGAAGGCAACATGTTGGGCGAGCTCACGGTCCAAACCGACAGAGAACGAATCCGTGTTCGGGGATGTCGTTTGGGAATCGAGACGGACGTTGGCGAAGGGCTCAATCACCGAAGCGACGTCACTGTATCGCCCCGTGGCCGGGTCGAAATACGCGAGCGTGATCGGCGTCTGGCCGGGATGAACGGGATCGAGCTCGTGGGCCAGAACCCCTTGATGGAAGCGGCCGAAGCTCCCTCGAAGAAGGGTCTTTCCGTCGCCGGTAAGCTCGAAGTTGAATCCGAGGCGAGGAGAGAAAACGTTCCAGGTGTAGAGGGGTCCGAGACCCTCGATCGTCCGCCCGGTTCTCTCGCCGCCAGAATCGACGGCGGGAAGATCCTGGCTCCGGGCTTGGCTCCGGTCGAAGCGGACACCGAGATTCACGCTAAGGCGGTCTCCAAGACGAAGCGTATCCTCGGCGAATGCGCCCAAGTTCTGGGACTGACCTCCGTAGACTAACGGCTGGCGGAAGTACGCGATGTAGGGTTCACCGGCATAGTCGTAATAGAAGGCGCCGCCGGGGTAGCCGTAGAAGCCATCATGTCCCCCTCGAGCGAACTGGACGCCGAACTTGAAGTCGTGACTCGCCTCGAGGAAGTCCGCGGCGTAGTGGGTCACCTTTCCCTCGAGATCGATTCGCCTCCGACCGAAGGAGCCAAAGCCATAAGAGCCTCCACTCCCTTGGCCCGTGGCCAGGTCGAAGTGAAAGGGCCTCTCCCGGCCACTGTTGGGTATCGAATCCCGGTGGAGGAATGATCCCGATATCCGGAGATCCCATAGTGTCTTCTCGCTCAAACGGTGGCTGAGGCTCAGGAAGTTGACCGCGGGGCTATGTCCCTCGGAACGGACCAATGTTTCCAGAGGAAAGGCCGCCGTCGGGGTATCGGGAATGGTCCAGATGTCGTCATGAAAGGAATGGATCAGTTTGAGGTCCGGGCTCACCTGCCAGGTGAGCTTGTAGAAGAGACGGCGCGTGTCCCACTTTGCCAGATCCCCGGGGGGAGTGCCGGGCTCGCTCCAGTGATCTTGCTGGCGCTCGAAGCCGCCGAAGATCCAAAGGCGATGGGGAAGGATGGGACCTCCCCCATGGGCGGTGAAATCATGAAATCGGTCCTGCGTGAAGCCGGTCTCACCCGCCTCGCATCGGCAATCGAGCCGGATGGGCTGGCTCGTAAACCTCTGGCTCCGGTTGAAGTAGGACGCGTCGAAGCGCCACTGGTTTCCCCCTTGCTTCGTGACGAGGTTGATGACCGCCCCCTGAAAGTTTCCGTACTCCGCCGAAGCTCCGAGAGAGAGAATCTCGACCTCCTCGATGACGTCGGTGTCGATCGACGTGCCGCCGGTGCCGAGGGAGGGGGATGTGAAGTTCGCGCCATCCATCAGGAAGAGGTTCTCGTTCGTCCCCGAGCCGAAGCTCGAGAATTCCGTGAAACGCTCGGTGGTCCGGGTAGGAGAGATGCCGGGCGCCGTTTTTACGAGATCGAGCATGTCGAACCGCCGGAGGGGAGTGTTCTTCAGGTATTCCGAGCTGTAGTTCGTCGAAAGACCCGTCTTCTGGGTGTCCATAATTCCCCCAGGCGCGGTCACGGAAACCGTCTCGCTCCTCCCGGAAATCGGAAGAACGACGTTTCTCTCGACCGTGCCTCCCACCGCAACGCGGACGTTCTCCTCGCGATAGGGCTCGAAGCCCGCCGTCTCGATTCGGATCCCGTAGAGTCCGGGCGAAAGCTGGGGGAAACGAAACTCTCCGCGCCCGTCGGTCGTCCTGGTGAGAGGGCCCTCGGGGAGTGCCGGGGATTCGAGGGTGACTCTCGCGCCTTCGAGCACCGCCTCCGAGGGATCCCGTACCGTGCCGACAAGGGCGCCCGTCGTCACCTGCCCTGGCGCAGTGCCGGCAGCGAGAGAAACGAGAGAGAAAGCAACGAGCGTTGCTCGGGCACCTCCCGGCGCCATGGCACACCTCCACCGGGGATAGAGTCGAAACGTGAGCTCTATTCTGTCACGGAATCTTCGTCAGCGTCCTCTCGAAAGGCAAGTAGAAGCGGCCGATGGAGATTACTTTCCCGCCCCCTCCTTCAGAGGTGGAAGGAAATTCTCGAGAACCCAGACTTCTTCGCTGTACTCGCCGGCGGCGAAAGCGATCCTCTGGCCGTCGGGATGAAACCGAAGGGCGCGGAGCCCCTCCATGGAGACCCCCAGCGGCTCGGGCGAGCCTCCCCTGGCGGTGACGCGCCAGAGCTCCGCCTTGCCCTCCTGAACTTCGGGACCGATTCTGCCTAAGTAGATGTAGCGACCATCCCGAGACCAGGCGAGGGTCGTGATTCGGGTTCCGGCCGGAAGGGGCAAGATCGTCCTCGGCTCTCCTGCGACAGGCGAGACCGCGAGGATCGCTCGTCCGTCGCCCTCCCCGGATACGAAAGCAATCTCCCGGTCGTTCGGCGAGAGGTCCAGATGCTGGATGTTCGAAGAAAGAGTCACTCGATAAAGCTCACTCGCGTGGCCGCTTTCGAGATCGAGAGCCACAATGGAATGAAAGCCCTCGGCGTTCCGGCGGAAGTAAACCGCTTTTCCGTCCGAGGACCAGACGGGCATGTACAGATACCCGGACTCGCTCCGGTAGATGGGAATCGTTCTCTCGCTCTCGAGATCGAGCTGGTACAGACCCTCCCCGCCGTCTTGGTCCTGACCGTGAATTCGAAGGAAGGATCCGTCCGGGGACCATCTGGGAGTCCACCAGTAGGAGACGTCCGGGGTCAAAGTGCGTTCCTTTCCGTTCGAAAGAGATCGAATCGTGATCACTCGATTCCCTCGGTACGGGGAAGACCGGCCTCGCTCGGACACGTAGCTCAGGAACTCGCCATCGGGAGACCAATCGGGGTCGGTTTTCGAGCCGATAAAGCGTGGCGTGAGAGGCTCTGGGGCAAAGGCGAGCTTTCCGGTTTCGGGCTCGAGCGAGGCGACGTAGACGTCGCGCATGCCTGTCTGGAGCGAATAATAGAAAGACCCATCGCGGGTGATCCCGATAGGGAAGCTCCGGCCGATGTCGTGGAAGAGGATCTCCGGAGAGCCTTTCGGCTCGCCCTCGGACACCCCCGCGATCCAGAGTCCGAGCTCGCCGGTCCGGTCGCTCATGAAAAGAAGCCTCTTCCCATCGGGCGCCCAGAGGGGGAAAGTATCGTTCGCCGGGTGCTCGACGAGGACGCTCTCGCCGCTCCCATCGGTGGCCAGAAGGGCGATGTCGCGCTCCGGAACGCCTCCTTCCTGCGGGAAGTCGTAGGCGACGTAGCGCCCGTCCGGGGAAAGGCTCATCTTCCAGGGAGAGTCGTCCTCCAAACGCTTGAGCTCGCGCGCCGAGCCGTCCGCGACCGAGAGGAGGTTCACGGCGCGTGAGCCATCGCTTCGGTAAACGAGCGCCAGGATGTTCTCCCCATCCCTCGACCAGTCCTGAGGATGGATGTATTCGGTCTTCTGGTTCCGATGAAGGGTGCGCGCACCGGAACCGTCGCTCCCGACGACCCTCAGCTCGTACCCGAGGTCCTGGCTGAGCCAGGTGTAGGCGATTTCTTTTCCCGTGGGAGACACGACGGAGTTCAGGGCGAACTCCGGGCTTTCGTCGTAGGTTTTCTTTTGGGACAGAGGGCGTCTTTGGCCGCTTGCGATCTCGTAGACGGCGAGATTCCCCGTATCCCAGTCGACATAGGAAAGGTAGCGGCCGTCGGGGGAGGGGGCGCCTTCGGTGTCCACGTCGGGGCCGGACCAGATCTGCCGGGCGAGCTTCGCGGCCGAGGCCGTTGGTCTGGCGCGCTTCCGGAGCTCGGCGAGCCGACGCCGGGCGATTTCGACCTGCGCCTCGAACTCTCCATGATTGAGAACGACCTGCTCGTAGGCTCGAACCGCCTCGGCTTCGCGCCGCTTCAATTCATAACAACGGCCGAGCTCGACGAGAACCCGAACCCTGAGCCCGCTCTCTTCGGGAAACTCACGGAGAATGCGCTCGTAGAGCTCGAGGGCCTCGTCGAGCTTTCCTTCGAGCCTCTCGATGACGAGAGCTCGCTGAAACAAATCGAAGCCCGATGGGGCTTGAAGCGTTCCGGACGGAACCGCAAAGAAAAGAAATGCGGCGAAAGCGATCATCGGGGCAGCGGCCGTGCGGACCCCATGGAGCTCCGAGAGCTCATTGTTTTTGCAGCCTCGTGCGCGGAAGCCTACCACTGCGCGGAGCGCTCCGCTACGGAGAGAAGATCTGATCCGTCTTCGTCGCCTCGAGCCGGAACGGCATATCGAAAGTACCGAGTCTCGTTTTCTTCTTGCCGTTGGTCGCTATGCTCCAAAGGTCGGCCCTGAAGTCGTCTCCGCCGGCGCCAATCGTGACGACATTGCCAGAAGCCGTTCTCGGCAAGGGATTGATGAAAATGAGCTTGTACCTCGTAAGCCAGTAGGGTGCACCATCGGGGAACTCCTCGATCCAGATCTCCACCGCGGAGCTCGTCGCCCCTGATGTGAAGGCGTTCTCGGCGAAGAATCTTACGGTAAAGGAGCACTTAGGAGGGATGAGGCCGCCGCACGAGGAATTGGTGGCGAGGCCTAGTTCGGGACACATGGTATTGTCGGGCAAGTGAAAGTCGAGCACGAGAAAGCGTGTGGGACAGGGATCCGTCGAAGCTCGCGGCGCCAGAAAGTACGTGTCATTGGCGATGCCGATGTAGCTCGCAGTCTTGTGGACACCGGGAGCGCAATCGTCGCTCCCGTGAATGTAGTCATAGGGCTTTCCGTCATCGGTGCAGTTGAACGGATTGAGCTGGTCGGTCGCTTCTCACTCCATCGGTGGATGCGTCTCGGAACTGCGCCCGCACCATGTAGTTCTGCTTGACCCCCTTATTTCCTCTCTGCGCCTGCACCGGGGAAAGACACAACGTGATGAGGGCAGTGCCTGTGAGCGCTACAAACCAAAATCTCCGTTTCATAAGCACCTCCTGGGATGACGCCATTGGAGGGTGGCATCTCGAGGGGTGAGAATAGCTCCTCGCGCTCGAAAAGAGGTCACGGCGGGGTCGCCTTCAGGCAAATTTGCGGCAAGAGTTCTGTCACGAAATTGTCCGCGCACCCCACGAAAGCGCGCCGGGAGTGAGGAGTCAGACCAGGAACTTGTAGCCCATTCCGTGGACCGTCAGAAGATAGCGGGGCTCGGAAGGGTTGGGCTCCAGCTTCGACCGGAGCGTGGCGATATGGTTGTGCAGGTCGTCGGGTAGCTCTCGTAGCCCCAGACCTCGTTGAGAAGCTCGCCCCGGGTCGCGAGATCGCAACCGGCCCCTTCCGCAATCTCTTCGAAGATCCGGATGGCCCCCGGATACGCCCTTCGTCTCCATCAGGTCGATCGCCTGCTGGAGCTGTTGCGATTGGCTCCGCCCGCGACGAGAAGGATGAAAATCGCGACTTGCGTAGCCATGGGCGTCGAGGACCTCACGTGCCAGCAATCGTAGTCGGGGATGCTACCGCCCCACCGGCGGGCGCTCAACTAGACGGGCAGCAACTCGGCTGTGTTCGTCACCATCACTTCATTTGAACAACGACGTGGAGACCGAGAACCTCATCCGCGTGGGAAACGAATCGCGCGGCGCAGCCCGCCACGGGATCTATTACGGCGTCGCGGTGATGGTAAACGTGACCCAGGGATCGGCTGCGGGATCTGGTGAAGTGGGCAGGCCCACCAATGCCTTGACGCACGGGAACGCGAGAGTGATCACGCCGCTTCCATCCGTCGCCTCCTTTTGGTTCGTCGTTATCTGGAGCTTCAGCTCTTTGCTCGGATAGCTGGGGCTCGTGGCAAAGAACTGCAATGTCGAAGATGAGGTCCCTTGCTTGATCGTCAGTGTGCCTGTCCATGTGCCGACGTTGCCACCCCAGCCAGCGGAACTCGACTGCGGGCACCCCGCGCCCGTTTCGCCTGAGGGCAGAGCCAGGACTGCATTGTTTAACTTGAACCCCTTGAAAGGCGTGTTCGGGTTGAGCTGCACAGGCATTTCAGCAATGATATCGTCGCCGAAGCTCAGGTCGTAGGGTGCCAATCCGCCGCCCTTGGCGGCGGAAGGCGTCGTCGCGCCGAGAGAGCTCGGGGGCGCGGCGGCGCTGTCGGAATTCAGATCCGTGGGGTTGGTCGTGGGCTCACTGCAGGTGACGCCGAAAAGCGCCGCGAAGAGCACCATAGCTTTAATCGTCTTCGTCATAAGCCTGTCCTTTCTTCTTCGGATGACACCCATGGACGGTGGCATCTCGAGGGGTGAGATTAGCTCCTCGAGCTTGAAAGGAGGTCATGGCAGAGTCGCCTCCAGGCAAAATCGTGGCAAGAGAGAGGTCCCCTTTGTGTCTCTCTGCTGTCACGAAAATGTCCGCTCGCTCGGAGAAAGGGTGTCGGGTGAGGAGTCAGACCACGAACTTGTAGCCCACGCCGTGGACCGTGAGGAGGTGACGGGGCTCGGAAGGGTTTCGCTCCAGCTTCGACCGGAGCGTGGCGATATGGTTGTCGACGGTTCGCGTCGTCGGGTAGCTTTCGTAGCCCCAGACCTCGTTGAGAAGCTCGTCGCGGGTCAGGACTTCGCCGGGGCGGGAGGCGAAAAGCCGGAGGAGCCCGAACTCCTTGCGCGTGAGGCTCACGGCTTGGTTCGCCCTGGACGCCTCGTAGCTGCGGAAGTCGACGACGACGTCGCCGAACCGGAGCTCGTGGGGCGGACTTTCCTGGGCTTTGGCGCGGCGGAGGAGAGCTCGGACCCGGGCGAGAAGCTCCGGGATGGAAAAAGGCTTGGTGACGTAGTCGTCTCCACCGAGGTCGAGACCGAGGACGCGATCGACCTCTTCAGCCCTCGCGGTCAGCATGAGAATGGGCGTCGAAACCCCCTCCGTCCGCAGGCGCCGGCAGAGCTCGTACCCGCTGAGCTTCGGAAGCATGAGATCGAGGATCACGAGGTCGGGATGGTTTTCCTGGATGAGGCGATACCCGGACTCGCCGTCGGAGGCGCACACCACGTGATAGGACTCGTACTCGAGGTTGTCCCGAAGCCCTCTCGAGATGGCGGGGTCGTCCTCGATGACGGCGATGAGGCTCACGTCTCGCACTCCAGAGGAAGCTCCAGGGTGAAGGTGCTGCCCCGCCCGGGGGCGCTTTCGACGAGGACTCTCCCTCCGTGGCCCTTGGCCACGTGCTCGACGAGGGCGAGCCCGAGCCCCGCGCCCGGAATCCGCCGGTTTTCCTCGGTTTCGACCCGATAGAAGCTTTCGAAGATGCGCGCTTGCTCCTCCCGGGGAATACCGAGGCCGCGGTCTCTGACCTCGATTCGAGCCTGACCGTCTTGGGAGCTCAGGCGAAGATCGATCTCGCGACTCTCACCAGAGTACTTCATCGCGTTCACCACGAGGTTCAGCAGAGCTTGTTCGACCGCATCGGCGTCCAGGAGCGCCGAGGCGTCGTCCTCGATCTTCACCCGCAAATCGAAACCCTCCCGCTTGAGGGGATATTCTACGGCCCGGACGGTGGCGCGAACCACGTCCGCGATCGAAGCCTTCCGAAGCCGATAGGTCTTCCGCCCCCGCTCGATTTGAGAGAAGTCCAGGACGCTGTCCAGAAGCCGCGTGAGGCGCTCGCTCTCCTCGACGATGGTTTCGAGGTACTCATCCTGCTTCTTGCCATCCGTGAATCGGCCGAGCCTCAAGGTCTCGGCGAACATCCGGATGGAAGTCAAAGGCGTTTTGAGCTCATGGGACACGCTCGAAACGAAGTGCGAGCGCATCTCCGAAAGCTGGAGCTCACGCTTCAAGTCTCTCCATAGGAGGTAGGCCACGAAAAACGTCAGCAGGAGGACGAGAACGAGACCGGCGATATAGAGCTGGCGGTGGACTCTAGACGCCCGGGTAAAGTCGACCTCCCCGTCGGTCGCGAAAGTGACTTTCAGCCCTGGAAAGCTCTCGCCCAAAAACTCTCCCTCAGCCTCGCCGGTGAAGATTCGGAGGGGAGAGCCCGATCGGGGCATCACCGCCTCGGCGTCGACGGCGATGACGAGCGGCCCGGCGCCGCCCGGAAGCGGGGTGAGGCTCACGAGCCAGAGGAGCTTCCCATAGGGGATCCAAAGGGGCTCGGTGCTCGCCGTGGAAGCGACCCGGGGCACGAGCCTCAGCCCGGCGAAATCCTTCTGGAGGGCGAGCGCCTGTTCGAGCGTTTCGAGATATCGGGTCAGTGCGACCTTTAGGGGCGCGGCATCCACCCCTCGGGAGCTCATCTCCTCGAGGGCATCGCGAAGTAGATAAGCTTCCGTAGGCGCGAGCCACCTCCCGGAGCCGAGCTCGGCCTCGATGCGCGCGAGGGCGGGGTTGAAAAAGCTCTCCTCTTGAGCGAGGCGCCGCGCCGCGTAGAGGGAAAAGGGCATTCCTTGCTCGTCCGTGATCTCTGAAGGAGACCCGAGAAGCGTCCGGTAGTGAGAAAGAGCTTCCTTCTTCTTTCCCGTCTTCTCCAAGGCCCGGGCCAGGAGAAGACGGACGTAAGCGGCCGCGGGGTTCCGCGCCTCCTTCAGAGCCTCGCGGTACCTCTCGATGGCTCGTTCGGGCTGCCCTTCGACGAGCTCGGAGCGCTCTCCCTCTCGGATCGTAAGCTCGATCCGGGGTGCCACAACCCATCGGGACGTCGCTTGCGAAAGCGCCCTCTCCCAGGGAAGCTCCAGCCGATCCTGACGGACGCGGCCCACGAGGGCGACCTCGGCGCTCGAGCGCGGCGCTTTCGTCTCGCCGCTCTCCCGCCGTAACCAAGCGTCGACCTCCAGGATCGCAATTCTTTGAAGCTTTGCGCTCAGAAGCTCTCGAGTCTCCTCGACTCGACGACGGCGCTCGTCCGCGGCCCGTTTGCCGGCGAGCTCCTGCTCCTGGTCGGTGATGCGCAATCCAAGGCCAATGAGCACGAGACAGGGGAAGAGCACGGCAATCAAGAAGAGGAGAATCTGCCGACGATGACCGCGCCGCGCCATGGGAAGCGTCCTCCGGGGACGCTCGAGAGGACCTATTCTACCCGCGCGATGTCAGAAAAAGGTCACGGAAGGGCAAAAAATCTCGTCATCGCGAATCCATTCCCAAGGAGTGAAGGCCGCCAAGTCAGAGCACGGTGGGGTGTCCGCGTCTATCAAGGCGAGGACGAAGTCGAAGGAGATCACGATCCAGGACGCGCTGCGGGAAAAGAGCCAAGGCGGAGGTTGCCGCCGCCCGGAAGCGGCTGGAAGAGCTGTTCTCGACGGCGAGGGCGGGCGGGACGGAGCTCTTCGAAGAGAGTGAGACACCCGGCCCGCCGAAGCTCGGCGAAGGCGGGCCGGGCGCCGCGTTTGCCGCCTCTTCGGTGACCCGTTATGATGAGAAGTCAATCTCACAACCGAGGGCCGTTTGATGTCGAACGAGTGGCAGGGGGAGGAGCGTCGCGCCCATCCCCGCGTCTCGCTGAAGGATCGCGAAAGCCCGTCACGGGTGGTCGCGAGCACGATCGTGGACCTATCGATATCGGGGGCCCTCCTGGAGGTGGGATCGACCCTGCAGACGAAGAGCCGCTACACCGTGCGGCTCGAGCAAGCCGGCGGGCAGCCGCTCGAGCTCGCTGGCGAGGTCGTCCGGAGTTACGTGCACGGCTTCGACAAAGATGAGAAGGGTCTCCCTGCCGTAAAGTACCGGGTGGCCATACAGTTCGTCGACTTGACTCCGGAGACGACGGACGATCTGGAGCGACTCCTGTCGCCCGCCTCATGAGCTGACCTTCGCTTACTCTCTTCGTTTCAACGAGTTGCCGCATTTCCTGGCGCAGAGCCCAGGCTTTCTACGTGGCATCGCGAATTTGCCAACCGAGAACGCCCGTGCCTAATATGGGTTTGGATGGGCGAGGGCTCACCGATAATTAGTGAATGAGACTGGGACCACAAGCTGCGTTCTGAACGGAGCGCGGCGCTCTTCATAGAACCACGCCTTGTCTTAACCCGCCTATAAATCAACCCTCGCCCTCCTTTTCTCTCTCTCGCGAAGGTCGCTTCTTGACCTCAGGCTCTCCCTTGGCTACGATGAAACCCTGATTCGTGGGGCTGTGGCGCAGCTGGGAGCGCGCCTGAATGGCATTCAGGAGGTCACGGGTTCGATCCCCGTCAGCTCCACCAACTTCAGCGTTTCCGCAATTCGTACGTAGGCATCCGGTCGAGCGCCTCGAAGTTACGAAGCGCGATCACCTTCATGCCGGGCGAGAGACTCTCGAGCGCCCCGGCTCTTCTCCAGAACGTCGCCGCGAGCCTGACCGCCTCGCCCCAGACCTCCCAAGTGTCGGCACTCGGCGTTGGAGCGACGAATGCTCTTTCAGGAATGTGTCCGTCGGTGGTAGGCGCGTACAGAGTCGGAAGCTGGTCGAACGCGGGAGCGAGCTCGTAACGCGCAGGCTCTGCGCCCGCGGATTCACCTGCGCCGCGGTGCTCGGGGAAGACACAGACGTTGTGGTGATGACGGTCCTCGTTCGCAATCAATCTGGCGAAGGCATCATTGAGGCGCAGTCGGCGTGAATCCTCCGACGACAGCAGACCCCGGGCCTCGAGGCTCGCGGCTGCGCGGGACCATGACACGCTCGGGTCCTGATACGCCGCCGCCAGGCTCATGACGGCGCGTCTGCCTCGCTCTCCGATTCGATCGAAGCGGGGTACTTCCAGGAAGGTCTGGGTCCCTGTTTCGAGAATCGTCGCATCCACGGCCGCGACACCTCCGTCCCTCAGCACCTCGAGGGCTAGCGCTTCGAGATTCAATAACTCCTTCCAGCGCTGAGCCGCTGGGTCGCCCCCGGTGGCGAACTTGACGATTACGTGCCGTCCTTCCACGTAAGCTCCAAACTTCGGCCGCTCACCGCCCGCTGACGAGCCGGGCGGCTCTCCGGCGGTGGCAGCTTCGGCCAGGCGCGGATAATCGTCTCGCGCGACCGCGATGGGCCGGGTCGCGAACCACCGCTCAACGGACTCACTGCCGGGGATCAAGTTTCCCGTGAAGTCATCACCCCGTCGGGCCAACGCGATGAGAACGTGGTCGTTCGACCAGTCCGCAATCCGAGGCGGAAGAGCCAAATCCCCGTGTTGGCGTGGAAAAGCGCGGCCCATGTATCCCGAGGGCTGCATGTCCGCGATCTCCGGCGGTAGCCCCTTGAACACGACTCCCGCGGGCAACCACGCGTTTTCGTCAGCCGCGAGGATTACCAACTGACCGACCGAGTCAGGTTTGCCCATAGCGTCGATCCGGAGGATCGGAATGTCGGGCTCGAGCCCCTTGACTTCGCGCCGGAGCCCGTACCGGGTCGCCCGTCCCCGCCCGAAAGCAACGACGTTCCCGCGCTCGGCGCGGACACGGCGCATCAACGTTGCCGGAGAGACTCCGAGTGCCCTGGTGAGAAGATTCGCCGGGACGACTCCGTTTTTGAGCTGGTCGGTCAGGAGACTCATGCTGAAATGATTCAAGAGGAGATACAATCTGTGTAAGTAACTAGTTACAAACGTATTAACATAGTATCATTCTTGAATGAAATGAATAATGAAACGATTTTATCATGAGACTGTTGGCTGGCCAAGAGTGTGTCTCAGCCGCGAGTCTGATAGGATTCTCTCGGAAGTGACTGGGGTCTGGTGGCCTCCACGGACTTCAAATCCGATGGTCCTGGGTTAACCCTCGGGACGGTGGGTTCGATTCCCACGCACTTCCGCCAGCCGAGTGAAGACTTCACATGACCTCCGACTTCGATGACCCGGTGCGGGTTCCCATCGAGGACTCGATCGACCTCCACCCGTTCGCCCCGAAGGATATCCCCTCGGTCGTGGAGGCGTACCTCGAGTCCGCCCGCGAGGCGGGGTTCGAGGAGGTGCGGGTCATTCACGGCCGAGGCAAGGGAGTTCAGAAAGAACGCGTGCGCCAGGTGCTCGCGCGGAGCGAGCACGTCGCCCACTTCGAAGAGGCGACCCCCGACCGCGGCGGCTTCGGAGCGACGGTGGTGAGGCTCAAGGGCCCGGACTGAGAAGGTTCGGGAGGAACAAGCTGAGGCCGGGGAAGAAGGTCACCAGAAGCAGTACCACCGCCAGCGCGAGGATGAAGTAGACGTTCACCCTTGTTACTTCCCACATGGATTCCCCGGCGATGGAGCAGGCGGTCATGAGCACCGAGGCGACCGGGGGTGTCTGTTGTCCGATGGCCAGGCTCACGGTCACGATGATGCCGAAATGGACGGGGTCGAGCCCGATCTCGGTAGCGAGCGGCATGAGGATCGGGACGAGCAGCACGATGGCGGCGGTGCTGTGGAGAAACATTCCCGCGACCAGGAAAACGGCATCGATCAGGAGCAGCGAAGCCATGCGGCCTTCCACCCTCTCGAGAACGAAGCTCGTGACCCGTTCGGGAACCTGCTGGTTCGCGAGGTACCACCCGAGAACCGCTGAGGCGGCGACCAGGATCATGACCACTCCCGTCTGGCGCGCCGATTCCACGAGAATCTCGTAGACTTCGCGGACGCGGATCTCCCGATACACCGCAAATCCGAGGAGGAGCGCGAGAAACACCGCGACCGCCGCCGCCTCGGTCGCGGTGAACGCTCCGGCGAAGATGCCCCCCAGGATCACCAGAGGGAGGGTGAGCGCGAGGAGCGCCTTACGAAGGCTCGTCGCGACCCGATTCCACTCGAACCGCTGTGAATCGGCGAATCCCCCGAGTCTCGCCAGAACGTAGCTCGTGACCATGATGGCGAGCCCCGAAACGACCCCGGGGACGAGACCGGCGATGAAGAGCCTCACGATCGAAGCTCCGGTGATGGCGCCGAAGAGGATCATGGGAATCGACGGCGGGATCACGATGGCGATGGTCGCGGACGAGGACAGTACGGCGGCGGCGAATCGCGAGGGGTAGCCGCGCTCCTTCATCGCGGGAATGAGGATGCTCCCGAGAGCGGCGGCGTCGGCGACCGCCGAGCCGGAGATCTCGGAGAAGAACATGCTGGAGAGGGTCGTGGTCATCGCGAGTCCGCCGCGGATGAAGCTCACGAGGCTCGCGGCGAAATCGACGAGCCTCCTCGAGATGCCGGCCCGGTTCATGAGCGCGCCGGAGAGAATGAAGAGCGGAACCGCTACCATGGGGAAGCTGTCGCTCCCGTTGAAGAGTCTATGGGGCACGACGACCAGGGGCGTTCCCGTGGTCAAAACGATGACGACGATGGTCGCGGCGATGAGCACGTAGCCGATCGGGACCCCGAGCACCACCAGGACGGCGAGAAGAGCCAGGACCAGGGTTTCCAAGATTCAGGACCGGATCAGTCGAG
>Ga0326597_10003759_pt1 | contig 21668 bp, 24 predicted proteins | sample RVTome_12_FD_203789 | JGI IMG/M metagenome (GOLD analysis project Ga0326597, IMG submission 203789) | Soil microbial communities from uranium-contaminated site in the Upper Colorado River Basin, Wyoming, United States - RVT100D185 | ecosystem: Environmental > Terrestrial > Soil > Contaminated >...
CAGATCGTCAGTCGGTAAATCAGGCGGTGTTTGAGGCTTTATTTTGTGATCCGAAATTGCCAGCTTCGGATCGATATTTTACCGCTTGCTGGCAATCCCCGCTCAACAAAATCCGGTCTTTCTTAATTACTTTCAGTCGCTTGTAACTTTTTCAGGGCCGACTAGCTAAGCAGGAGCGCGCCGCATCCAAGAAAGGCCGCAAGCCCGACGACGTCGGTGATGGTAGTCAGCACGACGCCGCCGGCAAGTGCCGGGTCGATTTTGAGCCGCCTGAGCGTCAACGGTACGCTGAACCCAGCGAGCGCGGCACAAAGGAGATTGACGGCCAGCGCGACTGCGATGACCAGCCCGATCCTCCAGGTCCCGAACCACCACATCGTCACGACGGCGACGACCGCCGACCACAGGAGCCCGTTGAGTAGGCCGACACCGAGTTCCTTATTGAACAGCCAGCGGGCGTTGGAGCTTTCGATGTGTCCCAAGGCGATGCCGCGGGTAATGAGCACCAAGGTCTGGTTACCGGCAATCCCACCCATGCTCGGGACGATCGGCATCAAGATCGCGAGCATCACGACCTGCTCGAGAGTCGCCTCGAACAAACCCGCGACCCACGCGGCGATGAAGGCGGTGGCCAAGTTGGCACCGAGCCAAGGGGATCGCCGCCGCGCACTGACGAACACGGGCGCAAAGATATCGTCGTCCTCATCGAGCCCGGCCATGCTGAGAACTGCATGCTCTGCCTGGTCGCGTATGACGTCGACCACGTCGTCGATCGTAATACGACCTAGTAGCACGCCCGAGTCCCCGATCACGGCCGCGGATACGAGGTCATGCGTCTCGAACAGCAAAGCAACGTCCGCGGCATCGGTGCCAGCGTCAATTGCCGGTACGGTCGTATCAACGAGATCGTTGACACGTTCGTCGGGGCCGGCCGTGAGTAAAGTCGAGATGAACAGGCAACCTTGATACTCGCCATTGCGATCAACCACAAAAATCGCATCGGTGCCGTCCGGTATGCGTTTGCGCATACGCAAATAGCGCAGTACCACTTCGACATTGACGTCGCCCCGTACTGTCAACGGGTCGGGATCCATAAGACCGCCGGCGCTGTCTACCGGGTAACCGAGCACTGCTTCTAGGCGCTGCCGGTCACTCTGATCCAGCGATCTGACAATCTCGCCGTGAATAGCGTCAGGTAACTCGACGAGGACATCGGCGAGATCGTCGATGTCCAGGCTGCCGACGGCGGCGACCAGGCGGTCGGAATCCATCTCGACAATCAATCGCTCGCGAACCTCCTCGTTGAGCGAGACGAGTACCTCGCCAGTGTCATCCGGTGCAACGAGTCTCCAAACGATCTCGCGCTGCCGTTGCGGGAGCGCTTCGAGTACGTCGGCGATTTCCGCCGGATGGAGTGCCTCGATGAGGTTGCGAATCGAGCGTAATGCGCCCGCGTCGAGCGCCTCACGCAATGTTTCGAACTGTGTAGCTCGACTGTTTTGCGGGTTCATTGGATTTGCCGGTGAAAGGACCGTGCCCTAACTCTCTCGGCAGTGTAACCAGAACCTATCCCGGAGTCCCGCATGCACGGGAATTGGCGTCCGAGCTTCGTTGCGGTTTTCTGGGCGAGTCAGCGCAATTCGTGATGGCGCGTTGGAATCCGCCCGTGTTCTTCTGCGAGTCGCTCGGCAACAGCTTCGGCGATGTAAACGGATCGATGCTGGCCGCCAGTGCAGCCGATTGCGATCGTAAGGTATGGCCGTTGAAAATTTTTGTAATAGGGAATCCACTCGATGAGAAAGGCGACGATGTCATCGACCATCTTGTGAACCTCCGGTGCGGCGTCGAAAAAGTCTTTGACCGGCTGATCCTTGCCGCATAGATGCCTGAGCGAGGGTTCCCAGTAAGGGTTAGGCAGGCAGCGCACGTCGAAGACGAAGTCCGCCTCGGCCGGTAGACCGTGCTTGTAGCCAAACGACTCGATCAGTATCGACAGATTATCCGCGCTGCGCCCGCCGATCCGGTCGCGAATGAGATCGCGCAGATCGTAGACTGTCGTCTTGCTGGTATCGACGATCAAATCGGCCATATCGACGATCGGGCTGAGTAACTCCCGTTCCGCCGCGACGGCTTCTGCGAGGCCGAGCTCTTTTCCGGTCAGAGGATGTTTGCGCCGCGTTTCGCTGAAGCGCGACAGGAGCACATCGTCGTCGGCTTGCAGAAAAACCACTTCGCAAGCCAGGCCGCTACCGCGTAGTTCTTTGATCAGCGGTGGTAGCTCGGCTAGATCGGGGACGTTGCGTGCGTCCAAACCGAGAGCCACAAAATCGTATACGGGGTCCTTGCGCGGCAGAATCTCCTTGACGAGGGATTGCACGAGCGAGACCGGAATATTATCGATACAGTAGTAGCCGAGATCTTCGAGCACGTGCAGGGCGACGCTCTTGCCTGAGCCCGATAGGCCGCTGACGATGATCAGGCGCATTGCGGAGTCATACACTGAGGCTTCTGTAGACCGCAGTCAAAGAGTCTGCCAGCAATGCATAAAGTTCCGCGGGTTCTTCGGTCTGGCGTAGCCTTTCCTGGAGGATTGGATCACGCAGATGTGCAATGAGTTCGCGTAACTCGCGGATGTGATCGTCGGTGCAGGCGAGCGGCATCACGAGGCCGAATAGCAGATCTACTGGCTTACCGTCGGCAGATTCGAAATCGACCGGCTCGCCTAGCCGCAAGAATGCCCCAATACTTTCTTCAATGCCGTCCACGCGCGCATGCGGCATCGCAACCGATTCGCCGAGCCCGGTTGAGCCGAGCCGTTCACGGCTGACGAGTTCCTCGAGTATCGCGCCGGCCGACAGTGCCTGCGAACCCTGCGCTAGCGATTGGCTCAATAGGTCCAGCGCGTACTTTTTGCTGCCGGCTGCAGCCTCGTAGCGTACATACTCGCGCCTGAGTAAGCGGGATATGTTCATAGCGGGTTTGTTCTTATTTTTCTGGCAAAAGTTCCGCTAAGACGTGTCGCGGTAACGTGCCTTACTGACTTCCCTAGCGTGATGATCAGTCGTCTTTTCCTTAAAGCGTTTTGCTTGCCGGTCGAGTTTATCGATCAGGGCATCGATTGCCGCATACATGTCTTCGGCGGTCGAATCCGCGTAGATTGTCCCGCCGCTCAAATGCGCGGTGGCCTCGGCCTTATGCAAGAGTTTTTCGACGGTCAATATGCAGTGTACATCCGTGACATTATCGAAATGTCGTTCGAGTCGGGCCAGCTTGGTCTCGACGAATTCGCGCAGTGCGGGAGTGATATCGATATGGTGGCCGGTCAGGTTCAATTGCATAGTAATGCTCCAAAATGCTCGCTATGGCGCCGTTTTGGAATCGAGTATCTCACGATCTCAAGCCAGCGGTCCGGGTCTTTTTCGTTCGCTCGACGAGCGTATGTTCATGCCCTCCCTATATTTTGCGACGGTGCGGCGCGCCACCTTGATGCCTTGCTGCGAAAGAAGTTTGGCGACTTGGTTGTCACTAAGCGGCTTATCCGGTGGCTCGCCGCTGATGAGTTTTTTGATCTTGGCCCGCACCGCCGTCGACGATTGTTCGCCGTCGTCGCTCGCGAGGTGGCTAGAGAAGAAGAAACGGAACTCGAACACGCCTCTGGGCGTGTGCATGTACTTGTTAGTCGTTACGCGCGAGACAGTCGATTCATGCATCTCGATGGCCTCGGCAATGTCCTTGAGAACCATCGGATGCATATGCTCGTCGCCATGTTCCAGGAAATCCGTCTGACGCTGCACGATGGTGAGAGCCACTTTTAGCAGCGTATCGTTACGAATTTCGAGGCTGCGAATGAGCCATCGTGCTTCCTGCAATTGTGTGCGCAGTACGTCGTATTCACCGTTGCGCCCCAGCGAGTTGGCATAACGCTGATTAACGCGCAGTGCTGGCGCCATGGATTGGTTGAGTTCCACAGTCCAGACGGCATCCGTACGCCGCACGTAGACATCCGGGACTACGTAATCTGAGGCAGGCGCACAGATGGCCGCACCAGGGCGGGGATGACAGGCTCGGACCAACGCGATGGCATCGTGCAGCTCGTCGTCCGCCACGTTTAGCCGCCGCCGCAGTACGGTGAACTGGTGCTCGGCTACGAGCTCGAGGTAGTCGGTCGCGACCTGCCGGGCCAGTTCGAGCCCCGGCGTATTCGGCGCAAGGTTTGCGAGCTGCAGCAGGACGCATTCGCTGACTGAGCGGGCGCCGATGCCGGTCGGATCGAAACGCTGAATTAGCGCTAGTAATGCTTCGATCTCCTCGATCGTGCATTCGACGTCCGGTTGTAGCGTCGCCTGAACAGTATCGAGTTCATCGATGAGATAGCCATCGTCGTTAATCGCGTCGATAACGGCATGGCCGATTGCGTTGCTGCGAGCATCGAGGCTTTCGAGCTCAAGTTGCCATATCAGGTGATTGCGCAGCGATTCGCCGGACTGATCAGCGTACTCTTGTTGGCCGCGCGGCTCGAAGTTGTTCGATGCCGTGCTGGTTTCGACCGTCTGACGGTCTGCCCATTCGGCCTCGACCGCCACGGCAATCTCATCGGGTTCCTCACGCGCCTCTGCCTCCGGATTGGCGGGGGCTTCATTTTCAGAGGCCTCGGGCTCATCGGGCTCGAGCATGACGTTTTCGTCGAGCGCCTGCTGGATTTGCGCTTGGAGCTCCATGATCGGCAATTGCAGTAGGCGAATGGCCTGCTGCAGCTGCGGTGTCATGGTCAGCTGCTGCGATAGTTTCAGCTGAAGGGAGGGTTTCAACATCCGTTGCAGTGTACCCTACAGGGAGAATCCTTCTCCGAGATAAACTTCACGTACTTTGCGATCCGCTAGGATTTCTTCGGGCGTTCCTGCCGCCAATACCGAGCCGGTATTCAGTATATAAGCGTAGCTGCAGATTCCGAGCGTCTCACGTACATTATGATCAGTGATCAATACACCTATACCCCGTTCGCTCAAGTGCCGAATGATTCTCTGGATGTCGAGCACCGAGATCGGATCGACGCCCGCGAACGGTTCGTCGAGCAGCACGAATTTCGGTTCGGCCGCGAGTGCTCGAGCGATCTCGACTCGGCGTCGTTCACCGCCGGACAGAGAGACGCCGACGCTATCTCGAACATGCGCGATGTGCAGTTCTTCGAGCAGCTCCTCGAGCACCGTATGCCGTGTACCACGATCGAGGTCCGCACGAGTTTGCAAGATTGCGCGAATGTTTTCGGCAACCGTGAGCTTGCGAAATACCGAGGCTTCCTGCGGCAGATAGCCAAGACCGCGACGCGCGCGCCGGTGCACGGGTAGCCGGGTTATATCCGCGCCGTTCAGAATGATCTTGCCGCGGTCGCATCGGATCAGTCCGACGATCATGTAAAAAGCCGTGGTCTTACCCGCGCCGTTCGGTCCGAGCAGACCGACAACCTGGCCGCTGCTGATATTAATCGACAGGTCGCTCACTACCTCGCGGGACCGGTAGCGTTTGGCGATCCCCAACGCCGCAAGCTCATTCATGGTGAGCTGGAGCTCTCGCTCGCGGTGTCTCCGTTACGGGGTTGGATGGTAATGACGACAGGCTCACCGCATTCCGATGACCCGGAGGTAATCGTTTCCTGCTCGAGATCATAGCTGAGGTTGCAGCCGCTAAACGCGTTGGGCCCATCGTTGAGCCAGGCGTTGTCGGTCATATGCATGACGCGTGCGCTGTTGTCGAAGGTAAGCTGCGACGCGCCGCCGCGGATTCGCCCCGCGCCGATCGCGCTTGTCGCCTCGAAAGAGGCCGGCGTTCCAGTCAGTTCGGCAGACTGAAGTTGGTTAGCGACAAAGACAATTTCCGCACGATCGGCTTCGATGTGCGCCGCGTCGACGGCGAACACGACATTGCCGGTAAATACCCATGTGCCTTGCTCGAAATCGAGCCCGGTCGCGACAGCTTCGTCGGCACGGATATGCAGATTGCCTTGGCTGATGCTCAGACGGCGGAAGGCGACGGTATTGCTTAGGCGATCGAAAGTCGACGATTCCGCATCCAGCGAGATCGGCAGCGGGGCGTCGGCTTGAGCGTGCGCCAGGGCGTGGAGGCCAGCGCTGACGATCACGGCAACGAGCCACACGTGCTTAAGGGGTAAATTGGCCATGTACGTTCGAATTTAGTTCCAGATAGTCGCCCTTCAAATCTACGTTCATGCCAACCGCATCGAGCCGCTCCTCGCCGAACAGGACACTGACAGCTGCGTCCGTTGTCGCCAAATATTCGTCGGGCGTCAGCCGCAGATTTTCCGATTCGATTATAGTCGCTTGCCGGCTGGACCCGGGCATGGAGCGCAGCTCCACGCCTCCCGTAAGGTCGATATAGCGTTGTTCGTTCGGGATCTCGCCTGCTTCAGCTCGAATCAGCCAAGGCACTTCGGCGGCGGGGTTATACTGAACGGCGACTCGTCGCAGCAAGGCGCGATTCTCATCCGGGCGCTCTTCGACCGACTCTGCGATGATTTCGTACAGGACGCTGCCACCGCTATCGATAACCGCTATCTGCGCATCGTGCAGGTAGTAACCGAGTGAAGCCGTGGAGCCGGGATCGCCCTCCGCGGCCGATCGCGCGGCGTCCTGGCTCCAATACCAGCTCCCCACGGCGGCGGCGACTAGGGCACCGAGCGCGAGCGTGTTTCTAATATTCGCGTACATTCCCGCGACTCAAACGGAGACCGCAAGCCACGCCACGGCGCATTGGTAGGCACAAAACAATAGCAACAGTGTAATCCCGCTCATTCGACCCAACTCACCTCGGTGCTTGCGGGGATTGTACGTCAGGACGAACACGGCCAGTGTTATCGCTGCCATGGCCGGATAGTGCAGCATGAGAATCTCTGCCTCGAACTCATGGGGCGCGATCATTCCGGTGATGCCGACCACGCCGAGAAGGTTGAAGATATTCGAGCCGATCACATTGCCGATCACGAGGTCGGGCTGGTTCCTGCGCGCACCGGTGACCGCGACGGCCAGTTCTGGAAGGCTCGTGCCGACCGCCACGACGGTCACGCCGATCACGACCTCGCTCACGCCGAGCGTTCGGGCAAATTCCTCGGCGCCGAAGACGACGAGCTCGGCGCCCACGAGCAGCGTAATCAAGCCAATCACGAGCGAGACAGCCGCGGTCGGCAAGGACATGTCGGGCGGAATTTCCACTGCGAACTCAGCATCGAGCGGACCGCCCGTCTTCGCGCTCGCATTTTGCAAAAAAAGCCAATACAGCAGCAAACCTAGACTCACGAGCAATATGGCAGCGTCCAGCCGACCGAGCTGGCCATCGATATAGAGCAATAAAGGCAAAAACGTCGCAGCGAGCATGACAGGCAGTTCACGCCGTAGCGTCATGGATGTCATCGTCAGCCGCCTGATCGCTACCGCGGCGCCCAGTACGAGACCGATGTTCGCGATGTTCGAGCCCACGACATTGCCGATCGCCAGATCGGGTATGCCATTGGCTGCGGCGATCACGGCGACCAGTATCTCCGGTGCCGACGTACCAAAGCTCACGACCGTCAGTCCGATGAGGATGGGTGCTACACCGAGGGCGCGCGCTGTTGCCGCGGCGCCGGAAATAAATCGGTCGCTAGCCCAAGCGAGCAATCCAAGGCCGATGACGACGGCACCAACAAAAAGAAGCATCAGTTCGGTCCTTAGGCGGACGCGCGCACGGTTGGCAGGGGTACGTCGGTATCTTAGCAAGGCCGGTCACGAGCGGGTTTGGCGGCGTGCTGCGGTGAGTTAGACTGAGCCGCTCATACGGTCTGAGAGCACATGATGGATCCTGGTGAAATTGCGAGCTTGATCGAGCAAGGGCTGCCCGGCGCCAAGGTCGAGGTCACTACCGATGGACAAGGGCATTATCTGGCCGTCGTCATCACGGCTGACTTCGCCGGGAAACGTAGCTTGCAGCGCCACCAAATGGTCTACGGCACTCTCGGCCAACGCGTCGGCCAAGAAATCCATGCGCTCGCGCTAAAGACGCTGACTCCGGAAGAGTCCCAGTCCTCGTAGCTTGCCGCCGTCTCGCACCGAGTTCGAAGATCGCCATGCATCATGCTGCCCGTCACCGCTACCCGTCTATACGCCTGGCGCGGTTACTCTTCCAGCAACCGGCGCATCGGGCTCGGCCGCACGCGGCGCATCGATCTTCTAGCGGTCATGGATAGGCTCGAAATCCGGGGTGGCCGCCGCCTGAAAGGCGAGGTCGCGATCTCGGGCGCCAAGAACGCCACGTTGCCTATTCTCGCCGCGGCGTTGCTAGCCGAAGGACCCGTCGTACTCAAGAAAATTCCGCATCTGAACGACGTGACGACTACGGTGAAGCTGCTGCGGCGCATGGGCGTGGAGGTTATCTTTCACGACGGTGTACGTCTCGAAGTAGACACGCATACCATCAAAGAATTCGTTGCGCCGTACGAGCTCGTCAAGACGATGCGCGCGTCGATTCTCATGCTGGGTCCGTTATTGGCACGCTTCGGTCAGGCGGATGTTTCCTTGCCGGGCGGCTGTGCAATTGGAGCCAGGCCCGTCAATCTGCACGTGTCCGGATTGCGGGCGATGGGCGCGAGCATCGCGATCGAAGAAGGTTATATCCGCGCGCGGGCCAAGCGCCTGCGGGGCGCGCGGCTCGTCCTGGATACGGTGTCGGTGACCGGTACGGAAAATCTCATGATGGCCGCGGCGTTGGCCCAGGGTGAAACGGTTATCGAGAACGCCGCACGGGAACCGGAGATCATCGATCTGGCGAATTTTCTCTGTCGCATGGGTGCTCGAATCGAAGGCGCCGGCAGCGATACGATCCACATTCAAGGCGTCGATACGCTCACGGGCACGGACTACACTGTGCTCCCGGACCGCATCGAAAGTGGCACCTACCTGGTCGCCGGCGCAATCACGGGCGGGCGCGTCAGGATCAATCACACTTGTCCCGAGCATCTCGATGCCGTGCTCGCGAAACTGACCGAGGCCGGCGCGGACATCAGCTGCGGCTCAACCTGGATCGAGCTCGACATGGCGGGCCGGCGGCCTCGCGCCGTGGACTTGCGCACGGCGCCTTATCCCGCTTTCCCAACGGACATGCAAGCACAATTCTGCGCGCTCAACGCGATCGCCGAAGGCGCTGGCGCGATCACCGAAACAATCTTTGAAAATCGCTTCATGCACGCCCAAGAGCTGCAGCGCATGGGCGCAAACCTCATCGTCAAAGGCAACACGGCGATCACGCGCGGGGTTACCGAACTCAAGGGCGCGCCGGTCATGGCGACAGACCTCAGGGCATCGGCGTCGCTGGTGCTGGCGGGACTTGCGGCGAGTGGCACGACGGTCGTAGACCGTATTTATCACATCGACCGCGGTTACGAGTGCATCGAGGAAAAGCTCTCGCAGCTCGGCGCCGATATTCGGCGGTTGCCGGGATAAAGACGAGTCTGCGCGCGTTTATCGAGCGACGGCGGCGAGCGGACGCGGTGGTCCGCGCTCGCTTCGCTCCGTTCGAATCGCTCACGGTTTTGCTCGATGAGCGGGGCCTGGATTCGCCATAATTGCGGCTCGCAAACTTAGAGGCGAGTCGCCGTCGAAGCGAATTTCGCGATGATTTCCAGCCCCACTACGTGGACGTCGCTATGCTCGCCACGGACCACGCACGTGCGCGCTTCGACGTAGCGGCTGCTAGTGAATCGGTTAGCCGCCTAGTTGGGAGGAAACAGGCCGCTCGACGAGGATTGCCTCGGTTTGGAACAGTCCGACGCCGCGGCGAAAACCGCGGATGCGGATAGTGCTGCCGGGCCGCTCCGCGGCGATGAGGTTCATCATCTGCTGACGGCTCATCAAGCGTTCGTCGTTGATATGGGTAACGATATCGCCTCTAGCCAAGCCGGCCGCCTGTGCGGGGCCACCGACATTGAGCAGTTCCATGCCGGGACCGTCGAGCCCGAAGGCGTTGGCATCGAGGGTCGGTACGTACCGCGTGCGTACGCCGAGCCAGCCGCGTATCACCCGGCCATGATCGATGATTTCCGCCATAACGCCGCGGACGAGGTTGACCGGAATGGCAAAGCTGATCCCGGCAGGAACCACTTGCTCGCGCAGTTGCGAACCGAGCACGGCGGTGTTGATCCCGACGAGCTCGCCGCGTGCGTTAACGAGCGCACCGCCGGAATTGCCGACGTTGATCGCAGCATCGGTTTGAATGAAATTTTCGAACGTCGTCACGCCGAGACCGCGTCCGGTCGCGCTGATGATGCCCTGTGTGACTGTTTGATTGAGTCCGTAGGAGTTGCCGATCGCCAGCACGACATCCCCGACCGCGAGCGTATCGGATCGTCCGAGTGCGATTACGGGCAGATCTGGCAAACTGATGCGCAGTAACGCAAGTTCCGTGTCCGGATCTGCGCCGACGAACTCGGGTACGGCGACGCGCCCGTCGGCGAGCTGTACGGAGATTGCATCCGCGTCGCGAATCACATGCCAGTTGGTTACGACATAACCGTCCGGGCTAATGACGACGCCCGAGCCCAAGCCTTGTCCAGCCGCAGCACTCGTTGCTTGGCCCACGAAACCGGCACGCTGGCCGGCGATCCCCGTCGTATAGATGTTGACGACGGCCGGCGCGCTTGCGGCCACGGCCGCCGCGTAGCTGTCGGGGTTACGCGCGATGGGTGTGCTACCTGGGCGGAAGAGTTCCGGGCGGACCAGCAGAGCTACGAACGCCAACGCCAGGCCAATGACAGCCGATTGGACGATGAAAAGCGCGATTCTCAAGGGGGTCGCCATGGCGGTCAGTTTACCAGCACCGCCGTGAGCTCTTGTCCGGTGGTCAAGTGCTCGAACGCCTGTGTATAATCTTGCAGCTTTTCGACGGGCTGCCCGCGCCTGCAGGCGCCAGGTGTTACCAGGCTAGGCCCTAAGAGCTTCGAGCATCTCAGCAACAACACGTATTCAAACGGTATAGTTAAGGAGCAGGCTGACCGACCTAGCCCCCGGTCAGCATGGGAGCGCTTAATGAGTGATAACGCGGATCTTGAACGGCGACATTTTCTAATCGCCGCCACGGCCCTTACGGGCGGCGTGGGCATCGCCGTTGCATCAGTGCCGTTCGTCGTGTCGTTTCAGCCGAGCGCGCGAGCGCGAGCGCTCGGTGCGCCCGTCGAGGTCGACATCAGCAACGTAGAGCCGGGCGCGTATATTAAAGTGGAGTGGCGTGGCCGCGCGGTCATGATTGTCAACAGAACCCAAGCCATGCTCGATAAGCTGCCGAGTATGGATGCCGTACTCGCCGATCCGAGTTCCGCGGCGTCCGTGCAGCCGGAATACGCGGACAACGAATACCGTAGTCGCCGGCCCGGCCTGCTCGTCGTCGAAGGTGTCTGCACGCACCTTGGCTGCGTGCCGATTCCTCGCTTCGACGTCGCGCCTGCGGATCTCGGGGCCGATTGGGTCGGCGGCTTCTACTGCCCGTGCCACGGTTCCAAATTCGACCTCGCCGGCCGCGTCTTCAGCGGCGTCCCGGCGCCCACAAATTTGACCGTGCCTCCGTACAGCTTCATCAACGACACCACGGTGCTGATCGGCGCAGAGACAGGAACCGCGTAAATGGCTATGAGTGAATCACAGGTTACGGGCAATTTCAGCCGGAGCTTCAATTCATTGGTCGACTGGATCGACGCGCGCTTTCCGATGACTAAGCTCATCAAGGAGCATGCGACCGAATACTACGCCTCGAAGAATTTCAATTTTTGGTACGGCTTCGGCGTACTTGCTACGTTCGTGTTGATCCTGCAGATCGTCACGGGCATCTTTTTGACGATGAACTACAAGCCGTCCGCGGCCGAGGCTTTCGCGTCTGTCGAATACATCATGCGCGACGTCGAGTGGGGCTGGCTATTGCGTTATCTTCATTCCACAGGCGCATCGGCATTCTTCATCGTCGTTTACCTGCACATGTTCCGCGGCATGATGTATGGCTCCTACAAAAAGCCTCGAGAACTCGTATGGCTGATCGGCATGGCAATTTACTTATGCATGATGGCCGAAGGCTTCTTCGGTTATCTGCTGCCGTGGGGCAATATGTCCTATTGGGGCGCGCAGGTCATCGTGTCCTTGTTCGGGGCGCTGCCGGTCATCGGCGAAGGTCTTTCAGAGTGGATTCGCGGCGATTTCTACATTTCGGATATCACCTTGAATCGATTTTTCGCATTTCACGTGATCGCCGTACCGATCATGCTGCTGCTGCTCGTCGTCGTGCACATCATGGCGCTGCATGAAGTCGGCTCTAATAACCCCGACGGAATAGAGATCAAAGAGCACAAGGATGCCAGCGGTAAGCCGCTCGACGGTGTCGCATTTCACCCCTACCACACGAGTAAGGATCTCGTGATCATCGCGGTGTTTCTGATTCTGTTCTCCGCGGTCGTTTTCTTCGCGCCGGGGATGGGCGGTTATTTCCTGGAGTACGCTAATTTCGAGCCAGCCAACCAGCTGCAGACGCCCGAACACATCGCGCCGGTCTGGTACTTCACGCCGTTCTACGCGATGTTGCGCGCGTTCCCGAGCAAACTCGGCGGCGTTGCGCTGATGGGTTTGGCAGTGCTGCTGCCCATCTTCTTGCCGTGGCTCGACCGTTGCCGCGTGAAATCGATTCGCTATCGTGGCTGGATTTATCGCTTCGCTCTAGCGGTGTTTGCCGTGAGTTTTCTGGTGCTAGGCTATCTCGGTTTGCAGCCGGCTACCGGTGGCTACGTGATGGCCGCGCGAGTGTTTACCATTCTTTACTTGGCGTTCTTTATCCTGATGCCCTGGTACACGAGCATAGAGCAGCCAAAGCCGGTCCCGACGCGGGTGACGAAATGATGTTCAGGATGATCGTATTGGTCCTCGGGCTGGCGACGGCCGCGAGCGCGATCGCCCAGCATGCCGTTGGCGACGGCACCATGCTCGAGCCCGTCAACAACGATGTCTCCGATGTCGCCTCGCTGCAGCGCGGCGCGAAATATTTCGTCAACTACTGCCTGGGTTGCCACTCGGCGCAATACATTCGTTATGAGCGCATTGGCGAAGACTTGGGTTTGACGGGGGACCAGCTCGCCGAGAATCTAATGTTCACCGGTGACAGCGTGTTTGACCCAATGGGCAACGCCATGCGTGCTGCGGACGCGGTTCGCTGGTTTGGCGTCGCGCCTCCCGATCTATCCCTCATCGCGCGCAGCCGCGACACTGATTACCTCTACAATTTCCTGCGCGGTTTCTACGCGGACGAGTCCACGCCCACGGGCGCGAATAATCTCTGGCTAGCGAATACCGCCATGCCGAACGTCTTCTGGGAGCTACAGGGGGTGCGGAGGCTCGTCGCCGAGGAGCACGACCCGGCCGCTGCCCCGACCCCGCCGCACTTCGAGATCGTGCGGCCCGGCGCCTTGGGGGTGGCGGAGTTCGACGCGGTTGTACGTGACATCGTCAACTTTCTGGACTATATCGGTGAGCCGATGCAGCTCGAGCGGCGCGCGCTCGGAATCCGCGTAATCGCATTTCTACTCATTTTCCTCGTGATCTCCTATATGCTGAAGAGGGAGATTTGGAAGGACGTCCATTAGTCCTCCCCTGATCTCGATTAAATTTATGCCTTCTAGGAGCTTATTTAATGGCGGTCATCGCTAGCCGTCGCTCGGTCATGACTCTATTCTCCAAACCTACTGACATCTGGAGTCATCGAACTCGGTTGGTACTCGCTGAGAAGAGTATCAATATCGATATCGTTGACGTCGATGAGGGGAATTTGCCGGAGGACTTGCTGGACCTCAATCCGTATAACAGCATTCCGACCTTGGTCGATCGCGATCTCGTTCTCTACGACTCCCGTGTCATCATCGAATATCTCGACGAGCGCTTTCCGCATCCTCCGCTCATGCCTGTCGATCCGGTCACGCGCGCGCAGTTCAGACTCGCGCTCTACCGTATCGAGCACGACTGGTATGCCTTGGCGGCGGAGATCGAGGAAGGTGCGGATCGCAAGCCCGTTACGCGGGCCCGCAAGGAGCTGCAGGACAGCATTGTCTCGAGCGTCGAAATCTTCGCTGCCAAACGATTCTTCTTGAGCGACGAGTTTTCGTTGGTCGACTGCAGTATTGCGCCGATATTATGGAGGCTGCCCGCATACGGCATCGACTTGCCGTCGCAGGCCAAGCCCATACAGCGCTATATGGACGAGGTTTTTAGTCGACCGTCGTTCCAGGCTAGCCTGACCGAGCTGGAGCAGGAGATGCGCCAGTAGTCGTAATGGAAATAGGTTCCAAGCGCCCCTATCTCATTCGCGCGATGCACGAATGGATGAGCGATAATCAATTGACGCCGCATATCGTCGTCGATGCGACCTTCGCTGGCGTTGACGTTCCACAGCAGCATGTCGCCGACGACAAGATCGTTTTGAACGTTAGTTATTCGGCGACCCACGGCCTCGATCTCGGTGCCGAGGCGCTGCGATTTAAGACACGGTTTGGTGGCGTCGGCTTCAACGTCGAGGTGCCCGTGCCGGCGGTACTCGGTATTTATGCCCAGGAAACCGGTCAGGGGATGATCTTCACCGATGATGAGCCGCCGCCGGCGGGTCCGGATTCGTCCGATGGCGCGCCCGTAAAAGGGCGACCCGAACTCAAAGTCATCAAGTAGGCACGCGTATCCTACGCGGCACTAGCCCCCGAGTATCTGCGCGTCGATCAAGTCGCATATGCAGTGAATGATCAAGATGTGGGTTTCCTGGACTCGGCAGGTGCGCTGGCTCGGCACGCGGATCTCAACGTCCGCTTCACCCAAGGCTGCTCCGATCTTGCCGCCGTCGCGGCCGGTCAACGCCACCACAGCCATGTCGCGACCGTGGGCCGCTGTGATCGCGCGTAACACATTTTCCGAGTTACCCGAGGTCGACAGCGCAAGTAAGACGTCGCCCGGCCGGCCGAGCGCGTGAACCTGCTTCGCAAACACGTCTGCGAAGCCGTAGTCGTTTGCGAGTGCGGTCAGCGTCGATGTATCGGTTGTCAGGGCGACCGCTGGCAAGCCGGCCCGCTCCATCTCGAACCGTCCTAACAGTTCGCCGGAAAAATGCTGCGCATCGGCTGCCGAGCCACCGTTGCCGCAACTTAGGATCTTGCCGTGCTGGGCGAGGCTCGCGACCATGATCTCCGCGCCGCGAACGATCGCAGGCGCGCGCGCCTCGGCAGCCTGTTTGACCTCGATGCTTTCGCGGAAGTGCGCTAGTACTCGTTCTTGCATGCTGCTTAGATTCCAACCCGCTCGGTGGGGGAAACTCTGCCTGGAAACGCGCATCCCTTCAAGCACTAGGCATCGTCAGAAGTGTCGAATGCGTTCTTGATCCACGCGTACTGCGCATTGCACGTATCGCTACTGTCGATTGCAACGATATCGAATCGGACGGGTCGCTCGGCCCATTCGGGATGGCGCATCAGCAAATGTCGAGTCGTCTGTATGAGCTTCCGCCGTTTTCTGGCATCAACGGTCTCCAGCGCACTGGCGATGCTGCCGGCGGCACGCGAACGCACTTCGACGATCGCCAGTGTATCGCCATCCGCGCAGACGAGATCGAGTTCGCCGAATCGGCAGTGATAGCTGTGCTTGAGTATCTTGAGGCCGTGCTGCGCTAGATACTCATAGACGCGCTCCTCCCAAACTCGGCCGTTGGTGCGGTGCGTCATGGTAACGATTGCGCGCGGCACATTGCCTTGCTGCGCGCGGCGCGCGCTAAGAAATTAGCGCAGCGACAGCAGCTGATTGTCACGCTCAGTCGCAGCCGTATCTTCCGGCGCCAACGTCACGGGCATGCCGTCGCGAAACTGGGCGATGGGCAAACGGCGGCGTATGCGCCCGTCGTTAGCCAGGCGTAACTCGCCCGACATCCCCGGCACGGCGACAAAACTTGCGGTACCGTTGTAGAGCATCGGAATCATCCGGTACGCGTCGAAGCCAAGTCCGTAGAGTCGTAGCCAGCTCGCGGTGCGTTGCGGCCAAAACTGCTGCAGCGATTGCCGCAGTACAGTGGCGGTGTCATCTGGCGATAGCAGCCACGGCGTGTCCGCGAAAATGACGCCATTGAGATCCGGATCGCCACCGCGCCGGGCAACATCATAGACTTCGGAAGTTGCGTAAGTCGGCAAATCGCCGGCGAAATGGAAGCGAAATTGCGGCGCGAGCAGCCGGCCCGCACGCGGCTCCGCCGCGAAGAAAATCATGTCAACGTCCTGGCGTCGCCGCGGCTGAAATTGCAGCTGCGTGCCGAGGTTGGCAGCCAAGCGTTGATAGCGTTGGGTGCTGTCGCTGAGATTCAGCAGCGTCGTGATCGCCAGTGAGAAATCCTGCGTGCTGGGATCGTAGGCCCGGGACTGCAGCACTTGCCCGCCGAGGGTTTCGAACTCGCTTTGGAAGCTCGCAAGCAGCCGCAGGCCCCAATCGGTATTCGGAAACAACGCGACCGCCGTTCGCGCGCCGTTGGCAACGGCGTGACGCGCGGCTTCGGCAGCTTCATCCTCGGGCGCAAGTCCGAACTGGAAGAAATTGGCGGGAACCGCCTGCGCGCGATCGATGGAATTGAGCGCAAGCGTCGGAACGAACCCCGCGCTTGCGGCAATCTGCTCGACCTCGGATTTCAACAAGGGGCCGACGACAAAATCGGCGCCGTCGAGTTGCGCCTGAAGATAAGCTTGCTGGGCGCCGAGCTCGTCCGTGTCATAGACGCGCAGCCGTGTCGTGGCGCCGGCGGGATTGCGCAGATACGCGGCGACGAAGCCATCGCGTAGCGCGGCAGCCGCCTGCGGCAGACTGCGTAGAGGTAACAGCAATGCGACTTGCCCAGGATACGTCTGTGCGACACGGTCCTGTTCTAGAAGTTCGGGGAACAACAGCTGTAAAGCTGGATGGTTGAGGTGTGCGCGGCGCCATGCGGCGAGGCCTTGGGCGATCGAGAACGGATCGCTGCGCGTTGCAACCGCGACCGGCAACAATGCCAGCCAGCCGTCAATGACGGGATCTTCGCTCGCGACCATCGGGCGGACCTGCGTCTGCAGCCTGAGGCCGTTCCAGATGATTTCGTGGTTGGCCAAGATCGCTTCGTCGGATTCGAGCCAGACATCCCGGTCGACGAGAATCCGCACAGCTTGTTCGACGCGCCCGAGCTGGAAATAGGCTCGGCCGCGCGTCGCCGATGCGCGTATTGCCAGTGCGCGATCTGGAATCGCAGCGATGCGATCGAGTAGCTCGAGCGCGGTCTCCGGAGCGCCCTCGAGCAGCGCGAGTTCCGCCGTGAGCACTAACAACTGCGGACGCTGCTCGGGCGCGGCGGTATCCTCGGCGCGGTCGAGCCACGTTCGCGCCTCGGCACCGAGGCCGGCATTGACCGATAGCTCGGCGGCTGCGAGCGCGTAGCGTGTCCGCGTATCTCCCGTCGAGCGTTCGTACAGCTCGGCGTAAACCGCGACGGCTGCGTCGATATTGCCCGCGGCCAACAGCTCTTCGGCACGTGGGTCGGGTCCGGTCGGTTCGACGCTGGTCATCGGCCCGGTCACGACGGTGCAACCGGCGAGCACGGCCGTGCCGAGCCAGCCCAAGAGCGTTTTACGCTGCATCATGAAACTCGGCTTGCACATCCAGCATTCTCACAGGCAGCATGAAACGATGACGGGAGACTCACAAGGCGTGCTGTATATCGTAGGCACGCCTATCGGCAATCTGGAGGATTTGAGCGCTCGGGCTCGCAAGACATTGGCCATGGTCGATCTCGTTGCCGCCGAGGATACCCGGCGAACCCGCGGATTACTATCGAGTATTGGGCTAAACAAGACACTTACGGCCTACCATGCCCATAATGAAGCGCGCCAGACGGCGCGCTTGCTCGGGGAGCTCAAGCGCGGTAGTTCCGTCGCGCTCGTGAGCGACGCCGGTACGCCGCTGATCAGTGATCCTGGGCTCAAGCTCGTGCACGCCGCGATACACGGCCATATCCGCGTAATCACCGTCCCGGGCCCGAGCGCGCTCATCGCCGCGCTGTCGATCAGCGGGCTGCCGACGGAGCGGTTCGTCTTCGAGGGCTTCCTACCCCGCCGTGCAGCGGCACGCCGCGCGCATCTGGCGACGCTGCAGGCGGAGACGCGCACGATGGTGTTCTACGAAGCCGTGCACCGGGTCGAGCCGATGATCGCAGAGCTCAATGAAGCGTTCGGGCCTGAGCGCCAGGCGGCCATCGCCAGAGAGCTGACGAAAGTGCACGAGAGCCTCGAGTCGGGAACTCTTGCCGAACTCGCTTCTCGGCTCGGCGATAGTATTCCGCTCAAAGGCGAGTTCGTGCTCGTGGTTGCCGGCGCGCCCGCCGCAGAGTCGGCAGACGGTGCCGACGTGCGGCGTGTGTTCGAGCTACTGCATGCCGAGCTGCCGGCGACGACGGCCGCAAAGCTGACCGCGAAGCTCACGGGCATGTCCCGCAACGACGTGTACCGTTTGACGCAAACTGGCGTGGAATAGGCGACCGCGTCGGCCCATGCTGACAACGTTCGCTGCTGAGCGTTTGCGGTGCCATCCCAAGGCGACCGCGCCGGCCCATGCTCGCTGCGGTCCGCCCGAAGACGGTAGAGCACTTCTTGATTCATGCGGGGCCTAGTCCTGCCAGCGTTGCGCGCTCGACGATGCCAGACGCCAGCTCCAGGCGAATAATGAATCTGTAGGGTCTCGGGCCCCGCGGTGCGCTCGTCACTGCGCTCGTCACGGGCCTGCCGCGTTCGCCGTGCCGGTCACCGCAGCCATGCGGCAGCGGGGACGATCACGCCTGGCACACCGAAATAAGCAAAGCCTCCATGGTTGCTCTGCTAGACTGGCACCGGGAGCCGGCCGAGCAGCCGCTGGGGGTAACCCTGGAGGAAAGTCCGGGCTCCATAGGGCAGGGTGCCAGGTAACGCCTGGGGGGCGCGAGTCCACGGAAAGTGCCACAGAAAATATACCGCCTGGCCGCAAGGTCCGGTAAGGGTGAAAAGGTGCGGTAAGAGCGCACCGCGCAGCTGGTAACATGCTGCGGCACGGTAAACCCCACCTGGAGCAAGACCGAATAGGGGAACGTTAGCCGCGTGCCCACGCGAGTTCCCGGGTAGGTCGCTAGAGGTTCACGGTGACGTGCATCGGAGATGAATGGCTGCTCTCGACAGAACCCGGCTTACAGGCCGGCTCCCACCTATGCGCACGCGAGCGTCCGGCCGACGACCGCAGATTGACATTAAGAACCCCGTGTAACATATTGATTTTTAGTTCGACGAGACCCCTGCCGATCCTACGATCTCGCGCCTAACTCACTGTCGTATAAAAAAAATTCCGCTTATCCGGTTGACAGTGGCCAGCCACGCTACCTATAGTGTCGTGAAGTGGTAAATAGTGGGGAAAAATGGGATCGCGATGTTCCGCGGCGCCTCCAAAGTTACGCTCGATGCAAAAGGGCGACTGGCGATTCCGAGCCGGTACCGGGAACGGCTAATGAGCCGGGCCGAGGGCCGCCTGGTGGCGACCGTAGACCGCGACCAATGCCTGCTGATCTACCCGCTTCCTGACTGGGAGGAGATCGAGCGCCGGCTGGATCGTACCCCAAACCTAAAACACCAGGTGCGCCAACTGCAGCGCCTGATCGTGGGCTACGCCACGGATCTCGAGATGGATGGCCATGGCCGCATCCTGATTTCTCGGGAGCTGCGCGACTTCGCTGGATTGGATAAGCAGGCCATGCTCGTTGGCCAGGGAAAGAAATTCGAGCTATGGGACGAAGAACGGTGGAACGCGCGTCTGGATGAGTGGCTGGCTGCTGGCGACAGAGAGCCGGTGCCAGAAGAACTCGCAGACCTTCCGCTCTGAGCGCCCCGGCAGATGACCGGCGTGTCCAGTCATCAGCCGGTGCTGATGCGGGAAACGCTGGCGGGTTTGGTGGTTCGGCGCAACGGCTGCTACGTCGATGGCACGTACGGACGAGGGGGGCACAGCGCTGGGATTCTTGCGCAAATTGGTGAGCAGGGGCGGCTGCTCGCTCTGGACAAGGACGCCGAAGCGGTGGCGCATGGGCGCGAGCGCTTTGGCGGGGATCCGCGTTTCACGATCGTCCACTCGGGATTTGAGGCTCTGCGGGATCACGTCGGGCCATGGCTCGGTGACCGCGAACTCTGTGGCGTACTACTCGATCTCGGCGTTTCTTCGCCGCAGCTCGAGTCACCCGCCCGCGGCTTTAGTTTTGCCAAGGACGGACCATTGGATATGCGTATGAATCCCGAAGAGGGCTCGTCGGCTGCGGAATGGCTGGCCAACGTCAGTGCAGCGGAACTGCGCCGCGTGCTGCAACAGTACGGCGAAGAACCGCGGGCGCGACAACTCACTGCGGTGATTCTCAAGGAGCGTGCGCGCGAGCCGATAACGACGACGCGCCAGCTCGCGGCGATCATCGAACGCCATTCGCCGCAGCGCGGCTTGCGGATCCATCCCGCAACGCGCGTGTTCCAAGCGCTACGGATCCGCATCAACGCCGAACTCGAGGCGCTGGCGGCCGGAATACAGCAGAGTCTCGAATTGCTCGCGCCTGGCGGGCGCCTGTGTGTGATCAGCTTTCACTCGCTCGAGGATCGCATCGTCAAGCGTTTCATCGCCAGCGAGTCGCGCGGGGATCCGGTGTACGCGGGCTTGCCGCTCGTCCCGGCCGCGGCTTTGCCGCGGCTGAAGAAGATCGGCCGTCTCATCAGGCCAGCCGCCGCCGAATGTGCAGCCAACCCGCGCGCGCGCAGTGCGCGTTTACGGGTCGCCGAACGGCTCGAGGTGCCCGCGGCATGAACATGAGTCGAATGCAACTATGGTGCTGCTTGCCGCTGGCTTTTGCGGTCGTCGCTTCGGCAGTTTGGGTTGCGAACACGCGCCATCAGGCCCGCCAGTTATTCATCGAACTCGAGGCCCTGAATCGGGAGCGCGATCGGCTGCAAGTGGACTGGGGCCGCCTGCAGCTCGAGCAGAGCGCCTGGGCGGCGCACCCGCGCATCGAGTCGCTCGCGAGCGAGCGCTTGCAGCTCGCTCTGCCCGATCAGCGCACTGTCGTCATGATCGCTGAGCCGACACCGTGACCAGACCCAGAAAACGCCCGCCGGTCACTTGGCGCCGCTGGCGCAGCGCGGTGCTATTGCTGTGTTTCGCGCTGGTCGGCGGCGCGTTGGAAGCCCGTCTCCTTTATCTACAGCTCGTCGACCGGGAGTTTCTCGCGGCGCAGGGCGACGATCGTCATCTGCGTACCGTGCAGATCGCAGCACATCGAGGGCCGATCCTCGATCGTAACGGCGAGCCGCTCGCGGTCAGTACGCCGGTCGATTCGGTTTGGGCCGAGCCGAAACAGCTCATGCCCGAGATCGATCGTATTGGCGAACTCGCCGAAGTGTTGGAGGTCGAGGAGGATTGGCTCGCGCGCCGCGTGACGAGCAGCCTCGACAAGAACTTCGTCTACCTGCGCCGGCACCTGCGGCCCGATCATGCGGCACGAGCACTGCAACTCGGATTGCCCGGTGTGAGCACGTTGCGGGAATACCGCCGTTACTACCCGACCAG
>Ga0326597_10003760_pt1 | contig 21664 bp, 21 predicted proteins | sample RVTome_12_FD_203789 | JGI IMG/M metagenome (GOLD analysis project Ga0326597, IMG submission 203789) | Soil microbial communities from uranium-contaminated site in the Upper Colorado River Basin, Wyoming, United States - RVT100D185 | ecosystem: Environmental > Terrestrial > Soil > Contaminated >...
GCGGTCGTCGTCGGGGAACACCACGACACCTTACGATCAGTCCGATGAAGATCGGCGTGCAGCTCCCCGAGGTCGAGCGAGAGGTCAGCTGGAGAGAGATTCGTGACATCGCTCGCGTCGCCGAGGACGGTGGACTCGACTCGATATGGGTCGGCGACCATCTTCTATACCGGGACGACGGTGTGACCAGGGGACCGTGGGAGGCTTGGTCCCTGATGGCAGCCCTGGCCGAGGCAACAGAGCGAGTCGAGATCGGGCCGCTCGTCGCGGCAACCTCGTTTCATGCACCGGCGATGATCGCCAAGAAGGCGGCCACGGTGGACGAGATCTCCGGCGGCCGGCTGATCCTTGGTCTCGGCGCGGGTTGGAACAAGGTCGAATACGACGGCTTCGGCTTCCCCTTCGACAACAGGGTCTCCCGGTTCGAAGAGGCGTTCACGGTCATCAGGACGCTCATCCGACAGGGGTCGATCGACTTCGAAGGCGGGTTCTACCGGCTCCACGACATGGAGCTGGTGCCTGCGGCGCGACCGGATATGAAGCTCCTGATCGGCTCGAACGGCCCCAGAATGCTCCGCATCGCCGCTCCCCACGTCGACATGTGGAACACCTGGTATGCGTGGTTTGGCAATCGGGCCGCGGGTCTCCCGTCTCTGATCGGTGAGCTGGAGAGTGCATGCTCCGACGTGGGGCGTGATCCTTCCACGATCGAGAAGACGGCGGCGATCTATGTGCAGCTGCCTCGGGGCACTGGCCGGGTCGGTGGGAGTGGGGAACGACCGGAGACAAACCCGATCACCGGATCCCATGATGAGATGGCTGTCTCGATTCGCCAGTTCGGCTCGGTCGGGATCGACCACCTCCAGGTAGTCCTCGACCCCATCGATGCGGCAGGCGTGGAAGAACTGGCCGAGATCGTGGGCCTGGTCAGAGATGGTTGAATAGGGTCGGGTAGATGAGGCTCACGACCAACAGCTTCCCCGCCGGCGGTGTCATCCCCACCCGATATGCCTTTGCCAGACACGACCCCGAGACCAGGGTCAGGTTGTCCGACAACGTCAACCCCCAACTGAGGTGGTCTGACGTCCCCGAGGGGACGAAATCGCTTGCCCTGATCTGTCACGACCTCGACGCGCCCGGCGTGAGAGACGACGTCAATCAACCCGACCGCGAGGTCCCGGCCGACACGCCACGGCTCGACTTCTTCCATTGGGTGCTGGTGGATCTCCCGGCCGACAAGACCTCTATCGAGGAAGGTGAGTTCGCCGATGGTGTGGTGGCAGGTGGCCGTCAGGTCGCCGAGGGCCCATACGGGACCAGGCAGGGTCTCAACGACTACACAGGGTGGTTCGCGGGTGACCCCAGCATGGCGGGCAACTATTACGGATATGACGGCCCGGCGCCCCCCTGGAACGACAGCATCGTCCATCGTTACCGGTTCACCGTCTACGCCCTCGATGTGGACCGCGTCTCCGTCGGTGACGTCTTCAGCGGGCACGACGTCCGGGATGCCATCGAAGGTCATGTGCTGGGTGAGGCCGCGGTGGAGGGCACCTACACCCAGAATCTTCGTCTTCTCTAGAAGAGTCGGCACCTGCGTGTATTGAACACCGCATAGGCGCGTTCATTACACGTCGGACGGTCAGCTCTCGGTGACGGTGACCTTTTGGACCACGACCTCCTCATCGGGCCGGTCGGAGCGGTCGGTGTCGGTGGTGGCGATGGAGTCGACGGCATCCATCCCCGAGGTCACCTGCCCAAAGATCGTGTAGCTGTGGGGGAGCCCCACGTCGGTATGGCAGATGAAGAACTGGCTGCCGTTGGTATTGGGTCCGGCGTTGGCCATGGCCACCGTCCCCCTCGAATAGGTCCCCGGCCCATCGGTCTCGTCACGGAATCTGTAGCCGGGGCCGCCGCGGCCGGTCCCGGTCGGGTCACCACCCTGAATCATGAAGTTCTCGATGACACGATGGAATGTGACGCCGTCGTAGAAGCCGTCCCTTGCCAGGAAGACGAAATTGTTGACGGTGAGTGGTGAGCGGCCGGCATCGAGCTCGATGACGATCTCACCGTGATTGGTGTCGAGTGTGGCGGTATATGCCTTGTCGGCGTCGATGGTCAGGTCGGGGGCGGCATCGTATTGCTTGGGCATGGCGTCCTTTCTGTGCGCTGTGGTGATCACATGTGATCACCACAGCATTAGGAACGAGTTTATGGGGAGGCGAGTTTTGCGATCACCTCGGAGAATGTCTCGATCGAGCCCTCGGTCGCCACGTCGGGGATGCTGACGATGGAGTGCTGGGCACCGGCCTCCGAATAGAGGCCAAAGAGTGTGACCAGGTCGTCGACGGTCCCGGCGTTGGTCCTCTGCATGTAGGTCTCAGCCGGTGTGCTGCGCTCGCGCAGGCGGTCCACCCGCTCGCGGAGGTCCTTGCGGTCGGTTGCGGCCATGGCAGTCATCAGATGGGTCACCTCGATGTCGGTGCGATCTCTCTCGATCTCGACACAGTGCCGATCGAGCACGCCCACCTTGTGGCGGATCCTCTCGGGGCTCCCGAGCAGATTGCAGGCGTCGGCGTACCGGGCCACGAGTCGTAACGTCCTTCTCTCGCCTGATCCTCCCACCAGGATGGGGATCGGATCCTGGACCGGTCTTGGATAACAGATCAGCTCCGGTGCGTTGATCAGTCGCCCTCGAAATGAAGGCGTCCCCTTTCCCCAGAGCAGCGGCAGCATCTGAAGGGTCTCCTCGAGGAGGGCGTATCTATCTCCCACCGCGGGGAACTCGATCCCATACCCGGTGTGCTCCTTCTCATCCCAGCCCACACCGAGCCCGCAGATGGCACGACCACCCGAGAGGACGTCGAGGGTGGCCAACATCTTGCCCAGCACCACCGGGTGCCGGTGGGTGATGCCGGTGACCAGCGTGCCCAACCGGAGCGATCTCGTGGACCCGGCCACGAAGGAGAGGGCGGTGTGCGCCTCGGGTATGTCCTCCCAGGCCCGCCCGACCTGGGGTATCTGGCGGAAATGGTCCATGACCCACATGTCCCTGAACCCGGCCGCCTCGGCGCGTACGGCCACCGACGCCAGCCGGTCGCCGAGGTCTCCCTCTCCCCAGTTGAAACGGGACACCATCAACCCGAAGGTGTGTGTGGTGGACAGTGGGGCACTGCGCCGGGCGTCCTCGGCGCCGCCCGCCGCCACGATCGGGGTGACCACCGCCACGGGTCGCTCGGTGTGGATGCCGTCGAACCCGTCGTCCACCAGCTCATTGGCCACCGTCCTCATCCGGCTGATCTGCTTGCGCAGCACCGTGATCGGGATCGACCGGTCACGGTTGGCGTTTCTTCGCTCGCAAATCTCGGCAGGGGTGTCGAAGACGATGGCATGGGCGGGAATCTGGGATCGGTGGGCAAGGGCGATCCAGTGTCGCCGCGACTCGCCATCGAAGCCGAGCGTGTCGATGACGGTGGTCAATCCCCGCCTCATCCTCTCCTCGATGACTCGGTTGAGGATCTCGAACGCAGCCGTGCTCGCCGTCTGATCGTCCTCACCCGCCCCGACCATGGCGCGCAGTGCGTCTGACGACACCACCTCGTTGGCGGCAAAGTGCCCAAGGGCCCAAGTCGACTTGCCCGAACTGCTCGGGCCGACCATGACGATCAGACACGGCGCGGGAAGCCTCAACTCCATCGACCGGTTTCTAATCCGTGGGCCGGTAACCTTGCAGTCGTGACCGACACACCTGCAGCGCCGTTCGGGCTCCTGGCCACCGCGATGATCACACCATTCACCGCCGACGGCGCCGTGGATCATCAGCGTGCCTGGGACCTCGCCCGCCACCTCACCGACGAAGGGACGGACACCATCGTCGTCGCCGGGACCACCGGGGAATCGCCGACCCTGAGCGATCAGGAGAAGCTGGCTTTGTTCAAGACCGTCATCGACGCCGTCGCCGAGAAGAAGACGAAGGTCGTTGCAGGCACCGGGACCTACGACACCGCCCACTCGGTCGAGATGACGGAGAGGGCTGGAGAGTTGGGAGCCGACGGTGTCCTGGCTGTGACCCCCTATTACAACAAGCCCACCCAGGCGGGCCTGGTCGGACACTTCACCGCGATCGCCGACGTAGGCGTGCCGGTCATGCTCTATAACATCCCGGGACGCACCGGACGTCTGATCGAGGTCGACACGCTGAGCACCTTGGCCGATCATCCCAACGTCGTGGCGGTCAAGGACGCGGTGGAGAGCCTGGATTTCACCTCCACCACGGTCAATCGTGTTCCCGGCCTCCCCGTCTACTGCGGTCAAGACAGTCTGACCCTCCCAATGCTTGCGGTGGGGGCGGTCGGTGTGGTGTCGGTGGTGTCACATCTCGCCGGGCCCACGATCAGGGCGATGATCAACGCTGCTCACGGCGGGGACTACACCGGGGCCAGGCGTCTTCATCATCAGCTCCTGCCCCTGTGTCACGCATGCTTCCTCGAGACCAACCCCGCTCCGATCAAGGCGGCGGTGGGTCGCTTCTGGGGACCGGTTGGCGATGTGCGACTCCCGCTGGTGGCGGCCGGTGAGGACACCATGTCGGCGATAGAGAAGGCGATGGGGGCGGTCCAGCCCTCGTGAGTGTCTCCGTAACGTTCCTCGGCGGACTCGGGGAGATCGGTCGCAACTGCGCCGCGATCGAGATCGACCGAAAGATCGCCCTGATCGACGTGGGCCTCATGTTCCCCGAGGAGGACATGCTCGGTGTCGACCTCGTCTTCCCCGACTGGTCCTGGCTCGTCGATCGGAAAGCCGACGTGGAGTGCGTGGTCGCCACCCACGGTCATGAGGATCATGTGGGAGCCCTCGGCTACTTTCTGCGTGACGTCCAGGTTCCGGTCTATGGAACGGAGCTCACCCTCGAGCTGGCCGCGGGCAGGATCGAGGAGTTGGGCGTCGAGGGCGATCTGCGAACCATCGACCAGACGAAGTGGATCAGCCATGGTCCCTTCAAGTTCATGCTCATACCAGTCAGCCACTCCGTGCCGCAGGCGTCGGCGGTCGCCTTCGACACCCCGGAGGGGTTGGTGCTCCACTCCGGTGACTTCAAGCTCGACCCCACTCCCATCGATGGGCGCCCCACCGATCTGCCTGCCTTCGCGACGCTGGGCAGGAGGGGTGTTCGGCTGCTCCTGGCCGACTCCACCAACGCGGAGAAGGACGGGTTCGAGCCCTCCGAGAGCTCGGTGGGCCAACCGATCGCCGATGTGATCCGTGACGCTCGGGGCCGGGTGATCGCTGCCTGCTTCTCCTCTCATGTCCATCGTGTGCAACAGATAGCCAACGCCGGTGTTGCCGCAGGTCGCAAGATCGCGTTCTTTGGCCGCTCCATGCACAGGAACACGACCATCGCCGCCGACCTCGGGATACTCGACATCCCGGCGGGTGCGGTCGTCGACATCAAGGATCTGGGGGAGTTGCCCGATGCCGAGCAGCTGCTCATCACGACCGGCTCCCAGGGCGAGCCGTTTGCGGCCCTTTCCCTGATGTCCCAAGGCCGCCACAGGTTCGTCGAGCTCGACGCCACGGACACGGTCCTGATCTCGGCCAAGCCGATCCCGGGGAACGAGACGGCGGTCTCGAAGGTCATCTCGAACCTGATCCGAAGGGGTGCGACCGTCGTTCACGGCCGAAACTCGCACGTGCACGTCTCGGGGCACGCCGCCCGGGAGGAATTGCTGACATTCATCAACCTGGTTCGGCCCGCCGCACTCGTCCCGATTCATGGCGAGTATCGGCACCTGGCCGCACACGCCGACCTGGCTCGAAGGATGGGTGTCAAGACCGTCGAGGTGCTCGAGGACGGCGACAGGATCATCATCGATGGCAAGAGGACCTCGGTCGAGCGCCGGGCCGTGCCCGCCGGGTATGTCTACCTGGACGGCTCCGCGGTGGGCGACGTGCAGAGCGCAGTGCTGCGTGACCGGTCTCATCTCGCCGACGAAGGAGTGGTCGTGGTGACCGTGGGCATCGACCACGGCACTGGCGAGCTCGTCTACGGGCCCGACCTGGACAGCCACGGTGTCATGGACGACCCGTCGGCTGTCCTGGAGAAAGCTGCGGAGGCAGTGCGAAGCGCCATCGAGTCACACGAGACCGGCAGGACCGACCACGCCGAGATGCAGAAGACCGTTCGGCAGGCGGCCGGCAAGGTCATCCGCGCCGAGACCGCCCGCCACCCGGTGATCATCCCCGTCGTCATGGAGGTCTGACGGCACCGAGTGAGCCGGGTTCGGCCGCTCAGCGCCGATCCGTCCCGGCCACACCCACCTCCACCAAGACCTCCTCCAGGGTCTTGCGACGCAGATCGGGGACGACACACCCGTTGGCCGGATAGCCGATCGGGAACATGCAGAACGGCCGCTCGTTCTCGGGTCGGCTCAACAACCTGGTGAGGAATGCCATCGGGCTGGGTGTGTGAGTCAGGGTGGCCAGTCCCATGTGGTGCAGGGCGGTGATGAAGATCCCGGCCGCGATCCCGCAAGACTCCTTGACGTAGAAGTGATGCAATTTCCGACCATCGGTGTCGAACCCGTAGCGCTGCTCGAACAAGACCACGATCCAGGGCACCGTCTCGAGGAACTCCTTGTGCCAGTCGGTGCCGAGAGGCTCGAGGGCATCTCGCCAATGCCGAGGGAGACGCCCTCCCTCGTAGTTGACCCGCTCCTCCTCCTCGGCTGCCTCCCGGATCCGACGCTTCAACACCGGGTCACCGATCAAGACGAATGTCCAGGGCTGACGGTGGGCACCGGAGGGCGCCGTCGAGGCGGTTCGAATCGCCTGTTCGACGAGCTGTCGCGGGACCGGCTCGGCGGAGAAGAATCGAACGGACCGCCGTCGACTCATCTCCTCGTAGAAGAGGTCGGCCCTGTGGAGCTGGGTGGTGAGATCGAGCTTGTCGAATCGGAGAGGGATCATCGGTGCCGGCATGAATTCACCGTAATAAACCCGTCGTTGAGTATTGTCTGGTCCCACATGCCAACCCGGACATCCACCCGAAAGGGCTCCGGGCGGAGACGGGTGTCCACAGCACACAAGAAGAAGCCTCGAAACGGCACGATCCGGCCGGCGCTGGTGGCGGTCCGCGACTCGGTGAGGGGAACCCTCGGTCGTCAGACCGAGGACGTTTGGGGCCTGGTGTTGCTCGTGATGGCGACGTTGGTCATACTCGCCTTCTTCGGTCTTGCCGGCCCGTTCGGTGACGGCTTCGAGACCGGCTCGCGTTTTCTCTTCGGCGTCTGGCGGTTTGGCATACCGGTGGCGTTTGCAGGCATCGGGATCGCCCTGATCGTGGGCAAACCACGTGATGGGGCCCGTCGTCTCGTCGCCGGGGGAGTGACCACGTTCATCGGCACCCTTGCTTTGTTTCACCTGCTCACCGGGGCGCCGGCCTTCCGCTCGGACCTCGACCTGGTCCTGGACCGGGGCGGGGCGGTGGGATCATTGATCGCGTTTCCGATGCGCCGCCTCCTGGGCCATTGGGGCGCATTCGTGGTTCTCGCCTCGACGATCGGGCTCGGCGTCCTCATCATGAGCCAGACGTCGGTGAGAGAGCTCTTTCACGGTGTCGTCGCAGTCCTCAGACGATTGACGCGGGCGGCGAGGACGATCATGACGGTCGACCCGGCCGGTCGGGGAGCACATGTCGCCAGACCCGCCCCGTCGCTGCTCGAGAGCAAGCCACGTGGCAAGCACCAGAAGCCGACCGAGCGGCGACCGCTCAAACCCGAGCCGAGGAAGCTGACCTCCCCGGTCACCGAGCCCGACCCGGACCCGATCGAGGTGACGGTCGACCTCTCCGGCTCCGAATACCGCCTGCCGCCACTGTCGCTTCTCGACGGCGGCACCGGCGGTGAGGTCAATAAACGCTCTCTGGAGGCGACGGCTCACCAACTCGAGGACACCCTCATCCAGCATGGCGTGGACGCCACATTGACCAAGATCGTCCCCGGCCCGACCGTCACCCGGTATGAGATCGAGTTGGCCCCCGGAGTGAAGGTCAACCGGGTGTCCAACCTCTCCCATGACATCGCGTACGCACTCGCCACTCCCGACGTCCGCCTCCTCGTCCCTATCCCCGGGAAGTCCGCAATCGGCGTGGAGGTGCCCAATGTGAAACGTCGCCTGGTGTCGCTCGGGGACATCCTGGCCAGCCCAGAGGCGGCCCAGCCGGCGGGGCCGCTCACTGTCGGTCTCGGGATGGACATCTCGGGTCAGCCCCGCCTGCTCAATCTGGCCGAGCTGCCCCATCTGCTCATCGCCGGTGCCACCGGCGCCGGGAAGTCCTCATGCATCAACTCGATCGTGACCTCTCTGCTGATGCGGACCAACCCCGACGACGTGCGTCTGATCATGGTCGACCCCAAACGCGTCGAGCTCGGCCAGTACAACGGCGTGCCCCACCTCTTGACGAGGGTGATCACCAACCCCAAGAAGGCGAACGAGGCCTTGAAGTGGGCGGTCGCCGAGATGGACCGTCGTTACGACCTGCTTGCCGATGCCAAGGTCCGTGACGTAGAGGGATACCAGGAGAAATGGGACCGGGGCGGTCTCGATCGAGAAGGTTTCGACCGATTCCCCTACATCGTGATCCTCATCGACGAGCTGAACGACCTGATGATGGTGGCCGGCCGGGAGGTCGAAGAGTCGATCGTCCGGATCGCCCAGATGGCCCGTGCCGTGGGGATCCACCTGGTCATAGCCACCCAGCGCCCATCGGTCGATGTCATCACCGGCGTGATCAAGGCCAATGTCCCCAGTCGTCTCGCCTTCAGCGTCGCCTCACAGACCGACAGTCGGGTGATCATCGACGGCGCCGGTGCGGAGAAGCTGGTGGGGATGGGCGACATGCTGGTGGTGACTGCCAAGGAGCCACGTCCCCAGCGGATCCAGGGGGCCTGGGTGAGGGAGACCGAGGTCCAGTCCGTCGTCGAATGGGTGAAGAGTCAGCGTGAGGCCAGGTATCAGGACAAGCAGGTCCTCGAAGCTGCGGCGGCGGCGGCAGCCGCGCAGACCGGTGACGAAGACGATGAGGATGCGCTGCTGATCCGCGAGGCAATGGATCTGGTGGTGCGCTCCCAGCTCGGCTCAACCTCGATGCTGCAGCGAAAGCTGCGCGTCGGGTTCGCCCGGGCCGGCCGGGTGATGGATGCGTTGGAGCGCAAGGGCGTCGTCGGGCCGTCGCTCGGGAGCAAGGCACGCGACGTCTTGGTGACGGTCGAGGAGCTGGAAGCCCTGCTCGACAATGAGCCCGCCTCGGTCTGAGCGCGATTTGAAGGGGCGAGCTCACGTATAAGCTCGCCAGCCGATTCGGCGGAAGGCACGACAAGGAGAATGGCGTGAGCTCACGCAAGTCGGGGCTGGGTCGTGGGCTAGATGCACTGATCCCCACCTCATCCGGCGCGACGTCGGGCGAATTCATGAGTCAGACTCGTGGTGTGAACGGGTCGGCCATGTTTGGTCTGATCGATCCCGACGGGTCGGTGCAGAACCGTCTCCCGGTCACCGTCGAGGAGATGAAGGCGCTTTACGCCGACATGGTCGAGGCGCGCACATACGACACGAAGTCGATGGCGATGCAGCGTCAGGGCCGCCTGGCAACGTACGCACCATTCCAGGGCCAGGAGGGTGCACAGATCGGGGCGGCCGCGGCGCTTCGTGAGGGTGACTGGGTGGCCGGCACCTACCGTGACGCCGCCCTCAACTGGCGAGCAGGGTATCCGTGGGAGTTGCTGATCCTGGGCCGGACCGGTGACGAGCGGGGCGGGCAGGTGCCGGCCGGGGTCAACGTCCTGCCACCTTCGATAACCGTGGGCGGGCACATGATCCATGCCGTCGGCCTGGCCTGGGCCGAGAAGCTCAAGGGGTCCGACCACATCGCCCTCACCTCATTCGGAGACGGTGCCACGTCGGAGGGTGACTTCCACGAAGCGATGAACTTCGCGGCCGTCTTCAACGTCCCGACCGTCTTCTTCTGCCAGAACAACGGCTACGCGATCTCATACCCGACGTCGGAACAGACCAGATCGGAGACCATCGCCGCCAAGGCCGATGCGTATGGCATGCCCGGCCTTCGTGTGGACGGCAACGACGTGGTCGCGGTGCTGGTTGCGGTGCGCGAGGCCGCTTCGATGGCCCGCCGAGGAGAAGGACCGAGCCTGGTCGAGGCGGTCACCTACCGCATGGGACCCCACACCACCGCCGACGACCCATCCCGTTATCGGGACACGGACGAGGGGTTGGAGTGGGTCGAAAAGGACCCTCTCACCCGTGTCAGGCGACTCCTCGAGCGTGAGAAGTCATGGAGCGATGAATGGCACGACGAGCTCGAGGTCACGGCATCCGAGAGAATCGAGAAGGCGGTGGAATGGGCCGAGGCCGTGCCCGAGCCGACCTTTGAGGAGATGTTGAGACGGATGTACGCCGAGCCCACTCAAGGGCTGCTGGAGCAGCTGAGGGAGGGGGGCGATGCCTGAGGTCAATCTCGCCCAGGCGCTCAATGGGGCCCTCGGCACGGCGCTGGGATCGGACGACCGGGTCGTGCTGTTGGGGGAGGACATCGGCCGTACCGGAGGTGTCTTTCGGGTCACTGATGGGCTGCAGGAGCGTCATGGTCCGGATCGCGTATTCGATACCCCGGTGGCCGAGTCGGGCATCGTCGGGGCCGCGTTCGGGATGGCGGTTGCCGGGCTGCGACCGGTGGCCGAGCTCCAATTCCTCGGTTTCTCGTATCCGGCATACGACCAGATAATCAATCACGTCGCCCGTATCCGGAATCGAACCAATCACCGTTTCACCGCCCCAATGGTCATCAGGATCCCCTATGGCGGCGGTATCGGCGCCGCCGAGCACCATTCGGAGTCGACCGAGGCGATCTACGCCCATATCCCGGGTATCAAGGTCGTGGTCCCATCCACGCCCCGAGATGCTCGTGGGCTGATGCTTGCCGCCATCGAGGACCCGGACCCGGTGGTCTTTCTCGAGCCGATCCGGCTCTATCGGGCGGTCAAGGAAGAAATACCCGAGATCTACTACACGGTCGAGATCGGCCCGGTCAGGGTGGAGAGGCCGGGCGAGGACGTGACCCTGATCAGCTGGGGGGCGATGATGAAGGAGACCAGGGCCGCTGCCACCGAACTGGCCCGAGACGGCGTCTCGGTGGAGGTGATCGACGTGCGCACCCTGGCGCCTTTGGATCGGGTCGGGATCACCGGCTCCGTGGCCAAGACGGGCAGGGCGGTGATCGTCCACGAGGCTCCCCTCACCGGAGGGCTGGGCGGAGAGATCGCCGCCACCATCTCCGAACGCTGTCTCTACGCACTCCATGCACCGGTGCAGCGTGTGGCCGGATGGGACACCATCTTCCCGCTCAAGCGATCGGAGGCGCACTACCTTCCTTCGGTCGACAGAATTGTGACCGCCGCACACCGGACGTTGGAGGTTTGAGTGGCCCGCGAGTTCAGGCTCCCCGACATAGGCGAGGGCCTCACCGAGGCAGAGATCGTTCGCTGGCTGGTCGCAGTGGGGGAGACGGTCGCGGCAGATCAGCCGATCGTCGAGGTGGAGACGGACAAAGCGGTCGTCGAGATCCCGTCCCCATATGCGGGGACGGTACTGTCCCACGGCGGTGCCGAGGGAGACGTGATCGGGGTCGGAGAGGTCCTGGTCGTGATCGGTGATGCCGGTGAGGCAGAGTCTGCCCCGCCCGAGGAAAAGGTCGCCGGCGAGCCGGCACCCATCGTGGGGACCCTCGGCGAGGAAGCCGAGGTCTTGCACGATCAACGGGCTCCGGTCGCAACGGGGTCGGTGGCGGTTCAGGCCCTTCCCATCGTCCGCAAGCTGGCGCGTGAGCACGGCGTCGACCTGACCATGGTCGAGGCAACCGGTCCGGGTGGGCGCATCACCCGTGAGGATGTCGAGGCGGCCATTTCCCCCACAGGGCGGGAAGAGACGGCGGGGGAGGCGGATCGGCCGAAGGCGGAGAGGGGTCCCGGTGCCGGCGGTGACGAACGGAGGCCCATGTCACGGCTCCGTCGCACCATCGCCGCCAACATGTCGAGGAGCTGGGCGGAAGTCCCCCACGTCACCACTTTCGACGACGTGGACGCCACACGTCTTCTTGAGGTGAGGGCAGCCCTCGGCGAGCGCCATGGGGTCAAGATCCCGATCGAGGCGCTGGTGATAAAGGCGGTGCTCCCAGCACTCGATGTCTTTCCCGAGTTCAACGCAACGGTCGACGGCGACGATCTCGTGCTTCGCGGCGCCCGTGACATCGGCATCGCGGTCGACACCCCGGAAGGCCTGATAGTGGCGGTCATCCGCTCGGCCGATCAGCGGCCGGTGCTCGACCTCGCCGGCGAGGTGCGGCGGCTCGGGGAAGGTGCCCGCGAGAGGACCCTCGGCCCTGGTGAGCTGACCGGTCAGACCTTCACCGTCTCCAACATCGGCGCGGCCGGTGGAGGGCACGGCACACCCATCGTCCCACCGGGCACCACCGCGATCCTCTCGGTGGGGATGGCCCGCCCCAAGCCCATCGTCTACGACGGGGATTTGGCCATCGCTCCCGTCATGCCCCTGTCCCTCTCCTATGACCACCGTGTCGTCGACGGCGCCCAGGGTCGCCGTTTCATGGCCATGGTGATGGAGAACCTGGAGGAGCCCGCCCTGTTCCTGGCGTCCTGAGATGCCTCATGTTCACGTGCTCCGATACGACGAGACCTCCGGGGTGGCGCGCCGGGAGTACGACGCGGCCATGCGTCGGGCGGGGCGTATCTGGAACATCGTCTCGATCCAGAGTCAGCTCCCGGAGGTGATGCGCGACTCGATGCGGATCTACCAGTCGATCATGTACGGGCCGTCTCCACTCACCCGCGCCCAGCGGGAGATGATGGCCGTGGTCACCTCCCAGACCAACGACTGTCACTACTGAATACAGGCCCACCTGCACGACCTCCGGGCCGAGGTCGACGACCAGGAGACGGTGGACCGCATGTCTGCCGACTGGAGATCTGCTGGTCTCCCCGAAGCCGACGTGGCGCTATGCGAGTACGCCGAGAAGCTGACCCTGAAGCCGAGCTCCGTTGGCAGAGAGGACATCGATCGGCTGCGTGCCGTCGGCCTCGATGACGAGGGGATCTCCAGCGCCACCCAGGTCGTCGCCTACTTCAACTACATCAATCGGATAGCCGATGGTCTGGGCGTGCCCCTCGAGGACTGGCTGGGCGAGGACGGAAGACCGAAAGAGCCCTAGCCTCCCGGTGATGAGCGAGGACACGAAGAAGAACGACAAGCCGAAGAGCAAGAAGAAGCAGAAGACTCCCGAACTGAAGGAGAAGCGAGCGGCCAAGCAGTACGTCGGGACCTTTGGCGGTGTCGAGGTCGCCTACACCGCCACCGCCGCGACCCAGGTGTTCGAGGTCAACGAGAAGAAGGCGGAGTTCTTCTACGTCTCCTACACCAAGGATGACACCGACCCGGAGGAGCGCCCGGTGCTGTTCTGCTTCAATGGCGGGCCCGGCTCGTCCACCGTGTGGCTTCATCTCGGTTTGTTCGGGCCCAAGCGCATGCAACTCGACGAAGAGGGCTTCAAGGTGGGAATGCAGGGCCGTCTCGTGGACAACGACCAGTCGATCCTCGATGTGGCCGACGTCGTGTGTGTCGACGCCATCGGCACCGGGTTCAGCACGACCGAGAAGAAGGACGACGAGGAGGAGTTCCACCACTTCAAGCATGACGTCGAGGCCTTCAGCCACTTCATCGTCCACTACCTGAACAAGAACGGGCGGTGGGGTTCGCCTAAGTATCTGGCGGGTGAGAGCTACGGCACCCTGCGCGGCGCCGGCATCGCCCGCGACCTGTTCGCCACCCACGGCGTCGAATTCAACGGGATCGTCCTCATCTCGTCGATTCTCAACTACCAGACGTCGGGGACCGATCGCAAGACGATGATGGTCCATCCGGGCAACGATCTTCCCTTCGCCCTCTACCTCCCTACCTATGCGGCCACCGCCTGGTACCACGGGGTGCTGCCGGAAGCCCACCAGTCGCGTCCGCTGCGAGAGTTGGTGGACGAGGTCGAGGAGTTCGCCCTCGGTGACTACTGGCTGGCATTGGCCCAGGGTGATCGTCTCGACGACGTGAAGCGCAAGGAGATCGCCAGTCGTCTCAGCGAGTACACGGGGATCGACGAGACATACATCGACCGCTACGACCTACGGCTCCACATCATGCGGTTCTGCAAACAGCTTCTCCGCGAGAGAAAGCGGACGGTGGGTCGCATCGATTCCCGCTACACCGGCATCGACCGTGTGGCCGATGGTGACAACCTGGAGACCGATCCCAGCACGGACGCCACCGGGGGGGTTGCCACCTCGGCTCTCAACAACTATCTGCGCTCCGAGATGGGGTTCGAGGCGGACAAGATCTACGAGATCATGTCCCTCAAGGTGAATGAGCGCTGGGACTACGAGGACTTCAAGAACCGCTACGTCGACACGTCGGAGATGTTGGGCGAGCTCATGTCACGGTCGAGGGGGACGAAGGTCTTCGTGGCCAATGGCTTCTACGACCTGGCCACACCACACTTCGCCACGGAGTACACGTTCGCGCACATGGGTCTCGACCCCGAGATTCGTGCCAATGTGCGTATGGAGTACTACGAGGCAGGTCACATGATGTACGTGCACATGCCGTCCCTCGTCGCCCTCGCCGGTCACCTACGGGAGTTCGTAAGAGAGACCCAATGAGGCGCATCGGTGTCCTCGGTGGGATGAGCTGGCAGTCGACGATCAGCTACTACCGATACATCAACGAGGAGACCAACGCACGTCTCGGCGGCCAGCACTCGGCCGACATCCTGATGTGGTCGGGCGACTTCGACCCCGTCGCCAAATGCACGGCTGCGCGCGACTGGGGTGGGCTCGCCCGGCTGCTGGTCCCGGCGGCCAAATCGCTGGTCGGCCAGGGCGCCGAGTTGTTGGTGATCGCGGCCAATGCGGCGCATTCCGTGGCTGACGTGGTGGAGGCATATGGAGGCATGCCCGTCGTCAACATCATCGACGTCACCGCCCACCGGCTGAGGGATTCGGGGGTGGAGCGAGCCGGCCTGCTGGGCACGGCCGCGGTCATGGAGGAGCCGTTCTACCGTGAGCGTATGGAGGGCAACGGCGTGGAGTGCCTCATTCCGTCCGAGGCGACCCGTGCCGAGGTGAACCGCATCGTTTTCGAGGAGCTGGTCCGGGGCGTGGTCGACGACGGGTCGCATCGGACGCTGGTGGACGCCATCGACGTCCTCGCCGACGAGGGTGCGGAGGGGACGATTCTCGGCTGCACCGAGTTGTCCATGATCCTGGACGAGGACGACGGCGTCATCCCCGGCTTCGACACGACGCGCATCCACGCCATCGCCGTCGTGGACGCCGCCCTCGCCTGAACCCCGTTCCTAATGCTGTAGCGATCAAATGTGATCTTTTCGGCGCGGAGAAGGGGGCTTCGCATGACTCCTCTTGACACCAACCATCGCCCTGACACATAATTCAACACATGTTGAATAAGGAGTCGTGACGTGCTGGCCATGATCGTCAAGGAGCTTCGTCAGGTGGCGAGGGACAGGAGGACGCTGGCGATGTTGATCGTCATGCCGGTGCTCCTGCTGCTGATATTCGGGTACGCCGCCAGCTTCGACGTCGACGAGATCCCGACCGTCGTCGTGGGTGAGAGCGCCCAAGAAGTGGCGGATCGGCTTCCAGATGGGTTGACCGTCGAGAGAATCGACGCCGAGGCGGGCCGGGAAGGAGCGGAGGCCGATCTGGTGGCGGGCAATGCCCACGTCGCCGTCATCGCAGGGGAAGGCGTCGAGGTGCTCATCGACGGGTCCGAGCTCTTCATGGCCAAGGCTGCCGTCCAGATGGCCACCGCCATGGCGGCGCAGGTGCCCGGGCTCACCTATGAGGTGCTGTTCAACCCGACCCTCGACACGTCGGCGGTCCTGGTGCCCGGCCTGGCCGGCCTGATCATCGTCTTCGTGGGGACACTGGTCACCTCGATGTCCGTGGTCAGGGAGCAAGAGGCGGGGACCCTCGAGCAACTCGCTGTCATGCCCTTCAAGCCGAAGGACGTGTTCATCGGCAAGATCGCCCCATACTTCCTGATCGCCGCGATCGACATCATCGTCATCCTGGTGATCGGGACGCTGGTATTCGACGTTCCATTCAACGGGTCGGCGATCCCGTTGGCGATCGGGGCTGTGCTCTTCTTGTTCGTCGCCTTGGGGGTGGGGGTCCTCATCTCGTCGGTGTCGGAGAATCAGGCCCAGGCGATCCAATTGGCGATCATGACGCTGCTGCCGCAGGTGATGCTGTCCGGCATCATCTTCCCGTTGTCGTCCATGGCCCCAGCGGTTCGCTGGATCGGCTACCTGTTGCCCCTCACCTACTTCAACCAGGTGGCCAAGGGCGTGATGGTGAGGGGAGCCGGGATGGGCGACCTCATCCCTCCCCTCGCTCTCCTGGCCGCTCTCGGGGGAGTGATCTTCGGACTGGCTGTGATCCGATTCTCTCGCCAGCTTCGACCCGCGCCGGCCAAGGCGGCGGCATGAGCTGGGGTCTGGACTCGGTGTCCGTCAACTTCGGCGAATTGGTCGCCCTGGACCGAGTCAGCCTGGAGGCAAGGCGAGGGGAGGTGGCCGTGGTCGTGGGTGGGGACGGGGCCGGTAAGACGACTCTCTGCCGTGCCCTCGTCGGGCTGGACCACGTCAGCTCGGGCGAGGTCCGACGCCCGGAGCGAACCGGGTTCCAATCGGAGTCCTCCGGGGTGTGGGGTGACCTCACAGTGATGGAGAATCTCCGGTTCGTCGCCCGGGCATATGCGGTCGAGCCCATTCATGCCGCCGAGCGCATCTCCCAGCTCCTCGAAGTCACCGGTCTCGGCTCAGCCACGGATCGGCTGGGGCGGGAGCTCTCCGGCGGGATGCGTCAGAAGCTGGGGGTGGCGATGGCCGTCCTCTCCGGGCCGGAGCTCCTCGTGCTCGATGAGCCGACCACCGGTCTCGATCCGGTGAGCAGGCTGGAGCTCTGGTCATTCATCGCTCTTGCCGCGTCGGAGGGTCGGGCAATCGTGGTCACCACGACATACGTCGATGAGGCCGCTCGCGCCAGCTCGGTCTTGGCACTCGACGACGGCGCAGTCCTCGCCTCGGGGAGTGTCGACGACGTCGTGGCGGCCATGCCCGGCAGGATCTTCGAAGGAGCCGGCTACATGGGGCCGAACTCGTGGCGACGGGGGCGAGCCTGGAGAGTCTGGGCATCCGACGACGCCGACATACCGGGCATGGCCGCGGCGACCCCTGACCTCGCCGACGTGGTGACGGTGGCGGCGCTGGCTCGTGAGGGGGCATACCAATGATCGAGGCTGCCGACCTGTCGCGTCGATTCGACGACAACGTGGCGGTCGATCGCCTCTCTTTCGAGGTGGGGCGTGGCGAGATCGTGGGCCTGCTCGGGGCCAATGGCGCCGGCAAGACCACCACCATGCGAATGATCCTCGGTCTGTTGGCGCCCACGGCCGGGACCGTGGTGGTCGACGGGCTGCCGGTGAGCGAAACGGATCGCCGATCCCTGGGTTACGTGCCCCAGAGCCTCGGGTTGTACCGCGACCTGACCGTTGCCGAGAACCTTGCCTTCGTGGCCGCCGCATTCGGGGTCCCGGTCCCGTCCCTGAATGGTGTGGGCATGGGTCACATCGCCGACCAGAGGGTCGGGGACCTGCCCTTGGGCATGAGACGACGCGTCGCCTTCATGGCGGCACTCAGCCATCAACCGACGGTGCTGGTCCTCGACGAGCCGACCTCGGGCGTAGGGCCGCTGGGGCGGGCCCGTCTCTGGGAGTCGATCCACTCGGCAGCGGATGAGGGCGCCGCCGTGCTCGTCTCGACCCACCACATGGAGGAGGCGGAGGAATGCGACCGGGTCGTGGTGATGGCAAGCGGTAAGGAAGTTTTGTCGGGCAGGGTGTCCGACATTGTGGGGAGTGTCTCCTCGGTGTCCGTGGTCGGCGCCGTCGCCGACGACGACCTCGAGGCCATCCGAGCAATGGGCGGCACGGTGTTGATCGATGGTCGGGGATGGAGGGTGGTCGGCCTCGATGTCTCGAATGTGCGTAGGGCACTCGGGTCACGAGCTGTGGCGTCGGAGGTCCCGGCAACATTCGAAGAAGTCTTCGTCTCGCTCTCGAGATGAGCCGTGCAGGGAGACGCTCCGGATCGCCGGACACCAGGTCGGAGATCCTGACCGCAGCCCGTCGGCTTTTCGGTGAGCGAGGCTATGACCGCACGACGATCAGGTCGATCGCCGGAATCGCTGATGTGGACCCGGCCCTGGTCCATCACTACTTCGGGAGCAAGGAGCAACTGTTTGCCGCTTCCATCGATCTGCCCGTGGCTCCTGCCGAGTTGGTCACCGCGGTGTTCGCCGGCGAGAAGGAGAAGGTGGGGCTCCGACTGGCCGAGACTTTCTTCCTGGTCTGGGAGCAAGAGGCGGCGAGGGCTTCGCTTCTAGGGATCCTCCGCTCGGCGATGGGAGGTGAGGACCAGGCAGTCGCCGCGTTTCGCCAATTCATCACTGGCGAGATCGTGAAGCGTGTCGCCCCTCTGATCGATCGGGATGACGCTCCCCTGAGGGCCCTTCTCATGGCCTCGCACCTGGTCGGGATAGCCATGGCCCGCTACGTGGTCCGCCTCGAGCCGATTGCCTCGGAGCCCATCGACCGGATTATCGAGCTGGTGGCGCCGCGGATTCAGTCATACCTCGAATGACGCGACTAGGGCGAGGGTGACTCCAGCAGTGACAGCACCTCCGGTATGTCGAGCTCCGGATAGGGGTCGGCGGCGAGCAGGCCGAGGATCCTGGCCTGAGACCTCGCCGAGACGATCACCTTGTCGCCCCACCGGGAGGCCAGGTCGTCAGGTGGCATGCGGCAACAGCCCGGGTCGGGGCATGTCGAGGTCTCAACCGCCACCAGGCATCAGCGGGAGGTCGGCGCCGGGTATTTCGACCTGGTCAGCCAGGTGATCGGCTCGTCATCAACACTGGCGCTGCGTGGCTCGACGGAAGAAGAGCAGTTCTAGACCCGTTCTGTGAGTGTTTGTCCCGACTCGGTCGGCACAAACACTCACAGAACGCTTCGTCACCCCCCGTGAGTCGGTCGCCCGCGTAGTTTCACGGTCATGGTCGACTGCTCTCATACCGACACGACGTGGCACAAGGTCGCCGACGTCGACGAGCTCCCCGAAGGGCGGGTGAAAACGATCACCGTGGGCAGGCGCTGGCTGGCCCTGACCCACTACAGGGACTCGTATGGGGCACTCGACAACCACTGTCCGCATCAGGGCGGGCCGCTGGGGGAGGGCTCGATCGAGAAAGGCTGGCTGCGCTGCCCCTGGCACGGCTATGACTACAACCCGCTCGACGGCAGCCCACCCGCCGGTTTCGAGGACGCGCCGACCTGCTTCGCCACCGAGATCCGCGCCGACGGTGTCTATGTCGCCCTTCCCCCCGACCCGCCACGCCGACGGACGGTGAGCGACGTCCTGGTCGAGACCATGGTCAACTGGGGTGTCACCCACGTGTTCGGGATGGTCGGTCATTCCAACCTCGGTTTCTCGGACGCCATGCGCGAGGCCGAGGAGCGGGGCGACCTCACCTTCATCGGGATCCGGCACGAAGGCGCCGCATCGTTCGCCGCCAGCGCATACGGAAAGCTGACGGGCGAGTTGGCCGCCTGCTTCGGTATCGCCGGTCCCGGCTCGACCAATCTGATGACCGGGCTCTACGACGCCAAGGTGGACCGGGCCCCGATTCTGGCCATCTCCGGTCAAGTGGCGTCCAGTGTGAAGGGGAGAGGTGCCTTCCAGGACCTCGACCTCGCAGCCGCCTTCTCCGACGTCGCCCGTTATTCGGAGACCGTGCTACCCGGGGGCAACTACGCCGAGGTGATGAGCCTGGCTTGCAAGACTGCCATCGTCGAGCGGGAAGTGGCCCATCTCATGCTGCCCGACGAGGTCCAGGTGCTCCCCTCGTCAGCCCGTGCCGGTGTCCGAGAGGGGCGGACCGGATCGAATGAGATCAGCCCACCGGATGACGTCGTGGACGCTGGGGTCAGGCGAATCGCGGCGTCGGAGAGGCCACTGTTCATCGTTGGGGCGGGGGCACGACACGACATGGAGCCCATCATCCAATGCGCCGAGTCGATCGGTGCGCCCGTGGTCACCACGTTCAAGGCGAAGGGTCAGATCCCCGACTCTCATCCCCTGGGTTGCGGTGTGCTCGGTCGAAGCGGGACTCCGATCGCCTCATGGTTCATGAACGAGAGCGACCTGCTGGTCGTCTACGGCGCCTCGTTCTCCGACCACACCGGCATCGCCGATTACAAGCCGATCATCCAGGTCGACTACGACCCGATGGCCTTGGGTCGCTTCCACTCCGTCGAGTTGCCGGTGCTCGGACATGTCGGTGTCACCGCCCGTCTCTTCCAGGAGCGGATGCCCGCGCACACGATGTTCAGTGATCGCAGCGCAGGGGTGGCCGAGCGATGGGCGATCTGGCGTGAGGAGAAGGCAAGCCGTCGCGCCGATGTGTCATCGGTGGGGATCAACTCGGCTGCCATCTTCGACAGCCTCTCCAGGCTGGCCGACCCCGACGCGGCCATGGCTGTCGACGTCGGCAACAACACGTATTCGTTCGGGCGCTATTTCGAGGTGGAGCGACAGTCGGTGGTGATGTCGGGGTATCTGGGCTCGATCGGGTTTGCCTTCCCTGCGGCGATGGGTCTCTGGGCTACGGTTGGTGAGGACCGTCAGGTGATCGCGGTGGCCGGTGACGGTGGGTTCGGCCAGTACGCCATGGAGTTCACCACCGCGGTCAGGTACGGGATGAACATCACCCTGATCCTCCTGGTCAACAACGAGTTGGGGAAGATCTCCAAAGAGCAGCGCGGGGTCGAGTACGACGTCTGGCAGACCGGCCTCACCAACCCCGATTTCGCCGAGTTCGCCCGCAACTGTGGCGGGTACGGAGTCCGGGTGAGCTCGGTCGACGGTCTCGACGAGGGGATCAGGGCCGGTCTCGAACACGATGGGCCGGCCATCGTCGCCATCGACGCCGACCCGCTGCTCGTTTGACAGTCCGATCCCTCGGGTAAAGCCCCGTGCTCGCCACCATCCCACCATGCGGTACCATGCCTTTCCGGACAGACATCTTTCACCAGCTCCGGAGGAACCCCTCATGAAAATCGTCCATGTCGTGGGCACCGGCACCATCGGTGAGCCATTGATCGGGCTCCTCGCCGATAACAGGGAGCACTTCGGGATCGACGAGGTGACCTTCCACAAGCGCACCCCCCTGGTCACCGAGAAGGCGAAAGTCGAGGATCTGGTCCGCCGAGGTGCGGTCCTCTCGGTCGACGACAACCGCAAGGCCACCTTCGAAGAGCTCGGTCACACCCCCAAGTTCGAGACCCTCGAGGCCATCGAGCGCGCCACGGTCGTCATCGACTGCACCCCGGTGGGCAACGAGATGAAAGAGGAGTTCTACAAGAGCGCCACCGGTCCCATCGGGTTCATGGC
>Ga0326597_10003761_pt1 | contig 21663 bp, 15 predicted proteins | sample RVTome_12_FD_203789 | JGI IMG/M metagenome (GOLD analysis project Ga0326597, IMG submission 203789) | Soil microbial communities from uranium-contaminated site in the Upper Colorado River Basin, Wyoming, United States - RVT100D185 | ecosystem: Environmental > Terrestrial > Soil > Contaminated >...
CTCGCCCTCCCCGGCGGGCGGCTGGCGGGCGTGATCGCCGCCTACACCGTCCTCGTGACGGCGGCGTTCGTCGCGGGGACGCTGCTTGCCCCCGCGGGATTCCTGCGGCAGGCGCTGCGCGCCGTCGGCGCGGGCGGCGCTGCGACCGCGTTGCTGGTGCAGCTCGTGTGGGGCTCGAGCGGCTGGGGCGCGCTGGCGTGGGAAGCAACCCGCGAGGCGGGACGCACGATGCGCTTCATCGTCGAGCTCCGGCCCGACGCGTTCACGCTGTACGAGCCCGTCGTGCGGTTCGTGAGCGCCACCACCCCCGGCATGCTGGCGCTGCAATCGCTCGCTGGGCTCGCGCTGGCGTGGCAGTGGCACATCCTCCTGGCGGCGCAGCCCCTCGGCGCGCCGCTCGCGCCGTTCCGGCAATTCCGCATCGGCGACGGCTGGGTGTGGGGCCTCGTCGCCTGGCTCGGCCTCCTCGTCGCGCCGGTCTCGGCGGTGCTGAAGGTCGCCGGCGCCAATCTGGGATTCGTGCTCGGCGCCCTGTACGTGCTGCGCGGCGCCGCCATCGTCGCGAGTTTCGCACAGGCGGTCGGCGTGTCGGCAGTCGCCCTCGTGATCGCCGCGGTCGCCGCGGCCGCGCTCGCCCTGCCGCTGTTGTTTCTCCTCCCCGGGCTGTGCACGCTGGGGATCACCGATACGTGGTACCAATACCGGCGCCGCCTCGCGGCGCGCCGGCCCAACGCAACGTGAGGACGGCGATGGAGATCATTCTGCGGGAAGACGTGCAGCACCTCGGCAAGGCCGGCGAGGTCGTCAAGGTCAAGGACGGCTACGCGCGCAACTACCTGCTCCCCCAGGGGCTCGCGTATCCGGCGACCGACGCCAACAAGAAGAAGATCGCCTACGAGGCCGACCGCCTCGCCAAGCAGCGCGCCACCGAGAAGGCGGCCGCCGAAACCGAGGCCACGCGCCTCGTCGGCGTCCAGCTGTCCTTCGCCGCGAAGGTCGGCGAGGAAGACAAGCTGTTCGGCTCGGTGACGGCGAGCGACATCCAGCGCAAGCTCGAGGAGCTGGGCATCCACGTGGACAAGCGTAAGATCGACCTCGCCGAGCCGATTCGCGCGCTCGGCGAGTTCCGCGTGGGCATCAAGGTCCACCCCGACGTCCGACCCGAGATCGTGATCACGGTCGTCAAGGAGTAGCAGCCCCCGTGGGCAGTGGCGTCAGCATCAGCTACGTCGACGGCGCCCGGTTCAGCCGCTCGCTGCTCGCGGCGGCCGACTGGGTGGCCGCCGGCCGCGACGATCTGAACCGGCTGAACGTCTTCCCCGTCCCCGACGGCGACACCGGCACCAACATGTGCCTTACCCTCCGCGCCGTCGCGCAGGCACTGCGCGAGCTCGGTGAGGCGTCCCTCCCCCAAGTCACGGCCGCGATGGCGCAGGCCTGCGTGCGCGGCGCCCGCGGCAACTCCGGCATGCTGCTCTCCCAGTTCCTGCTTGGCTTCCAGGAAGGGCTGGGCGCGCGGCTCCGCGCCCGCGCCGCCGACCTCGCCCGGGCGGTCGCCAGCGGCTTCGAGCGCCTCCAGGCGTCGCTCGACGAGCCGGTCGAGGGCACCATCCTCACCGTCGCGCGTGAAACGGCCGACGAGGCCGGACTCGCCCGGGGCGAGCGCGACCTCCGCGTGTTCATGGGGCGCCTCGTGCGCCGCGCCGAGGCGGCGTTGCAGCGCACCCCCGACCTGCTCGCCGTGCTCAAGGCGGCGGGCGTCGTGGACGCGGGCGCGAAAGGCTTCGTGCGCTTCCTCGAGGGCGTGAAGCGCCTCATCGACGAGGGGCACGTGGCCGCAGGCGCCGTGGACCGGCTCGCGCCCCCCCCCAACGCCGCGGCTCAGGCGGAGGTGGCCGTCGACCGCGACTACCGCTTCTGCACCGAGGTGATGGTGCGTGGCGCCGCCCTCCCCGCCGCCGCCGACGTGCGGCGCGCCCTGCGCGCGTTCGGCGCGTCGATCGTCGTGCTCCGCACGGGGGATCTGCTCAAAGCCCACGTGCACACCGACGCGCCCGAGGCCGTCTTCCAGCTCGGCGCCGGGTGGGGCACAGTCGAGTCCACCAAGGCCGACGACATGCGGGCCCAGCATCAGGCCCTCCAGGCGCGCCGCCCCGTCGCTTTCGTGAGCGACACGGCGTGCGATCTCCCCGACGAGATCGTGGTGCAGTACGACATCGGCCTCGTCCCCACGCAGCTGATCGTCGGCGAGCGGGTCTACCGCGACCGGCTCGAGCTGACTTCGGCGGAGTTCTTCGAGCGGCTGCGCACCGGCAAGGACGCCACGACGTCGCAGCCGACGCCCCAGGCCTTTACCGACGGCTACGCCGACGCGGCGCGGGCGGCGGACCACGTGATCGCCGTGGTGCTCTCCAAGGCGCTGTCGGGGACGTGCGCCAGTGCCGAGGCGGCCGCCCGCCGCTTTGACGGGGGGCGGGTGACGGTCGTCAACAGCCGCAGCGCCTCCCTGGGCGAGGGGATGCTGGTGCTGCGCGGGGTCGAGCTGGCCGCCGCCGGGTGGGCGCCGGAGGCGATCGCGCGCGAGCTGGAGCGGGTGCGCGACCAGTCGGGAGGATTCTTCACGGTCGACAACTTCGAGCGGCTGGTGCGCTCGGGGCGCGTGGGGCGCGGCCGTGCCTGGCTCGGCGCCAAGCTGAACCTGAAGCCGGTGATGGCCGTTACCCGGGAGGGCACGATCGAGCCGGCCGCCCGGGCGCGCGGGGCGGCGGCGGCGCGGCGGCGCATCCTGGAGCTCTTGGGCCGCGCGCTGACCCCGCGCCCGCGCGAGCTGCGGCTCGGCGTGGTGCACGGCGACGTCCCGGCGTTCGCCGAGGCGCTGCGGGCGGAGCTGGTGGCGCGCTATCGGCCCAGGCAGTGCCTCGTCAGCCCGATCACCCCGGTGATCGCCGCGCACGCCGGGGTCGGCGCGTGGGGGGTTTTCTATCAGGTTGAAGACGGAACAAACGGATGACGCGCGCGCTATGACTAGCCGGGGACGATCCCGTCCCGCCGGCCGCGCGCCGGCGACGCCCGCGGCCCTCGAGCTCGTGCTCGAGGCACTGGCGGACCGCAAGGCGGTGGATGCCCTGGTGCTGGACCTGCGCGGGCTGTGTGCGGCGACCGACTACTTCGTGATCGTGTCGGGCACGTCCGACGCGCACGTGCGGGGGATGGCGGACCACCTGGTGGCGGCGCTGGCGCCGCGCGGAGTGGAGCCGCATCATGTCGAAGGATTGGCGCAGGGGCGGTGGGTCCTGCTGGATTACGTGGATTTTGTGGTGCACGTGTTTCACCCGGAGCTGCGGGACTTCTACCAGCTCGAGCGGTTGTGGGGTGATGCCCCGGTGGTCGCCGCGGGCGATTCGGGCACGACTGGCGCGACTGGCGCGAAAGGATAAGAGCAGATGCGAAGGATCAACGGCACCCTGGCGGCGATTCTGGCACTCACGACGTTGGGCGCAGGCCCCCTCGCCGCGCAGTACTTCGGGCAGAACAAAGTCCAATACCGCACCTTCGACTTCAAGATCATCCAAACCGAGCATTTCGAGGTCTACTACTATCCGGAGGAGCGCGCCGCCGCGCTCGACGCAGCGCGCATGGCCGAGCGGGGCTACGCGCGCCTGTCGCGGATCCTCCACCACCAGTTCCAGGGCCGGAAACCGATCATCCTCTACGCCTCGCAGTCGGACTTCCAGCAGACGAACGTCGTCGACGCGCAGGGTGAGGGCCTGGGCGGCGTCACAGAGTTCTTCAAGCACCGTATGGTGCTGCCCTTCACGGGGTCGTACGCCGAGCTCGAACACGTGCTGCAGCACGAGATGGTCCACCAATTCCAGTTCGACATCTACAGCCGCGGGCGCCCGGGGGCCGGCGTGCAGACGCTGGTGAGCGTCAACCCGCCGCTCTGGTTCATGGAGGGGATGGCGGAGTACCTCTCGCGCGGCCCGATCGACCCCAATACGGCCATGTGGCTGCGGGACGCGTCGCTCGAGGGCCACCTGCCCACGATCGAGGAAATGACCTACGACCCCAACGTGTTCCCCTACTACTACGGCCACGCATTGTGGGCGTACATCGGTGAGAAGTGGGGCGACGAGGTCATCGGGGAAATCCTCCAGACCTCGGCGAGCTCGGGTGTCGAATCCGCCGTCAAGCGGGCGCTGGGCCTGACGCTCGACGAGCTCTCCGCCGACTGGCGCGATGCCGTCCAGACCACCTTCCTGCCGCAGCTCGGCGACCACTACCGCGCGCGCCGCGTCGCCCAGGCGACGCTCACGCGCAAGCGCTCGCGCGGGCGGATCTTCCTCGCGCCCGCCCTCACGCCCGACGGCCGCGAGCTGGCCTTCTTCGGCGACCAGGGGGGCTTCTTCATCGACCTCTACCTCGCGGACGCCGAGACCGGCCGGGTGAAACGGCGGCTCGTCAAGTCGACGATCAATCGGAATTACGAGAGCCTGCGGTTCATCAACTCCTCGGGGACCTTCTCGCCCGACGGCCGGTTCTTCGCGCTGGCGGCCAAGCGGAAGGATCGTGACGACCTCGTCATCCTCGACGTGCGGCGCAACCGCGAGGACCGCCGGATCAAGATCGCGCTCAGCGGTCTGCAGACGCCGAGCTGGTCCCCCGACGGCCGCCAGCTGGTGTTCACCGGGTTCGACGGCGGACTGTCCGACCTGTTCATCGTGAACCGCGACGGGACCGGCCTGCGGCGGCTCACGACCGACAAGTACGCCGACCTGCAGCCCGCCTGGTCGCCGGACGGCAAGACGATCGCGTTCGTCACCGACCGCGGCGGCGACACCGACTTCGAGGACCTGCGGTTCGGCAACCTGCGGATCGCGCTGTATCATCTCGACTCGGGCACGATCGAACTGCCGGGCCAGATGGACCAGGGGAAGAACATCAATCCCGCCTGGGCGCCCGACGGCCAGTCGCTCGCGTTCGTCTCCGACCGGACCGGCATCAGCAACATCTACCTGTACGAGCTCGCCGACGGCAGCATCTATCAGATCACCAACCTGTACACCGGCGTCCAGGGAATCACGCCCCTCTCGCCCGTGATGTCGTGGGCCCGCCAGGCCGACCGTCTCGCGTTCGTCTACTACGAAGACGGCCAGTACAGCGTCTATTCTGTGGAAAACCCGCGCTCGCTGCGCCGCGCTCCCTTCCGCGGGCCGGTCGTGCCGGCGGTGACGTCGCTCGTCGCCGCCCGCGACACCGCGGGGCCCGCGCCGACCGCCGTGGCCACCGCGCCGGTCGAGCGGCCCAACGAGTCGGCGTCGGTGTATCGCGCGTCCGGGGGCTTCCGGCCCTCGGCATCGCCGCAGCCGGCCGAGTCGCTCGCCGCACCGGGCCCCGTCTCGGTGCGCCAGCTACTCGATTCGGCAACCCTGGCGCTCCCCGACACCACTGAGTTCACGCTCCGGCCCTACCGCACGCGGTTCACGCCCGATTATGTCGCGCGCCCGACGGTGGGCTATCAGCGGGACAACTTCGGACGCGGCTTCTTCGGCGGCACGGCGGTCGCCCTGTCGGACATCCTCGGCAACCGCACCATCGTCCTGTCGGGATCGGTGAACGGGCGCATCAGCGAGGCGCAGTTCCTGGGCGTGTACGTCAACCAGTCCCATCGCTTCAACTGGGCGGGAGGCTTCTCCCAGGAGCCGCTCTACTTCTACGCCGGCAGCAACTGGTCGCGCGTCGACTACGGGGCCGTGGGCGGCACGGACAGCGCGGACGTGTTTACCACAGCCATCCGCCGCTTCGTGATCCGCGACGTCTTCGCCGAGTCGTACTACCCCTTCAGCCGTTTCAGCCGGGCGGAGCTGGGCCTGCACGCCGTGAACATCACCGACGCAACCCTCCAGCTCGAGACCGGGTTCGACTCGCAGAGCGGGGCGTTCCTCGGCCAGAATTACGTCACCCGGAAAGGCCCCTCGGTCAGCTTCGTCCAGCCGTCGCTGTCCCTGGTGCACGACAATTCGCTGTTCGGCTACGTGGGACCGTTCGCCGGCTCGCGCTCGCGCTTCCAGGTCTCGCCCGCCTTCGGCACCTGGCAGTTCACCGCCGGCCTCGCCGACTACCGGCGCTACCTCTTCTTCCGGCCGTTCACGCTGGCGTTTCGCGGCCTCATGTTCGGCCGCTACGGCCGCGACGCGGAGCGCTTCCCGATCTTCCTCGGCACCACCGAGCTGCTCCGCGGCTACACCTATGGGTCGTTCCGGGACAACGAATGCGTCGCCGACCCCGGCAACAGCTCGCAAACCGGCTGCGCCGAGCTCGATCAGCTGATCGGATCGAAACTCGCCGTGGCCAACGTCGAGTTGCGCTTCCCGCTCACCCGCAGCCTGGTCCTCGGCTTCCTCCCGATCGGCTTTCCACCGATCGAGGCCGCGATCTTCTACGACGCCGGACTCGCCTGGAGCGAGGGGTCGGTCGTGAAGCTCAACCGCGCCGCCGGCGAGAACCCCGCGCTCGTGCGCGCGCCGCTCAAGAGCTGGGGCGGCTCGATTCGGGTCAACATGCTCGGCCTGATGATCTTGCGGTTCGACTACACGAAACCGATCGACCGACCGCTGAAGCGGAACTACTGGACCATCAGCCTCGGTCCGACGTTCTAACTCCGCGTCGCTAAAACACTTGCAATGGCCTCGCCGGTTGTCTATCTTGTCCGGCGAGGCCATTTGCGTATCCCGGGTTGGTACCTCCTGCTCGCGGGCGTGACGCTCTGGGGCTGCCGGTCCCAAGCGCCCCCCGCTGTGTCTTCTCAATCTCAAGAACTACAACAAGTTAGCCAGCAGCGCCGGTCCGCCAGCCGGAGCACCGGCGTGGCCATCCGGCTCGCCGCCCAGGGGGGCACGCCCCGGCTGTACCGCCTCCCCCGCCTCGTCGAGCTCCCCGGCGCGCTGCGCGGGCGCCTCCCGGCCATCGATCGCGTAGTAGGACTCGACGTCGAGTCCGAGTTCCTCTTCGTCGCCACCGCCAAGCAGGAGCTGCTCGCCCTCGATCTCGGGAGCGGCCGCGTGGACACCGTCGCGACCGGCATCGCGCAGACGGCGCTCGGCCCCGACGGCACGCTCTACGCCGTGGATGCGAAGCGCCGCGTCGTCTCGTTGTCGCGGCGCACGCGCTTCACCTGGCCGCGGCCGCTCGACGGCCTTCCCCGCGATCTGTTCGGGTCCACCGATCAGCGCCTCGTCGCCGTGATTCCCCAGGACCCGCCGCGCCTGCTCATCGCCGCCGCCGACCAGCCCCCCGCCGTGCGCGAGATCGCCGCCGGCGGCGACGTCGCGGCGACCCGCTGGGGAGACCTCGTCGCCGTCGCTAGCGACTCCGGCGTCGCGCTCTACGACCCCCTCGGGCGCCGCGATCCGACGTTCGTCCCGCTCGCGGACCGGCCGCGCGCGCTCGCGTTCTCTCCATCGGGGCACCGCATTTACGTGGCCCGCCGCGGCGCCCTCGGCCTCGCGGTGATCGACCGCTATGAGCGCCGCGAGCTCGACGGCGTCGCCCTGCCCGGCCCCGCCGCCGCCCTGCGGCTCGATCCGCTCGGCCGGTGGCTGCTCGCGCGGCCGGCGGTCGGCGATTCGGCGTGGATCGTGGACCTCCCGATCAAGCGCCACACCGGCGGCATCGCGACGACGTGGCAAGCCGATCTTCCCGCGGTCTCCCCCGACGGCGTGCTGCTCTACCGGCGCGGCGACGACGTCGTCGCGCTGCGACCCGACTCCCTCACCGAGACAGGCCACGTAGACCGGGGCGCCGCCGATCTCTGGGTGCTGTCGGCCTGGCTGCCACGGGGCAGCGGGCTGACCGGTCAGGCGAGCGTCGACGCGCTCACCGCCGACACCGTCGGCGCGGAGGGCCCACTGTACGTGCAGGTGTCCACCTCTCAAAACCCCGACTGGTCGGGCCGGTTGGCGCAGGACCTGGCGCGTGCCGGCCTCGCGGCCAGCGTGCTGCCGCCGCAGGGCCCCGACGACGGCTACCGGGTCGTGCTGGGACCCTACGCCACCCGCGCGCAGGCCGAAGCGACCGGGCGCAAGCTCGGCCGCCCCTTCTGGATCTACCAGCCCGGCCAGTGACGGCACCCCCGACTGAGCCTTCGCCGGCCCCCCTCCCCCTCCCCCCCCCGCCCCCGCGCCAGCTGCCGCTGTCGCGGCTGGGGCACCTGATTCCGCCGCTCGTCCAGGGACAGGCGCTCGTCGCGCTCGTGCCCACCACTGCCGACCTCGTGTGGGCGGCGAAAGCGGCGTGGGACATCGCCCGCATCGCGGCGCGCGGCGGGCGCCGCGTGGCGCTCGTGGACCTGGGGGTCGAGGAGCCCGCCCTACACCAGAGCGTGGGGCTGACTCCCAGTGACGGGATCGTAGACGCCTTCGAGTACGGCGTGTCCCTGACGAAGGCCGCGCACGAAGTGGACGGCGTCTTTTTCATTGCGGCGGGGTCGTACACCGCCAGCGCGGGCGATCTCTACGCGCACCCCCGCTGGCGCAAGCTGCAGGCGGGGTTCCGCGCCGAGGGCGCACTGCTGCTGCTCTTCGTCTCGGCGACGGGGCTCGGCAAGCTCTCCGCCGTGCCCGATGGGGCGATCGTGCTCGCGCCCGAGGGCTTGGACCCCGCGTCGGCGGTCGGCATGCAGATCGCGAGCGCGTTGGAGCGCGGCACGCCGCTGCTCGGCGTGGCGCGCGATCGTTGGATGGCGGCGGCCGCTCCCGCCCCCGCCCTCACGTCGATCCCGAGTCTCACACCCGAGCCCGGCCGACGGCGCGGCAAACGCGCGGTGGCGGCGACGCTGGTGCTGGCCGGGGCCGCCCTCGGCGGCTGGGCGCTACTCGCGCCCGCCAGGGAGTCGTTCAGAGCCCCGCCCCCACCCCTCCCCCTGCCGCAGGAGTCGACACCCGTGGCGCCCGCCGCGGCCGCGGCCGCGGCCGATACGCTCCCCTGGACGATCCAGCTGGCCGCATACGGGACGGCGGACAAGGCGCTCGCGCACGCCGACCAGCTGACCGAGGCGGCGGGGATCGTGGCGCTCGTGACGCCGGTCCAGCAGAGCGGCCGGGGCACGGTCTGGTACCGCGTGTTGGCGGGCTCGTACGCGACGCGCGATGCGGCGGCGGCCGGGCGCGAGGAGCTGTGGCGCCGGGGCGCGGCGGACCGCGGCATCGGCGACCTGCTGCGCGCCCCGTACTCGCTGGTGCCGGCGACGGACACATCGCTCGCATCGCTGCGGCGCCAGGGCCTGCCCGCGGCCCGCTGGGCGGGCCGCATCCTCATCGGCGCCTTCGAAACGCCCGAGCAGGCCGCCTTCACCGCAGCCGAGCTGACGCGCGCCGGCGTGCGCGCCACCCTTCTCCCACGTGTGGGGACCGCACCATGAGATTGAGCCGGTTGGAGCTGTCGGGTTTCAAGTCGTTCGCGGGGACGGTGGAGCTCCCCTACGAGCCCGGCGTGACCGCCATCGTGGGGCCGAACGGCTGCGGCAAGTCGAATATCTCCGACGCCGTCCGCTGGGTGCTCGGCGAGCAGTCGCCGCGCCTGCTCCGCGGCGGAAAAATGGAAGATGTCATCTTCCAGGGCTCGACTGGGCGGCGGCCGGTGAACGTCGCCGAAGTGTCGCTTGTGTTCGACAACTCCGACGGCACGCTGCCGATCGCCTACCAGGAGGTCGTAGTCACGCGCCGTCTGTCGCGCTCGGGCCAGAGCGAGTACCTCCTCAACCGCTCGCCGGTGCGGCTGCGGGACATCCAGGACCTGCTGCGCGGCACCGGGCTGGGCGCCGACGCGGCCGTCGTGATGGAAGCGAAGATGATCGAGGCGCTGCTCTCGGAGAAAGCCGAGGAGCGGCGCGCGCTGTTCGAGGAAGCGGCGGGCATCGGGCTGTATCGCGACCGGAAGAAGAGCACCGAGCGGCGCCTCGAGGAGACGGCGGCCGACCTGGCGCGGCTCGAGGACTTGATCAGCGAGGTGCAGACGCAGGTGCGGAGCCTCGCCCGCCAGCGCGGCAAGGCGGAACGCTACGGGAAGATGGTCGAGGAGCGCTTCGGGGTCGCGCTGACGCTGGTGCGACGCGAGATCGAGGACTTCGACCTGGCGCTCGGCGCGCTGGGGGTGCGGGCCCGCAAGCTGGCCGAGACGCTGCCGGCGGCACGCGCGCGTCTCGCCGACGCGGAGCGCGGGCGGGAGACCCATGTGCAGGCGCGGCACACCGCCGAGGCGCGGCGGACGGAAGTGGAGCGCCGTCTCGCTGATGCGAAGCTCGAAGTCGGGCGGCTCGAGAGCGATCTGGCACTCGCCGCGGAGCGGCTCGGCAACGCGGGCCAGCGGCGCCAGACCGCCGCCGAAGAGCAGGCCCAGGGAGAGCGCCGTGCGGCGCAGGCGGAGCGCGAGCACGACGCGGCCGCGGCTGAATGCTCGGCGGCGGAGCGGGATCTTGCCGCCGTGCAGGCCGAGCTGGGGACCCGCGCGGGACGGGAGGACGAAGTGCGCGGCCGCCTCGCCGCCCAGCGGGCCGCGGTCCGCGACTTGGAGGAAGCGCTGCAACGCCGGGCGGAGGCGGCCCGCGCGCTCGAGGGTGAGCGGGCGGCGCTGGAGCGTGAGGGCACCGAGTTGCGGGACCAGCTGGCGCGCGCCACGGGCGAGCGCCAGGCGCGCGAAGCGGCCGCGCAGGCGGCCACCGGAGCGGCTGACACCGTGGCGCAGCGCGCCACGCGCGACGCGCAGGCGGCGGTCCGCGCCGTCGAGGCGCTGCAGCACGCGCGGCGCCAGGTCGCCGCGCTGCAGGAACAGGAGATGGGCGCCCGTGGGGCGCGGCGTCAGACCGAGGCGGCGTTGGCGCAGCTCGAGGCGCGGCGCGACGCGCTCACCGAGCTCGACCGCGACCGCGTGGGCCTCGCTCCTGCGGCGCAGGCCCTGCTCAAGGCACGGCAGCGGTTCGGCGACGCCGTCATCGGCCCGCTCGCCGACTTCGTCCGCACCAGCCGCCGCGACGCCGAGTTGGCCGAGCGGCTGCTGGGCGAGTGGCTCCACGCCGTGCTGGTGCGCGACGCGTCGGCCATCGACGCGATCCGGGCCTGGCACGACGAGACTCAGCCCGGCCCGCTCGTGCTCCTCCCCTGCGTCCCCGGCCCCCGGCTCGCGGCGGACGGCCACCCCCTGCAGGACGCGCTGCGCGTGGACGGTCCGGCGGCGGCATGGGTGCGGGCGCTCCTCGCGGGTCACGAGGTGCTCGTGGGAACCGGGGGGAGCGGCAGCGGCCGGGCTCTGCGGCGCGCGAACGGGGCGGTCTTCCTGGACGGCGGCACACACACGTCAGGCGGCCCGTTGCAGCGGCGCGCGGAGCTCGAGGCGCTGGAGCAGGAGGTGCGCGAGGCCAACGCAGCGCGCGATCGCGCGGGCGCCGCCCTCGACGGGACGGTGCGGGAGCTGGCGGCGGCCGAGGCGGCGTTCGCCGCGGCCGGCCAGGCAGCGGAAGGGGCGCGGCACGCCGAGCTCGAGGCCGGTGCCGAGAAGGGCGAGGCGGAGCGCGCCGTGATCCACGCGCACCGGCAGGCCGAGGAGGCCGCAGCGCAGGTCGCTCGACTCACGCGCCGTCTCGCCGAGGTCGACGCCCGGTTGAACACGCTGCACACGGAGCTGCACGCACGCGAGCTGGAGCGCGTGCGGGCCGACGAGCAGCTGGGCGCCGAGCGGGCCGGGCTCGAGGGTCTGGAGGCGCAGCAGGAGGCGGCGCGCGAGCAGCGGGTGCGGTGGCAGGTGGAGGCGGCGCAGGTCGAGGCCCGGCTCGCGGCCGCGCGGGAGCGCGCCAGTCGGGCCGCCGCCGACGCGGGCGAATCGCGCCACCAGGCGGCCGCGCGGGCCGAGGAGATCTCCCGCATCGAGCGCGACACCACCTCACTCACCGTCCAGCGCGCCCAATGGCAGGACGCGCTGCAGGAGCGCCGGCTCGCCCTGGTAGAGCTCGAGGCGGCGGCCGGGGAGGCCGAGGCGCACGTCGGCCTGGCGGAGGCGGACCTGGCGCAGGGTGAGGGCGCGCTCGACCAGGCCCGCAAGGCCCTGGAAGCGCTGGGCGAGGAGGAGCATCGCCTGCAACTCGAGCGCACCGAGATCGAAGGCCGCCGGCGGGGCCTGGTCGAGCGCGTGGAGACCGAGTGGCGTAAGCCGCTGGACCGGCTGCTCGCCGACGCGCCGGAAGTGGCGGGCGACATCGAGTGGCTGCGCCAGGAGAACGACCGGCTGCGCGGGCAGATCGACGCCGTGGGCCCCGTCAACGCCCTCGCCGTCGAGGAGCACGCCGAGGAAGTGAAGCGGCTCGAGTTCCTGATGACGCAGCGCGACGACCTCGTGGCGGCGCGCCACTCGCTGCAGCAGGCGGCGCGCGAGATCGACCAGACGGCCAAGGCGCTGTTCCTCGAGTCCTTCGGCAAGGTCCGGGAGAATTTCCGCGGTGTGTTCCAGACGCTGTTCGGCGGCGGAGAATGCGACGTGCGGCTCGCCAACGAGGACGAGCCGCTCGAGAGCGAGATCGAGATCCACGCGGCGCCGCGCGGCAAGCGCACCCAGCGGATCCACTTGTTGTCGTCCGGGGAGCGCACGCTCGTCGCCGTGTCGCTGCTGTTCGCCATCTTCCTGACCAAACCCAGCCCGTTCTGTCTGCTCGACGAGGTGGATGCCCCACTCGACGACGCGAACGTGGGCCGCTACGTCCGGCTCCTGGCGGAGTTCAAGGACCAGACGCAGTTCATCGTGATCACCCACAATCCGCGCACCATGCAGGCGGCCGACGCGGTCTATGGGGTCACGATGCAAGAGCCCGGCGTCTCCACGATCGTCGGCGTGCGGCTCGGCCAGATGGAACCGGCCTAGGCCCCATGCGCCGGCTGCTCTGGCTCGCGCTCGTGCCCGCGGGCCTCGCGGCGCAGCGACCCTCCGTCTCGCCCGCGCTGTCGCACGCCTGGATGCGCGACACGACGCTCTCCGTCTGGCTCTTCGCCCGCCCCGGCGCGCCGCTCGACACCGCCTTCGCCCGCGCCGCCGCCATCGGGGCGCGCGTGCGCGTCCGCAGCCGCTGGCTCCACGCCATCAGCGTCGACGCCCCCAGCGCCGCGCTCCGGCTCCTCGCCCAGGACCCGCGCCTGCGCCGCATCCAACCCCTCGGCCGCTTCCGGCTCGCGCCGGGGGGGGGGGAGGAGGGGGAGGGGGGGGAGGGCGGGGGGCGCGTCAAGCGGGAGCGCACACCCGCGCCCTCCCCCGCCGCCCCCGGGGACACCTGCCCCGCCGGCGGCGACCCCGCCTACGGGCCGTCGGAGATGCCTTACCGCCGACTCCGGCTGCGGCCGCTAGCCGACGCCGGCGTGGACGGCGCCGGCGTGCGGATCGCAATCTTCGACAGCGGATTCGACACCCAGAGCCCGGCGTTCGCGGGGATCACCGTCACCGCGCAGTACGACTTTGTGTTCCGCGATACGGTCGTGCGTAACGAGGCCGTCGACGCCCCGGGCGCCCACGGCCACGGGACGGCGGTCTGGTCGCTGTTCGCAGGGAGCGTCCCCGGCCGGCTGCGTGGCATCGCCCCGGGCGCGACCTATCTGCTCGCCAAGACGGAGGACATCCGCAGCGAGACGCGGGTCGAGGAGGACAACTACGTCGCCGCCCTCGAGTGGGCCGATTCGATCGGCGTGGACATCGTCTCCTCGAGCCTCGCCTATCTCGTCTTCGACAACGGGTTCAGCTACACGCCCTCGCAGCTGAACGGCGACGTCGCGGTCACGACCGCCGCCGCCGACAGCGCCGCCCGGCGCGGCATCTTGGTCGTCACGGCGGCCGGGAACCTGGGCCCCGCCTCGCGCTCGCTCTGGACGCCCGCCGACGCCGACTCGGTGCTGGCCGTCGGGGCCGAGGACTCGCTGGGCACCCTCGCCACGTTCTCTTCCCGGGGACCGACCGCCGACGGGCGGATCAAGCCCGATTTCACCGCTCCGGGCGTGGCGGTGTGCGCCGTGCTGGGCAGCGGGGTCGCGCGACTCGACGGCACGTCGTTCGCGACGCCGCTCCTCGCCGCGAGCGCGGCGCTCGTCAAACAGCTGCACCCGGCGCTCGCGCCGATGGCGCTGCGCGCCGCGTTCCGCATGTCGGCGGCGAACCGGGCCGCCCCCGACACGTTCCGCGGCTGGGGCCGCCCCGACGTCAGCGCCGCGGCGGTATTCCCGGCCGGCGTCACCGCGATTGCTCCGGTGACGGGCCCGCTCGCGTCGATCACACCCACCTTCAGCTGGACGGCGGGCGCCGTACCCCCGTTTGCGACCCCGGTCACCTACCGGCTGCGCATCGCGCGCGACTCAGGGCTCGCGGCTCCCGTCGTGGACACGACGCTCACGGACGTCGAGAACTACGACCTGCGTTTGCCCCAGAAGCCGGGAACGCCGCTCTTCTGGCGGGTGGACGCGACCGCGGTTACAGGCGACACGGCGAGCACCGGGCGCGTCGGGCCGTTGGCCGTGCCCGCGTGGGCGACGCTCACGTCGCTCAACGACCCCGCCGGCGCCGTGACCGACTCGGTGCAGCCGACGTTCACGTGGACTTCCCCAGGCGTCGGCGCGCCCCCTGGGCCGTTCAGCTACGACTTGTTCGTGCAGCGCGTGGCGGATCCGTTCCCCGCGTTCGGCGTCCCCGGGCTCACCGTCACCACCTTCCGGATGCCCCAGCCCCTCGAGCGAAACGCCGCGTACCGCTGGTACGTCGTGGCGCATGTGGGGACCGATACGACGCTCGTGTCGAGCCGGGGGCCGTTCCTCGTGCTCGACGAGTCGGTCCCCGCGGCGACGCTCTTGTATCAGAACTTCCCCAATCCGTTCCCGGACGCCGGCCGCGATTCGACGTGTCTGTGGTTCGACCTCGCTATGACCGGCCTCGCCCAAGTCGAGATCCTCGACCTGCGGGGTCATAGCGTACGGCGCTTCGTGCCCGGCCCCGACTTCCCCTCCCTCCTGACGGCGGGCCGCTACGGCCGCGGCCAGCCGGGAGGCGCGACCTGCGACCCGCGCCTCATGTGGGACGGCCGCACGGACGACGGGCGCCTGTTGCCGGCGGGCGTCTACCTCTACAAGCTCAAGGCGCCCGGCATCGTGCTGTTCAAACGGATCGTCTTTCGCGGGAAGTGATCATGGATCTCGTCACCGTCGGCACCGGCACCGTCGCCCCTTCCGCCCATCGCACGTGCGCCTGTCATTGGGTCGCCCGCGGCGACGTCCGCGTCCTGCTCGACTGCGGCGCCGGGTCGTTGCATCGCCTCGCCGAATTCGGACTCCCCTGGCAACAGATCACGCACGTCGTGTTGTCGCACTTCCACCCCGACCACTGGGGTGAGCTGCCGATGCTGGTGTACGCGCTCAAGTACACGACGGTCCCGCCGCGCACCGAGCCGCTCGTGATCCTCGGGCCGCCGGGCGTCGTCCAGCTGCTCCGCGCCCTCGCCGAGGGGTACGGGAGCTGGCTCCTGGACCCCGGCTTCCCGATCGGCATCCTCGACGTGCGGGACGGCGAACCGTTCCCCCTCAGCGCCGACGTGAGCCTGGAGACCTTCCCGGTGCCCCACACGACCGAGAGCGTGGCCCTCTCACTGGTGGCGCCGGAGGGCCGACTGGTGTACACCGGTGACACGGGACCGAGCGGCGAGCTGACCCGTTGGGCAGCGGGGTGCGATCTCCTGCTCGCCGAGTGCTCGCTCCCCGAATCGATGGCGATGGACATTCACCTGACGCCGGAGCGCGCCGGCGACCTGGCCCAGGGGGCCCAGGCCAAACGGCTAGTCTTGACGCACTTCTATCCGCCGGTAGAGACTTCGGACCCCACTCCGGCAGCGCTCGCCGGGACGCGCTTCCGGGGCCCTGTGACGGCGGCCCGGGACGGGGATCGGTTCACCATCGGAGGGAAGTAGTCGTGCTCATCGTGATGCGGCATGGCGCCACGCCGGACGAAGTCCAGAAAGTCATCTCGGTCGTCGAGGAGATGGGCTACCAGGCGCGCCCCATGCCCGGCGCGCAGCGCACGGCCGTCGGCCTGGTGGGGAACGACGGCCGCGTCGACGCGTCACGCCTCGAGGGGCTCCCGGGCGTGCAGGAAGTCATTCACGTCTCGAAGCCCTACAAACAGGTGAGCCGAGAATGGAAACAGGAGCCGACCGTCGTGCGGCTCCCGGGCGGGGTCAGCGTGGGGGGCACCGAGGTTGTGGCGATCGCGGGGCCCTGCTCCGTCGAGACCGAGCGCCAGATCGTCGAAGCGGCGCGGCTCGTCAAGGACGCGGGCGCGGTGATCCTGCGCGGCGGCGCGTGGAAGCCCCGCAGTTCGCCCTACTCGTTCCAGGGACTCGGCCGGCCGGGGCTCAGACTCCTCGCCAAGGCGCGCGAAGAGACCGGGCTCCTGATCTGCACCGAGGCGATGGACCCCGACGGGGTGGGCTGGGTATCGGAGACGGCGGATATCGTGCAGATCGGCGCCCGCAACATGCAGAACTTCTCGCTGCTCAAGGTCGCCGGCCGGTGCGGCAAGCCCGTCCTGCTGAAGCGCGGCATCAGCGCCACGATCACCGAGCTGTTGCTCTCCGCCGAATACCTCCTGGCCGAAGGGAACCACGACGTGATCCTGTGCGAGCGCGGGGTACGGAGCTTCGACACGGCGACGCGCAACCTCTTCGACCTGACGGCGATTCCCGTGGTGCACAAGCTCTCCCACCTGCCGATCATCGCCGATCCGTCGCACGGCACCGGCCTGCGCGACAAGGTGATCCCGATGGCGCGCGCGGCGGTCGCGGCCGGCGCCGACGGCATCATGGTCGAGGTGCATCCGAATCCGGAAGACGCGCTGTCGGACGGCGCGCAGACGCTCTACCCGGACCAGTTCGCCCAGCTGATGCGCGAGGTGCGCATCATCGCAGAGGCCATTGGGCGGCGCGTGGCCGAGCCCGCCGCCGTGAGTGCATGACCCCCACCCCCGCGCTGCTCCTGCTGCTGGCGGTCCAGGACCCGGGCCCCGTCCTCGACCGGGCTTCCGCGGCGTACCAGACGATCCAGACGCTGTCGGCGGAGTTCACGCAGGTGGTGGCCAACCCGCTGCTCGGCGCGCCCGACACGACGCGCGGTAAACTCTATCAGATGCGCCCCAACCACTTCGCGATGCGCTTCACCCATCCCCGGGGCGACCGCATCGTGGCCGACGGCAGGCATCTCTGGCTGTACACGCCCAGCAGCACGCCTGGTCAGGTCATCCGCACGGCGATCCCCCGCGTCGGGACGACCGGGCCCAATCTCATCGGGCAGTTCGTGGAACGGCCCCGCGCGCGCTACCGGGCGCGCTATCTCCGCGCCGATTCGCTGGCGGGGCGGATGACGGATGTGGTCGCAATGGTCCCGCGCGCGACCGACTTTCCCTACTCCGAGGCCGTGGTGTGGATCGACCGGGATGACGGGCTGGTGCGGCGCATCGAGATCGTCGAAACGTCCGGGCAGCGCCGGACGCTGGTGCTCGAGAAGGTCGTGGTGAACCGGGGAGTGCCGGGCCGCGAGTTTATTTTTTCACCGCCGGCCGGATTACGGGTGGTAGATCAGTAGCCAGCGCCGCCGCGACCCGCTCGGCCGTCGCTTCGTCCATGCCCCGCTTCTGCGCCAGCTCGAGCGCGGCGCGCCCCAACGCCCGGTACAGCTTCCCGTCGTCGCCCGCCAACGATTCGATGTGCCGCACGATCGTCGCCGTGTCCCCGCGCGCGACGGGACCGGTGAGCGCATCTTTCGGCTCCGCGCGGCTCAGGTTCTCGAGCGTCCCTTCCACCAACGGCCGCAGCGCCGCCCACGCGTCGGCGTCGGACAGCCCGGCGTGGCGCAGCAACCGCTGGGCCACCGCCTCGACCACCACCAGGTAGTTCGACGCGAACACCGCCCCGGCGTGATAGATCGGTTTCGCCTTGGTGGCGATGCGGAAGGGCCGCATCCCCACGTCCTGCGCCAGCCGCTCCGCCGCCTCGACTGCCCGCGGCATCCCTTCGACCGCCGCCCACGCGCCCTTGAGACGCGCCGGCGCGCGCTCGGGCTCGACGATCGTCTGGAGCGGATGCAGGGAGCCGAGGGCGGCCCGGCTGGTCACCAGTGACCCGAGCGCTTCCTGACCCTGCGCGCCCGAGAGGTGGAGCACGACGTGATCGCGGGTGATCGCCCCCGCCGCGGCGAGCGCCTCGGCAAGCGGGCGGATGCCGTCGTCGCGCACCGCGAGGATGACGACGCCCGCCTGGGACACCCAGGCGGGCGGTGCGTCGCCGTCACCGACGGTGAGCGTGAGGGGAGCCGGGACGCTCTTCTTGCGGTGGCCGTGCAGCCGCACGGTGTAGCCGGCCTGCGCCAGCGCCAGCGCCAGCCCCACCCCGGCGCGGCCGGGCCCGATGACCCCGACCACCGGCCGGTCGGTCACTGATTGCGGGTCGGCGCCGTTGCCGTGGCGGCGAGCGCCAGCAGGTCCTGCGGCGACCTGGCGCGCTTCGCCAACGTGAGCGCCTGCTGCACCTGGCGGTCGTCCGCCATGCGGCGGCGGAACTCCGCCGGCCGGCCGAACACGTACCGCGACGCCTCGTACGCCAGCTCCTGCGCGATGAGAGCGCGCGCGCCCTGGACCACCGAGTCGGACACCTGCGCGCCCTTGGCGCGGATGCGCCGCAGGATTTCGTCCACCATGCCGCCCGTCACGGCGAAGTTCGCGGCCGGCAGTCGCCGCCCTTCCTTCAGCTCCAGGGCATAGCTCGCCAGCGCGTCGCGGAACGCCGGGATCTTGTCGCCCAGCGCGCGGGTGAACACGCGCTCGGCGGCCGTGAACGTGTCGGGCGCCACGAACAGGTCGGGCCGGATGCCGCCGCCGCCGTACACCGTGCGGCCGGCGTCGGTGTGGAACACGAGGGCGGAGTCCACCTTCACGTCCTGCCCCCGCTGGGCCGCAACCACCTGCGCCTCCTGCTCCGCCTCGGAGCGCGTGACGCGCTGGATGGTCCGCCCGCTCGGCGTGTACCAGCGCGCCGTCGTCAGCTTGAGCCCCGTCTCGGGGGTGAGCCGCCAGAACGACTGCACCAGCCCTTTGCCGAAGGTCGGCGTGCCGACGAGCACGGCTCGGTCGTGGTCCTGGAGGGCCCCCGCGATGATCTCGGCCGCGCTCGCCGAGCCGCCGTTCACGACGACGACGACGGGGAGGCCGGGCCAGCGTTGCGTCTTCGCGTCGCGGAACTCGCGCGTCGAGCCGGGCGCCCGCCCCCGCGTCGCGACGATTTCCTTGCCGGGGTCCAAGAACAGATCGGACACGCCCACGCCCTGGTCGAGCAACCCGCCGGGGTTGCCGCGCAGGTCGAAGATCAGCGACTTCATGCCCTGCTTGATGAGCGAGTCCACCGCCGCCGCCACTTCCTGCGCCGACGTCTCGTTCACCGGAGAGAGCGACACGTAGCCGACGCGCTCGTCGAGCATCATCGCGATCTGGACCGAACGGATGTGGATCGCCGCGCGGGTGACCTTGAACGTGATCGCCTGGTCGACGCCGGCGCGGCGGATCGCCAGCTCGGCGGGCGTGCCGGCCGGCCCGCGCAGCTCCTTCACCGCCTGGTCTTGTTTCCAGCCTTCGGTCGAGCGGCCATCCAGGGCGACGATGCGGTCACCCGTCTGGACGCCGGCCCGCTCCGCCGGCGTGTCGGGCAGCGGCGCCACCACGGTGATCCACCCGTCGCGCACGTCGATCTGGATGCCGAGCCCCGTGTAGTTCCCGGTGGTCGCTTCGGAGAGCTGGCGGAAATCGTCGGGCTTCAGGTACACGGAGTAGGGATCGTGGAGCTGGTCGAGCATGCCGTCGATCGCCATCTCGTAGAGCTTGCGCTCGTCGATCGAGTCCACGTAATAGTCCGCGACGTGGGCGAGGACGTCATCGAACAGCCGCGCCTGCTGGTAGACCGACCCTTCGGGTTCAGTCTCGCGCTGCAGGAACCAGCCCCCGGTCGCGAGCGCGACCGCGGCGACGACGGCGACGACGGAAACCTTGTGACGCATCATGTGACGCCTCGCAGTGAGAGTGCGGCCACCGCCTGGGCCTCGCGCCAGGCGGCGTCCTGCACGGCTTGCTTGCTCAGACTCGCATCGATGTGAACGATCCCCGGTCCGGCCGCGGTGCGGTAGGCGTCCCGCACCCGCTCGTGGAACGCGTCGTCCTCGCGCTCGAAGCGGTCCTGCGTCTTCCGCGCCTTGCGCTGCCGCTCGCGCCCCAGCGCCACCGGCACGTCGAGCACGAGCGTCAGATCCGGCGTGAGCCCACCGGTCGCGAGCCGCAGCGCCGCCTCGACGTCGGCGCGCGGCAGGCCGCGCCCCGCCACCTGATAGGCCAGCGTCGACAGGCCGAAGCGGTCGGCCAGCACCACCTGCCCCGCCTCGAGCGCCGGCCGGATCACCCGTTCCACCAGGTCGGCGCGCGCCGCCAGCACCAGGAACAGCTCGGCGGCGAGAGCCATGTCGTGGCGCGACTTCAGGGCGAGCTTGCGCGCCGCTTCGGCGACCGGCGTCCCTCCCGGCTCGCGCACCGTGACCACCTGGCGGCCGTCGGCCAGGAGCTGGGACGCCAGCCACCGGGTCAGGGTGGACTTCCCCGCCCCCTCCGGTCCCTCCACGACGATGAAGATCATCCCAGCGTGATGATCGGGCTCGCCGAGCCCTTCTTCATCCCGTCGTAGATCCGGGCGTTGATCTTGGACATCAGCTTCTCGAAGTTGGCCTGCGCCGCCACCATTTGCTGATACACCGGATTCCCCTGGACGCTTTGCAGCGCTTTGTCGTACTGCTCGACCTGCTCCTTGGTCGGCTCTTGCCCCTGCTGCGCCGACCGCTCGATCTCCTGGGCGAGGCGTTCCGCCTCGGCGATGATCTTCTGCACGGCCGCGTCCTCGCGCAGGCGATCGCTCGCGCGACGCAGCGCCTTGTATTCCTCGGTCTGGCCCAGCAACCGCCCCAGCTCCTCCGCCTTGTCCTCGAGCACCTAAGCCTCCCGGGGAAACGCCAGCGCATACCGCGGCCGGCCGAAAACATCGTTGTGCACGTCGATCCGCGCCCACCCGTAGTCGTCGTGGGCCAGGGCCAGGGCCCGCACCGCGTCGCCCCGCCGCTCGTCGATCTCGAGGGCCAAAAGGCCCCCCGGCTCGAGCAGCGCGGCTGCGCCCGCGAGCAACCGCCGCGTGGCCGCGAGCCCGTCGGGGCCGCTCACCAGCGCCTCCCGCGGCTCGAACTGCCGGACCGACGGCGCCAGGGCCGCATACTCGTCCTCGGTCAGGTACGGCGGGTTCGATACAATCACACGGTAACGCCCGCCGGCGAGCGGGGCCAACAGGTCTCCCTCCCGAATCTCGACCTGAGTGGGTGGCTCCACCAGCGCGACGTTCTCACGCGCCAAGGCCGCCGCCGCCGCGGAGCGCTCCACGGCGATCACGCGGTCGAAGCTCCCCTCCACTGCGAGCGACAGGGCGATACAGCCACATCCCGTGCCGATGTCGGCCACCACGCCACCCTTCCCCTGCTCGAGCACCAGATCGACGAGAGCCTCGGTCTCCGGGCGCGGGATCAGCGC
>Ga0326597_10003762_pt1 | contig 21662 bp, 18 predicted proteins | sample RVTome_12_FD_203789 | JGI IMG/M metagenome (GOLD analysis project Ga0326597, IMG submission 203789) | Soil microbial communities from uranium-contaminated site in the Upper Colorado River Basin, Wyoming, United States - RVT100D185 | ecosystem: Environmental > Terrestrial > Soil > Contaminated >...
TTCCCGTTCGTGATGGGAACCGGACGGCAGTTGTATCACTGGCACACCGGGACCATGACCCGGCGGTCGAAGGGCCTCGACGCGCGCGAGCCCGTCCCGATCGTCGAAGTCAATCCGGACGACGCGGCCGAGCTGGGCGTCGCGGACGGGGATCCGGTCCGGATCACCAGTCGGCGCAATACCATGCTCATCTCCGTGCGCGTGTCGAACCGGGTGGCACGACGACAGGTCTTCGTCCCGTTCCATTTCCGGGAGGCCGCCGCCAACCTGCTCACGAACCCGGTGCTCGAGCCCCACGCCAAGATGGCGGCACTCAAGGTCTGCGCAGTGCGGCTGGAGCCCGCGGGCGTGCCGGCGAGGACGTAGCCTCGTGGACCTCGGGCTCGGCGGCCGGGGCGCCCTGGTGTGCGGCTCCACCCAGGGCATGGGCCGCGCGATCGCCGCGCGGCTTGCCGCGGAAGGCTGTCGCGTGGCGGTCAACGGGCGGGACGGTGCCCGGACGGCCGCGGCCGCGGCGACGCTCGCGCGCGAGACCGGAGGCACGGTCATGGCCGCTCCGGGAGACGTCAGCGACCCTGCCGCCGTCGCGGCGCTCGTCGCGCATGCGCGCGCGCAGCTGGGCGCCGTCGACATCCTCGTCTGCAACGCCGGCGGGCCGCCCTCGGTGCTGTTTGCCGACGCGTCCGCGGCCCAATGGCAGGCAGCGCTCGAGCTCAACCTCCTGTCCGCCATCCACCTGTGCCGCAACAGCGTCCCGGCCATGCGGGAACGGGGCTGGGGACGCGTGGTGTGCCTCACGAGCGTCGCGGCCAAGCAGGCCCTTGCGGGGCTCATCCTCTCGACCACGGCCCGCGCGGGCGTTCTGGGCTTTGCCAAGACCCTCGCCGACGAGGTGGCGGCCGACGGCGTGACGGTGAACGTCGTCTGTCCGGGCTACACACGCACCGAACGGCTCACCGAGCTGATGGCGGTCCGGGCGGAGCGGGCCGGACGGTCGGTCGAGGCGCTCACCGCGGACCTCGTGCAGGGTGTGCCTCTCCGGCGGATCGGTGAGCCCGACGAAGTCGCGGTCGCCGTCGCGTTCCTCGCCTCCGAACCCGCGCGATATATTACCGGCGCCGTGCTCCAGGTCGACGGCGGCTCGACGCGCAGCATCTACTAGGCGGCTGACCAGTTGAGGAGTTGGGTGGTTGGGCGGTCGGGAGACGGGGTTGGCGAACCGCCGGACGTTCCGAACACCCGCAGCTCCCGACACCGGTCCCACCTCGGGCCGCCCCACGTTTCACGCGCCGAGGAATGATGCGCGCCATCCGCAAGTCACGGCCCGGCCCGGGCCTCGAAGTATGCGACGTTCCCGAACCGACCCCCGGACCCGGAGACGTGCTGATCCGCGTGCACCACGCCGGGGTGTGCGGGACCGACCTCCACATTGCCCAATGGGACGAATGGGCGCAGGGCCGGATCCGACCGCCGGTGGTTCTCGGGCACGAGTTCGCGGGCGCGGTGCTCGATGTCGGCAAGGATGTCGGTGGCGAGTTTCACGTCGGACAGCTCGTCACCGCCGAAGGCCACATCGTGTGTGGCCACTGCCGCCAATGCCGGACGGGAAACGGCCACATCTGCCAGCGCACGTCCATCATCGGCGTGGACAGAAACGGGGCGTTCGCCGACTACGTCGCCATGCCCGCCACCAACGTGATGGCGCTCGGCGACATCCCGACGACCATCGGCGCGATCATGGATCCCATGGGGAACGCCTTCCACACCGTGCTCACCGGAAGTGAAGTCCCGGGCAGCGTGGTGCTCGTGCTCGGCTGTGGGCCCATCGGGTGCTTCGCCGTCGGCATCGCGAAGGCGGCCGGCGCCGTGAAGGTGATCGCGACCGACGTGAACCGCACACGGCTCGATCTCGCGGTCGCGATGGGCGCCGACGTCGTCGTGGACGTCCGGGCCGAGGACCCGGTGGCGCGTGTGCTGGCGGAGACCGGCGGCGAGGGAGCCGACCTCGTGTGCGAGATGTCGGGCCACCCCACAGCGCTCGCCCAGGCCTTCAAGGCCGCGCGTCTCGGCGGACGGGTGAACCTCCTCGGCCTCCCCAAGGGCGAGGTGCCACTCAACCTCTCGAACGACGTGATCTTCCGCGGCATCACGGTCTACGGCGTGATCGGGCGGCGGATGTACGAGACCTGGCACCAGATGCGCACGTTCCTGGGTTCCGGACACCTCGATCCCACGCCGGTCATCACGCACCGGTTCCCGCTCGAGGAGATCGATGCCGCGCTCGAAGCGATCGCGTCCGGCGCCGCCGGGAAGGTCATCCTCGAGATCGGAGGCTGAACCGATGAGTTCCGCGCTCGACCGGCGCCTGGACGCGGAGCTCGATCGGTTCCGCGCCGACGGCGTCTACAAGCGGCTGAATCACCTGGATTCGCCCCAGGCTCCGCGGGTCACCATGGAAGGGCGCGGCGAGGTCATCATCCTCTCGAGCAACAACTACCTGGGTTTGTCCAACCACCCGGCCGTGGTCGCGGCCGGCCACGCCGCGCTCGACCGGTTCGGGGCCGGCACTGCGAGTGTGCGGTTCATCTGCGGGACGTTCACCGTGCACCGCGACCTGGAAGCGGCGCTCGCGGAATGCGTCGGGAGCCAGGCAGCGCTCTCGTTCGTGTCGTGCTGGAACGCCAACGAGGCCCTGTTCGCCACCCTGCTCGGGCCCGAGGACGTGATCATCTCGGATCAGCTGAATCACGCATCGATCATCGACGGAATCCGCCTGGCCAGGGTCATCGCGAAGTGCGAAACCACCGTGTATCGACACGCGGATCTGGGCGACCTCGAGGCCAAGCTCGCGGCCCACCGGGACCGGCGTACCCGGCTGATCGTCACGGATGGCGTGTTCAGCATGGAGGGGGACATCGCACCGCTCCCGGACATCGTCGCGCTTGCCCGCCGGTACGACGCGATCGTCGCCGTGGACGATTCCCACGCCACCGGCGTGCTGGGCACGTCAGGACGCGGGACGGCGGAGCACTACGACATGGTGGGATCGGTGGACATCACCACGTCCACGCTGGGCAAGGCCCTCGGCGGCGCCGCCGGCGGGTTCATTGCCGCCTCGGCCGCCACGTGCGACTACCTCATGCAGCGCGCGCGACCCCAGCTCTTCTCCAACGCCCTCCCCTGCACCGTGGCGGGCAGCGCGCTCGCTGCGGTCCGCGAACTGCGCGCCCATCCGGACCTGGTCACGCGGCTGCACGCGAACGCCCGGTATTTCCGGGAGCATCTCGTGGGGCTGGGATTCCGGCCGCTGGCCGGCGACACCCCCATCATCCCGGTCATCCTGGGCGAGACGTCGCAGGCCATGCGCATGAGCGAGCTGCTGCTTGAAGAAGGTGTTTTCGTGACGGGCTTCGGATACCCGGTCGTCCCGCAGGGGGAAGCCCGGGTTCGCTGCCAGGTGTCGGCCGCGCACACCCGCGGGGACCTGGACCAGGCCCTCCGCGCATTCGAGACGGTCGGGCGCCGCCTCTGTCTCATCTGAACGAACGCGGCAGGGCGCGGCCGCCCTCCTGGCCGGCCCAGGGCATCTGCATAAGTTATTTTATCACTGGTACTTACACTGGTATCCTGCGCCGCGTTTCAAGCCGTCGGCCGAGCCTGGAGCCAACGGGGTCCCGTGGTCGGGCCCCCGATCTGCGGTCATGTCCGTGTGCGGCCGGTCACGGATTCCACAGCGAATCGCGGTAGCTTGGGGCGTCCGGCGCTTCAAGTGATTTCGCGGCTTCAGGCCTTAACCTCCCTGATGGCAATGTTCTAGCTCGGGGGCCGCGCGCCGGCGGGGGCTCGCGTTTTTCGACACCGGGTCCTATCTTGGGGGTCCAGCGACCACCCGAGGGCTGGGATGGTCGCTCGAAAGTTGACTGTTCGGCGCGGCCCGGAGGCCGCGCGGTGAGCCGGCGCGGGACGGTGCCCGCGTCTCAGATCGCTCGGAGGTAGACCGATGGCCAGAGTTCCCGGAGTGCTCCTTGGCGTCGCGTTGGTGTCCCTGGCGGCGCCCCTCAGCGCGCAGACGGAGCCGTGGGTCGATCAATGGTACTGGGGCGCCCAGGCGGGGGTGCATCGGTTCCGCACGCCCGAAGCCAGCGCGAGCTGGGAGACGGGGTACACATTCGGCGCGCACTGGATGATCACAGGCCACCGGATGGGTCTGTACATGTCCTACGACCACATTCTCTATGATGACGCGGCCTCGGCCATCTCGGACCCGACGTCGGGGACGGGCACGCGGACGGTCCAGTTCGACAACGGGCGCTACATCCAGGCCGACCTGATCGCCATGCCGCTCAAGGGCACGATCCAATTCATGCTCGGCGCCGGCTTCACGATCCACAACATCTCGGATGCCTCGGTCCAGGGGACTTTCGCGACCCCTGACGACCAGGCGTTCTCGCAGCAGCTGGTTGAAGACGCGGCGACGCGCGCCTTCTTCAACATCATGACCGGGCTGCAGCTCATGCTCGGCAGCCGCGCCGCCGTGTACGTCTCCTACGAATACGTGCCGTCCACGGACAACTTCCTGCTCAGCTCGGAGCAGCACACCTTTGGCGGCGGCATTCGATACACGTTCGGCGGCCGCAAGGAAGAGGTCACGAGCGGCCGGTAGCCGTCCCCCGGTTCACTTCCGGTCGCGCCCGGAGCCGCCCTGCGGTTCCGGGCGCGATGTCCATCGGGACCCCGCCTCCGCGAACCGCAGGGGCCAATCCGCCGCGCGCGTGATCCCGATCCGGGAGGTGACGACCGGTGACCTGACGGGCGCGCGCGCGGGGGGCCAGATGCGGAGGCGCGGACCATCGAGCCGGAGGCCGTCCATCGCCCCGGTGATGCCCAGGGCCTGACACAGCCGGCCCGGCCCGGCACACAGCAGGCGGTCGTCGTCGGTGTGGCGGCGGCGGCGCATCGTCGCAAGTCCGGCGACGGGCTCGAGCGCCCGGACCAGCACGGCGGCCGGCACGCCTTCGCGTCCGGTCACCGCATTGAAGCACCAGTGCATGCCGTAGATGAAATACACGTAGGCGATGCCTGGGCCGCGGAACATGCTCGCATTGCGGGCCGACCGCCGGTTCCGGAAACCGTGCGCCGCGGGGTCGTGCGGCCCGACGTACGCTTCGACCTCCACGATGCGGCCGGCGGTCACCACTCCCCGGACCCGGGTCTCGAGCACACACCCCAAAAGGGCGCGCGCGACCCGAACAGCGTCGCGCGCGAAGAACCCCGCCGGCAATGCGGCCCCCATCAGCCCTCGGGCGGTGGCTCGTCCTTGGTCTGTCCCAGCATGGCCCGCTGCAGGGCGGCGCTCATCCGCTTGAAGAGCCCTCCCCCCGCTTCGCCATCGGTTCCCTGGTCGTCCGGTTCCGCGGCCTGCCGATCCACCGGCCGGCCAGCCGGGCGCTCCGTGGGCTCAGGGGGTGCCGCCGCGAACTGCGGCGCCGGCGGAGAAACGCGCGGCTCGGGCCGAGGAGTGGGAGGTGGCGTCTCCTGGACGGTATCCCCGCCGGCCGAAGGAGGACCGCCCGGCACACCGCGCCGGCCACCCCGCCCACGCAGCGAGCGGTTGTGCGACACCGGACCGCCCACCGGCGATTCCAACGCAGGAGGCGCCGCGGTTTCGGGCAGTGCGGGGATCACGGGCGCGCTGGGTCCCGCCTTCGAGCCATGCCGGAACCGTGGGTTCCGGCGCGGCTCCGCCTCACGCTTGGGTGCGGCGGGCGGGCGAGGCTCAGAACGCGCGGGTGGGCGGGACTCCGAACGGGCCGCCGGGGGGGTCTCGCCGACGTCGCGCGGTGCCTCGGCCTCGCCGGCGTCGACGCCTGGCTCCCCATCCTCCCGATGCCGCCGTCCCCGACGGGACCGGCCGCCACGCTCGCCACGCCGCCGCCGGCCACGCTCGTCGTCGCCGGCCGCCACGTTGCCATCGACTTCCGGTTCAGCCTCGACGGGCGCCGGGCGCAGCCGAAGGAGGTATGCTCCGTCGTCCGACTTCACCATGTCGATCAGCCCGGCGTCATGCGCCTGCCGCAGGAAGCGATGGAAGCGCCGGCTCTCAAAGAGCGGATCCTCGGCGTCCGACAGCTCCCCCATGCGCTCGCGGGCCTGATCCGCGTCGGTGGACTCTTCCCCAAGGGCCCCGATGTCCGTGAGCGCCCGACGCAGCAAATCGAACGCCTGCGCGAGCGACAGTCCTTCCTCGCTCGCAGCGGCGGTCGCAACGGCGGCCGGCGCCGAACTGCCCGCCGCTCCCCGGGCCCGGCCACCGCGGCCGCGGCGGCGGGACGCCCGCACCCGCTCGGCATCCGACTCGGACTCGCGCGCCGCGCGCTCGACGTCGGGCGGGACGTTGGCGTTCCCGCCGAGCGCGATCTCGTACTGCCCGTTCTCCAGCTTGTTCAACTTCAGCAGGCCACGCCGTGCGGCCTCCTGGAGGAACTTGGAGTACTTGCTGAACCCCGTGTCCTTTTCGTTGAAGTTCGGGTCGAGCTCCTGCATCACCTGCTTGAGCCGATCGGAACGCATCACGTCTTCGCTCTGCTGCATCCGCGTGATTGCGGCGACGACCAGCTCCCACGGATCCCGGCGGCGCTGCTCGACCTCGCCTTCCTTGAGCAGGCCCGTCAGTTCGTTGTAGCTGAAATACTCGTCGCAATTCTGGATCAGCAGATCGCTGGACGACTCACGGATCCCGACGCCGATGATGTACTTGCCGTATTCCTTGAGCTTCAGCACGAGGCTCGAGAAGTCGGAGTCGCCGGAGAGGAGAATGAACGTGCCGATTTCGGGGCGCGTGAAGACCAGCTCCAGCGCGTCGATCGCCAGCCGGATGTCCGTCGCGTTCTTCTTGTTCGAGCCGAACGCGGGGGCGAAGATCAGGTCGATCGATGCCTCGGACAACGGCACGATGTACTGCGGGTATCGCCGCCAATCGGCATAGGCCCGCTGGACCGAGATCTTCCCCTTGAAGACCTCGGAGTTCAGCATCCGCTTCAGCTGCAGCTGGAGGTCGGACCGGACCCCCATGGTGACGTTGTCGAAGTCGATCAGGAGGGCGGCATTGGGCGCGTTCCGCAAGGGTGCCGGATACGCGTCCGCGGTGCCGCGCCGCGAGAGGCTCTCAATCACGTTGTACTCAATTCCATTCCGACGACCTGCGTCAGCTCCCGTCGGCGCACCTTCCCGCTCCCGGTCATGGGAAACGCGTCGAAGAAGCGGACTAGGTCCGGAACTTTGAAATCCGCCACATGGTCGCGGGCGTACGCCTTGAGCTCGTCGCCCGTCACGATTGCGCCCTCCACCGGCACGATGCACGCGCAGACCAGCTCGCCCAGCACTTCGTGGGGCACGCCGATCACGCAGGCATCGTCCACACCCGGATGCGTCCGGAGGACGTCCTCGAGCTCGCGCGGATAGATATTGTAGCCCGCGCGGATGATCATTTCCTTCCGACGTCCCACGATGCTCACGTAGCCGCGCTCGTCGACGATCGCGAGGTCCCCCGTCAGGAAGAACCCCTCGTCGGTGATGGCGCGCCGGGTCTCGCCCGGCATGCGATGGTAGCCCGCCATCACGTTCGGCCCGCGCACCGCGAGCTCGCCGACCGCTTCCGGACCGTGGAGCGTTCCCCGCACCACGTCCACCACCCGGACGTCCACGCCCGCGAGCGGTCGACCCACCGTGTGCACCCGCGCTTCGGCATCGTCGTCGAAACGCGTGATCGCCACGGTGGGGCCGGTTTCGGTGAGCCCGTAGGCGATCTGGACGTCATTCCACCGTCGGATCCGCTGCACCAGGTCGGCGGAGACCGGGCTGCCGGCCACGATGCCGGTCCGGACGGTGGACAGGTTCCGGCTCCCGAACGACGCATCCCGCATCAGGAGCTGGAACATGGTGGGCACGCCGTGAACCGCCGTGAGGCGTTCCCGCTCGATCAGGTCGAGGGCGCCGGCGGGCTCGAAGCGATCCTGCAGCACGAGGGCTCCGCCGGTGAGCAGCGTCGTGAGGACGACGTGCACGCCGAAGACGGTGAAGAGCGGGACCGCGCACAACACGCGGTCCTCCGGGCCGAGGCCCAGGACGGCCGCCGTCAGGAGCGCGGTCTCGACCAGATTGCGGTGCGAGAGCACGACGCCTTTGGGCTTGCCCATGGTTCCCGACGTGTAGCACAGCCCCAGCGGCACGTCGGCACCGCTCGTTCCCCCGGGTGCCGGAGTCGACCGTCGACCCCGGGCCACCAGGTCGGCGAACTGGTAGATGCGGTCGTCGTACCACATCTCGTCCGGCCCGACCATCACCACGTGGCGGAGATCCGGGAGGTCCGCCAGGAGCTCCTCGAGCGTCTCGAGATACTCCGACTCGCCAGCGCTCTGCGCTGCGACGGCCAACACGGCCTCGGCGTGGCGGAGCTGATACTTGAGCTCGTGGTACCCGACGGCAGGGTTGACGGGGACAACGATGGCGTCGAGCCTGGCCGCCGCGAGGAGTGTGATCACCCACTCACTGCAATTCGGCAGGTCCACGGCCAGCCGCGCGCCCGGTCCAACCCCGAGGTCCCGCAGCGCGGCGGCCAGGGCAGCCGCTTCCGCGTCCACCTGCGCGTACGTCAGGCGGCGCCTGCCAGCCACGAGACACTCTCGTGTCCCATGCCGGCCGACGGACTCCGCAAAACATTCAGCAAGGTGGTGCGTCGTCAGAACCTCCCCCGATAAATACAGGGAACCATTCAACTTACACCGGCTTCTGGGAATGCTCAACGAGGCGGTTGTGGGGGAGGATGGGCGGGATGAGCGGGATGAGGGGGACGGACGGCGAGGGGGCCCTACTCACCTAATACCTTGATTATCAGACGCTTACGGCGTTGACCGTCCCACTCGCCGTAGAACACTCGCTGCCAGGGCCCAAGGTCGAGCTTACCCTCCGTGATCGGCACGATGACCTCGTGCCCCACGGTCAGACTTCGCAGGTGGGCCGCCGCGTTGTCTTCGCCGGTCTCGTTGTGGCGGTACCGCCCCGGATCCCACGGCGCGACGGTCTCCTCGAGCCACCGCAGGATATCATGCCAGAGTCCGGATTCGTGGTCGTTCACGAATACCGAGGCACTGATGTGCATTGCCGACACGAGCACCATTCCTTCGCGCACACCGGCGGCCGCGACCTGCTCCGCCACCGCATCGGTGATGTCGATGATCTCCTGCCGGCGTTTCGTGTTGAACCAGAGGTAGTGGGTGTGAGAGGTCATCGCGGGATTGGCGGGATGAACGGGAGGCGCGGGATGAACGACCGTAGCGGATCGCGGGATCCACCCCCGATCACGCGATCCCTCGACCGTCGACGCTAGAGCGCCTGCAACGTTTCCAGGGTGTCCGCTCCGTAGAACAGGCGGATGTACCGGGACTGCACGGGCGTGAGGCGACGGACCGCCCACGTGAGGTGCACGAAGTGCGGCTCGACCGGAGGGCGCAGCGGGCGCATGCTGCACTCGTCGGGAAGCCGGTTGCCCTTCCGGGTGTTGCAGGTCGAGCACGCCGTCACGACGTTGGTCCACTCGTTCGTTCCCCCCCGCGAGATCGGCACCAGATGATCGCGCGTCAGGCACTCGCGATGGCGCAGGTCGTTGCCCGCCCGACCGCAGAACTGACACCGGTAATCATCCCGGGCGAAAAGGAACGTGTTGGTCACCTGGCGGCGGAACCGGCGGGGGACATGCACGAAGCGGACGAGCCGGATCACCGCGGGACGGGGGACACTCACCGTCGCGCTGCGCATCACGCGATCGGGGTCGGCCTCGACGATCTCCGCCTTCCCGTCGATCACAAGCCGCAGCGCCCGCCGCACCGGGACCATCGTGAGCGGCTCGTAGGACGCGTTGAGAGCAAGACAGCGTAGATGCATGACGAACCTCGACGCTCGCGCGCGGCGCGCGCGGGCCGTCGTCCGTGGAACCTTAGCAGTGTAGCGCGTCCCCCGACGGCGTGGCAAGCGGGGGCTGTGACGGGGGGATTCGGCGCCGCGCTACTCCAAACCGGCGCCCGCGGCCCCCCAAGGAGCCGCGAAGGCGCGCGCGAGGCCCTCGAGCTGGTGAGCGACCGGGCCCCGCGCGCTCCCACCGTCGGTTCCCCGGCGCTCCACGGAATCCTCCCACGTCCCGAGCGCCGCGAGCACCCGCGGCAGGGCCGGGTGGATCGCGGTCGCCCGGTCCGCGGAAACCGCCGGGAGGTCCACGCCATCGCGCTCGGCGTCCCGTACCAGGCGCCCCACGAGCCCGTGCGCTTCCCGGAACGGGACCCCGGCGCGCACGAGGCCATCGGCGATGTCCGTGGCGAGGAGCCCCGGATCGAGCGCTGCCCGCATGCGGTCGGCGCGCGGCTGCAGCGTCTCCACGGCCCCGCGCACGGCCGGGAGGGTGAGCAGGACGGTATCCACCGCGTCGAACAGCCAGACCTTGTCTTCCTGCAGGTCCTTGCTGTAGCCGGCCGGCAGGCCCCGCAGGGTGGCGAGCATGGCCGTGAGGTCGCCGAGGATGCGGGCCGCCTTGGACCGGGCAAGCTCGAAGACGTCCGGGTTGCGTTTCTGCGGCAGCAGGCTGGAGCCCGTGCAGTACGCATCCGCGAGACGCACGAACCCCGTCTCGGACGACGCGTACGCCATCAGCTCACCCCCGAGACGCGAGAGGTGGGTTCCCACCAGCGCCAGGGCGGCGAGTGCTTCCACCACGAAGTCGCGGTCACCCGTGACGTCGAGCGCGTTGGGACTGGGCCGGGAGAAGCCCAACTCCGTCGCGAGGGCTCGGCGGTCCACGGCCACCCCCGACCCCGCCACCGCCCCCGACCCGAGGGGGCATTCGTCGAGGTGGGCGGCGACCTCCGCCAGCCGACGCCGGTCCCGGGCCAGGGGCCACGCGTGTGCGAGCAGCACGTAGGCCCAGCGGACCGGCTGGGCGCGCTGGCCGTGGGTATACCCCGGGAGAATCAGGTCCATGCCCTCGGCGGCGCGGCCCGCGAGCGTCCGGCCGAGCGCGGCCACCTCACCATCGACCGCCGCGAGCGCTTCCCGCAGCCAGAGCCGCAGGTCGGTCACCACCTGATCGTTGCGCGAGCGCCCGGTATTCAGCTTCCCCGCCACCGCCCCGACTTCGTCGTACAGCAGCCGCTCGATGAGCGTGTGCACGTCTTCGTCGGTGGCGTCCGTCGCGGCCCCGCCGCGCAGCCGCTCGGCGACACGCTCGAGTCCCCGGGACAGCGTGGCGACCTCGGCGTCGGGCAGCACGCCCGCCCGTCCGAGCGCGGCGGCCCATGCCATGGCCGCGCGGATGTCCTGGGGCCACAACCGCTGGTCGACGGGAAGGCTGCAGTTGAGTCGCGCGAGCGCCTCGGCGGGCGCTCCCTGGAACCGCCCGCCCCACATCTGATGGGTGGATCCCGACCCGGCCGCGCCCGCGTCCCCCGGCGGCGGCCCGCCGGTCCGCGGCGCCACCATCAGGCCACCGGCGCTTCCGCCGCCGCCCGCCGGAGCACCTCCGCGCCGATCCGGACGGGCAGCCCGAACAGTCGGATGAAGCCCCCCGCGTCGGCATGGTTGTAGACGGCGTCGGCCTCGAAGGTCGCGTACTGCGGCTGATAGAGGGAGTACGGGCTCTCCCGCCCGACCACGACCGCCTGCCCCTTGAACAGACGGACGCGGACCGTCCCCGTCACGTAGCGCTGGGTCACGTCCACGAGCGCATCGAGCGCCTCCCGCTCCTGCGTCCACCACCGCCCCTCGTATACCAGGTCCGCGTAGCGCGCGGCCAGCAGGTCTTTGAGCGCGAGCGTGCGGCGGTCCAGCACGATCTGCTCCAGTTCCCGGTGCGCCGTTCGCAGCACGGTGCCCGCCGGGGTTTCATAGATGCCACGCGACTTCATGCCCACGAGGCGGTCTTCTACCACGTCCGCCCGGCCGACGCCGTGGGCACCCGCGACCTCGTTCAGATGTTCGACGAGCGCCACCGGTCCGTACGGAACGGCATCCACCGTGACCGGCACCCCGGCCTCGAATCCGATGGTCAGCTCTTCGGGCTGATCCGGTGCCTGCACCGGGTCTGTGGTCAACAGGAACAGGTCCGCGGGGGGCGGCGTGGCCGGGTCTTCGAGGATGCCCCCCTCGTGGGAGCAGTGCCAGAGGTTGCGGTCCCGGCTGAACGGCTTGGCCTCCGACACCGGCACCGGAATGCCCTTCGCGTGGAGGTAGGCGATGAGGTCTTCGCGGCCGCGGAAGGTCCATTCGCGCCACGGGGCGATGACCTGCAGGTCGGGCGCGAGCGCTTGGAAGGTGAGCTCGAACCGGACCTGGTCGTTCCCTTTGCCGGTGCAGCCGTGCGCGAGCGCCACGCCCCCGGCCCGGCGCGCCGCCGCCACCTGCCCGGCCGCGATGACGGGGCGGGCCATGGACGTGCCCAGGAGGTACGTGCGGGCGTACACGGCGCCGGCCTTCAGCGTCGGCAGGATGACGCGCGTGACGAACTCCTCGCGCAGGTCATCCACCACGCAACCGACGGCGCCGGACCGGACGGCCTTCTCCTCGAGCCCGAGGAGCTCGTGCCCGCCCTGGCCGACGTCGGCCGTGTAGCAGAGCACGGGCGCGCCGTACGTTTCCTTGAGCCAGGGCACGATGGCCGAGGTATCCAGGCCACCCGAGTACGACAACACGATGAGACCGTCCATGACCCGCTCCGTATGTTTATGCGTTAGAGTGCATAAACATACGGCGCGTGAGGATGGGGTCAACCCCCGGACGCGAGGGCGGTGAGCCGCGCCGCCACCCGGCGGCGGGCAGCGTCACTGCGGGCGATGATGAGGATGGTATCGTCGCCCGCGATGGTCCCCGCGATCTCGGGCCAGCCGTGACGGTCGAGCGCGATGCCGAGGGCATTGGCGCTGCCCGCCGGCGTCCGGAGCACGAGCAGGGGTCCAACTCCCTCGACCGAGAGAAGCAATGCGGCCACGAGCGGTCCGAGCGGCGGCGGCGGCGTTTCGGCCGCGGGCGGAGCAGCATAGTGGGCCCCACCTTCCGGATCCGCGATCTTGGCGAGTCCGAGCTCCCGGATGTCGCGCGACAGCGTTGCCTGGGTCACTTCGACTCCGTCCGCGAGGAGCAGCTCGCGCAGCTGCTCCTGGCTCGCGATCCGGCGGCCCCGGACGAGGCTGAGGATCGCGGCGTGGCGCTGAGCCTTCATGAGGCGCCTTTCATTGCTAGTGAGCAAGACCCACGTTAGTCTAGCAAATGATGCGGAAGTCGTGGACCCCCCTCGCCCTGGCCGCGTTCGCCCTCGCGGCCCCCGGCTGCAACGACGGACCGGGGGAGCCGGGCTCCGAGGACGAGCCGGTGCGGACGCTTCTCGTCCATCGGCAGGACACCGGTGAGAACCTGCTCTGGGACACGGACGGGACGCCGGCCGGCGAGTTCGCGCCGGTGACGCGGGGGATGCTGCCGATCGGAACGCACCCCGGCGAGGGCACCGCGGCGTTCCTCGACGGCACGGCCATCGTCCTCGCGACGCTGAGCAAGCCCGAGGTGCTGGACACGATCATTCGACCGGCTCCCGCCTCTCAGTCGCTTGCGGCATTCTCCGCGGACGGACGCTTCGTCGCGGTGGTGGCCTACGCGCCGACGCCCGGGCTGCTCCTCTACGACCGCGCGAACCGGCGGCTGGACACGCTGCCCATGGACGGGGCAGACCCCGTCCTGCCGCCCATGTTCAGCCCGGACGACGGGCGCATCGCCCTCATCAGCCTGACGCAGCTGTCGATCCTCGTCACGATCGTCTCCCTGGATCAGCCCACTTCCGCCACAACGCGGCAGATCTCCGTGTCGCGGTTCACGAACCGGCTCATCTTCGGGTGGCCGCGATGGGGCGTGGACGGGCTACAGATCGCGGTGCGGCGGGTGGCCGAGGACGGTCCCGATACGCTGCTCGTGGGAGTGGTGGATCCGGACGTCGAGGGGGCGCTGCTCGACGAACAGTTCCGCGCCCTGATGGCGCCGGCCGGGGACCCCGAGGCCGAGGTTGGCCTCGCCAACGCCTCCACCTATGCGCTGACCACGGACGGCACCACCCTCGCCCTGGGGGCGGTCCCGACCAGCGGCGCCGCGCACGGGGTCTACATCGTGACGGCAAACGGGAGCCGCATCCGACCGCTGCTCGACGCGGTCGGCGAGTACCCGGTCTACCCGCTGTTCATCAGGGAGTAGGCGCCCGCCCCACCGTGTGTCGCGTGACCCCGCCCCGGAACGGCGGGTGGACCGGGCAGAACTCCTGCGGCTCGGTCCCCGGCAGGAACCACTCGAAGTCCCGCGCCTGCGACGGACAGAATGGCGTGAAGCGATATCCCGTGGTGTTGTCGATCTCGCGGGTGACGAGGCCATCCGGGCGCCGCCAGTCCGCGGGCGCGGGACGCCGCTCGTACACGTCGGTCATGTAGGCGACCCACACCGGCGCCGCGAGCACCCCACCCGCCGCACGCGCCTTGATCTTCCGCGGCTGATCGAGTCCGATCCAGACACCCGTCACCAGCTCGGGCGTGAAGCCGATGAACCAGACATCGGTGCCGTCGTTGGTAGTTCCGGTCTTCCCGCCGGCCGGAAGCCGGAAGCCCCCGGTGGCCCGCACCGCCTGATAGGCGGTGCCCCGGTTCACCACGTCCGTGAGCGCGTTCGTGAGCAGCCACGACGGCTCCCGCTCCATCACCCGGTCGAGGCGCTCCTGCGGCTCCCAGACGATTTCGCCGTCGCTGTCCTCGACCCGGAGGACCCCGATGGGCGCCGCCCGCACGCCCAGGGTCGCGAAGGCGGTGTAGGCCGAGACCATCTCGAGCGGGATGACCGAGGCCGACCCGATGAACATCGAGTTATAGGGAGGCACCGTCGTGGAGATCCCGAAGCGCAGCGCCTCGCCCCGGACCGCCTGCACCCCGAGTTCGAGCCCGAGTCGGACGGCCACGAGGTTGCGTGACAGCATCAGGCCGCGGCGCAACGTCATCGGCCCACGGAAATCCCCTTCGTAGTTCTGCGGCTCCCATGGCATGGTGTCGCCCGGCTGCATGAGGCTCACCGGCGCGTCGTCAATGATGTGACTGAGCGGGATCCCGGCCCGGATGGCGGCCGCGAACACGAATGGCTTGAAGGTGGAGCCCGCCTGACGGCGCGTCTGAACCGCGCGGTTGAACTTGGAATCCTGGAAGTCCCGCCCGCCGACCATGGCCAGCACCTGTCCAGTCGCCGCGTCGAGCGTGATGAGCGCACCCTGGAGATACGGCGTCATGACGCGATCGCCAGGGGGGTTCTCCTCGTCCAGGTACTCCTGGTACGTCGGGTGCGTGTAGACCCCGTAGGTGTCGTTTTCGATGGCCCGCAGCTGATCCTCGAGGGCGCGCTCCGCGGCGCGCTGCATGTCGAGGTTGAGCGTCGTGAACACGCGATAGCCGCGCTCGAACGTGGCGGGACCGAACCGCGCGTACACTTGCTGCCGCACCCACTCCACGAAGTACGGCGCCACCTCACCCCAGTCCTGGCGCGACCGGATCTCGATGGGATACGCCTTCCAGCGCTCCGCGTCGTCCGCGGTGAGGTAGCCCTCGTCGCGCATCAGGTTGAGGACCACGTTGCGGCGGCGGAGCGCGCGGTCCGGGTGGCGCCGCGGATCGTAGAGGTTGGGCGATTGGTTGATGCCGGCGAGGAGCGCCGCCTCCGGAATCGTCAGCTGGGCCGCCGACTTGCCGAAGTAGTTCTGGGCCGCCGCCTCGACACCGTAGAGGCTGCCGCCGAGGAACGTCTGGTTCAGGTACAGCTCGAGGAGCTTCTCCTTCGAGTAGGTGCGCTCGAGCTCCAGGGCCACGCGCATCTCGCGCACCTTGCGCGCGAGCGACTTGGTGCTGGGCAGCTTCTCGTCCCAGACGTTCCGCGCCAGCTGCATGGTGATCGTCGAGAACCCCTCCGCGAACCGCCGCTCCACGAGATTCGCCCGGACGGCGCCGAAGAAGCGCCGGTAGTCGATCCCGTGATGCTCGAAGAACCGCTTGTCTTCGACCGCGATGAACGCGGCCGGGAGCGCGGGGGGGAGCTCGTCGAGGGCCACCACCGTCCGGCGTTCCGTGCCCAGGCTGGTGAGCAGGCGTCCGTCGGCCGCATAGATCTTCAAGGCCTCGGTGGGCCGATACGCGTCGAGCGCGCCGATGGACGGGCAGTTGCCGCCCGCGCACGCCCGGCTCCACGAGCCCCAGGCCACACCGAGCCCCAGGCCGACCGCGCCCGCACCGCCCAGGAGCAATTTCCACTGGAGCGCGGGATTCCGCCGCAGGCGCTGCCACCAATGGGACAGGATGGCCGGGGGAGTGATCCTCATGGGGCGAAACGTAGCGGCGGCCGGAGCGGCTGCCAACACGGCGCTTTACGCGGCCGCCGCGGCGCGCTAGGGTTCTGCGAACCCACGACGCTTCCCATGACGACGCCAACCCTGCTCGACGAACTCGCGTGGCGCGGGCTGCTCCAGGACCAGAGCGCGGGGCTGGCCGAGCGTCTCGCGCGCGGCCCCATCACGGGATACGCCGGCTTCGATCCCACGGCGCCGAGTCTCCAGATCGGGAACCTCGTTCCGGTGATGCTCCTGGCCCACCTGCAGCGGGCCGGCGGCAAGCCCATCGTCGTGGTGGGGGGCGGGACGGGGCTGATCGGTGACCCGTCGGGCCGGAGCACCGAACGGCCGCTGCTGGACGCCTCGCAGGTGGCCGCCAATGTCGAGACCCAACGCGCCCAGCTCGGCAGGTTCCTCAGGTTCGGGGCCGGCCCGGCCGACGCCACGATCGTGAACAACGCGGCGTGGCTGAGCGGACTCGCGCTCGTGGAGTTTCTGCGGGACGTGGGCAAGCACTTCACGATCAGCTACATGCTCCAGAAGGATTCGGTGCGGAGCCGGCTCGACGAAGGGATCTCGTACACCGAGTTCAGCTACATGCTGCTCCAGGCCTACGACTTCCGGGAGCTGCACCGGCGGCACCGCTGCGAGCTGCAGCTGGGCGGGAGCGACCAGTGGGGCAACATCACCGCCGGGATCGAGCTGATCCGTCGCGCCGACGGCGCCGAGGCGCACGGGCTGGTGGCGCCGATGGTCACGACCGCGGCCGGCGCCAAGTTCGGCAAGTCCACGGGCAACGCGGTCTGGCTCGACGGGCGGCTCACCTCGCCGTACCAGTTCTTCCAGTACTGGATCAACGCGGACGACCGGGACGTGGACCGCTATCTGAGGATGTTCACGTTCCGGTCGCGTGACGAGATCACCGCCGTCCTGGCGGACCACACGTGCGCGCCGGAGGCCCGGGCGCCGCATCGCATGCTGGCAGGCGACCTCACGGCCCTGGCGCACGGCGACGCGGCAGCGGCCAGCGCGGCGGAAGCGAGCAGGATCCTGTTTGGCGACCTCGAGCCGGACCAGGCCGCCGCAGACACCTGGCGCCTGCTCGCCACCGAGCTGCCGAACGCCACGCTCCCCTCCGAGGTCACGCCGGAGACCGCGGTGCTCGAGCTGGTGGCGGGCACCACGCTGGTCAAGTCCCGGGGGGACGCCCGCCGCCAACTCGCGCAGGGCGGGATCGCCGTCAACGGGCACCGGGTGGAGGAATCGGCGTCCACCGGCGCGCCACTGGCCGGGGGATTCTACCTGGTCCAGCGGGGCAAGAAGGCGAGCTTCCTCTTCACGCCATCCGCGGGCTGATCAGCCCGCGGCCCGGATCCGGGCGGCCACCCGCTCCAGGTCCGAACGGGGCACCTGCACCACGCCCTCCTTCGGCAGGCGCGGGCCGAACACATCCCCCTGGAACCGTGGCAGGACGTGCAGGTGGAGGTGAAACACGGTCTGTCCCGCCGCCCGGCCTGCCGCCGTCCAGATATTGAACCCGTCGGCGTCCATGGCGCGCGTGATGCCCGGCGCCAACCGCGCGCTCACGGCAAAGAGGTGCGCGGCGAGCGCCCCGTCGCACTCCCGCAGGTCCGTCAGGTGCCGCCGCGGTACCACCAGCGTGTGGCCCGGGTGTACCGGATGCAGGTCAAGAAACGCCACGGTAAGGTCGTCCTCGTACACGCAAGTGCACGGCTCCTCGCCTGCGACGATCCGGCAGAAGACGCACCCGCTCGTCATGGCCCCTCGATCAGCTCGACGACGCGCACGACCTCGTCGATGGTGTTGAACAGGTGGGGAGAGAGGCGGATGCTGCCCTCGCGCAGCGACGCCACGACGCCGGCCGCGCGCAGCCGCCGGTAGGCCGCGCGCACGTCGTCGGTCCGGACACACCAGATCCCGCAGTCGTGCGGATCGTCGGTCGGCGACACGACGGTGAACCGGCGGCGGCCGGCCGCGTCCAGCACCGGGGCTCGCAGCGCGCGCAGGTGTTCCGCGATGGCGGCCACGCCGACTTCCTCGAGGAGCTCGAGGCTCGCCGTCATGCCCGCCACGTCCTGGAACGGCAGGGTCACGAGCTCGAACCGACGCGCGTCCTCGTGGAACGTCGGGTCGTAGTCGCAGAGTCGCGTGAAGTCATCGGTGCCCCGAAACGCCATCCAGCCCGCGAACGATGGCTCGAGGGCCGCCAGCAGCTCGGCGCGGACGTACAGGAATCCGGAGCCCCACGGGCCCAGGAGCCACTTCTGCGCGCCGCAGGCAAGCAGGTCGACCGGTGTCCGGCTCAGATCCAGGGGACACTGCCCCACGCCCTGGATGGCGTCCACCACGAGAAACACCCCGTGCGACCGGCAGACCGCGCCGAGGCGGTCCAGATCCACGCGATACCCGCTGGCGAACTGCACGAACGAAACGGCCACCGCACGGACCCGCGGATCGGCGACTCGTTCCAGCAGTCGCGCCTCGTCCGGCCAGCCGTCGGCCGTGCGCGGCACCAACTCGGTTCGGATGCCCCGCCGGGCCTGCAGCATCCAGGGGTAGACATTCGCGGGGAACTCTCCGTCCGGCACCAGCACGGTGTCGCCCGCCCGGAGTGGCAGGACCTGTGCGGCCATGTTGAGCCCGTAGCTCGTGTTGGGCGCGAGCGCGATCTCCGTCGGTGACGCGTGCAGGAGCCGAGCGACGGCCTGACGCCCCCGGGCGAGGATGGCCGGCAGTTCCTCCTCCGTGAACAGGCCGGGGTCACGCCGCTTGGCCTGGATGGCATCGATCGCCCGCTGCGTCCGGGCGGGTATCGGGCCAATGGAGGCGTTGTTCAGGTAGATCCGTTCGCGGCACCACGGAAACTCGACGTCCCGGATCCGCGTCATGTTGGCGGGCGGCATGCGCGCTAAGCTAGCACGCTGGCGGCGCGGCCGTCTCCTCGTAGCTTCCGGGCACTTCAAACAGGGACAGTCATGCCGTCGCGGCGGTGTTCGCTGGTGTTGGGGGGAGGGGGAATCCGGGGCCTGGCGCACGTCGGCGTGCTCGCGGCGCTCGAGGAGCATCACCTCATCCCCACGGAGGTCATCGGCTCGAGCGTCGGCGCGATGATCGGCGCCGCGTGGTGCGCCGGCGTGTCGTCCGACGACCTGCGCCAGCTCGCGATCCAGGTGCAGCGGGACGATCTCTTCCGCATCGCCCACGGCGACATGGCGCTGTATCGGCTCCGGTCGCCCTCGATCTATCGGCAGGAACCGCTGGCGGACTTCGTGCGCGGCCTGCTCGGGACCATGACGTTCGACGATCTGGACCACCGCCTGCTGGTGAACACCGTGGACGTCAACTCGGGCACGCAGGTGTTCTGGGGCAGTCCGGGCCTGCGGGACGTGCCCGTCGCGGACGCGGTGATCGCGTCCTGCTCGATGCCGGGCTTCCTGCCGCCGCACCGCATCGGCGACCGCTACTTCGTGGACGGCGCGGCGACCGGCAACCTGCCGGTCCATCCGGCATCGCGGCCCGACCGGGATCTCGTGATCGCGGTGGACGTGAGCGCCCGGGCGCGCCCCGGACGGGCCGTGCAGCGCCTTGGCTTCGCGGCGGTGTTCGCGCGCGGCATCGAGCTGGGCGTGCAGCGGATGGACGACGTCGCGCTCCGCGCGTGGACCCGGCCGCCCCTGGTGCTCATCCGGCCGGCCGTCTGGCACGTGGATCTGCTGTCGTTCCGCCACAATGCCGAGCTGGTGGACGCGGGCCACAAAGCCACGCACACCATGCTCGATGCGCCCCACGGCCTCCCGGCCCCCGACGCCGCGGGCATCTACCCCAGGCGACGGGTCCGCGTGGAGATCCTGCGCGATCGGTGCGTCGGATGCGGGGCGTGCGTCCTGGCCGGGCCGCCGGGCCAGTTCCGAATGGACGACGCGGGCAAGGCGGTCGTGACGGACCCCACCCCGATCTGGTCGCCGGTGGACGGCTACTGTGTGACCTTGTGTCCCACGTCAGCGATCGCTGCGCTGGATCTCGAGCCGCGGATCGACGCGCCAGGCCCCGCGCACCCCACCTGAGCCCGGGGTACCCCGCTCGCCTGCCACGTCCTGGAGCGCCACGAGTTGCCGGTAACGGCCCCCGGCGGCGAGCAGGGCGGCGGGCGTCCCCTGTTCGACGATCTCCCCCCGGTCGAGGACCACGATCCGGTCGGCGCGTGAGGCGGTGGCCAGACGGTGTGCGATCACCAGCACCGTCCGGCCTTCCGTGAGCCGCGCGATGGCGTCCTGCAGATCCCGCTCGGCTTCCGCGTCGAGATGCGCCGTGGCCTCGTCCAGGATGAGGATCGGCGGATCGCGCAGCAGGGCCCGCGCAATCGCCAGGCGCTGACGCTCCCCGCCCGAGAGCCGCGTGCCTCGCTCACCGATCACGGTTTCATAGCCGGCGGGAAGCCGCTCGATGAACGCGTGCGCGCCGGCGGCGCGGGCTGCTGCCTCGACCTCCGTCGGCGCGGCTCCCGCGCGGTCGCCGTATGCGATGTTGGCCCGGACCGTCTCGTGCAGGAGTATCGTCTCCTGACTCACGATCCCGAGCGCCGCCCGGAGCGACCGGCGCTGGTACGCGGTGAGGGGAACCCCGTCGGCCAACACCGCGCCGCGCGCCGGCTCGACGAACCGGGGCAGCAGATCGGCGAGCGTGGACTTCCCGGCGCCCGACGGGCCGACCACGGCGACCATCTCTCCGCGGCCGATGCGGAGGGTGACCCCGCGCAACACCCACGCGCCGGGTTCGTACGCGACCCAGACGTCCCGCAACTCCAGGGAGTCGCGGAGTCCCGGGAAGGGGCGCGCGTCCGACGGATCTTCTTCTTCCGCCGGATGATCGATCAGCTCGAACAGCCGGTCGCCCGCCGCGCGCGCCTCCGCGAGCTGGGTCGGGAACTGGGCGACGGCCCGCATCGGCGAGAGCATCCGGAGCGCGATCGCCACGAAGGTGACGAACACCTCGGGACGCAGACCACCCTCGCCCCCCGCGAACGCCAGGACCCCCAGCATCGCGGCCGCGGCCACGGTTTCGGCAAGGGGGCTGGCGAGCAGGGCCGCCCGTTCGGCGTGCAGCACTCCGTGGCGGACGTCCTCCGCGGCCGCGGCGAACCGTGCCGCCTCCTGGGGTTCCGCAGCCGCGGCCTTCACCGCGCGAGCCGACGCGGCGGTCTCGACGGTCA
>Ga0326597_10003763_pt1 | contig 21662 bp, 22 predicted proteins | sample RVTome_12_FD_203789 | JGI IMG/M metagenome (GOLD analysis project Ga0326597, IMG submission 203789) | Soil microbial communities from uranium-contaminated site in the Upper Colorado River Basin, Wyoming, United States - RVT100D185 | ecosystem: Environmental > Terrestrial > Soil > Contaminated >...
CCATGTCCGCGCGCAGGCCGATCGCGCGGCCGCTGCCCTGGGCGCGGCCCTTGACCACGCCGACAACGCCGGTCTTCGCCAGCCCTCGATGCACCTCGATGCCCCAGCTCGTCAGCTTCTCGGCGACCATATCCGAGGTGCGCTTTTCGTGAAAAGCGAGCTCCGGATGCGCATGGATGTCGCGCCGGATCGTCTGCAGCTCCGCATGGTACTTGCGTATGTGTTCGCTTGGGCTCTCGAGGCGGGTTTCGACGGGTCGGTTCATGCTCGATTCCTTGCTAGTGCGCGGCAGTGCGTTCGATGCGCAGCCGCGGGTCGACCGCGTAATACAGCAGATCGACGATCAGATTGATGACGACGAAAAACAGTGCGATCAGGCACAGGTAGGCGGCCATCACCGGCACGTCGGCGAAATCGACGGCCTGGATGAACAGCAATCCCATGCCCGGCCACTGGAACACCGTCTCGGTGATGATGGCGAAAGCGATGATGGCGCCCAGCTGCAGCCCGGTGATGGTGATCACGGGCACCATCGTATTCTTAAGCGCGTGGCCGAAGTGCACCGCGCGGTCGGTGAGGCCGCGCGCGCGCGCGAATTTGATGTAGTCGGTGCGCAGCACCTCGAGCATTTCGGAGCGCACCAGGCGCTGGATCAGGGTCATCTGGAACAGGCCCAGCGTGATCGAGGGCAGGATCAGCGCCTTGATGCCGCTCCAGGTGAGAAAGCCCGTGCTCCACCAGCCGATGGCCACGGTGTCTCCGCGCCCGAAGGAGGGCAGCCAGCCGAGCAGCACCGCAAAGACCAGGATCAGGAGGATGCCGATGAGGAAGGTCGGTAGCGAAACACCGACCAGCGATACCGCGAGCAGGAACTGCGTCAGCCAGGTATTTCGTCGCAGGGCGGTGTACACGCCCATCGCCACCCCGGCCAGCAGCGCCAGCGCGGCGGCGACGAATGACAGCTCGAGGGTGGCGGGCAGGCGCTCCACGAACAGCCTCGAGACCGGCTGCACCTGGCGCAGCGACAGGCCGAACTCGCCCTGCACCGCGCGACCGACGAACTTGGCGTACTGCACGTAGAACGGCTGGTCCAGGCCGAGCAGTCTGGTGATGCGCTCGCGGTCGTCCGGCGTCGAATCCTGCCCGAGCATGAACAGCACCGGGTCGCCGACGAAGCGAAACAGCGAGAACGCGATCAGGCCGACCGCGAGCATGACGAGCACGGACTGTGCGAGTCGGCGCAGGATGAACGCAAGCATGGTGATCGAACCGCAACCCCGGGGACGAAGCAGCTTGGCGATGTTGCCCGCTTGACCCGATGGCGTCAAACTGCGCGCCGCGCCTCCGCGCCCCCGAATCGGCCTCTCCTCCTTGTCCGAGTTTGCCAAAACCCTGATCGACTGGCAGCAGCGCCGCGGGCGGCACGATCTGCCGTGGCAGTCGAGCCGCGATGCATACCGTATCTGGCTCTCGGAGGTGATGCTGCAGCAGACGCAGGTCGCGGCGGTGGTGCCGTACTACGAACGTTTCCTGGCACGGTTCCCCGACCTCGCTTCGCTTGCCCGGGCCGCGGAGGAGGATGTACTGCGGCTCTGGAGCGGCCTGGGCTATTACGCCCGCGCGCGCAACTTGCACCGCGCGGCACGGCATGTCGTCGAGCGGCTCGGCGGGCGTCTTCCCGACACGGCGCCGGGCCTGGCCGGGCTGCCCGGGCTCGGCCGCTCGAGCGCGGCGGCGATTGCCGTGTTCGCCTTCGGCTGCCGCGAGGCGATCCTGGACGGCAACGTGAAGCGCGTGCTCGCGCGGGTGTACGGCGTCGAGGGCTTTCCCGGCGCACGCGCCGTGGAGGCGCGCCTGTGGCGACGTGCAGAGGGCCTGCTGCCCCGACACGGCATCGAGCGCTATACGCAGGCGCTGATGGACCTCGGGGCGACCGTGTGCTTGCGTAAGGCACCCCGGTGCGAGCTGTGCCCGCTTGCTGCGCGCTGCATCGCGCGGCGCAAGGGCCGCATCGCCGAGCTGCCGGCGCCGCGCCCGCGCAGGGCGATCCCGCTGCGACGGGCCACCTGGCTGGTGCTGATGCGTGAAGGGCGGGTGCTACTCGAGTGCCGCCCCGCGCCCGGACTGTGGGGCGGCCTGTGGGCCTTTCCGGAGGGCCCGGAACGCGGCATCGGCGAGTTCTGCCGGCGCGCGTTCGGTCTCGAGGTCGAAGCGGTGCGCAGGCTCGAGCCCCTCGAGCACGGTTTCACGCATTTCCGGCTTCAGGCGAGGCCCATGCTGTACCGGGTCACCAGGACCGCGCCGCGGGCCGAGTCGCCCGCGACGCGCTGGTTCACGCCGCGCGCGGGGGTGCGCGCAGCCGTTCCGGTGCCCGTGCGGGCGCTGCTCGGTCGCCTGGCTCGAGGTGCAGCGAAGGGGTGAGGGCTGCCCGCGCGCTCAACTGCGCCCAACCAGGTCGTGCTGGGCGAGGAATTTCTGCAGGATCTCGAGGCGCTCTCGGCTCGCGCTGAGCTCCATGAGCTTTTGCTTTGCGGCCAGCGGCACCGGCAGGATCTCGGTCAGCCGCGCGCCGACCCACGCGCTCGAATCGAAGCGAAACGGCGCTTCGATCAGGCGCGCGCCGTGCTCCTCGATCACCAGCCTGAGCAAGCGCGCACAGGCGAGGAACTCGTCGGGCAAGGCGGCGTCCACCTCCTCGGGCAGCAGCTCGACATCGGCGCGCTGCAGCCCGCTCGCCTCGGTGTGCCGGCGCTGAATGCGGAAGCGCTGCTCGCCGCGCGCCGTGATGTTGAGCACGCCGAGCTGCTGCATGTCCCATTGGACGATGCGTGCCAGGCAGCCGATGTCCTCGGGCGTCGCCGCTGCGCCGACCTCGCCGCCCTCGCGGATCAGGCACACCCCGAAGGGCGCGTCCTCGCTCAGGCACGCCTTGGTCATTTCCATGTAGCGCTGCTCGAACACGCGCAGGGGCAGCAGCCCGCCCGGAAACAGCACCGCATTCAGCGGAAAGAGCGCGATCTCGCGCACAGCGGTGCCGTTCACGGCGCGTCTCCGGGGGCGGGACGCGCCAGCGAGCGGTGGCGCACCAGCACCAGCCAGTCGCCGCGGAACGCCGTCGCGAGGCGCTCGGCCAGGTACACCGAGCGGTGCCGCCCGCCGGTGCACCCGATCGCCACCGTCAGATGGCTGCGGTGCTCGCGCACGATCTCGGGCAGCCAGCGGCGCAGGAATCCCTCGACGTCGCCAAGCAGCCGCTGCACCGGCTCCTGTGCCGCGAGGTACGCCGCCACCGGCGCGTCGCGCCCGGTGAGTGCTCGCAGCTGCGGCTCGTAGTGCGGATTGGGGAGCATGCGCGCGTCGATCACCCAGTCGGCGTCCAGCGGAATGCCGTCGCGATACGCGAAGGATTCGAACAGCAGCGCGAGCGCGTTGCCCGACAGGCTGAGCAGATCCTTGATCCATTGCTGCAAGGCCTTGGGTTGCAGGTCGCTGGTGTCGATGCGATGCCCGAGCGCCGCGACCTCGTCGAGCAGTTCGCGCTCGTGCTCGATCGCCTCGGCGAGGGTGCGCTGCGCTCCGACCAGCGGGTGGCGGCGGCGCGTCTCCGAGAAGCGGCGCAGCAGCGCCGGCGTGCCCGCTTCGAGGTAGAGCACCCGGCATTCGATGCCACGGGTCTTGAGATTCGCCACGGCCTGGGGAAGCGTCGCGATCGCCGCGCTTCTCGCGTCCACGCTCACGGCGACCCGCTCGTGACCGGCCGCGGCAAGAAAATCGGCCACGTCGAGCAGCAGCGTTGCCGGCAGGTTGTCGACGCAGTAATAGCCGGAGTCCTCCAGCACGTTGAGCGCGATGCTCTTGCCGGAGCCCGAGAGACCACTGACCAGAATGAGCTGCATTACTTGCCGGGACTGTAGCGGCTCGGACCGGCCAAAGCAAAAGGCGCCGTAGGCGTGCCTCGGCGAATGCAGCTGGCGGTGACGCCCGCGCGCCATGCCCGCGCCCCCGGGGGGGTCGAGTCAGGCGCCGCGATCGATCGCGAGCTTCTGGCGCGCCATGAATTCGGCGTTGGAATCGATGCCGCGCAGCTGCAGGATGTAGTTGCGCACCGCCGCCTCGAGCAGCACCGCGAGGTTGCGGCCCGCGGCAACCGGGATGATCACCTTGCGGATCGTGACCCCGAGAATATCCTCGGAGAGCTCGGCGAGCGGCAATCGCTCGATCGTGTCGCGTCCGCCGGAGGCCGGCTTGTCCAGATGGGCGATGAGCTTCACCTTCATTTTCGGCCGCACGGCCGTCTCGCCGAAGATGGTGCGGATGTTGAGCAGGCCCAGGCCGCGCACCTCGAGGTAGTCGCGCAGCATGCCGGGGCAGCGCCCGACCAGCGTGTTCGCCGCGAGCCGTGAAATTTCGACCACGTCATCGGCCACCAGCCCGTGGCCGCGGCTGATCAGCTCGAGCCCGAGCTCGCTCTTGCCGACCCCCGACTCTCCGGTGATCAGCACGCCCAGGCCGAGCACATCCATGAACACGCCGTGGCGCGTCGTAGATTCCGCGAGAGCCTTTGAAAGGTAACCGGCGAGCCGCTCGATCACGCGCGCTGCCGGCATCGGCGTCGTGAAAAGCGGCGTGTGCGTGCGGGTGGCGCCCTCGAGCAATTCCTGCGGCACGTTGATGCCGTCGACCAGCACCACGGCGGTGGGCGGCGAGCCGTAGAGCCGCGCAACGAATTCGGCACGCCCTGCGGCATCGAAACCGGCGAACATCTGCGCCTCGTAGGCGCCGAGAACCTGGATGCTGTTCGGGTGAGTAAGGTTGAGGTGCCCGATCAGAGCGGCCGAGACCGCCGCCTCGCGCCGCACCGCGGTGCTGCCGTCGCGCCCGGCGACCCAGGCGAGCAGCAGCGCCTCGCGGTTGTCGTCATGCAACTGCGTGACGTCGACCTGCAACATCCGGCTGCCACGAAGCCACGATCTGATGGAGCGCGCCGGGATCCTTGGCGGCCGCCATCGCCTCGCGCAGCGCCTTGTCGCTGAACATCTGCGCGAGCTCCGAGAGAATCTGCAGGTGCTTCTCGGTCGCCTGCTCAGGAACCAGCAGCACGAACAGCAGGGTGACCGGTTTGCCGTCGGGCGCGTCGAAGGCCACCGGCTCCTCGAGCCGCACGAACGCGCCGAGCGCATCCTTGAGGCCCTTGATGCGACCGTGCGGAATCGCGACGCCCTGGCCGAGCCCGGTCGAGCCCAGGCGCTCGCGCGCGAACAGGCTGTCGAAGACGAGGCTGCGCGCGATGCCCTGATTGTTCTCGAACAGCAGGCCGACCTGCTCGAACAGCCGCTTCTTGCTCGACGCCGGGAGGTCGAGCAGCACGTTTTCGGCGGGCAGCAACTTGGCGACGAGGCTCATGCGGCGGGGCCGGCCGGCTGGCGCGTCAGGCAACAGAACGCGGGAGCGCGCAAGCGTAGTCCGGCGGCAGGGGATTCGAGAGGGCGCGAATTATAGCCCAATGCAAGGCGCCGCGCCGGGCGCCCGCGGGCGGCGGCGCAAGGCTTTGTCAGGTGCAAGGCGTCGGGCCGTCGGCCGCGAGATGGGGTGCGCGCCACGGTGCCAATCCGCCTAGGAACGCACCTCTTGGCGCTTGAGCGCATCGTGCGGCTTCTCGAAGGCCTTGCCCTTGTGCTTGAGCACCTGGCGGTCGAGCTTGTCGACCAGCAGGTCGATCGCGGCGTACAGATCGCCGTCCTCGGTCTCGCAATGCAGGTCCTTGCCGCGCACGCGCAGGGTGATTTCGGCCTTCTGGCGCAGCTTCGCCACCGAGAGGATGACGTGGGCGTCGATCACGTGGTCGAAATGCCGGGTGATGCGTTCAAGCTTGGCCTGCACGTACTCGCGAATGGCCGGCGAGACCTCGAGATGGTGACCGCTCACGTTCAGGTTCATCGGCGTCTCCTCCGTGGTGGTTGGGCCGCGCGCCTGGTTGCTGCCGCGCCGCGCGGCTTACAGACTCTTTCGCTGATTGACCGGCGGGATGTGCAGGAATTCCCGGTATTTCGCGATCGTGCGCCGTGCCACTACGATACCCTGTTGCTCCAGAATTTGCGAGATGCGCGAATCCGAAAGCGGCGCGTGCGCGTCCTCGGCAGCGATCAGCTGCTTGATCAGCGCGCGGATCGCGGTCGAAGATGCGGCGCCTCCGGCCTCGGTGGCGACGTGGCTGCCGAAGAAATACTTCAGCTCGAAGGTGCCGCGCGGTGTCGCCATGTACTTCTGGGTGGTGACGCGGGAAATCGTGCTCTCGTGCAGGCCGAGCATCTCGGCGATCTCGCGCAGCACCATCGGGCGCATCGCGACCTCGCCGTGCTCGAAGAAGTGGCGCTGGCGGTCGACGATCGCCTGCGAGACGCGCAGGATCGTGTCGAAGCGCTGCTGCACGTTCTTGATGAGCCAGCGGGCTTCCTGCAGTTGCGAGGCGAGCGCCTTGCCGGCGTTGCGCCCGCCCGCGGCGAGCTCGGCGTAGAGCCGGTTGATGCGCAGCCGCGGCATCGCCTCGGCGTTCAGACTTGTACGCCAGACGTTCTTCACCTTGCGCACCACCACGTCGGGAACGACATAGCGCGCCTCGACGCGCGCGAACGCGGCGCCCGGTCGCGGATTGAGTCCGCGGATGAAGCGGTGCGCCGCGCGCAGCGTCTCTTCGCTTGCGCCGGTGGCGCTGCGCAGGCGCGCGTAGTCCCGGCTCGCGAGCAGCCCGAGGTGTTTCTCGACGATCACGAGCGCGAGCCGCTCGAGCGGCCCGCCTTCGCCAAGCGCGCGAATCTGCAGCGCGAGGCACTCTGCGGGCGCGCGCGCGCCGACGCCGCTTGGCTCGAAGTTCTGCAGGTGCCGAAGCGCGATCGAGAGCTCGTCCTGGTGCACTTCCGCATCGGTCGGCAGCAGGGCGGCGATCTCCTCGAGCGGCTGGGTCAGGTAGCCGTCGTCGTTCAGCGCGTCGATCAGGACGCCGACCAGCGTACGGTCGCGCGCATCCAGGTTCGTGAGCGAGAGCTGCGTCAGGAGATGGTCGCGCAGCGTGGGGCTGTCCGGGGCGGTGAAGCTGCGCTCGCCGTCGTCATCGTCGTCCGCGCCGCGCCAGCCGGTGGCGTTGTCCGCGCCCCAGTCCCGGCGCGGTTCGGCTGGCGCATCCTCGCGCGCGAGGGCGGACGCCGCCTCTTGCGCATCGCCCGCGGCGGAGGATTCGCGCGGCGCGTTCGCGTCGCCGCCCCGTTCGCTCGAGCCCTGGGACGCATCGGACTCCGGCTCGTCGCGCTCGAGGATCGGATTCTCGGTGAGCAGGCGCTCGATTTCCTGGTTCAGCTCGACCGTGGAGAGCTGCAGCAGCCGGATGGACTGCTGCAGCTGTGGCGTCAGCGTGAGGTGCTGCGAGAGCCGGAGCTGCAACGTCGGCTTCATGTTCGGTCGCGGTCCGCGTTCGTCATGCCAGGCCGCGCTGGAGCGCTTGGATGACGCCCGGAACGGGCGCTACATGCGGAAATTCTCGCCGAGATAGACACGGCGAACGCGATCATTATAGACGATTTCCTCCGGCTGACCCGAGGCGAGCACCGCACCTTCGTTGATGATGTAGGCGCGGTCGCAGATGCCGAGCGTCTCGCGCACATTATGGTCGGTGATCAGGACCCCGATGCTGCGTTCCTTGAGAAAGCGGATGATGCGCTGGATGTCGAGCACCGCGATCGGGTCCACGCCGGCGAAGGGCTCGTCGAGCAGGATGAAGGACGGGCGCGTGCCGAGCGCGCGCGCGATCTCGAGGCGCCGTCGCTCGCCGCCGGAGAGCGACAGCGCGGCGTGCTTTCGCAGGTGCGCGATGTTGAGGTCCTTGAGCAACTCGACGAGGCGCGCCTCCATCTCCTGCTCCGGCGGGTTCTGGAGCTCGAGCACCGCTTGCACGTTCTCCTCGACGCTCAGGCGCCGGAAGACCGAGTTCTCCTGGGGCAGGTACGAGATGCCCAGGCGCGCGCGGCGGTGGATCGGCAGGTGCGTGAGCTCCCGCCCGTCCAGATCGATGCGCCCCGCATCGGCCGTGATCAGGCCGACGATCATGTAGAAGCAGGTGGTCTTGCCGGCGCCGTTGGGGCCGAGCAGGCCGACCACCTCGCCGCTCGCCACTTCGAGCGTCACGTCCTGCACCACGGTGCGCGCCTTGTAGCGCTTGCGCAGGCTCTCGGCGCGAAGAACGCTCATCGCGCGGCGGGCTTGGCCGGCGCCGCGCTCGCCGGCGGCGATACGGGCGGCGGCTCCCCGGGCGCGTTCGTCGGCGCCGGGGGCGCCTTGGGCTGGATCACCGCGCGCACCCGGCCCTCAGTCGCGCCGGGCGCGCCGCCCCTTGCGCCGCTCACCGTGAAGAACTCCGATCGCTGGTCGAGGGAGATGTACTCGCCGCGTACCTCGTCCTTGTCCTTGGTCACGCGGGCCTTGTCGAACAGCTCGACCTTCTCGCTTCGGTCGTCGACTTCGATGCGCAGCGCCTCGGCGTCGATCCACACTCCATCCTTGCCCTCCTGCGGGTCGGTCTTCTGCCGAAATCGCACGGGATTGCCCGTAGCCGTGGCGCGCTGGAAGCCGTCCGCGTCCTGGCGCACGACGATGCGCGCGGCGCGCAGCGTGATCGTGCCCTTGGAGAGCACGACGTCACCTTCGAAAATGCTGACGCGCCGCGCATCGTCGCTGCTCATGCGCTTGGCCTCGATTTGCGTCGGCTTGTCGCGGTCGGCAGACTCCCCGCGCGCGCCCGGCGCAGTGCCGAGCGCGGCGCAGGCCAGCGCGACGAGGAGCGGCGCGCGCAGGCGTTCGGCGCGCCTCATGAGGCGTTCTTCTTGTCGAAGCGGCCGCGCACCCGCTCGTGCAGGTGCAGCTGCCGCGAATCGTTGTAGTACTCCATGCCCCTGCCGCTTAGAGATCGTCCCGCCTCGCTGATCGCCACGTCCCGGTCGGTGCGCACGAGCGAGCGCGCGCGCACCAGATGCAGGAAATCGGTCATCATGCGCGCTTCCGGCACGTCGTCGCCGGCCTCGCGCACCAGCACCACGTTGTCGTACAGGAAGACCTCCTCGCCGTTCTGCGAGAGCGCGCCGCGCCCGGCGGTAACCGTCATGCGCGGCTGGCCTGTCTTGGTCTGCACCAGGTGCGGCGCGAGCAGCTCGGTCGAGTCGTCGTCCGGGAAATGTATCATTTTCGCCGCCGAAAGCGTGGATTCGGCGGCGCCCTCGCGATCGTAGGTCGCGACGCTGAAGTTCTCCACGATGTAATCGGGGTGGTGCCGGCGCGGCGTCGGCGCGCGCGCGTCCTCGAGCACCGCGTACTCCAGCCAGAAGCTGAGCAACGCCAGCGCGAGCATCAGCGCGAGCGGAAACAACCGGGTCGCCGAGACTCTCACGCCAGATACGCCGCAAGCGCGCGCTCAAAGGTGTGCTGGGCGCGCATCACCAGCTCGCAGACTTCGCGCACCGCGCCGCCGCCGGCCGGCGCCGCGCTCACGTAATGCGCGTGCCGGCGCACCGCTTCCGGGGCTTCGTGCGGCGCGCAGGCGAAGCCGCAGCGCACCAGCACCGGCAGATCGACAAGATCGTCGCCCATGTAACCAGTGGCCGGGGGTTCGAGACCGAGTCGCGCCGTCAGCGCTTCGAACGCCGCGCGCTTGTCCTCGATGCCCTGCAGCACGTGCTCGATGCCGAGCTCCGCTGCACGTCGAGTCACCGCCTGCGAGCTGCGCCCCGAGAGGATCGCCGCGCCGACGCCGCTCGCAGCCAGCATCTTCAGGCCGTGGCCGTCCAGGGAATGAAACGCCTTGAGCGACTCGCCCGAGGGGCCGTACCACAGTCGTCCGTCGGTGAGCACGCCGTCGACGTCGAAGATCATCAGGCGCACCAGCCGCGCGCGCTCGAGCGCGGGGCGCGTGGCCTGCGCCATCAGCTCAAAGCACCTTGGCGCGGAACAGGTCGTGCATGTTCAGCGCGCCCACCAGCTCGTGCCCGGCACCGACCACGAGCAACTGGTTGACCTTGTGCCGCTCCATCAGCTGTACCGCTTCCACCGCGAGCGCCTCCGGGTGGATGGTGCGCGGGTCCACCGTCATCACGTCGGCCACTGCTGCGGCGTTGAAGTCGGTGGTCTTCTCGAGCGCGCGGCGCAGGTCGCCGTCGGTGAATACGCCCTTCACGCGCCCGGCCTCGTCGACGATCCCGGTCATGCCCATGCGCCCGCGCGACATCTCGAGCACGGCCTCCTTGAGCGTCGCGCTCTCGCGCACCGCCGGCACCTCGGTGCCGCGTCGCATGACGTCCGCGACGTGCGTGAGAAGACGCCGGCCGAGCGTTCCGCCCGGGTGCGAGCGCGCGAAGTCATCCGAGGAGAAGCCGCGCGCGTCGAGCAGCGCGATGGCGAGAGCGTCACCGAGCGCGAGCGCCGCGGTGGTGCTCGCCGTCGGCGCGAGGTTGAGCGGGCACGCTTCCTGGGCGACGCCCGCGTCCAGATGCACGTCGGCTTCGCGCGCGAGCGAGGATTGCGGCTTTCCGGTGATCGCGATCAGCTTCGCGCCCTGGCGCTTGAGCAGCGGCACGAGCCGCAACAGCTCCTCGCTTTCGCCCGAGTGCGAAATGCCGATGAACAGGTCCTCGGGGCGGATCATGCCGAGATCGCCGTGAATCGCCTCCGCCGGATGCACGAAGTACGCCGGCGTGCCGGTGCTGGAAAGCGTCGAGGCGACCTTGCGCGCGATGTGTCCGGACTTGCCGATGCCGCTCACGGTGACGCGGCCGCGGCAAGACAGGATCAGCGTCACGGCGGCCTGAAAGCGCTCGTCGATGCGCCCGATCAGCGCGCGCACCGCGTCGGCTTCGATCGCGAGCACGCGCCGCGCCAGCTCGAGCGCGCCGGGCGAGGCCTCGGCGATCGTGTCGTCCTGTCCCGCCCTGCTCGCAGCCCTTATCATAGGCGCAAAGTATAGCCCAAGCCCCCCAAGCCCCATGGACGCAGCGGGCATCGCCCTGCAGCCGGTTCTGGTCCTGCTCGCCAGCAGCGTGCTGGCCGTGGTCGCCTGCCGCAGCCTGCAGCTGCCGCCGATCATCGGCTACCTGGCGACGGGGCTGCTCCTCGGCCCGCACGCGCTCGGCCTGATCTCCGACACCGAGGAGACGCGGCATCTCGCGGAGTTCGGCGTCGTGTTCCTGATGTTCTCGATCGGGCTCGAGTTCAGCCTGTCCAAGCTGCGCGTCATGCGCCGCCTGGTGTTCGGCCTGGGCCTGGCGCAGGTGCTGCTCAGCATCGCGATCTGCGTCGCCGTGGCGCTCGCGCTCGGCGGCTCGTGGCAGGCGGGATTGGTGCTCGGCGGCGCCGCCGCGATGTCCTCCACCGCGATCGTCTCCAAGCTGCTTGCCGAGCGGCTCGAGCTCGACACGCCGCATGGCCGCGCGATCATCGGCGTGCTGCTGTTCCAGGATCTCGCCGTGGTGCCGCTGCTCATCCTGGTGCCGGCGCTCGGCCGCCCGGCCGAGGAGATCGGCGTGGCGATCGCCCTGGCGCTCGGCAAGGCGGCGCTCGCGCTCGGCGTGCTGGTGCTGGTGGGCCCGAAGGTGATGCGCGCCTGGTTCGGCGTGGTCGCGCGGCGCCGCTCGACCGAGCTGTTCGTGCTGAACGTTCTGCTCATCACCCTGGCACTCGCCTTTCTTACCGGCATTGCCGGCCTGTCGCTCGCGCTCGGTGCCTTTCTTGCCGGGATGCTGATCTCGGAGACCGAGTACCGCTACCAGGTCGAGGAGGACATCAAGCCGTTCCGCGACGTGCTGCTCGGGCTGTTCTTCATCACGGTGGGGATGATGCTCGACACGCAGCTCGTGCTCGGGCATCCGGGGCTCGTGATCCTGCTGCTGGCGGCGCTCATGGGCGCGAAGTTCGGGCTGATCGCGCTGCTTGCGCGCGCGTTCGGCTCAACGCCGGGCACAGCGTTGCGCTCGGGACTTGCGCTCGCGCAGGGCGGCGAGTTCGGGTTCGTGCTGCTGACACTCGCGAGCGGACGCGACATCGCCTCCGACACGATGCTGCAGGCGCTGCTCGCGGCGATGATCCTGTCGATGCTCGCGACGCCGTTCGTCATCGCGGCGAGCAACCGCATCGTGATGCGCCTGGCGGCCTCGGAATGGATGCAGCGCTCGCTCGAGCTGCACCGCATCGCGGTGCGGTCGCTCGAAACCGAGCGCCACGTGATCATTCTCGGCTATGGCCGCAACGGCCAGCGCCTGGCGCGGCTGCTCGACGCCGAGGGCGTGCGCTACATGGCGCTCGACCTCGACCCAGAGCGCGTGCGCGAGGCGGCGCTCGCCGGCGACACGGTGGTATTCGCCGACTGCACGCGGCGCGAGGCGCTGGTCGCCGCCGGCATCGTTCGCGCGGCGGCGGTCGTGATCACTTTCGCCGAGACGGCCGCCGCGGTGCGCGTGCTCGCCAACATCCACGCGCTCAATCCCTCGCTGCCGGTCATCGCCCGCGCCCACGAGGAGCGTGACATCGAGAAGCTGGTGGCGGCGGGCGCCTCGGAGGTGGTGCCCGAGGCCTTCGAGTCAGGGCTGATGCTCGCTTCGCATACTCTGGTGTGGATTGGCGTTCCGCTCAGCCGAGTGGTGCGGCGTATGCGCCAGGTGCGCGACCAGCAGTACGGCTTGCTGCGCGGTCTGTTCCATGGCGAGAGCGATGAGCCGGACAACGTCGAGTCCGCGCAGCCCCGGCTGCATGCGGTGACGCTCGGCGTCACGGCACACGCGGTAGGCAAGCCGCTCGAGGATCTCTCGCTCGAGGACATGGGCGTGCAGGTCAAGGCGGTGCGCCGCCCGGGCGCCGGCCGCAAGCTCGCGCCCGGCGACGTCGATCTGCTCGAGCCGGGCGACATCGTGCTGCTGCTCGGCGTGCCCGAGATGCTGGCCGCCGCCGAGATCAAGCTGCTCGAAGGCTAGCCGCCCGGGATCGGCAAGGGCGGACTGGAAAAGAAAAGGCCGGCGCTTGGCCGGCCTGCGAAGCGCGCTCCGGTCGACTACAGCGAACGGCAGAGCGTGTAGGTGTTCGTGCCCGTTTCCGCGTAGGTCGCGGTGGCTTGCTTGGCGATCGCCGGGTTGGGCGCGGACTGCAGTTGCCCGCGCACGGTGCCGCTGACCGGCACGCCGTCATCCATTTGCGTGTCGACTGCAATGCTGATTTTGTCGGGCAGGTTGGCCGAGCAGATGATCAGACTGGCAAATCCGCCGGTACCGGTGCCGTCAGTGCCGAGGATCGGTCCGATGGTGGGCGAGGCCGCATCACCGGTCTGCACCCCGATCAGGCCGGTCACGGCGTTGAACGGCTGCTGCGTGCCCGAGCCCGCGACGAATCCGGCGCGGCGCAGGTGATCCCACCACAGGCGAGACTCGTCCGTGGCGGTGGCGCTGTTGTAGGCCCCGGCGACCTGCCCGTTGCCGGTGCCGGCCGTTGCACCGGTCCAGCGAGTTGCCGCGCCCGGGTCGTCGCCCGGGATCGCCCGGTAGCGGTCCTGGTAGCCATGGTAGGCCGCCGAGATGCCCGAGTAGTCGGCGATCACGTTCTTGATCTTGGCCTGGGTGATCATTTCCTGGCCCTTCAGGATGCCGCCGAGCAGCAGCCCGATGATCACCAGCACGATGGCGATCTCGACCAGCGTAAAGCCTTTTTGCACGGTCCTCATGATCCGACTCCTTTCAGAGCTTCATTGGGGCAGTCCCCCCCTCGCACTACTCTGCAAGCCGCGTGCCAGCTGTTTTGCTCGATGAATGGGGCCGTTTCTTCAGATTAGGTCAAGAAAGCGTCGGAATATCGACAGTTCTGACGAAGGTGTGACGAAGTTCATATCCCTAGCGTTTGCCATCGTTGGACTCCCGGATACGCGCTTCGAGCTGTTCGAGCCGTTCCTTCAGGAAACGCGCTTCCGCAGGGTCGTTGATGCGCCCGCTCTCGAGCAAACCGCCGAGCATGATGCGGGCGGCCTCGAGCTCGTTCATGTCCTCGAGGATGAAGATCTCCATCTGTTTGGCCCAAAGCGGCACATTCTCGGCGCTCGTCAGCCGCTCGATCGCCGCCGCGTAACGCAGCGCGAGCGGCAAATCCTTCAGCCGGTGCTTGGCAAGCAAGGCCGCGTGCGCGAGCCACGGCCAGCGCCGGTTGGGATCCTCGAAGAACCGCTCGTAGACGAATTCGAGCGCCACCCGGGCGCGCGCCGGATCCGGCACCTCTGCATAGACGCGAGCGGCCGAGAACAGCGGGTATTCGCTGCGCGGGTCAGTATCGAGGATCGCGCCCAGCCAGGCGGTCAGACGGGCGTAATCCAGTCGCCGGTAGGGGGTGCCGCGCTCAGCGCGCAGATCGAAGGCCTGCAGGTAGAGCATCGCAAGCCGCGCAGCCGCCTGCGGCTCGCCGAAGCTCGCCAGCCTGAGCGCAGCCGCGCGCGGCGCGGGAGGCAGGTCGCTCGCCTGCATGGCGGATGCGGGCTTGCGCGTCGCCTGCCAGCCGATCTGCAGCGCGAGGCCGGCTGCGAGCGCGAGCCAAAGCCAGCGCGGGACCGCAGACCATGCTCGCTCGTCCCGGCTCACAGGTTGCGTCGATGGAAGTCGAACAGTCCCGCGGCGACGAGCAGCAGCACGTAGAGCGCCAGGCCGAGCAGCGCCGCGCCGAATTCGCCGGCCGTGGGCGCGCCGTACAGCAGCCACTCGGTGCGTGTCGCCGCGTCGAGCCGCGGCAGCACGAGCGCGATGCCCTCCAGCGCGCGCCGCGCGAGATCCTGCGCCAGAGTGGGCTCGGCGAGCGGTCCGCTCGCCATCGCCTGGATCGAGCCGATGGCGCGCGCGAGCAGGTAAAAGCCGGCGACCGAGGCGATCGCCGGCACGAGCTGCGCGAGCGCCATCGAGAAGAACAACGCCGCGGCGGCAACCAGCACGGTCTCCGCCGCAAGCGATAGCCACCACAGCGCGACCGAGCCTGGCGTGCTCCAGATGAACAGCGGCAGCGCGAGCGCGGTGGCGACCGCGAGTGCGACCAGAGCAAAGCCGCCGAGGCGCCCCAGGTAGTATGCGGCGCGCGACAGCGGCAGCGACAGCACGAGCTCGAGGCCCTTGTCGTCGAACTCGCGCACCGTGCTCGTCGCGACGTGGATCGCGACGACGAACACCGCGAACGCGCGCAGCAGGGCCGCCACGATCGCCGCCTGCAGCTGCAGGCTCTCGGTGAGCGCGACCTGGGAGAGAAATCCGGCCAGGCCGAGCGCCGCCGCGACGCCCGCGAGGAGCAGCCACGGCAAGGCGCTGCGGCGTGCCTCGATCAGCGCCAGTCGGGGCAGGGTGGCGGCGAAGCGCATGACTTCAAAATCGCGGCGAACATGCGTAATCTTCGGCTGGGGAGGAGAAGCGCTTTCGGCCGCAGCGCTAGGCACGCCGGCCGAAGCGTAGGCTAGTCGCCGCGCACAGATCATGCAAGCCGAATCGGCCACCACCACCTCGGGGCTCACGCGCCTGGCGAACGCCATCACGCGGTTCAACCAGCGCTACTGGAACCTGATGTTGTTCGCCATGCTCGCGCTGCTGCACGTGGCGGTGCTGCGCGGGGTCACCGACGACTGGGCGCGAGCGCTGCTGCTCGCGCACCTCGGGCTGCTGCTGCTGTGGCAGCCGTTCCTGCGCGGCCAGCACCGCGTCACCGGCGCGCAGGCCGCGTTCATCTCGGCGGCCGCGGTCGCGGTGACGCTGTGGCTCGATTGGTGGTTGCTTGCGTTCTGGGTGGTGCTGCTCGCCGGGCTGATCGGCGGCAAGGTGTACCAGCAGCAGGCCCGCTGGCAGCGCCGCGGCTACCTGGTGGTGCTGATTTACCTCATCGCGCTTCTGACTGTGGTCATCCTGCCCCAGATCGCGCCGAGCAAGGAGATCACGCCCGAGGTGCGCACCATCGCCGAGTACGGCTTGCCGGTGTGGCTCGCCCTCGTTGCGCTGTTTCCGGTCGAATCCGAATCGACCGACGTGCCACAGGTGATCGATTTCTTCTACAGCGTGTTCGTGATGCTGGTGCTCGGCGTGCTGATCCTGGGCAGCTTCGCCTTCATGACCATCGGCCGCACCGCCTACCTGCCCGCGCTCACCTATACGGTGTTCTCGATCGCCGGCACCGTGCTGCTGGTGGGCCTTGCCTGGAACCCGCGCACCGGCTACGCCGGGCTGAACGTGTTCTTCTCGCGCTACCTGTTCTCGATCGGGCTGCCGGTGGAGCGCTGGCTGCACTTCCTCGCCGAGCTCTCGCAGATGGAAGCGCATCCGGAGAAGTTCCTCTCGGAAGGCCTCCAGGGGCTGGTGCGCCTGCCCTGGGTCGCCGGCGTGACCTGGCGCGCCTCGCACGATCAGGGCGAGGCCGGCGAGAAGACCGCACACGCGGTGGAATACGCCAACAGCGAGCTCGCCCTCACCATCTACTCGCGCTATCGCACCAGCCCGACGCTGCACTGGCACCTGTACCTGCTCGGGCAGCTGCTCGGCGAGTACTTCGTGGCCAAGCTGCGCGAGGAAAAGCTGCGCCAGAGTAGCTACCTGCAGGCGGTGCACGAGACCGGCGCGCGCGTTACGCACGACGTGAAGAATCTGCTGCAGTCGCTCAACGTGCTGTGCTCGATCGCGGCGCGCGGCGACGCCCCGGAGCCGCAGGCGCTGATCCGCCGGCAGCTGCCGGTGATCGCGCAGCGGCTCTCGGCGACACTCGAGAAGCTGCAGCAGCCGCATGCGGAGGCGGAAAACCTCATCTCCGCGCGCGTGTGGTGGGAAAGCCTGATGCGCCAGTACCGCGACCAGAACATCGAGTTCGACGCCGAGGCGGTTTCACCTCGAGCTCGCGTGCCGCGCTCGCTGTTCGACAGCGTGACCGACAACCTGCTGCAGAATGCGATCGGCAAGCGCGCCGCGGGCGCGCCGGTGCGCATCCGCGTGGGCCTGCGCTGCGACGAGGAAGCGGTGCTGCGCGTGTGCGACAGCGGCGCGGCGATCCCGGAGGACATCGCGCGCCATCTGCTGCGCTCCCCGGTGCACTCGAGCCGCGGGCTGGGCATCGGGCTGTACCAGGCGGCCCGCCAGGCGGAACCCGCAGGCTACGCCCTCGCGCTCGAGACGAACCGCGACGGCGAGGTCTGCTTCGCGCTCACCAGCCGCTCGAAGGCCGCGCCGTCGGCGGCTGTAGCCTAGTCTGCAGCGCGGCGGCCGCCCGGCCCGGCCAGCAGATAGGCGCGGGTCTGGCCTTTGCCGCGCAGGTCGAGCGTTTTCGGGGGCAGGAACTCGAAGCGCTCGCGCAGCCTGTCGCGGGTCGCCTCGTCCACCTGGATGGCGCCGATCGGGCATTCGTCCGTGATGCGGCTGGCAAGGTTCACCGTGTCGCCCCACAGGTCGTAGATGAACTTGTGCGTCCCGACCACGCCCGCGACCACCGGGCCGGTCGCGATGCCGATGCGCAGCCTGAGCGGCACGCCTTCCACCGAGAAGTCCTCCGTTGCCGTATCCTGGAACGCGAGCGCGAGCTCGGCGATCGCGACCGTGTGCTCGGCCGTGCCCCGACCGAGGCCGCCCGCCACCATGTAGGCGTCGCCGATCGTCTTGATCTTCTCCACGCCCGCGCGCTCGGTCAGCCCGTCGAAGCGCGAGAACAGGCCGTTGAGCAGCGCGAAGATCGCGGAGGGCGCCATGGCGCCGGCAAAGCGCGTGAAACCCACGATGTCGGCGAACATCACCGTTACGTCGTCGAAGCCGTCGGCGATCGCCGACTCGGAGCGCTTGAGCCGCTCCGCGACCGGCGCCGGCAGGATGTTGAGCAGCAGCCGTTCGGACTGCGCCTGCGCCTCCTCGAGCCGCACGCGCGAGCGCTCGCGCTCGATGAACGCGTAGCGCAGCAGCGCGTACACGATGAGCGAAGTCGCCGCGAAGTTGAGCGCGAAGAAGGCCACGCTCGTCGACAGCGGCACGATCGGCGGGCGCGGCGGCATGATCGCGAGCTCGTAGTCGACGTAGCCGGTGACGAGCATCAGGAAGACGTAGGCGAACATCCACGGCATCGACTCGCGTGCCGAGTACAGCAGCACCGCGCCGACCGGCGCGAGCAGCGCCCACAGCGTCACCCCGCTCGCCGAGACGAAGTTGCCGATCGACCATTGCACCACGAAGGGCACGAACAGCCACAGCCCGAGCTGCGCCGCGCGAAACGCCTCGAAGTTGAGCGTGTACAGGTAGTAGAGCAGGGTGGCGAGCGAGGCGAGCTGGAAGCCGAGCGGCAGCGACGCCGAGAGCGAAATGTGCAGCCCCCAGTACAGCGCGAGCCAGATCGCGGAGGCGGCGATCATCAGGCCGCAGGCGAACAGCGCCACCTCCTTCTTGAGCCGCAGGTCCTCGGAGTCGGCTGGCTCGACGCCTGCGCACCGTAGCCGCCGGTAAAGCACCGCGGCGCTCGGGCGGGCCGCCGTCACGGCAGCTTGCCGGCGGCGATCAGCCGGCCGTAGAGCTCGCCGACCGTGATCCAGACCAAGTAGTCGTCGAACTCGCCGCCCGCGGCGCCCGCCGGCGCCGGCGTATGGAACACGAACACCGGATCGTTGGCGCCCGCGGTGTTCGTGTTCGCCGCTTCGTCCGCGCCGCCGGTGCCGAGCACGCTGAAGTTCTTGCCCACCGAGTACACCGCTGCGACGACGATGTTCTGGTTGGTGAGGATGTTGCCGGCCGCGCCACAGCTGGTCGCACCGGGCGTGCCGTTGATGCCGGTTGCCGACTTGCACAGCAGCAGGTCGCGCGGCTGGCAGGTGATGCCGTTCGCCTTCATGTTGGTCGAGAACGTGAAATGCGGCAGCGTCCAGACGCCGGCGCAGCCGGTGACGAACTTCTCCACCGCGTAGCGGATACGGTTATTGTAGGCATCGATGGCGAAGCCCTGCGCGTCGACGTTCTGATAGCCAAGCGCTCGCGCAGGAAGCAGACCTCCGGTTGCTGCGCCTACCACGCCGCCATGGTAGTCCTCGGTGCCGCCGCCATCCTTGCATTCGCCGGCGGCGTTGCGCACCTCGTCTCCTGCGCTCGTGCTGCGCGCCGGACAGGGCAGCCGGCCGTTGACCATGGCGAAGGCGAGCACCAGGTTGCGCGCGTCCTCCACCCGGCGGCGGGTCTCCTCGAAGTTGCGCTGCTCGGTCTGCGCGGAGAGCGTGTACATGGCGCTTGCGAGCAGCAGCGCGATGATCGCGAAGACCACCGCCAGCTCGGTGAGCGTGAAGCCGCGTGAGCGGCGCAGGGGCCGTCCAATCGTCACGGGTTGGCGTCCAGCACGACGACGCGGTCGTTGAAGGGCGTCTTGGTGGCTGCGCTTGGCGGCACCACGATGCTGATCGGCTGCTGCTCATAAAGCGTGCCGCCGTCGTTGTTCTGGAACTCGACGAAATCCGTGATCGTGCCGTTCGGACGAACGAGGCCCGACATACTGCGCCCGGCAACGATCAGCAGGGCCCGTTTGTCCCAGGCCACCGCGGTGCTGGGCCACGTGGTCAAGCGCAGGCAGTTGCTGCCGGTGGTGCATCCCACGCCGGGCAACGAAGTCGCGGTCGTAGTCTGGGCGGCGCCATAGTAGAGCAGCCGGTACCACTCGTTGCGCACGAACCAGCCGGTGATTGCATCGGTGGCGTCGAGCAGCGCATGATCGGCCATCAGCGAGCGCTCGATGCGCAGGCGGAAGTCCGCGTAGGTGCCCCAGCCCATCGTGTCGATGTTGGGCATGGTCGCGCCGAAGGTGACCGTCGCCGAGCCGCTGGAATTCATCGTGACGGTGACGGTAGGCGTCAAGACGGTCCACGCCCCGGAGCTGATGTCGTCGCGCGCTTCGATGGTGACCTTGGAGGTCTCGAGCGCCCGCAATCCCATGGCCACGTTGGCGAAGGTGGCGCTCATCTGGAGGTAGATCGGGCGCCACGGCTGCGCCGTGTACTCGTGGTACTCGCCGGTGCACAGGCGCACCTCGGTGCCGGACTGCCAGGAGCACGACTGGGTCTGGATGTAGCCCCAGCCCAGCGTCTCGACGGCGGGCCCCGGGGTTCCCACCCAGGAATTCAGTGTCGGCAGGCAACGCTCATTGCCCGGCCCGGGGGTACAGCCCTGCGTCTGGTTGAAGGGCAGCAGGCCCTGGTAGGTGCCCGCGGCGCCCTGGAAAGTCGATGCGCCGGGGTCGCCCCACGGCGCGGCATAGGGGAACAGCCGCCCGCTACCGGCGATGCCCCCCCAGTTCGGCGTCTCGTAGACCGTCTGGAGCGCCGGCACGATCTCGCGCGCGATGCGGTGCGCGATCGCCGCCTCGAGCGCCGGCAGCACGTCGGCGGTGGTCACTGCCAGCACCTGGTCGTTGAAGGAGGCGAGCGGCCCGGTCGTAACGAAGCTCGCATCCGGGGCGAAGGTGGCGTTGTCGCACTCGAGATAGTCGCGCAGGTCGGGCGGCACCGCGGTGCGCGACTGGATGCGCGCCGTGCAGCCCGCCGCGGCCTGCACGTTCATCGGCGCCCCGGGCGCGACGATCAATGCGACGGCTGGCTGTCCTTCGACGGTCAGCTGCCCGAGGGTATTGGAGTTGATCGTCAGCAACGCGCCCGCGGAGGGCAGCGCCCAGCCGGCCGAGACCCCGTACCAGAGCGGCTCGCCGTGCGCGTCGGTGAGTTTGTCCAGCCCAAGCGTGCGCCAGGGAAGGCGCCCCACTGCAGGCAGCGTGCAATTGCCCGCCGCGATGCCTTCGTTCGACGTGCCGACGTAGCCCGCCGCTTCCGGGCACGGCAGGCGTCCCGGATTGTTCTCGCTCGCCTGCGCCGCCCGCTGCGCGACATAGCCGATCAGCGCCTGCTTCGCTCGATTCAGCACCTCGGCATTTCGCGCTTTCTGCTCGGCGGCGACGCCCGGCTGCGAATTGAGCGAGCGCAGCATGAAATAGGTGCCGCCCATCACGAACACCGCGAGCATGGCAAGCAGCGCCACGCCGCGCTGTGCTTGGCCGCTGCGCAGTTCGCGCCCGCTCAAGTGCGCCCCGCCGCCCTAGCGCGCGCCGGCTGCGCGGCGCTTGACCGTGATCCCGCCTTCGCCGATCACGTCGCGCACCTCGCCGCTGCCGCGATCGAGCGTCTCGCCCACCCGCAGGCGCAGGCGCTCGTTGTTCTCACCTTCGCCGATCGAGACACGGCTCGGATCTGCGCGACCGGGCACCACGCTCAGCCCGCCGGCGTCCGCCCCTTCCGCAATCGCCTCGCCGTTCACGAACACGGTCGAGTTGCCGTCCGAGCGCAGCACCTGCCCGTTGATCCGGGTGGTGATCGACTCGACGATCACCGCCGCGGGCTTGTCCGGAATGCGCGCTCTGCGCCGCTCGTCGAGCGCCTGGCGCTGCTCGGGGGTGAAGAACAACCGCCCGAGCTCCTGCGCCGCGGCGAGCGCCGAGGCGCCGCAAAGGGCCATGCCGAGCAGCGGCGCAAGCCAGCGCCTCATGTCTTCGCCGCCCCATCGATGATGGTAATGAGATCGATGTCGCACTCCGCGCGCAACCGCGGCACGATCACCGTGCCGGTCGGTGCCTGACCGGTGCGC
>Ga0326597_10003764_pt1 | contig 21657 bp, 26 predicted proteins | sample RVTome_12_FD_203789 | JGI IMG/M metagenome (GOLD analysis project Ga0326597, IMG submission 203789) | Soil microbial communities from uranium-contaminated site in the Upper Colorado River Basin, Wyoming, United States - RVT100D185 | ecosystem: Environmental > Terrestrial > Soil > Contaminated >...
TCATAAGCCTGCCGCCAACCACCCATGGAAACAAAGAGGTTGCCTCAAGACAACAGTGAAGCAAAAAGAACCTGGTATGACATTTTAAAATACTTGAAACTATGACATTTTAACTTCCTGTTGACATCAAATTTCAAAAGCTTGACAATGAATGTTGGTATGATATAATAACTTCAGTGATGATACTCTGGAGCATCCGGGGGTTTATTCCCCATTACGGACAACTCCAGATTTTTTATTTCTGGCTTATTTCAAATTTTATCTTCGCCAAATCAATATATTTCGCCCTGTCTAACAATTCCTTAGAGACATACCATCTGGTAGACATAACAATAATACGCTTGCCCGCCTGCTTAATTCTATCGATGGCTGGCGCAAAATCACTATCTCCAGACATCAAAAGTGCTGTGTCATACATATTTTTTGTTTCAACCATTTCCAATGCCAGTTCAATATCAAGGTTATTCTTCCATCTATAGCCACCTTGATTGAATTTTATTTTTTTAATACTCTTTGTTCGCAATCTATATCCGTTAATATCCAACATATCCAAAAATTTCTTCTGCTTAATATTTTTTTCATCAATCCCTTTATAAACAAAACACACGGTTTGCAAGCCACATTCTTTCCTTAAGTAGGTGATTAATCTCTCATATGAAATTTTCCAACCTAAAGCTCGCTGTGTATAAAATACATTTTCAGCATCTATAAATACGTAGACTCTCCCCTTAACAAAGTTGCTCAACATAAAACACGCCCCTTTTGCTGGCATGTTTTTGATTATATTTTATTTTATCTTACATCAGCCACCAGGTCAACAGCTGGCCCAGAAAGCCGGCGGCGATTGGGACGACTAAATTATCGTCCAGTTTTAAAGTTATAATTTCAATTAAAGTCGCCAGAGCGGCCATTGGCAGGGCGATCAGCCAGTTTTGTAAAACTAAATAACCAATAGTTATATTAGCCGCCAGTTCAACCAGACTGGAGCTGGGGGTGTACTCTCCCAGTCCGACAATCTGCAGTTTACCAAATTTAATTCTGACCAGGCCGGCCAGAAATTCACCAATGCTGATCATCAGCAGGGCGGCCAGGGCGATTGAAAAATCAAAAATCGCGAAACAAATTATGGCCGCCAGAAGAAACCCGATGGCGCTGACTGGCTTTTGTTCTTCGTCCGGCCGGATAATTATTTTAAAAGGCACCGGCAGTTTCAGCTCCAGACGGAAATACTCAATCGCCAGAACGATCATCAGAATAAAAATTAAAACCATCAGCCCTATCAGCTGGCTGTAGTTTTGCAAAACCAGGACATAGATAAAAATTAAAATCAGGCCGCCGAAAAAATGAAACAGCTTCCGGCCGATTTCCTGCTTGATTGTCCAGTTGATCATGTTATTTTTTTAATAATTTAAAACCCTGGGCCAGATAATAATAGCAGGTGCTGGCTGTCAGGAAAACCATCAAATAGATTATAATTGTCAGCCAGGCTTGTCCGGAATAACTTAAAAGGACACCGGCCACGACAACTGCCTGCAAAGCGAAAGCGCCTCTCCCCAGCCAGCTATGCTTTAAAATAGAAATTCCCTTTTTGACAAAAACCACTCCCCCTGACAATAAAATTATATAACAACCAACAACAATCCACGCCACCCAAACTGGTAAGGCATAGTTCAGTGACAGAGACACAAAAGCAATTATAAAAAGTAATTTATCAGCCAAAGGATCAAGAATTTTTCCCAGGATTGTCACCTGGCCTTTTTTGCGGGCGATATAGCCGTCAGCCCAATCAGTCATCAGGGCGATAATAAAAATTATTAAAGCTTGACTTGTTTTAAATTGCAGTAAAAAAACTAAAAAGACAACCGCTAAAATAAGCCTGATAATGCTTAAAGTATTGGGCCAGTTCAAATTTTGAGACATTAATTTATTATAACACCTTTATACATTTTATCCACAATTAAATTTTTTTAATATGCTATAGTATAAGAATTAATAATTAATCAAAAAATATGGTTTTTTCAATAATCAATCGCCTGGTAGAGGGCGTCAAGGGTGGCGTAAAAGCCAGCCTGGAAGGGGTCGCCGATGTCAGCGGAGCCGTTGTTGACGCGGTTAAAAAAACGGTCGTTACGACTGTCAAAGAGAGCAGTGAATTTTTAGCTGATGGCGTCAGCGCCGCCGCTTCAATCGTCCAGGGAGCTGTCGGTGGCGTGGCTGATATTGGAGCGACTGTGGTCCAAAGCATTAAAGGAATTGTCCGGGGAACAGTTGAAGGTTTGATGAAAGAAGGAGTTAAGCAGGACGAGGCGGTTAAAGGAGCTGTTGGCCAGGCCCTGCACAGCGCCAAAGAACTTGGCTTCAATATTGGTGATACAGCAGTTGAAGCTGTCAAAGGGTCAGTCAATGCCGTTAAAGAAATCGGCGGTGATGTCGCCGGCGCCACTAAATCTTCAATCAAAGCCGCTTTAGACGCCGCTAAGGAAATTGGCGGCGAAACTTATGAAGCCGTCAAAGGATCGTTAAAAAGCGGAGTTGAAGGCGCTGATGAAATTATTGAATCCCTTAAAAAATAATTTATCAGCCATTTGAAGTCATTATAAATAGTAATACAGCTCAAATTCTTTAGGATGGGGAATTTTCTGAATAGTCTCAATTTCTTCCTCTTTCTCCATGATCCAGAGATTTAGGAAATCTTTGCTGAAAACATTGCCGCGCTGCAAAAATTTGCTGTCATCCCGCAAAGCATGCAGCGCGCCGCTTAAAGATTTGGGCAAAGCAGTGTATCTTCTTTTCTCCTCGGCTGTTAATCGGTAAGTATCCCGGTCAAACGGCCGGCCGGGAGAAATTTTTCTTTTGATGCCATCAATCGCCGCCATCAATATCGCCGTGAAAGCCAAATAAGGATTGGCGGATGGGTCGGGAAACCGGAGCTCGATTCGGCGGGCTTCGGGCTGGTCTTCACTCGGTATTCTGATGGCCGCCGAGCGGTTCTTAGCGGAATAAGTTAAATAAACCGGGGCGTGGTATCCGGGAATCAGCCGGTGATAAGAATTGGTGCTGGGATTGGTAAAAGCGGTCAGGGCCCGGCCGTGTTCCAAAATCCCGCCAATGGCGTATAAAGCGGTTCTGGATATTCCGCTGGCGCCGCGGCCGGCAAATAAATTTTTGCCTTTTTTCCATAATGAAAAATGGCAGTGCATGCCGCTGCCGCACTCATTGGCCATCGGCTTGGGCATAAACGACACATGCTTTTGATGAAGCTGGCCGACATTTTTCAAAACATACTGATATTTCATGACATTATCGGCGGATTTCAGCAAATTATCATAACGAAAATCAATTTCACTTTGTCCGGCTGTCCCGCCTTCGTGATGGGCTTTTTCAACCGTTAGGCCAATTTTTTCCAAAGTTTCAGCCATTTCCAACCGGAGCTGGCCGGTTTTATCCAACGGCGAAACCGGATAACAGCCTTCCCAGTAAGGGATTTCATTGCCGGCCCGGCCCTCGCTCTTGCTTTTGGTGGTGTTCCACCAACCCTCGGTAGAATCAATTTCATAACCAACCTGGTTGGGCGTGTTGATAAAGGTCAGTTTGTCAAAAATAAAAAATTCAACTTCCGATCCCATGTAAGCCATGTCAGCGACTTTGGTCTTTTTTAAAACCTTTAAAGCTTTTCTGGCAATCACCCGGGCGTCGCGGACATAACCCCTTTTGGATCCGGGATGAGCGGCGTCGCAAATAACCGACAAAGTTTTTTCCTCAAAAAACGGATCGACAAAAGCGGTCGTCGGGTCAGGGATTAAAATCATGTCTGACTCTTTAATGTCGCGCCACCAGGGCATTGAAGAACCGTCAAAGGGAATGCCCCGCGAAAAATATTCAGTCGTAAATCTGGCGGCCGGATAGGTTAAATGGTGCCACTGGCCAAACGCGTCGCACAATTTAACATCAATAAATTTAATATCTTCATATTTAATCAGCGACAGGAAATCTTTGACGTTTTTTGGGTAAGTCATAATTATTAAAAAAAACCCTCGCGTGATTTAAAGGATTTCCCTGTAAAAATTAATAAGTATTAATATTTGGTAGATTGGATATCATAGATATCTCAATATCATCATAACATAAAAGCATAAATTTTACAAAACTATTCAAAGAAGGAACTAAGTCACTAGAGCCTGGCCTTACCCCTACCCTGCCATTCACCACGGTGGGGTTATTTTTTTACTTTATTTATTCTCAAAAGCTTGGTCCAAAAATCCGGGTGGTCAACCACGTACTCGCTCAAAAAAGCGAAAGGAATAGCAATGATCAGAATAATTGGAATAGCGTCCAGAGTGATTTTGGAATCAGTCACAACAATGATCGCCAAAATATCTTCAATCACTCCCATCACCACGCCGATCAATAAAAATTCCAAAAATCTGGTTCTTTTATGGTTTTTCATATTATCTAATAATAGCATAAAAACATCATGCCCGGATTCAGGCATGATTTTTTTTGAATTAAAAAATTACTACTTTCTTTTTTTTGTCTTTTCTTTAATTTTTTTGCCGGTCTTGGTTTTTTTCTTACTGTGTTTTATCCGGGCTCTTAAGGCGCTGTTCATAAAAAGGAACTCCCTTAGGATCAATTTGAGTAAAATCAATGATTGTTTCCCAGTTTTCTTCTTCAACCGGCACAACTTTAAAAACAGCTTTAGATCTTTTTAAAACCAAAAAGCTTTCTCCCTTTTTTTCAATCCGTTTGGCGTAATCAGTCAGTTTTAAGCGAAAATTTTTTAATGAAACGAATTTTTCCATAGAAAGTATTATAATTATAAATTATATCTTAAGTTTAAACTTTAGCTAGTCGTTTGTCAAATCCTCCTATATAAATCCAGCCAAATTTGTCGATGGAGGGCATAGACTATCTTAAATATTTTTTTATATCTTCCCAGCTTTTTTGTGAATGCTTCTCGATCTCTTTTAAAACATACGATAAAACTTGCTTAGGCAGCCTGGAAGGAATTGTTATGCTTTTTTGTGATTGCGGCCAGGTTACCTTGAAGTGACTGCCGTCGCCTCCTTTTGTATCTATAATAAAACCAAGGCGGTTTAACGCCTTAATAAATTTTTTTCTTTTTAATTCACCAGGCAATTCACTAAGCGATGGCATATTCCCTTTTCATTTGATCAACCTTATATATCTTGGCTTCCCTGGCATATGAAGAAGGAACATCAAAAGAAGTTAAAATAGCATCAGGAATATTTTTTTCCAACTCTTTAATGTCTTTTCCCTGAGCGACAATACTGCCATATCTAAAATTATTACTGACAGCGATAACCACGTCTTCATGCTCTTTATAGTCGAAGCTGATACTGCCGTTATGTCTGAAATATGTGGCTAATTCAAACAAACCCCGGGGGATATTTTGATGTCCGGCAAATTTCTTTATTAATAAATCCTTAATTTCCTTGGTTAATGACATAGATATTTTTCTTACATCAACTTCATATCATATATTAGCTTATATGTCAACTATAACACATCTTAAAAAAGTAGGCCAATTATCTCAAATAATTATTCAAATAATTCAGAATTTTTCCCGGGCATCCACTGTTTCAATAAACTTTTTATTCATCTAATTTTACATAAATTCTATTGGCTTTCAAATTCATAGCCCGCTTCCTGCCAGCCGGCCAGACCGTCTTGATAATGAGCGACATTAGTATAACCAGCTTCCTCCAGGGCGTTTGAGGCCTGAACGCTGGCCTGACAAGTCGCTGATGAACAATAAACGATGATTTCGGCGTCTTTGGCCGCGCCAATCTCTTTTTCAAATTGACTGACGAATTCAGGGCTATTGGGGACATTTTTGGCGCCCGGCAGATGCCTGGCCTCAAAACTGTTCGGTGACAGCGAGTCAATCAAATAAAAATTATCGCCGGCGTCAATTTTCTTTTTTAAATCTTCAGTGGTGATTACTTTGGCCATAGTTTTGAAAAGGTTAATAATCAAAGTGTATTCATTATACTGAGTTTTATCTGCCAAATCGTCTTCGGTAACCAACTCTTTGGCGGCCACTCCGGGACGATCGTTTTCGGTTTTTAAAATATTTTAGAGTTATGATTTTTTAGTCAGAAAAAAAGCCTTGACGCCCCCAATATTTCCCCGCCCAAACTATAGTAATCAAAACTTGCCACTAACTACTCAAAAATATCAAAGATAAAACAAAAATTAATGGCAAACCTATCACCCAGAATAATAATCTAGCCAAACCAATTGCAAAAAGAGCGCTTAAAAATAGAAGTAATAGAGCCGCCCCAAAACTTTTGATAAAACTTATCTTATAAATATTTTTCCAGCCAATAGTAATGTTTACTAAAAAATATAATGGCACCACAGAGACAACCAATAATGTTGACAAAAATGCACCAATATTAAGATGCATTAAAAAAACCTCGGCAATTAAAAGAACTGATAAATAAGAAAGTAAAATTAATCCCCACAGATAATTTAATTCTCTCTTATTTTTAAATAGAGTCTTACTTATAAAACTGGCAATCATGGGGAAAACCAAATAAAAAGCGATCATAAAAAGGATTAGATATCCCGAAAAAATAATCGCAAAGGCCATAGGTATCATCGGCGTATCTGCTCCAGGCGGGGCAACCTCAACCATTTCCCAAACAGTGCGGGTAATAAGATATATTCCCAAAACTAAGCTAATAAAAACATTAGGAACTAAATAAAACAATGAACGCCAATATCTTTTCCCTTCAAATAAAGAATAAAATTCCCCTGGCTTAAAGAAAAGATAATAATAGGTCAATAAATAGTTTTTTATATTTAATCTTTTTTCAAAAGGCAAAGCCATATTAATCTTGGATTTAGAAGAGATTCATTAGTTGTTAGCATATTTAGCATATCATTTTAAAAACCAAAAAAACACCCCTTGAATTTCAATCAGGTAATTTTATGAGATTTTAATAGGTATTGCAAATGACTCCTTAAAAACCGAAGTGTTTTCTCCCAGGCGTCCTTGGTTTCATCCGGTGAGTAATTGGCGCCGGAAGGATTGGCAAAGGCGTGGCAAGTGGCTGATGAACAATAAACGATTATTTCAGCTGCATATAAAAACATTCTCATATTCTCAAAAATGTTGGAACGATTTTGATAAAACCGAGTTAAAAAATTCTTTGATTTTTAATTTTTGGGCTCGCCCCGTTAGAGACACTCGTTATTTTTTACTTCTTATTCTAGTTGGGCTTGTGAAAAAAGTTTCTCATCTCTCGCAATACAATTGGCACGGCCTTTAAACGGGCGGGGTGAATTATTTTAAATCCAAGGATATGTGCAATTGGTTCTAATTCTTTTAGAATTGTTTTCTCTCTCACCAGAAGAATTTCCGGAATAATTTTATGCTTTTCAATTGTCTCTATAAGAGTTTTTGCCGCACTATTAATTTCTTCAGACCAGCAAACATATGTATTAAAAATAAAGTAAGATTCTCTGTGAACAATTAAATTAAGTATGGGATTGGATCTGTTTTTGTCCTGCAGGTTAAAAATTGGTTCTGGTACTTGAGCAATTTCCCATTGCCCAAATGAGGATAACTTTTTCTCCGCCAAATATTTTATTTTTTTATCTATTATTTCCATAAATTTATTCTTCAACATTCCGATATTCTGCAGAATGTTAGAATGTTATGTGCTGCTCATTGATTTGTGCAACGCACTGTCAAATAGTTCTTTTAGATTTTCGCGTTGCACGATGAGCCTTGTTTTATCCTCTTGCATTGCCGACAATTTCGCAACGATTTGTTTTTGGGTTATCAACCCATCCTTTCCTTCACAAGATTTATCAATTCCCGTTCCGATTTATAAATGCCGTGGCGAGAAAATACCAAAATTTTACAATTTTCATCGTCAGCCATCTGGAAAACAATGCGGTATCCTTTTGACTTGCCTATATTTTCTCGTAATGGCACAACTCTCCCTTTATAAATTTTATGTTCGCTAAAACCTGGAAAGCGGTCAATGCCGGGCGTTTCGTGTACGCCTTTCAAACTAAAAAAGCGCTCCCACGCTTCTAATGAAGCAAGCGGCGCCGGGAAGCGCCGCAGGTTTCTTAAATCTTTTTCAATATCTTCATGTCTGACAACGTTCATCACATTTATATCTTTGCCATCTCGCCGTATTTATTGCGATAATAAGCAAGATTATAATCAATCGTCTCGTTCGGTTTAGTCGCAATCCAGGGCGCCTCGCCATGGCTAGCGTTCTTCATTTCCGTACCGGTAAATTTTTCCCACTTGTCGGCTATTTCCCCCAACGCCAGTAGTTCCTCTTTTGAAAAGACATCCACATCGAAACCTTTTAATGCCTCGATGTGCAATTGATTATTCAATCCCTCGGCGATTTTGCGCTTGGTAATTTTGATTTCTTTGCCGTTCATTTCTTTTAAGATTTTTTCTCCCATCCGCGGCACCGGCCCATACTCAAAACGCAGATATTCATCTCCGGTCACCGAACGGCCGTACTTCTCAAAAAAATCAAAATCAAGAAAATATAAAAGCTTCATTAACTTCAGCTTGCCGAGCGTCCCGTTCTGAATCTTTTTTGCAAAGAAAATAATGGCGTTTTTGTACTTTTTTTCGTTAATTTTGGAGGGCTTAACCATATTACTTATATTATACCGGCTGCAAGACGCAATGTCCACAGCGCCAAGAAACTAGTACAGGCCAATTATCTCAAATGATTGTTCAAAAAATTCAGAGTTTTTCCCGGGCATCCGCTGTTTCAATAAACTTTTTATTCATCTAATTTTACATAAATTCTATTGGCTTTCAAATTCATAGCCGGCTTCCTGCCAGCCGGCCAGGCCGTCTTTATAATGGGCGACATTAGTATAACCAGCTTCCTCCAGGGCGTTTGAGGCCTGAACGCTGGCCTGACAAGTCGCTGATGAACAATAAACGATGATTTCGGCGTCTTTGGCCGCGCCAATCTCTTTTTCAAATTGACTGACGAATTCAGGGCTATTGGGGACATTTTTGGCGCCCGGCAGATGCCTGGCCTCAAAACTGTTCGGTGACAGCGAGTCAATCAAATAAAAATTATCGCCGGCGTCAATTTTCTTTTTTAAATCTTCAGTGGTGATTACTTTGGCCATAGTTTTGAAAAGGTTAATAATCAAAGTGTATTCATTATACTGAGTTTTATCTGCCAAATCGTCTTCGGTAACCAACTCTTTGGCGGCCACTCCGGGACGATCGTTTTCGATTTTTTTGATAAACAGACCGGCCGCCCCAGCTGCCGGGTGGGGCGCCGCTAACCGGTTTTTCTTGTTTTAAAGGAAGCCGGGGCAGAGATAAAACCGGCAATGATTTGCGAATCAGTTGTTCAATTTTCCTGACACCGGCTTTTTCAGACGGGGTAACAAAAGAAATTGATTTTCCATACCTGCCGGCTCGGCCGGTTCGGCCAATCCGGTGAACATAATCTTCTGAATTTGCCGGCAGATCAAAGTTAATCACTAAAAAAATATCTTTGACGTCAATCCCCCGGGAAGCAATATCGGTGGCGACTAGTATTCGAAATTTTCCTTTTTTAAATCCTTCCAAAGCTGTCTTACGCTGGGCTTGAGACCGGTTGGAATGAATTTCAGTCGCTGTCTGTCCCATATTTCGGATATCACGGGCGATTCGTTTTGCTCCGTGTTTGGTTCGTGAAAAAATAAGAATCTTACCGCTCTGGTATTGTTGTAAAAGAGAATCCAATAAACGCATCTTATCGTTTTTGGTAACGACAAACAAAGCTTGTTCGACGTTTTCGGCTGACGTCCCCTGCGGAGCAATTTCAATTCTAAACGGCATTTTCATAAAAGCGCTGGCCAGGGCTGAAATCGCTTTCGGCATGGTCGCTGAAAAAAGCATCGTTTGCCGTTTTTTTGGAGCACCCTGTAAAATTCTCTTTATTTCCGGCAAAAATCCAACATCAAGCATCCGGTCAGCTTCATCAAGAGTAATAATAGTTACCTGATCTAGTCTATAGACGCCCTGTTTCATCAAATCAGCCAAACGGCCCGGCGTGGCGATAACAATATGGGGTTTTCGTTTTAAGGCCTGCTCTTGCTGACGTTGAGAAGCGCCTCCAATAACCACGGCCGAACGGAATCCCAATGGACTACTAACCAGTTTCAGGTCCTGTTCAACCTGCAAAGCTAGTTCGCGGGTTGGAACTAAAATCAAGCCCTGCCCCTTATAAAGAGCCAGGCGCTGAATCATCGGAATCCCAAACGCCAGGGTTTTACCGGTTCCGGTTTGAGCGATACCAACGACATCTTTTCCTTCCAAAGCGGCGGGAATAACCTGATGCTGAATTGGCGTCGGCAAATCAAACCCTTTTTGCCTGAGGACAGCCAAAAACTTTTGGCCTATCCCCAGGTCGCTAAAACGACCAGTCAACTGTTTTTTTTGTGTCATAAAGTGTGTTACAAAAAATTTTTTCTGAGCCTAACGGACTTTGGAGTAATTTCCAGCAGCTCATCATCAGCCATAATCTCTAAACCTCGTTCTAAAGTGAGCGGCATTGGCGGCGTCAAATTTAAAGCATCGTCAGAGCCGGCGGCCCGCATATTGGTTAGCTTTTTTCCTTTGGTTGGGTTGACATTCATGTCCAGTCCTTTGCTGACATTGCCAATAACCATGCCTTGATAGACTTCCACGTTTGGACCAACATAAAGAGTGCCGCGGTTTTGTAAATTATAAAGGGCATAACCAAGGGCTTTGCCGGCCGCCATTGAGACCATTGAACCAACGACACGACGTTTGATCTGACCGACATGTGACCGAAAGCCAATAACCCGTGAGGCCATAATTCCTTCCCCCCGGGTGTCGATCATGAATTCTGACCGAAATCCAAGCAAACCGCGCGTCGGAATTTCAAACACCAGCCGGGTGTTGGCCTGACGCGTTTTTACTTCCATCATGGTTCCTTTACGCTTAGCAATTTTTTCAATAACCACACCGGACATGGCTTCCGGGACGTCAATAATCAGCTCTTCAAATGGCTCAAGAGTTTGCCCCTCGGCCTCTTTTAAAATTACCAGCGGTTGTGAAACTTGCAGTTCATAACCCTCGCGGCGCATATTTTCCAGCAAGATAGCAATATGCATTTCTCCCCGTCCATAAACTGTATACTGATCTCTTTGGGCAAAATCGATCTTAAGTCCGACATTCGTTTCAAGTTCTTTTTCCAGGCGTTCTTTCAGTTGTGAATTAGTCACAAATTTTCCTTCGCGTCCGGAAAAGGGAGAGCTGTTAACCATAAACCCCAGAGAAATGGTTGGCTCATCGACGGAAATGTGCGGTAAAAGATCGGCTGATTCGTCCATAGTCATTGTATCACCAATGTAGACTTCAGGAAATCCGGCGACCACGACGATATCGCCCGCTTCAGCGCTTTGAACTTCTTTCCTGGTAAAACCCTCAAAGGTAAACAGCTTGCTGACAATTCCTTTTTGAATCGTTCCGTCAACACGCTTGATAAAAAGCTGATCTTTTTCTCTGACTGTTCCTTCATATATCCGAACAATCGCTAAACGGCCAAGATAATTATCGTAGTCCAAATTAAACGACTGCATCCGTAATGCTTCGTCTACTGCTGACGGGGCTGGAGCAACCTGTTCCACTATCGCCTCAAGCAACGGCATCATATCCTTTGAATCCTGATCCAATTCCTTTTTTGCTATGCCATCTTTTCCGATAGTATAGACTGTCTTAAAATCCAGCTGCTGATCATTGGCTCCCAGATCCATGAACAGCTCAAACACTTCTTCAACAACTTCTTCTGGCCGGGCGGCCGGTTTATCAATTTTATTTATGACAACCAACGGTTTAAAACCGACCTCTAAGGCTTTTTTCAAAACAAACTTCGTCTGCGGCATCGGGCCTTCCTGGGCATCAACAACCAGCAGAACCGAATCGATTGATCTCAAAACACGTTCCACCTCCGAGCCAAAATCGGCGTGACCAGGCGTGTCAACGATATTAATCTTTGTGCCTTTATAAAACATTGAAGCATTTTTGGCGTAAATAGTAATACCACGCTCTTTTTCCAGAACGTTGCTGTCCATGCTGACTGACTCATTAGTCGTTGCTCCTGTTTGGCGCATTAAAGCGTCAGTAATTGTTGTTTTTCCGTGATCAACGTGAGCAATAATGGCAATATTTCTAATTTCCATAAAATTCTAAATTTAAAAAAGTAACTTATCGCGGGGACACGATTAGCAATCGTAACATTATTTTCTTAAATTGTCCAGGATAAAACGCAAAAACCGGCTTTTTAACGCCGGTTGATTGAATTTGGCTCCGCACTGTGAACAATTTTAAGACTATAACGCCTGCGGCAATGATATATAGAATGTCGTACCTTTATTTTCTTCTGATTTAAACCAAATTTTGCCACCAAGTATTTTCACATACTCCCTAGCTATAAAAAGGCCTAGTCCGGCGCCTACTGATTCAGCAGGAATATTACTTCCTCTAAAAAATTTAGTAAAAATAAAGGCCTGCTGATTCTTTGGAATTCCCAGACCAGTATCTTTAACCTCAATTAGCAAAGACTTCTCTTCGGCCTTAATAGTTACGATTATTTTACCGGCAGGCCTGTTGTAAGCAATAGCGTTATCAAGAACTTCTTCCAGAATCACTCTAAATAACTTAGGATCAGTCTTGATTGAAGCGACAGCTGATATTGGCTCAATTTGCAGGGAAATTTTAAACTGTTTCGCCTTTTCAATACTCTCTTTGATAATTTTAGCGAACAATTCAGTCAAATTTGTCATTATCGCGGATGGCACCACGTGGCTCTGATCAATGTCTGCCATTGTCAACAACTTACTAACTAATTTGCTGACGCTTCTTAAATTTAGATAAGCGTCTGAAACATACTGCTTCGTATTAACATTATCGCCCTCAAGAACAAGCTCAAGACTCCACAATGCCCGATTCACCGGCGTCCTCATTTGATGGGAGGCGTAAGAAAAATCCGATCGCAGCATCCTAATCTCTCTTTCGGCGGAGGCGTCTCGAAAAACTATTATCGCGCCAGCGACTTTACCATCTTTATCAAAAATTGGCGCCGCGCTGTCCCCCACGGGAATTTCGGTACCGTCTTTTCGCACTAAAATCGTGTCGTTCCCCATCATTTTCACTTGGCCTAATACCATCGCCTTCTCAATAAAAATTAGATTTTCTTCCCTTGTCCCCTCATACAAAAATTTTACGAATTGACGAAAAGGTTTGTTTATCACTTCTTCCTTTTTCCAACCAGAAATTTTCGTCGCCGCCTGGTTAAAAATCGTGATGTTCCAGCTCCTGTCTATCGCCAAAATACCATCGCCAACACTATCAAGCAGTCTCACCTCCATTCTCTTGCGTTCCATCACTCGTCCGATCTGTAGGCCTACCTGGGTTAATAATTTGATGACGCCGGGACTGGGCTTGTGAATTTCTGGAGCGAAGAACTCCATCATTCCGAGAACTTCTTTGCCAACTAAAATTGGCGAGACCAGACTTCCATTGATATCCAACTTTTTAGCTAATGAATAGCGCGCGGCAAAATTAGCGTATTCGCCAACGTCCTGGGACCAGGCTACTTTGCCAGTGGCTAAGGCCGTACCCAGCAAATGGTGCCCCAAACCATAGATTGCCTGTTCACTAATGTTTCGAAAATCCGCGAATTTGGCCGGAGCGTCAAAATACCAAATCTTTGAAGAGATAAATTCTTTGCGATCGTCAGCAAGAAAGAGCGCATGACCAACCGGCCAATTCATTAAAACGCAGACGGAGTTAACGGCCGTCCGCAAAGCTTCTTCAACATTCAAAGATTCATTAGCTGACACAGCCGCTGTCCAAAGAACCTGCATAAAATTCGATTCTTCAGTCATTTGCTCCTCGATGATTTTGCACCTAGTAATTGGAAACTGAGCGACCAGGTATTTAATCGGACGCGCCCGGCCTTCCACAACCGGATAAATTTTTGTTTCTGTCCAAAAAAATGAACCATCCCTGTCCAAATTTTTGATTTCTCCTTCCCAACTCTTTCCGCCTGAAATAATTTTCCAAATTTTTTGACCTAATAAATCTTTCCCGGCATCAAATATTAGATTATTAAAATGTTTTCCTAAAATTCCCTTTTCAGTGTACTTGGATATTTTTAGGAATTGCCGGTTGGCCTTACTTATAAATCCTTTAGCGTCAAGCTCTATAGACATTACAAAATCATCCAAATAACTTAAATTTTTTTTTGATTTAGACATATAAATTACAACTTGGTGCTTACATCCACTAATCCATTGACTAAATTAAATTCAACAATTTTGCCCATGCTTCCGCCGGTGTCCTCAGCCACAATTGGTATGAACAGCTCGGAAAGCCGGCGTCTGGCGGCTTCAATATTTTGAAAGCCAATGCCGTATTTATCGCCGCTTAAAACTTTAAACATGGTCGCGCCGCCCACCAGTTTGGCTTTAAGCCGCGCCCTTTTTCCCCCAATTGACTTAACTTGGTTTAATAAACCATCAACCGCTTCTTCCACGTATGTAGCAGAAAATTTTTCTTGGCCTGTCGCCTCCACCGTGAGATTAGAAGGCCTGGACGGCAGCATGGCGTGAGCCATGCCACCAACCCGAGCCTCCTCGTCGTAAAGTACGATCACCACGCACGAGCCGACACTCCCTGTCTTAATTTTGGTGTCATTGTGACCAACCGCCAGTTCCCCTGTTTCAATCTGGATAGTTTTTTGCATAATTATGCTGATTGGAAAATTTTTTTTCTGGTCATGTCCAAAATTTTGTCAGTTGAAATTGAATTAAATAAAAGAAACAGATTGGCATCAATATTTACTTCATTAATAAAAAAATTAACTTTTAAAACCAGAGCCAACTCGCTTTCTCTGCCAATTTCCGCCAGCACGTTATCAGTCAGAGCGCCTAACATGTCTGTGGCAATGTCTGGTATTGATTGCAAAAGATTTATATTCAAAAAACGAGCCAAAGCAGTCATGGACGCGCCGGAAAGGATATTCCCTAGCTCCTTGAGAGCCGACCGGTCGATCTCATCCAAAACTTTAGGATTTTTTTGGCGTTTTTTAGTTAAAAGACTAGTCAGATTAAGGGCGCTGGCTGGAGTAAAGATTAACAACATAATGCCAGGCGCGTCACCTAAAATTTTTAACAGCACGGCCGTGACCAAATCTTTAGGATCACCCATGTACTTTACTAGTTTCTCAATCCGGTCAACATATGCTTCTGGGACACGAATGCTGACCCGTTTTTTGACCATTTGCGACAAGGCGGTTGAAGCGTGATCAGCCCCGATATTAGCCACTTCAACCAATTGATCCCTTTCAAAATTAGATAAAAATTTAGCCATAAGAAACTCTTAATAATTTTTTTGTATCTTCAAGCACCGATGCTACGTCTAAAATCAGAATTGTCCGGCCATCCCCTAAAATCGTTGATCCAGAAAAACCTTTTACGCCTTTTAATATCGAGGACAATGGCTTGACGATAATTTCTTGTTCATCAAGAAGCGTGTCTACCACGAGTCCAGCTCTTTCTGGCCCCTTTTTTACGACGACGGTCATTAGAGGAGCGACGGCGGCTGGAGTGTCTATCCCAAAAATTTTCCCCACCAAAGCTAAAGGCAAATTTGCTCCATCAACCACGGCCACGAACTGGTCAGCCATGCTTTTTATTTCTGAAAGTTGTATTGAAACAATCCTTTCAATACTAGAAAACGGTATGGCAAAAACTGAATCACTGACTTTAACTAATAAAGCCTTAATAATTGCCAGTGTTAAAGGAAGCTCCAGCGTGAAACGGCTGCCGCCAGACGGACTAATCGGAGACAAGATATCCACTGTTCCGCCCACCTGATCTGTAAAATTTTTAACAACGCTTAAGCCGACCCCGCGTCCCGACGTTTCCGTGACAGTTTCTTTAGTTGAAAGGCCATGAAACAAAAGTTCTAAAACTTCTCGGGACAGGTCATGATCTGCTTTTTCAGTTAGCTCGTCGGCTTTTTCCGCCGTGATTACGTCCTTTTCACTGGCCACTTTTATAATTTTTTTCCAGTCAATGGCCCGGCCATCATTCTCAACATAAATAATGGTGAAGTCTTTTTCCCTTTTGGCACCGAGTTTGATCCTGCCCTCTTTTTCTATGCCATGATCAACCGCGTTGCGCAGCAAATGAACCAACGGCTCTCCCAGTTTCTCAACAATGGTCCTGTCCAGCTCCATGTCTCCGCCGCCAACTTCAAGTTCAACTTTCTTTTTCTGGTCACTCGCCAGGTCCCTTATCATCCTCGGAAACCGTTGAAAAATTTGCTCCAGAGGAATTAGTCGCGACTGCATTACCTGATACTGAATGTCTGATACCAGCCGGCTCAAATGCGCGGTAATATCGCGCAGCTCCAACTGATTTACTTTTTCAAATTTGACCAGGCGCTCAAGCTTTAATTTGTCAATTAACAGCTCCTCGACTGACGCCAGCAGCTGATCAAGCCTTTGAACCGGCACTTTGACATGAGAAATAGCTTCAACGGTTTGGGATTCGGTCACCGTGGCCGCCGATTTAACAGCAGGCGTGAAACCGGCTTTCTTCTTTGAGGATTGGCTGCTTATTTTTTGAACACCTGCAATGACCGAGCTTAAATCTGCTTCCTGGCCCGATTTTTTAATTTCTCCCAAAGATTTTTCTAACGCGTCAACTGCCTGGAAAGACCGACTAATCACGACCTGGCCAAGCTTAGCGCCGGTTTTTCGGGTCTGATCAAAAATATCTTCTAAAGAATGGGCCAGCGAGGAGATCTGCTTATATCCCATGGCCGCGGCCGACGACTTTAAAGTGTGAAAAGAACGCATTAAATTATTGAGCAAATTTTTTTGGGCGCCTTTTTTTTCAAGCGCCAGAAGGTCTTTGTTCAAATTCATTAAAAGATCTTCCGCCTCGCTAACAAATATTTCTTTAAATTTACTTATGTCCACCATTTTACTGAACTAATTCAATAATTCTCCTGGCAATGTGATCTGGCGGCAAAACTTCATCAGCCACGCCGTCTTTAATCACGGATTTTGGCATGGAATCAACCACGGCCGTGTCAGGTTCCTGCACTATCGTATAACCTCGCGCCTCCTTAATTGACCTCATCCCCTGGCGCCCATCCTCTCCCATGCCAGTCAACAGCACGCCGACCACTTCTCTGCCGAAATTTTCCGCCACTGACTCCATCAAAATATCAATTGACGGCCTAAACCCTTTCCATTCAGGAATAGCCTGGGTCAAGTTAATCAGTCTCTCGATATTTTGGCCGGCTGTCCTCTTTTTTATAATCATGTGATATCCGCCTCGCGCCACAAAGGCCAGACTGGTTTTTATGACGTCGTTATTGGCCGCTTCCCTAACTTGCAAATTAGACATGGCCGCGAGGCGCCTGGCGAAACTTTCAGTGAAATGTTCAGGCATGTGCTGAACAATGAGAACCGAGGAATTTAAATTGGCCGGCAGTCCCACTAATATATCTTCTATGATTGGCGGGCCGCCTGTTGAAGCGCCCAAGACAATTACCTTGGCCGCGCTTGTCCGCTTTACTGGCTGGCGCTCCCGACTTTCCACTTTTTTAGGGACAGACTTTATGGTTCGCCTAATTACTCTGGCCTGTGCGGCCATTATTACCTTAGTCACCAGCTCCTGCTTTATCTTGTTAATATCCAAAGACAATTCACCCGATGGCTTTGCGATAAAATCCACGGCGCCGGCCTTGAGACTATTTAGAGTTTCTTCAGCGCCTTCCTTCGTATAAGCTGACAACATTATTATGGCTGGCGGCGGTTCAACTTTGGCAAGAATTTTTTCCGTCGCCTTGGCGCCGTCAAGTCCAGGCATCCGATAATCCATCGTAATCACGTTAGGCTTTAATTTGACCGCCTTTTCCACTGCCTCCGGGCCGTCGCTGGCGTCATCAATCACTTCAATTTTTGGATGCTCACTTAAAAGCTCGGCAATCAATTTGCGCATGAAAAACGAATCATCAACAATGAGCACTCTTATTTTCATCGGGGAGCCACCTTATTTACTTCTTCAAGCACTTCTTTTTCGTCAAAAGGCTTTACAATGTAGCCTTTGGCGCCGCTTTTCTTGGCATCCTCCATGATTACATCCTGACCGACGGCGCTAATGACAATAATATTGGCCTTGGAGCCAATTTTTTTTAAAACCTCTATCCCATCCACTTCCGGCATGACAATATCAAGCAAAATTAAATCAGGTTTTTCTGCTTTGAATTTTTCCAAAGCCTGTCGACCGTTCTCCGCCTCAACGGTATTGGTGTATCCTCCTTTTTCAAGGATTCCTTTCAGCACCCTCCTCATGAAAGCCGAGTCATCGGCAATCAAAATTTTAATTTTGTTCATAAATTTAGGACTTAGAAATTATCTTTTGAGTGTTATTGACTATCTTTCCAAAGGACAAAAGCTCTTTTTCCTGCAAAAGCTTTGGGAAATCCAATAAAATTATTAAGCGAGATCTTTTATCATTTTCTAAAACCACCACGCCTTTTAAATAATCAGCGTGAATTTTGGATGAAACTAATTCTGGCGCCGACTGTATGGAAATAACCGGCACCCGCAAAACTTCAGTTACCTGATCAACTATTACGCCGTAAGCGCCGCCATTAACTTCAGTAATAATGATATGTTTGGGCGTGATGACTTTTTCCCGCACCAAATGAAAACGTTTTTCCATGTCCACGGTTACGATGATTTTTCCTCTCAAATTAAATATCCCACTGATAAACGCGGGCGCGTTGGGAATAGGGGTAATCAATGGAAACTTAATAATTTCTCTTATATCCGTAATTTGGACGGCGTACTCTTCTTGATCTAATTCAAACACCACCAGTTGCACTAATGCTTCCGGCTTTTTTTGCGAGGCCACTGATTCTTCGGCGACTTTTTTTATTATGTTTTTTATCTGACTCTTCATGACTGCTTCTTTTTCTTTATTGGCTGGCGCTTGACTTTGGCAGGCTTTGTTTTTATGCTTTCCGGTCTGGGCTCGAGAACCTCGGTTGGTTCAAAGCCTTGTTCAACAGCTAATTCATCCATGGGCTTGCGCGAAGGCAAACCCGCTTCATCGATTTTGGACCCGACCAAAGCGGCGAAACGCCTGGCTATGGAAAGTAATTCTTGAGCGGTAGACGCGACTTGCTGATTAGCGGCGCTCTGCTGCTGGGTGGACGCGGAAAGTTGTTGAGCGCCAGACGCGTTTTGAACGGCCACCGCGGCGATTGAGTCCATTGTTTTAGCCACTTGCTGAACTGAAGATGATTGCTGGGTCACGGCCGCTGACAATTCTTGAGTTTTACTTGACACCTGCTGAATCCCGGCCGCGATTTCCTGCAGGTTTGAAAGGGTGTCACTGATGATTTTGCCGCTCTCTTCAGCAGTTTTTTTACCGCCTTCAACCGAATTAACCGTGTTTTGAATCTGACTAATCATTTCTTTTATCTTATCTTTAATCTCGGCTGATGCTTTGCTGGCCCCTTCGGCCAACTTTCTGACTTCATCAGCCACCACCGCGAAGCCGCGTCCGGCCTCGCCGGCCCGGGCCGCTTCAATGGCAGCGTTTAAAGCCAACAAGTTTGTTTGCTCGGCAATGGAAGTAATAATTTCGACAATTTTTCTGATGTCGTCGGTTCTTCCGGAAACAGTTTTGATCATGTTCGAAGCGTCACCGATTATCGCGTTTATTTTGGTTAATCCTTTTTGCGACTGCTCCCCTTTTTCACCGGCAATCTGGGCCATGCCAGCCACTTTGGTTGAGGTAGCCGATACTTCTTGAGAAGAAGCGGACATCTGTTGAATGTTTGCCGCCATTTGGGCTAACGACTTTGAGACCTCTTCCGCTTGTTGCGATTGTTGGGTGGCGCCGGAGGCGACTTGTTGCGAGACCGAAGCGACTTGTTGCGAGGCCGAAGCGGCCTGCTGCGATGAAGAGGCCAGGCCACTGGCTGCTTTTGAAGTCCGATCAACCGCCTTAACGATAACTGGCACCGTGGAGCGGAAAAGTATGATAAATATTATCAAAGCGATAAAAATGACGCCCCCGAAGAATATAAAATTTTCAATTTTTAAATTATTTATTCGCGAGGCAGTTTGCTCCAGCGCCGCGCTAAAGGCCTTTCTTTCAAAATCAATAATATTGCTTAGAATTTCCCGGGATTTATTGGATAGCCCGCGGCTTTCGGCAAACAGAAGATTGATCTGCTCCTCTGGCGCTTGTGAATTCACCGCCGCGATTATCTGATCAGCTAATTCCAAACTCCGAGATCGTATTGACTCGAATTCGTCAAGTGATTTTAGCAAGGCAGGATTCTTTTCCTGATCCAGCAATTCCTTAAACGTCTGTTCTATAAATGTGCGATTTTCTTGAATCTCTTTAATGAATGCCGGATCGGCTGTATCAATATAATTATTTAAATCAACCCTGTTACGCAAAAAATAAATATCCAGGAGAAGCGCGTCCTCAGTCGTCCGTACAATCCTAGCCGTGCCAGCGCTTAGCCGCTCTATTGAAGTAAGGGAACGAATAGAAAAAAATGTGCCTAATATTATTAGAACAATCAACGCCATGGCGCCTAAAGCCACCCTTTTGCCAACAGTCAAATTTTTGAATAAATTCATATTTTTAAGCTCCTTTTATTTTTTAATACTTGAAAAAAAATGCAAGTATTATTATTTTATTATAACACACTAAAAAATAGTTGGTAAGTGCAAAAAAGGGCGGCCGCGATGAGGCCGGCGACGAATACCCTAAAACCCGCAATTTTAAAAGCCATCTTCCGACTGACGGATGGATGGCCTCAGCCGACAAGGTGGCTATTTTTCGCGAAAAAACCTCAAATTTATTGAGGAATTATTCAGCTAAAAGACAAAATTTTTCTTAAATGATGATTGTTGAGGGCATAAACTACTTCCCGGTTCATCCCCCTGCCAGTCACGACTTTGTGTTTACGAAGAATTTTTAACTGATGAGAGACGCTTGGAAGAGACATATCCAGCACACTGGCAATTTCCGATACGGTCAAGCCGCGTTCGCGATAATTTAGGATTAAAACAATTTTAAACCTGGTGATTCCGGACAATACACGAAGAATCGTGTAAGACTCCTTAACCTTACGACTTTTAAGAATTCGGCGCAGATCAGTTGTAGTAGTTGATTTGGTCATTTTGATTTATATCTTCTCTCTATAATTTTTTAACATAATAAATATTGCAAACTCCGGGGGTGGGATTCGAACCCACGACCAATTGGTTAACAGCCAACTGCTCTGCCACTGAGCTACCCCGGATTATTTTTTATTAAATAAGGACGCTTTGATCAACTGGGTAACGGCCAACTGTCCCGATTTTTCGTCTCCGACCGAAGGTCGGGATAGAAAAATCGTGGATCCTCGATTCGCCAAAGGCGAATCGGGACTCTGCCACTGAGCTACCCCGGATTATTTTTTATTAAATAAGGACGCTTTGATCAACTGGGTAACGGCCAACTGTCCCGATTTTTCGTCTCCGACCGAAGGTCGGGATAGAAAAATCGTGGATCCTC